>Ga0065711_1029638_pt1 | contig 35409 bp, 30 predicted proteins | sample Hoacrofraction12_FD_59098 | JGI IMG/M metagenome (GOLD analysis project Ga0065711, IMG submission 59098) | Hoatzin crop microbial communities from Cojedes, Venezuela - Epithelial fraction 12 v2 (version 2) | ecosystem: Host-associated > Birds > Digestive system > Esophagus > Crop | place... | reverse complement strand
CCTTCTCTGGAGATATTCAAGACCCGCCTGGACAAGGTCCTGTGCAGCCTGCTGTAGGTGACCCTGCTTCGGCGGGGGGGTTGAACTAGATGACCCACAGAGGTCCCTTCCAACCCCTACTATTCTGTGATTCTGTGATTCTGTGATTCTGTGATGCTTGTGCAAGGCAAGGTCACTGCACAGTTCCTTCTGCTCTGTTTGAAAATATCTCACAATTACAACCAAAGTAAATATATTGCCAGCACCCAGGATGGGCCTCTTGAGTGCTCAACTTTACATCACAAATAAAGCCTCTAAATAAATAAAAAAGTAAGTAAAGTCACGTTGACCCTTCTGAATACTAAAATCTTGCACTTTTCTTGTCCCTCTCACAAAAATCACCATAATTTTATTTCAGCAGTGTTCAGAGAGCTGTGGTCTGAGTAAGACCTCACTTGACATGACCCTTAGTGAAGCTACCTGCATAAGAAACTGCAAAGATCATCCTAGCCTTCTTCTGAGCCCCCCCACAATGCTGCCTGTGTTACCTTTCTCAGTTCCACTGAACTCTCCAATTGTTTCCTTTTATGATTCGCTTTTTCCTGCCTTAGAGTTACTTCACGCAGATACACTGCTGCACTTCAAACTGTGTGACTGTACTATTACTTTGCAAACAGCACATCTATGTTTGATTAAGTTTGGGGTGGAATTTAATGGAGGTGGAGCTTAAAGCAGGCAAATTCTTACCCAAAGTCACGCTTTCTCAAAATGGAAGGTCAACGTCTTCATCACACCTATCTCCAAAACGCTTTTCTTAATGAAAGGGAAAAAAATATGCCCCCTTCCTACCTGGAACACAATTATACTCTAGGTTTTTTTTTAAAAAAAAAGCTGTTCCTCATCTGCATGCACAATGAAGTATGTTAAGGTTAATAATCTGTATAGCATGCAAAATACTCCTGAGCATAGATTTGCATCTGCTGTTGAGCCTCACCTGTCATGAGTAGCATGAGTATACTTGCAGAGAGGTGGTCAAGCGTAGTTAATACACCCACATGGAAGGGCAATTCCAGCAGGTACTGCAGAGACTTGCTGCGCACTTTGATGAAGTGAGCTCTCCCCTATCCGCTGCTTTCTCTCTCTGAAGCCTGTTGAAACTCATAAAACGATGGCTTCAAACTAACCAGAGATTAAGAAATGGCTGGAGGAATGTTGTACCTTCCTCCTTCAAAGTGCTGTACTTTCGTGTATTTGTTGTGGTACCTCAGATGCTGGCAAGAACCCTCCCAAGGGATATTACCCCTGGGCTACAGCCGGAGAGGTGGTGTGGTCACTGTCACCGTGCTGTCACCTGTAGAGCACCGGTGATAGCGGCAGTGGTACCCACCTGGCAGAGGAGAGTCTGGGCCCTTTGTGAAGATCAGAACTTTGTCCAGCCACAGTCGATGGTGTTGACATGTCATCCTGTGCCCAAGAAAGCCCTTTAAAAGTGCTCTTGGCCCTTTTAGACTCCAACTTTAAAATCAAGAGATGCCAAGTGTGAAAGTATGACTTCTTTCCTTCTCACCCTCCCCCCAAGGACTCAGGTACAGTCCTATACCTGCTGCTGCTTTGTGGTTGACTTTTCACTCTGGTTTCTCATCATCTGGAGCCAATTCAGGTTGTATGTGTTTCAGCAGTTTTTCCTGGGGGTGGAACTACTGGCCAGAGAACATCTCATGTGTTTAGGAGTAAGGAAGCTTTTGCGTATGTGACTAAAGGGATACAGGGTGATGGGTGCATGCAGACGTTTTTTCTGCCCAGAGTCCAAACAAAGCGATGATCTCCAATGTATGGAATGGGAAATCTGAGCTGTAGTACACTTGTATTCAATGTATATGGGTACAACACAGAACATATCTAGACAGATAGATGCACATGCACACATAGGTACAAGCAGCACATTATCTATATGCAAGAAAAAACCTTTAGCTTTAGGGAAGTGACTGAAGTAACAAAAGGTGAACTTGCTTTTGTGTGTAACATCAGTTGTGCTAGGATTTGCAGCTCAGAAAGGTTGTTTACACTGCTGTAAAACTGCCAAACAGAGCATTTTACCTCAAGGAAGAGACTTATTTCCTACAAGGGAATTGTAGGCAATGAGGGGGGAGAAATGCACTAGAGAGGTGCATATTTTGCTCTGTAGTTTCACATAATAGCACGGCAAGAGGTTTTTCATGGCAAGAAACAGTAAAGGTCTTCAACAAAAAAACCTTCACACCATGGCTGATAAAATGTAGCATTTCTGTTCACAAATTAATGCCGCCCATAGAAGAGAACTGTGCATATGTTAGTGAGGAAAAAGCAATGGAATAAAAGGAGGATGGAGAAAAAGGACTGGCATTGTTAAACTAAAACCAAACATGCTTCTTTTCTGTTCTCTTTAATTGGCTGAGCCAGTGTCAAAACCCTAAAATATCAAAACCGAGAACAATTTGAGTAATAGGCTCCGTATCTGAACGAGTAGAACTTACACTGCGGCTGTCCCAGGATTACTTAATGTATCTTGATGAACAGATATTAAAGAGCAGTGGTGAGAGGCATGAACACGAAATGGCTCTGTCGCCGGTGGGGGATGCAGGGGCGGTGCCAGTGCCAGCCCACGACTTCCACCTCTGTGTCACTACCTGAGTCCTGCTACCATTAACATTAATCAGTGCTTTATCCCTTTCAAGTGAAATCACTGAGTTGCTAATGAGGGATAATTTAATGACGGGTCAATTTAAGACACAACGGAGCGCTTGAATTTCTGGTCACAAGCTGCCACAGCTGGCAGCAGAAAGGCTGCTCGCTGAGCAGAGGAGAGCTGACCCGTGCTCGAAGCCCGTCTCCATCAGTGTGGCCCGGCACAGACCTGGGAGGGGCAGGGGTTGTCCCTACTGCATTATTGCTGCTGTCTGCCCCTCCTGTAACGAGCAGGAGGTCGCGGTCCCTTCGGCAAGCCCCCGGCATTGCTGCTCCAAGACATGTCCGAGCAGTGACCTCTCCCGCAGCGCCCGGCCGGGCAGCCCAGCTCCTCCAGGTACGGATGTGGCAGGGCAGCAGCAGCTGGTCCCGCGGGGCTGGCGTCTGCCGGAACCCATTGGTGGTGGGTGAGGAGACAAAGCCGGCTCTGTTCTTCTCCCGGGAGCCTGCCACGCTCTGCGCAGAGCTGTCACCGGCAGCTGGGAGCCAGAGAGTGTCTGTGAAGCCAGAGAGGGGACAGTACGTCCTGGGACAGCGTGGGGTGTCAGGCTTGCAGAGCTGGCTCTGAGGACCGGCTCTTCTCTCACATGAGCTGCTGGGGTTTAAAACCTCACCAGTGCAGAAACAAATGCAGAACCAGATCTCTGTTCACACCCATGTTAACAAGGAAGTATCATCCAGAGGAACCTTGACAGACTTGAGAGGTGGGCCCCTGTGATCTTCATGAAGTTCAACACAGCCAAGTGCAAGATCCTGCACCTGGGTCAGGGAAATCCCTGATACCATTACAGAATGGGGGATGAAGGTATTGACAGCAGAGAAGGAGAGGACTTGGTGGATGAAAAGTTGGACATGAGCCTGGAATGCGCTCATAGCCCCGAAGGCCAACTGTATCCTGGGCTGCATCACCAGCAGCGTGTCCAGCAGGTCGAGGGAGGAGATTCTGCCCCTCTGCTCTGCTCTGGTGAGACCCTATCTGGGGTACTGTGTCCAGCTCTGGAGCCCTCAGCACAGGGAAGACCTGGAGCTGTTGGTGTGGGCCCAGAGGAGGGCCACGAAAATGATCCGAGGGCTGGAACACCTCTATTATGAGGACAGGCGGAGAGAGTTGGAGCTGTTCAGCCTGGAGAAGAGAAGGCTCCGGGGAAACCTTATTGCAGCCTTTTGATATGCAGAGTGGACTTAAAAAAATGGAGAGGGACCTTTTACAAGGGCTTGTAGTGACAGGACAAGGGGCAACAGTGTTAAGTTGAAAGCAAGTAGGTTTAGATTGGACATAAGGAAGAAACTTTTTACTGTGAGGGCAGTGAGGCACTGGCACAGGTTGCCCAGAGAAGCTGTGGCTGCCCCCTCCCTGGCAGTGTTCAAGGCCAGGTTGGATGGAGCTCTGAGCAACCTGGTCTAGTGGAAGACGTCCCTGCTCATGGCAGGGGGGTTGGACTTCGATGATCCTTAAAGGTCTCTTCCAACCCAAACCATTCTGTGATTCTGTGATTCAGGATGGAGACTGCTCTAAGCACTAGTGCCTCTTTGGCTGTATACAACGCATGGTTTTGAGCTACGTAAGTTGACTGGCTTGTTTCTCTCACCGGTTTCTAGCACAGCAACTTCCTTCTGCTGATGCATGTAGGACCCTGACATGAACGCTACAGAGATCCCTTGTCCAAGTCACACAAGCCACCCCAGCAGTTCACATGGGCTTTGCTTCAGGTTGATGCTCACTTGCTCACGGCCAGCAGCAGATGTGCGCCAACCTCTCATGAGCAAAGTGCAGTGATAGGACAAGCTGGAGAAGTTTGTTCTAACACAGCTTGCACAAAAGCCCAGCCAGCAGCAAACCTCCACCTGAGCTGGTGATAACCCCATTCCTTTGGTGCCCCTTAATGCAATTTAAAGCATTAAAAATAAATTTATCTTTCAAACAGCAGCAAAAAAGGCAGCTTCTCTTAAGATACTCGGTTGCTATAGTAAGGCAGCAAGAACAGGTTGTAATTGTTGTTTCCATAAGCAATGAAAGTGTCTGCAAGGGTGTGTTGACCATTCAGAGCTCAGCTGCACTTTTGGTCAGCTTCAGGACAATGTGTTCTCATCCCTGGGATGGCCGCTGATTGCTGCAGATGATTTCAGCTTTCACAGGTTGCTCACTGCCGGTGTTGAGCGTATGCTGCTACGATGCTTGTCACTAACTGTGATGGCAGAGGTCACGGTCTGCATGGAAACACAGCAAGCATGCAGCGAAGACTTGACAGCAGCACACAGCGCTTGTGTTCACAGCAGCAAACCAGCACTTGCTTGCTTTTCTACCCTTGGCCCAGTTTTTGTGAATCTGGCTTTATAGAGAGCAAACCAATGCTCAGTGGGGAAGCCGCATGCCTGGGGCTCGTATGGGTGGATGTCAGGAGTCTGAAATGGCCCTTCTGCTGGGTAGGTAGTGCTGGCACACAGAAGGAGAGTGGATAACGCTGCGCTTGTTAACTGCATCCACGCTGCTATTTCCAACTGCATGACTCCAGCTGTGTTCCTGAGGGAGATTAAGCCTGCCCTTCTTTCTGCGAATCCTTAGCTGAGATCATCTGCAGCTTTAGTATCTGCTCTTCAGCGGGGCCGAATCCCATCTTGCAAACAGGTTTTATAATCAGTGCTGCCGTGATGGCTTCCATCTACGGCAAGTGCACCCACGGATGTGCTAAGGATCCCCGCAGCCAAAAACATGGCTCTTCCCGAACCATGTTGCAAAACAGAAGCATGGACTGGATAGTTGCTTCCTCTTTGCGTGGTCACCAAAGGGACTTCTGCTCATGGTTCCCGGAAGATAAATCCCAGGAGGGCTCATGCAGGTGTGGTAGCCATGCCTTCTGCCAGCAGCCCTGGCTAAATCAAGGGTGGCCGGAGCTTCCAGCCAAGGCTCCCCAGCATGGTGAGATCACCCATGCAAAAGGCTCGGTGGCCTTCTTGGTGGTGCTGTTGCTGGGGTGACACATGACATGGAAGTGACTGGTGCTGATCCAGCTGGAAAGCTAAATACAAACATAAAAAATTTCAGATATGTTTGTAAGCATAGAGGATGACCTTCAGGATGCTTCAGTAAATGGGCCTGCAATGCCCAAGGTGGTGTGTGAGTGGCTGTTGAGTGTGTGATGGCCATGCCGGTCCATGGAGCCGCCCCGGTCTCACTGCCGGTGCCTCCCGGGGTGCTCAGAGCCAGGCATCTGCCTGGGCCGCTGGGTGACTCTCAGCCAGGCACGTGTGGGAAGCAATGCTGTGGGCAGTGATGCACATCTACCTGGTTTTACACTCCTGTGGAGCACAAACTTAAAGGTAGCATGTGTCTATGCTGTTCCCACTGGGCTTTAACAGGGCATTTTCCTTGAACTTTCAAAACCATGCTATGAAATACTCCAAGAAAAGTACTGTCCTCCTCTACTTTCTAATATACGCATGCTAGCAGCTATAAAGAAGTGGTTATATTCTATGCATTTTTGTCTTATTGTATTACACCTTTTTTTTTTTCAGTGAAAAACTCTGAAACCTTGTATTTAGGTCTCTGTTTAGGAGTTGAGAAATCAAGGTTAAAAGCAGGTACTGTGTCAGCCTGATCCAGCACAATGGCTCTCAGTCGTGCATTATGAGGGGAGAAGAGGCTGAAACAGAGCTGAAACACACGTCTGTTATTTATTCTCATCTAAGCGAGAATTTCTTCCCCCTCCCCCTCCCGAATCAAAAATTTAGGAGATACACTTTTAACTTGAAGCACCAGCCTTGCAGACAGTTTTAGTGCCATGCTCTAGGAGATCTCCTGTGCCTTTTGCAAAGGAGGAAAATCAGCATCATTTTGTGTGATTTGAGAAGTACACTTGCCAGTTCTGATTGCTTTTGACCTGGATGGCAAACTTCTGCCTACCTGTCTGGCTTGGTTTCTACCAAGTCAGCTCCCGCAGTTTGGGCAGCTGCCTTAACCCCTTTCTTCAGCAGGACCTTGGGCACTTAGATGGAATCTAGATCAGCCTGGAAAAAAAAGATCAAAACTCCTTTCTGAGTAGAAGTATGGAAACACTACACTGAAAAACAAAAATTTCTCTGTTTAAGAAGGGTCTGTCCTGACACTTTTGTTAAAGTGGGGCTGAAATGACTTCCCAGATTTGCAGGTTGTTTGAATTTCCCAAATCTAGTTGGTGAGAGAGTTGACTAAGCAGTTTGCTAAGCTGTAGTCACCAGATGCAAATGTGATGCCATCCAGAGCTGGTAAGTGTTGCTTGTGCCTGTAAAACATCTATTTTCCTGGTGCTTTGCTTTCACATTTCCAGTGGTTCATAGTTTGAGATTTCAAGAACATCGGTAGTTTGTGGAGCGTCCTTCAGAAAGGAAATGCACAAGATGCTCTTTCACAGACATGACTTCTGGGATTACTTTTTTTAATTGCCTTACATAGACCACGCAGAAATCATTTGCCATTAAAGTTTTATCTGTTTGCCTTAGTACAGAAAAATAGTAGCGCCAACTCTTCACACGGGTCATGTCTGCCTCTTGCTCTGAGTGTTGTTTTGTAAATAATAATGCTACTTTTACAAAACCGCGGGACAGATCTCCCAGCCACCGGGTACACTGCAGTGATGCTAAAACAGAAAACAGTGAGGATTTCAGTGGACTCACTGTTCCAGCATCTCAGCGTAATCTAACCAACAGGATCTGATGAGAAGATGCAGCTGGCTTCTTCCAGTGTGTAACGTCTTTAAGCCTGCAGCTGATTTGTGTAAACAGTGATTTTCTCAATAATCTCTTATATGAGGAGACTTCCTCTGAATTCCATAATTTGAGGCAGAAAAAACACAGTGAGCGAAAATATCTTTGGGAGAGCCTAGAGCATGAAAGGAAAACAATAGGTGCTTTTCCCTCTTCTGATTGCCAACGGCGATGTGTGTTGAGAACATGCATCAAGTAGGTCTGGTCTCCCAAGGCAATGGCTGCAAATTCATTTGCTTCCCCACTGCTGCCTCTGAGCTCAGTGTCTGCCCTCACCACTAGTTCAACGTGAGGTGTACACAGAAACTGGGACAGGTAACTGGGAAAAGCAACAGTGACAAGTGGTAGGGATGGGGCTGTTGACTCCACGTGTTTCTGAGCAGTGGAGAAGGAGCTTGAAAGTGAAGGGGAGGGAAAAGTTGGAAGAGGAAACAAGAAACAGCAGATGCGGCAGAAGAAGAAAATTGGTTGAGGAGTCAATAGCAAAGACTGAGGAGGCAGGGAGTATGGCACTCCAGTAAGGGCTGAAGTAGCTGGTTACAGAGAAATGCAGCGTGTTTTCTCCTTAGTCTGGAAGGGGTTTTTTTTCTGCAAGTGCATGTGTTCATTTGATATCAGATGTCAGGGGATAAAGAGGTTTCTCTGTCTTATTGTGACCCAAATCCTGTCATTTCTACAGAAGGCATGACTCAGAATATATATATATGTTGACAACTTGTAGCATCATCACTACATTTCCTGCAACGTGAGCATTAGATTTCACAGTACCCTAGTCGTACAGATAAAATTTAGCTCTAAAGTAGAGTAGAGCTACCAAAAAGCCTACAGATAAAGCCACCAACAGAAAGGATGCAGGCAAGGCTCTCCACCTCTCTGCTGGGATGCCCCTGCAGAAGCGCTGGGGCTGGGGCCCCCACACCTCCCACCCCACCACCGCACTGTGGGCAGGAATGTTCTCAGGTGGTACAGTGGGTCTCGTGACCCTCAGAAAGACAGGGTGATCATTTTAAAAGTGTGTTAGTGCAGAATGGCTGCAGGCAAAGTACCAGTCTGTGGTTCAGGTTTTCCAGCTAGGTGAGGGGACGCTGCCTGCCTCCGCTCTGCAGCCTCCCAGCAGCCGGAGGGGCTTCCCAGGTTCCTGACGCTGTCTCACACACAGCTGAGGCAGTGATTTTTCTCCTGGAAGCTGTGTGCCTGTTTCCAGTGAGCAGGTGTCTTCTCTCCACCTGCAGTCCTCCCTCCTAAAGCGTGTGCTCTACAGAACACAGTGGTTTTGGCCCAGATACAACACGGTGGGAGAAGTGACCCAACTGGGTTCATACTATTTCTACTGTTTTGGGGTTTTTTTTAGTTTACTACTCCTACCCACTTCCTGTACGCTTGCTCCCAGCTTGTTAAACCTTCGTACTGGGTGCAAAGAGCTTCATACGCTGAGAAGATCCACATTTCTTCACAACCCTCCTACACAGCTTCAAAGATGAACTTGTTATGGGGCATTCCAAATAATAAGAAATCCCCACATTTATGGACTGACTTCTATTTTTGCACTGTGCTATCAAAAGCTTCCTAGCTACAGGTCAGCCCAAGCAGAGCTGTGCATTTAATTGGACTGGTAAATTAGGCTGTGGTTAAGAGGAAGGCATGCTGTGTGTTTTGCCAATAGCATATTCTGGTTTCCTCCCAAGAGCCTCATTCGGCAGGCTGATAACTGTTCTCTCCAATAAGACCAGCACTAAGACACAAATACTTAAGGACGTGTCCAAATCCCACTTTGGCTTCCCTTACATGCCGCTCTGGGAAATTCTTTATGGACGTAGATTGCTCACACTGCAGTCCAGCTTACATCCACCTCTAAAATGATGAGATTTAATTGAATCAAAGACGAGCTGGTATAGAAAGGTGTGGCTGAAACAGAAAGAGAAGGCACCATACAGATGTGCATAGAACAAATACATACAGTCAGCAAATGCCTTCTTGTGAATGTCACAGTGAGGAAGTAAAAAACGTTTCATCCCACTAATGCTGTGGGAAGCTCTGTGTGTAGCTCAAGTATGTCAGAGAAGACTAAGAGGAAGCTATTAGTGCAGCGGTGACTTTTAAGAACTGCCTGGGGTTTTCTGTCAGTATTAAGCCCCTGTCCATCTCATTTATTTTATGCACCGAAGTTTCTAAATTATGATCTTCTGATGAGAGTGGCAGGTAAGCAATTAACAGATACGCTGCATAGAACAAGCTACTTGTTCTGCAGTGGTGCTCAGAAGCAGAGAGTGTATCGTCGTTCTTTCCAGAGGGTTAGTGTGCTTAATTGATAGCCCCTAAAGATGACAGACTCCTGTGGCTGCCTTTTTTTTCTTGCACAACCTTTTATCCCATTCCTTGATGTTTCCATAAAGCACAATAATCCCTCAGAACTTCTAAGAAGGAGTCAGCATCCTCTGCCCACAGCTTACCAGTCTCTGCAGTAAGTCTCCTGGATTTAACCAAATGTGTGATAAGGGGTGACACTGAGATTCTTGTAAATGAATACTGTCTTATGTCAGAAGTGTCCTAAGTGACATAAAGAGGTCATTTTTATGGAGACTGTCATCACCTTTTATTTTTCTTCCTGAAGAATCATCTGAATTCCACCTTTCAACCCCACTCCACATCAGGAGAGGTGCTTGTGAAGAGTTTGCCCCAACAGTACGGTGCAGGTGTGTGGACACAAGTAGGCAAGGCAGGGAAGGTGGATCCATTGCCTTGCAGAGGGTCAGATATTAGCAGTGTGTTTCACCGATCAGATTCTGTTTTGCCACAGTATTGGGAACTGTTTGGTGCTGCTCAGTATCTCTCTACGTCTACCTGCTAATCGCTGGGGGAGCAAGAGCAGTGCTGATGCTGCACCAAAGCACAACGCAAGCTCACTGAGGCAGCCTAGTACCTCCAATCTGCTGCTTTGGGGCAAGTTCTTTCTGTGGCTGAAATGGGCAGCTGTGTCGTGGTGCCTTTGACCTGCTCTGACTGGGGCAGCTGGATTGCCAGCCATGTTTTGGAGACAACAGCAGAGTCCTGCTTCGGACTTGGAAATCTTTTTTCTGCACCATAGGGAGCGCAGAGAGCTGCCAGGTTCCCTATGAAGGGAAAATCAGTGGATGAGAGGAAAAAACATTTCAAATCATTGTTTCGTCTCAGCTGTCCCTCTCTTTTACATAATCTTCTGCTTTAAAATTAGATGCCTCACAAGCCAAGCTCTGTTTCTTTGTCTCCTAACACAAGGTTCAGGCAAGGCGAACCAAGGGTCACAGACCGCTTTGGTTTTCGTGGAAACTCATGTCAAACACCAAATGCCCGAGTCCAGATTACCACACCTCGTTCTAATCTAGGGTTGGGACGTGCGAGTTACATCTTGTGCTTCTCAGCAGTTGTGTACAGGGTCCTGCATTTTGCTTGAATGGGCACTGAAAAAAATCCTAATTCTTGTAAATATTTTGACCTGCTGCTGGGCTATAGAAATCTATTCTTAGCAGCAAGTGGTGCTATGGCAACTGTCCCTGCAATATGACACAGTAACAAGAATTCTGTCTTCTTTTAATCCATAACTCCCAAAATACCTTCTGCACATCCCAAGCCACCTGGCTTTCCCCACCCTCTTCAAAGCTGGGGAAGCAGCTCCTTCCCCATTTATTTTTTAGTTCAGTCTGAGGCAAAGCTATCTTGAGCCAATTTAAGTAGATCTGAAATAACATACTCAGTCCCAGCTGTCATAACCTACATTGCAGGATATTCCCCTTGCTTTCCTGTGACACTTTCCCAGTTGCTCACATGATCTCTTTTCCCCTTAGGACTTGCTAAATAATTCTTTGACATGAGCTCTGTCATACACTATATTCCTCTTGGTACATCCTACCAAAAGTGAGTTGTCAACTTGAAATCTTCTGCTCACACATTTTTTAATCAAAATAATATACTGTTCATTCAGAGGTTAACATTTCTATACACAGCCTTCTCTGATAAGGCAACCCTGGTTTTTATTAACTAATTTATCTCCATCACAATAGCTAGACTTTTGGGAGCCTGTATGTGTCCGGAGCTTGCTTTGGCTGGGACCTGTCTATGCCCACGCCAGGAGAAGGACCTGGTATTATAAACATGCTCAGAACTAGATGTCACAATTCAGATCTGTTAGTGATAGACCTATAGAAAAATCTGAAACGTTTTAACTTTCCCAATCCACACTAATTATCTACTAATTTCTCAAGTACACTGTGGGCTTGTACATGGCATCCTGCTAGTAACTGGGTGCTGCAAGTGCTGTTTGCTCGAGTACTGAGCCACCTACAAGTTTCACAGCATTTGTTGAGTAATTGAAGGATTTGTGTGTTCAGTACATCCCATATGCCATGAATGTCTTCAAGTGGCAATACAGTGATAGCAACAACAGAGCTATTGAAATGTTCTGCAGAGAACAGCTAAATTCATCCCTGATGTAGCCTCAGCGGCTTTAGCATGCTGACAGTTACCTTGCAGGTGGAAAGGCAATGTACAAGGCTGTAGGATGTAAAGTGGCTCTTCTTGCTGTCCTTTTTGGATTCTCTTTGTGCTGCTGCCTTGCCAGCATGCCACTTGTGTGTAAGCGGTACTGTTCTGCAGAGGCATGGCTGATAATACCATGTACAGCTCTTCCACAGTGTCCCACAGGCATTAGAAGAGTAAATTGTCATTGCCAGAACGTGGGCTTGAATAAAAATACTTGCCCTGATTAGTCTGCCATTACAATTATAATTTCCAATATAAATTAATTTAACCTTCTTCCTCTCATAAAAGGTCTTTTAACCCTTCAGTGAAAAAGACCAATGAAAGAATAAGTATAATGTATTGTGTTTTAAGATTAAGCACTGCTTCTCAAATTCTTTCTTCTTAATTTTACTGATCTTGAAACACATTTTAAGGTGACTATCTTTCTTTCATAAAATGCAATTTACTGCAACTTTTGTATCATATCTAAGCTTTCCCTACTGGAACCTAAATCCTCTAAAATATATGCCATTCACATTCTTCATATCTCTTCCAGCTTTCCAGTCACCTTGCTGCTCCGCAGGAGGATGAACCATTGCAACGTTATAGCTTAGCAGGGAAAAGAGAGGGAAGGGCGAGCAGGTCGCGGTGCAGAGCCCTGCTCTGCCCGGCTGCAGGGTGAGGGGCCGGAGCTTCACCCTCAGCCTCTGGAGCAGAGCAGTGTCACCCTGCGTCAGCACCTGTTAATGGGGGCGCGGGGCTGAACTCGATGTTCGTGCCCCAGCTGAACGCCCACCCAGCTGGCCACGCTGCCGTCCGGCAGACACTGGGTCATCTGCACAGTGACGAGCATCTCCGGGAGGAAAGAAAGTGATAGCCTAACATGCTGAGCACAAGAATTTGGACCCCCAGCCCCCAAAGCCGGTGGTCTGTCAGCTAGGGTCTGGAGCAAGACTCTTCTCTTGGACAGCTTCGGAGTTAATCAAGTTACACCTTCATTTATTTACTTATTTATCAAAGAGAAAACTACTTCCCTGGCAGAAAACACCCTGCCACTTCAGTGCACCCCCAGGGCCGTGTTTTCAGCAAAAACCCGGCGCGCAGGATGCAGCCCCCACAGTCGTGACACGGCCGTGCCCCGGCGGCTCTCGCTCCGACAGCAGCACAAATGTCACTGCAAAGGCTCCTTCTCACTGTGCCCGTGTGCGTAACTCTTCGCTACACGTGTGCTTTCACGTTCTCAGTCTGAGTCCTCTGGAGTTTAAGGGTGGGGGAGGGGGAAGGAGCATAAACCCCACTGGGATTAACCCTGTCTGGCTGTGTAGAGCTCTGCCTTCGTATTTTCCCCATCTGCTCCTCCCCTGCCTCCTCTCAAGCTCTCGCCTGTTCTCCCTCTCACACCCACCGGCAGAGATGAGCTGTCGCGGCGGTGACTAACTGTGTCAGCTCAGCATCAGGACGGCAGCTCCCAACCCTCCCCAGGCACTTTCTGGGGAAGGCACTCAGAGATGCCATTTTCCTGAGGTTTTTTTTGTTTGGGTTCACGCACACCAGAGATGCCCAAGCCAGCTGTCCGGGCACTGGGCACCCACCAATGGTAGGTGGTGTCCGAGCAAGCTGCAGCACCGGGGTGTTGATCAATGACGTGAAAGCCACGGGGGCAGTCCACATCACCACCTTCCCGGGACTTGTGTTTACTTAACCCCTTATGCTTTGCATCATGCTTTTTCGTTGTTACCATCTATCATGCATTCAGCACGCATTTTCAACTGGGTAATTATTCTATCCTTATGCTAAGCATGTACTCCAGCACCCGTCATTAGCAGCACCACGTGCTCAGTTCATGCTATTCGTCTTCGAGTACTATATTTGGATGTCTTTGTCATAAAATACCACAGGTCTCTTGTGGAGGCCTCAGATAATCCTTTGATGAACTCCAGACATACTCCTCACTGGGCCATTATCTAGTTGTTTACCAGTTGCACTCTCAATCACCCTATTATATTAATTGCAACGTTCCAATAATTAGGTTTCCTGTTTTTCAGGCCTGTGTACTATTATTTCATCTTGTAACTACACACAGACCAGGAACAAGTGCTGCCAATTTGCATCACATGCCAACCAAAGGCAAGCAGAGCAAATTTCCTGAGAGACCAGGGCAGAACATCGATGTCTGCGAGGGCGTCAGGCACTGCGGGGCAGCACAGACTCATAACTTCATCTTCCCTGCACAGACTTCCCCACTGAAGAGAAAATTTGACCCCCAGTTCCACTTAAACCTGCAAGAATTGAGATTTCCCAAGCCATTGGTCAACTGCATCATGAACACCAGCAGTAGTGGTTTTGTCTCACCTTTCACATCTTTAGCATTTATTTTCCAAATGCAAGAAGATACTCAGTCTTTCTCACACCATTATCTCCTGGAAACCTCTTCATCTTTATTTTTCTTCCCTTCAGTAAATCATGCCACTCATAATCAGTTGCTCTATACATATCTTCCCATAGGAACTATTTGCAATGTCATTCTATTCCTATAGAATTGCATTTATTTCCTATAGGAATCATCTGCAATAAACTCGTTTTATTCCACTGCATTTACCACATTGAGAAGACTATCTCAGACTTAGGCATTTTCCTGTCCTTGTGCGAAAATACACGGTCTTGTTCAGGTTCTGAAAATATTGAAGGATCTACTTGACACTAAAATAAGATTATTTACTTCTAGACTGCCCCTCCAACCCCACTTTGCCACCCCACCATCCTGACCCTCTCCATCACAAGGCTTCCTACACCTTGAGTGTTTATGCCAATGAAGTCAGTTGAGGAATCCTTTCTGCTGAATGAAGTCTTACTCATTAAGCAGCAATTTGTTGTTATATTTAGCACTGCTTTCCTCACTGAGCAGACTCCAGAATACATCTCAGAAGGTACCTGTGGTTTCTGTGGGAGCTTCACGTCAGTTGCTTATGAAATTCTACCTGTTGCGCCTGTTCTCTACTGAGGACCAAGATGCAGCAGAGATATTTCCAGTGAAGACTTTGGGTCAACTGGAACAGAAATTATTCCAGCTCTGGCAAATAAATAGCAGCATGGTGAGCAGTGTGGGGACTCCAGCATAGCTGACACAAGAAAACACCAGCCCCTAAAGCTGGCAAGGAGCCAGGCGATGAGGGGCAGTCACCAGGTGCGCTGGGAGTAATGGATACAATGGTCTGCACAGGACTGTGAGAGCCAAATACATGGCCAGGACCATCCAAACCCAGGCAGTTTAGCTGGGGCTAATTGTCAGCCCATCCAGAAAGATCCCTTTTCTGGCTAGGTCTGTGCTAATGTCTCAATGGGATGTTGTGTTTTGGCATAAGAAGGTAGGTGTGCGCAGCACATGCTGGGGGGTCGCAGGGCTGGGGTTAGCATGGAGCAGCAGTGGATAAAGGAGAGGCAGAAGAAGTTATATTTGCACTTTGAAGTCATTTCTCATGGGACATGCCAGTTTTATAGTTACTTCACAGTCTTTAGAAATACAGATTTATTCAGTGCTAACAACACTTCAAAAAAATTATTAAAATAATAGTGCCAGTTTTGGTTCTTGTTCAGGGAAAATGAAAGATTGGATGAGCTTTTAGGTGGAGTACACTCCCTGTTCTTATCAAATATGCAGCACGTTTCTTACTCCCCATATCTTCTACAGCATTTTTTAGTTCCTTTTAAAATACTCCTCCCACTGAAGTGCAGAGATGTACATCTGATTAAATGTATCATGGTAATCTTCCTCAATGGCTACACAGTTTCTCCTCCTTCCTTTTCTCCTTCTCCTTCTCCTCCTTCTCCTTCTCCTTCTTTCCCAGGTTAAGTGGCATTTATTTTTATGCATTGCTGGATTTGAGGCCCAAGTACCACTGAGGGATCAGCTGAGACTTAGCGCCACATTTGCACTGTTTTGAGAAATGAGGAGTGTCAGTTTTGTGTTTCTCCTTTGTTTCACAATGGACCACACTGTAAATGGTGGAGTCTTTGCCCTCCTCGGAGCTACTGACCATAAACCACTCCTTCTTGTTTGCAGTATGAGTCATGTTTCTAAGGAGGTTTTTGGCTTGGTAAAAGACGATAAAGAAAATCTGCTATGTCAGTAGAAAATCCCATGCATTTCCGTTCTTACTAACCAGAGCAACTACTTATCTTTTTCCTGCAGTGCAGCTTGGATGCAATGTGGTCACACTTTTGAGAGAAGACTGAACTGGTGGAACAAGAGAAATGTCACAGCAGAAAACAGAAATCATCACAGCTCTTTGGGAACCAGTTACTAAATTCTTTTCTAAAAAAAATTTATACATCAGCACTGAGCACAGAGCGATTTCTTGTTTCAAAATGGCATTAATGTACAGAGTACCAGAATAAGCATTTTATTAGTGCATTGCTTTTTAGTATAACAATTTTACACCCTAAATGCACTTCAGAAGCAATTATCTCTTGTAATATGAACTCTGGATGTAATAGAGACAGAAAAAATATCTTTGTAATTAATGACAACTTAAAATCTTCTGCATCAAAAGCCCTTTGCCTGCCAGTCTTTTTACATGCAGCTGTGAGGCTAATGTGTTTTTCACGTTTTCACATGCCGCAGTGCAGGTTTGGCCAATGGGGTGCATGGTTGCCAGCTTCCAGGGTGGAATTCCAGAACCGCCATGGCAGGGACCAGTGTCTGGGCCATTGCCCCTTCCTGCAACTCATGCACTTTGCGAATCCCAGCAACATGGCATGCTTTTCCATCAGGATGTGGACACTGGCACAAAGCTGCTGACGTCTTTATCCCAAGCAATGCTCTCATCCAGGAAAGCTCTGATATCAAGCCCCACTCCTGTCCTTCCAGGACAGAAAGCCAGCAAAACTGTGTTTTCATCAGCATGGTCTTGTTATTGAACCCTTGTCCAACGGAGCTCTAAAAATGTCATATAATTGCACATTATATTTTAATCACCATGTAACCACGTTCTTCAGGTACTTTTTCCTTCAGGGAAGAGGCCCTGTCCATTCTGGGATAGAGGGCTGGTGGATTCTGTGCTTGTCTGCAGGCTCCAGTGCGTATAGGCACACAGATTTAAGATATGCTTAGCTAGCTAAGGTAAATCATATGGAGAAACCTAGGCCATTTATGGTCAGCTAACCTGGTGTCAAGCATCCTAACTTCATAAGAAACTTGGTAATAAAGATTAGGACTGCTTCTGCTTTAACTTCACAGAGCCAACATGGCTGGAAAAAAAACGCTATTTTTGGCCATCATGGATAGAAGTCTAGGGAAGCTGAGAACCTACCCAGATCAACTAAAATGCATTATTTTTAAAGATTGTGGCTCCACGTGTGCTAAAAGTGCTAACTCGTTATCCCTACACACCAGCCTAGAAACACTGAAATTTTTTTCCCTGTGGACCAGACAAAAGATACGAACTTGCCTTAGGTGACGTAGGTATGGCTCCCAAATTTGCTGATCACCCCTATCACCTTGCTAGCTAACACATTTGTAGGCTCCAGTTTGGATACACCATCCATGTCTACTGCCCAGTCCACAGGTCCACTGGAGCGCAAAGCTAGAGCGCCTGTTTGGTCACCCCACACAACATCTGGGTAACTCAGGTTCAGGAATTACACCCACACACTCTTGCACTGAGTTCAGTATTTCTTGTTTGTGTAGAGCATATCTGGTGTGACCTGGTGTGGTAGATTTGGAGGCTGACCAGAGGCTAAGGCTCCCACACACTGCTTAGCTGGACAACCACATGTGCAGGTACACACCTGCCACACACGGTGCGCAGAGTCATCATCTCATTTTGAGGAATTTTACATAGGCATATACAAATTTTCTTTTCAGAAGGGTATAAGTGGAACCAATTATTATGGTTTTTTTTCTTACTAAAGCTGTTGATTGGAAAGTTATTTTACACAAAGCAGTGCATTGAGTCCCTACTTTTGCAAAAGCACAATGTTAGTCTTCAGGCTATTTTTTGGCTGAGCATTTGTTGTTAACCATATTAGTGGTTGCAAGCACAAGGGAGGAATGCAGTGGGCATCTGATGTAACAGAAATCCACTGCAGTTGGAACAATCTATTTTGATCTATAAAATTCTTACAGGGAAGTGGTAAAAGTCACAAAGGTCACAGAGCTACTTAGTGAGGTAAATACTGGGTCACCATATATTTAGCAATGACAACACAAATCACAGAAAAATACAGAGAATGAAAAAACTTCCTCCAAGGTATCATAGGGGGAGGAAATAGGAAGGGGATTTTCTGGATGTATTCTCAGTTTCTTCTCTTCGTACTGATAAATCAGTGAATGTTCTATTATATATTCTGTGCTCCAGGAGGCCAGAGTGCACAAAGAAGTCCTGTAGTTATCTCCCTCAGAGTCTTCCCTTTACGGAGGGAGCTCAGAGACATCTGCAGCGATCACATTGAAAAACTGGACTTTGAGGAGAGAAAAAAATCTGTTGTCTTCTGTCTTCTTCTGCCACCTGGTTACTGGAATAACATTGTGTGACTTACAGGCATCTGCAAGATAACAAGGTGGTACCCTAAAATTAGATCAACTGGACATTTACCTCATATAGCAGTGGATCATACTGTAATGACGAGGTAAAATCAGAACAGATGCCTCTTGGAGATTTTCTTAGGGGTTCTTTGATCCACTGTACAGTATTGTTTTTGCAACAGAGCAAAAGTTGAGGCCAGGCACCTCCTGAATGCAAACAAATGGCTCTGACTGCCAGAGGATGCTATCCTGCCTGTTTCATGCCAAAGAGATGCGAACCCTAGTTACACACACGGAGCAGTTCAGGGCTGGTGTCTCTGTAGATGTTTTCTTGTACTGAACAGGGGTCCAAGTCCTCGGGTAGTCCAAGGGTCAGAAGCTTCAGGCACGTCCACTACATGCTGTGGTAGCTGGGGATGATTTCTAGTGGCTTGCCAGGTTGCCTCCTGGGCGCTTTAGAAAGTTATGGTTTTTTTTATAAAAAGGTGCCTGCCACACACAGTGTCTAGGCTACACAGTTTTCTAATATGATTACCATGCCGCAGCACTGCAGCAGCAATCATCTGACAGGTGGGGGGTTCTTTTCTCAGTGAAGCCTTTTCCTGCTGGCACGTAAGACCTCACGAAACCCAGTACTGCAGCCAGTAATGACCAGAACATCAGAGGTAAATAATAAATGAGCCGAAGCCTATCGATTTTGCGGAGTATCATGGTATGAGCAGGAACACCAGACAAAGCTCACCTGAAATCTCCAGCAGGAGGTGGCTCCCCGAAACCGAGGGACAACAAGTGAGTTCACATGAAACGTGCAGATCTGGTGTGTCACAGTGCGCCTTGCAACACTCAAAGCACTGGTGTGTCTCTGTGTCCTGAACAAGTCCCTACTGGACAGAGAGGAGGAGGTCTGAGCAGAGGTAGGTGTTTCCACACTGCGCTGGTTTTGCCTGGGATAGAGTTAAATTTCTTCATAGTAGCTGGTGTGGGGCTACATGTTGGATTTGTGCTGGAAACAGTGTTGATAGTTCACGGATTTTAGTTACTGCTGAGCAGTGCCTACACAGAGAGAAGGCCTCTTCTGCATCTTAGCCCACTCCACCAGCAAGCAAGGCGTGTGCAAAAAGCTGGGAGGGGCCAGAGCCAGGACAGCTGACGACCAAAGAGATATTCCATGCCATATGCCATCATGCTCAGCATATAAAGCTGAGTGAAGAAGGAAGGAGGGAGTTCAGAGCGATGGCCTTTGTCTTCCCAAGTAACCGTCATGTGTGATGGAGCCCTGCTTTCCCGGAGATGGCTGAACACCTGCCTGCCCATGGGAAGGAGTGAATGGATTCCTTGTTTTGCTTTGCTTGTGCACATGGCTTTTGCTTTACCCGTTAAACTGCCTTCATCTCTGCCCAGATGTTTTCTCAATTTTACCCTTCCAATTCTATCCCCTGTCCCACTGGGAGGGAGAGAGCGAGCAGCTGCATGGGGTTTATTTGCCAGCAGGGTTAAACCACAACACATACTTCTGGATACTGTATTGTCTTTTAAATATTTGGCCTTTCTTAACTATATCATGCTGTTAGAACTGCAATGCTCAAACTTTTCTTAATTTGTCTCAGCTACTTACCAGCTTCTCTGACTTATATGTAGTGTAGATTTATTCTTCTCTGACTCTCCTCAGTTCCTCTAATTATTGTATAATTATTTTGTTTGTGATGTGGCCCTTCTCGCTGCTACGGTGTCCTCCACAGAGCATCTCCATAGGGTTTCTTCTCTCAGAAGCTCTAGCAGCTTTCTCTCACTGTTTTGGTGCTTCAGCTCTACTTTTATTCAATCTCTTTGGTTGGTTGGTTGGTTGGTTGGTTGGTTGTTTATATTGCCAAGTATGGCAGTGCAGCAATGAAAGCTCTTCCAGCTCTCACATTCTACTTTGTTGTGACACTTACCCTTTGAGTTTTAAATATCTGTTGTTGTCTCCATCTCATTGCACTAGGCTTATTAAATTGATCCTCTATCACTGTTGTGTCAAAACATGTACTAAAGCTCATACAATGGAAATCATGGAAACCTCTTAGTTCTTTCCTTTCAAAGTGGTTGTTTCTTTTTTTTAAATTAATTCATTAGAGTAATATTTCTGCTTACTGTATCCATGTTAACAGTATTTGCCCCTCTTTTTCTGATCAGTAACATCACTAACTTCTGCACCACTGAAGGCATACTCTGCAGCAAGCAGGAGGTAATGCTTCCTATCCGACCATCCACTCTCACGCTCAGAACTGCATCTGACGACTAACTGTACCAAGCACTCTCTGACTTTCTGTGCTATTCCCTTAGTCTAGCTTTGTAATGAAACCCCAGTGAGTAAACATCTCCTATAAATGTACCAGAATAGTGCAGTCCTTACTGACTTTGCACGGTTTGCACTGGTGTGTGGAGTTCCATCCAAACAGCAGTCTTATAAAGGCATCCATTGGCATCTGGAAGTTACCTGTTACACAGATCCTCCCCTGAGCACAATGATGACTTGCAAGAAGTAGGATGAAATACGGGTGAAAAGCCCTTCCACCTGGAAAGAGTCCCTCTCCAGCTCTTGGGTTCTGGCTCAGGCCGGCTGTGGTGCCCACCACTTCTCAAGTGGTCTCTTAATGCAGATGTTCTTCATGCAGTTTTGTTTCCTTTTGTCTGCTGACACATTTCTTTCACAAGGTGGGCTGATTTCTAGATGCACCATAGATTAGAATGCTGCTGAATTTAAACACTGACCTTTAGCTTTCCTACCACCTCCGCTGATGCACAATTTAGTTTCACTCATAGTGAAATTTGCAGAATTACTCTGGGTAAGAAGAGAAAACTTTTCCATCAGTCACGAATCTAGCAAACAGCCTGATTTGATCAGTTTCGCTTGATGTATTTTAGTAGGAATAAACCTCACTGCAGCCAGTTTGGGGAAAATTTGCTAGCAACTCTTGTTTGTTAAAAGCTACTCCCCAAGAAGCTCTACGAGTTTGAGTTATTAGATACGTTTGCTGAGATTCACACTATTTCTCTTCATGTTACGGAAAATATAAATGTTACAACGTAATGTTTTGATCTAACTTTCCGTGATTCACAGTAGAAGACTTATTTAGGCTTTAACTAAGTTTAATCTATAAAATGGTATAGGCAAAAGAGAGTAAGTTAGAGGTGAGGTGAACATCTGACTAATTAGAATAAAGCTCCAGAGATTTGGCAGTACGTTACTGCTGTGATACTTCTACTCTGAGAACTTGGGTGTGAATGATAGAGATTTAGCTCTGACTCTGACAATGCTTATTAACAGATGGCTGCACAAATCTCGAGGATGTGACAGCACAGTAAGTCACTAAAGCTTTGTTAACAAGTGTGATGAGTTTATCAGCTTCACTAACTTGAAGCCTTACTATTTGCTTTTTGACAATCCTTTCTTCTAAATACCAATGTTAGTGCATCAGAGAAAGTTTGGGAAGCCTATGCAGTTGTTCACCTGCGGACTGATGCTCGACTGGTGCTGTCAGCTCACTGCCATTCATTCCTCCCCCACCGTATGGGTTTCAAGCTGGCAGTCCCTGTGCACAAGCCACAGTGAGCCTTGGGCAAGCAATGGCAGAGGAAAAGGGATAGCAATAAACCAAAAACACCACTCGAGCAACCAACACATTAAATCAGCTTTAATGAATGCACTCAGAGAAGAACACAATTAATTCCTACATCTTGAATCTGAATAACAGGTCAATTCATTAGACAAGGCATAAACAAGTAAGTAGCTCAAATAGGCTATGTTTATTAGTGGGAAGAAATCTGCAGCATTATTTCTGCAGCAGAGCAGTTCAGACAGAATTGCTGAAATCCATTCTGCAGACCTCCTAAGCAGCTCTGATATCTGTGATTTTTATATTTGTTAACATTTTGGCACCTTCTTCCACACAAGATTAACCCTAACATTATTCATCCTCTGATGAATCTTTATAGTATTGAACGGTTGTTTCTTCATCAATTGCTTAAAAATAAGGATGAGCTATTATATTTAAGTAAATATCTTAATTATATCCAGGAATCACCTGTTGAACTTGTCATGGCTCTGCAGTGCTTTTCATCTTGTAGACCAAATCCTTGCAGCTGGACCTGACTTTTATCCCACCTTTCTCTGGGCAAATCTCTAACTGACATCACACACTGTCCCTCTCAATTCCTTGTACATACTGGATACATAAATCTCAAAGCTGAAGAAGCACTTCTTTTCATGTTACAGCAAACTAAAAGCTGGCTCCCTTCCCGCTAGATATACAGCTATGCCACAAAGGTCCATGCTTTTGTGTCCCATGGGCTTGATGCTTGCAACACCCTGCATCTGGAAATAAACCCACGGTCACTGGATGGTGCACTGTGCAGCACACTTTGATTTCAGCTGTTGGCAGCAGTATGAGAATATTAGCCTAATGCTCTGATTTCTTATGCTGTTTAAAATTAAGGTCCAAGTCTAGATTTCCAAGGCCTACATGGTTTGGCTTGAGATGTTTGTTGGAGGGGCTGAAGGTGACAACCTGCTGGTGCGTGGTCTGCAGGCAGGTCTTATTCTTTCATGCAAGAGTATTCCCATACAACAGCTCCTGCCTCCCACTCACATGGGAGAGCCAAACTAACTGAGCTGTCTGACAGTAACTTGGCTGGTTGTGAGATGGAGTTGCTGTCTTGGGATTTGCCACGTGTATGACCTGGCTGTGACTGCAGGTCCCTGTGCGCCGGGACAGGACCAAAACGTGAATGCATCCAAATCTCCCCCCTGTGTTCCTTCCTGTGCAGCTTCTGTGAAATGCACCCCTCCTCTTAGACACCTTTCTGCCGTTCTTTTAGGAGAGTTCAATTTTTCTGGCTACATAATAGCAGGCTAACCGTGCATTACGCTTCAAAACCAACTGGCATCCTATAAATGTATTTTATAAACAAATAAATAAATAAATTGAACACGTCTTTGTTGCTACTTTTGAAGAGCTCTGGGACCACATTAGCCTGGGTGAAGCATGAAAGAGAAAAAAATGAAGGTGAAAAGCAAGCCTATGTATGTAGGTGGCTAAATGGAATTAAACATGTGATTATGTGACAGGGGGGTATGGCTATGAATCACAAACCTTGCTGCCATTTTTAAAATGAGTGCTGCAGTGAAATAGACCACGCTATCATTTTAAATGACATAAATGGGGCTTAACCTTGTTTCTTTCTATCAATCTTGATTGATCATAACTTTTTAAAGAAGTATTTAATTGTTAGGAATGCATTTTGCTCTGGTTTTCAGAGCGCACTGCTGATGAGTCACCTAATTGAGCAGGGATTTGTGTCATTATATGAGGAGAAAAACAGATTAAAATTACCACCCAAATGCCAATGTGTATTCTGATTTTGATTACAGTAAATAGACTTTGGAATATTTTATTAATAAAAAAATTAAATAGGTTGAAGATTGGTTTAGGCTGGAAGATTAGGGACATTAGTTTAAAAATAAACAAACAAAAAGCCAGAAAAAATATTGTTGCACCTACTGATCCACTGAAAATTTCAATGTCTTCTGGTATTTCTGATATGAGAAAGAAGAAAATTCTGTTCTTTTCTCAGCCACTAAAGAATCTTGTATTTCCATCACACCTGATAAGAAGAAGATGCTTGGAGAGCAAGTGATGTTTCCAGCAGAAGTTCCAGACACTAAAGCAGTGGGTTGTTTAAGAAATGTGGACTGTAGCCCTAAGGTGAGGATGGAGACCGTGCAATCGCTTGCATTATGGGACTGGGTGTTCACACACCATGGAACTAGTGCTAAAGGCAGCGGCAAACAACAGCCCACTATCCTTTCAGTAAATCCCTGCCTGATAATGACGTCAGAACCATTAAAGATAATGAGCTGCTCGTATCTCACAAAGCTCTTTGGGTAGACATAAAACCCCTTATGCAGCATTTCCCAGTGAGCAGGAGGGGCAAGAAAAACTCTTTCCCTGTGCAGGGACAATGAGTACGCTGGCACCGGCCTCTGGCACAGGGGCTCAGCCTTGCCTGCCACCTCCTCTCCAGGGTTCGGCCTTACAGCTACACCATTAGCTGGTGGGAAGACCACTGGTACCACCAAGGTTTATGATTTCCTCCTGTGAAACTGTCACTGCAGAAAGCTCAGTCTGGCATTACTTAAGGACTTTCTGTCCTTATCCCCTCCCTAGCAGTGTTCAAGGCCAGGTTGGACGGGGCTTTGAGCAACCCAGTCTAGTGGAAGTTGTCCCAGCCCATGGCAGGGGGTGGAACTAGGTGATATATAAGGTCCCTTCCAACCCAAACCATTCTACGATTCTATGCTGAGCACGGTGCCCTGGCATTGCCCAGCACACTGCTTGTCTGACGCAGATGGAAAACATCCAGAGGTTTAAGACAGACTGTCTATATGGCTCAACTTTCTAACCCGACCTTGCTGGGGTGACTCCTGGAACTCCAGCTGCAACTCCTTAGGATAAAAATCTGTTTAAAAACCTCAAGTCTTAGCCCACAATTAATTACCCTTGCTTCCCACTCCCCAAGCCAGTACTAGTTGCTTATGTACTTTTTGGAGGCTGCTTTAGACCCCGCTGGCATGGGCCGAGTCCCCCCTGCCTCAGGGAGCATCTGCACTGCGAAAGGCCAGAGGAAACAAAAACAAATGGGGGACAGGGCTGGTGCGGGGACCTGTGGCTGCTTCTCAAGAATTTATTTTCCTTCTGATAAGGGTCCCATTCCTGCCCCTCCTCCCACCATCCTTTCCCCCATAGGAATAAGTCTCCCAGAGAGTTTCCACTTGCCAGGCTTCAGGCAGACATGGATCTGGTCTAATACAGCTTGGGCTGCTGTGGACCACTTATCTATTAATATCTCTTCAGTTGCTCCAGAACTTATGTCCCCTCGTACTTCTCAGTAAGTTATATTTATATGGTACTTCTATGACGCAGCAAGTTTGTGCAAAGCCGCAGCTGCATAAACAGTCTGTTGGGATCAGCTGATTGATTTCAACCGAACTCCTCAGTCCGATTTCAGATCAGACCGTACTTGTTTACACAGACTATTGCTCTTGTGCCACAAAGCAAAACTTACCTTAGAGTGGTTTACATTTTAACAAACTAATAAGAACGTTGAGGCATTCCTGGGCAAAACTACGCCCACAGCTTGATTTATATCTACATAGATACTGAACCACCTGCAAGAAACAATCAGAAAAGGCTTGAGCGGAAAGCCATACTGAAAAATGCACAGAGGAATCGGGGGGGTATGCAGGTCGGGGTTGTATCGGTATGAAAGCATTTGCACAAAAACACTCACATGCAAACATAGGTGGTCAGTCGTGCACAGGCTTTGTACAGCTCTTGTAGGTCTCACCTTTTGCATCAGCTGCGCTTAACGTGTGAATATCAGGATCTGACTTTATATTCATTTTAAACTGTTGCTTGTTTTAGAAAGAGCCTAGGTGGATCAGTTAATTAAAAATAATAATAGGTTGCCAGCTGCTAATTAGGATATTAATTAGTCACGCAGTAAAGTGTCACTTCTGCATGTGAAAGAGCTGACTTCAAGTTGTCTTGGAGTAGACTGGCTTTCTGCCAGCAGCAGTAAATATATCCACAGAAAAAAATAAACTCTGATTATCGATGAGTACTTTTCCTTTGAATAACAGGAGGTCTGTACCCTCAATGAAATAATGAACTGCAGCCTCTTCATAAAAGAGATCTATCCTCCTTCTTTTGGCAGCAGAGATCTTCTGTGAGCTTCTAATTATCAATACTAGAAAGGAAATGCAGGAGAATAAAATTCTTTAGTGTAAGGAAAGCTGGTCGTTTGTTGATGTAAGGTGTTGGTTTAATCTGCTTGGCTCTCTGGTGTAGTAAATAGTTGCATGAAACCACTGCTCTTTGGATGGGAAGTGAAACAGTACAAAGGAGGACTCTATCAGTAATTTCCCACCTGTATCATCCCAACAGCAAGCTGCATGCAACGAAAATGTCAGCATCCTTAGAGCCTCCTCCTAGCAGTCTTTGCTGACGGGGAAAGCAACCACTGTGCTTGTGAGACATTTAAAAAGCATGTCTGAAGATGTTCAAAGACAGGAACAGACTGTCTTGACATCAGTACCATTTTAGGCACCCCCAGGTTAATTCCCTAGCTAAGAACCAATATAACCTTATAAAAAACCATGCTACCGTGAAGGAAATGCCTCTTAACAGCTGTGAGATGCCAGATGCCAAGTACAGCCTGTTTGTGACAATAGGTGTGTTAATTATAATATTGGGAATGCAAATACAAAGCCCATCATGTTGAAGGCCCAGGAAAACAGACACCCTTGTGATGCCAGACCTGATATTATGTTAGATTTATGAGATCTGACTAGGATAAAAGACAGCCTCCAGAATTCAGCTAGGCATATACATTACTCACCTGGAGCAGCTCGCCATCAGAACAGAGGTGAAGCTGTGCCTCTGTCAGCACATGGGCATGCCGCGATGCCGTACACCGACACGGGCAGCCAGCGTACACACGTGTGAGCACCTCACAGGAGCCGCTGTGCTGCCACGGTGCCTGGGACCGCCTCTGGTCTGAAATGCTGCAACTGCATCATGGCAGACAGTAAACCTAGCTTAGCTACTGGGAGAGGAGGAGTGAAATCATATCTAATTAAAACTGTGGAGGACTTGGGATTTAGGCAGGCAGGATGTAATCCTTCAGTTCGGGTTTACAGATAAAAGTAATGGTTCACTCTCCGTCTTCATGGAAAGTCTCAAGGGATGGTGATGAGGACAGCATCTCTCGTACCACCTCTCAGGTGAAGGCCCATGCTGCAGAGTTACATGGTGGGTGCAGAGCCAGGTCTGGACGGGAGGGAAATATGTGACTTGCCACACCTCTGGAACTGTTTTCAAACAACACATGCTTAACTACACAAACACAGTCCTGGCTTTGGATGGTACATGCCAAGTCAGACTCTCAGTCCAGACAGACATCAAGACAGGTCTTTCATAGTTTTCCACAAATCTATTTAAAGTCATGTTTAAAAAATCTGAAAGGCCTACAGAAAATTACACTTACAGCAATGATTCCGGTCATTATTAGAAGAGTGTTCCTCTTTTAATTAAATTTAAGAACATAATCTGTGAACAAGTTTCAAAGAACCTCCATACCCTACTGACACTGCAGGTACTCAAAACCTTTGGCAGGCAGGCAACAAAATGTTAATCTTACCAGCATTTTGATACCTGGCATTGGTGTATTCCTGTGCTTTGAAGATGCAAGCGTGTGCTGTGAAAGCACCAGCCGATGCCACCTGCCCTTCTCCTCTACTCCCAGCACACTCTCTGGAGCAGTGGCAAGGGATTATTTTAGTCACTAGAATAACAGAAATTGTGGCATTTCAAGTGGAGGAGGAGCAGAAGATGCATCCTGTAATTTTAACAAAAGAGGAGAAATACTGTTGAGCAAAATAAAATGATCCCACTCAATGAATTGTACTTTACGTGGTATCTTCTGTAAGGTAATTACATGGACAAAAACATACCTGCACATTCTGTTGCAGCTGAAAGGAAATGTTTCATTTCCAAGTTGTTACCCAACGCTGGCACCAGCTTATTAGGAGACAGGCTGATCCCATGCCCTTTTCTGAGATGTTCCCTTTTTGATCCTCTAGCAAAAGAGCAAGAGAACCTGTATTAAAAATAGCAGGAGATCAAATTTCCAGCTATCGCGAGCCAGAAGCGACAGTAGTGGATCGATGAACAGAGGTAACGCCGTGACAGGTGTGGGCTTGCACTAGGCTGGCACATTCCTGCCCTCTGAGGCATGTCGCTCCCCGCAGCACCAGGCAGAGCAGCTTGCTGCAAGTTGGTGGTTTTAAGATGAGAGAACCTCTGTCCCTGCAGCCACGAAAGCTCAGGTCATCGTACCTATCGGTGGGATGGCAGCGGGTGCTTGCTGTGCTGGTCAGGCAGAATGGCAAACGCAGATGTGAGGGTGGCTGGGCAGCAATCCTGAACCCATTGTGCCAGATTTGCAAAGCAGGCACTGCCTGTACTGATGGAGTGAGCAGCATCTTTGGAAGTTGGCAGTGGAAGCTCAAAACAAGGAAATGTAAAGTAATAGCATATCAGGGGTGAGAGGACTACGAGATTACTTCGTGTAATTGGTTGTTTTTTCATTCTCAGCTGTGACTGAGTTCTGGGAAACTGTAGAACAGAGCTCAGAGAGGTTTCTTCCTTCAGCAGACCTCCTCCTTCTTACGGACAGCATTGTGTCTTCAAAAGTAGGTTTGATTTTTGGATGGTATGCCAACTTTGGATGGAGAAAACTGGTGCTAAGGATCTTCTACAATCCTTGCCAAGGTAGAGAAAGAAGTTGCATTGGCGTCACTAATTCTATCAGGCTTTCTTGGCACCTTATGCAGGCAAAGTCTTTGAAATACTTCTCTTATAGTCTATCCTGGTGTGAATTCCAGGTAAAGCTGTGACTGAAGGATCATAACTCTGTGACATTTTATATACCTGTGAGGTATCTGCCTAGAACTGAGAGAAAAAGGAAAGGGCTTGTGTAATCTGTGGTAAAACTTTGGGATTAGGCTGTGGAGGGCACAGGCAACGTCTTTCAGTTGACAGCCTTTTGTGACCACTTGAGGGTACAGTCTCTTAGTAAATATTGTTTTAACCATGTATTTCTCCAGTTCTGTCCTCAAAACAAGGGAGCTCCAACTCAAACCACTGCCCAAAGCCCATGCTGCCCAAGCAAGTTATCCCCAGGCAGAGGTGTGGGATCTGTAGTGAGACTCCAGCGGTGCCATGGGGAAAATACTTGCCATGGTTTCGTCCCTTGCTGCTCCAGACTAGTCCGTCACACTGGCAGGACTAAGGACTGTTGCTGTGCAAGACTAGTGCGGAGGTGATAAATCTTCACATGCATACTGCTGGCTGGGACCGAGACACAGACAGGCTTACTGGCAGAGTAAGCCTGGAGATAACGAAAGGAAATGTTTTAGGTGTCGGAATTGTTGTGTGCCTCGCACCAGCGTTCAGGTATGATGGTCCATTCTCAGTGTCCAGCAGAAACACAGGAAAACTGCAGATATTGCAGGAGTAACACAAGGTGTCTTTTTTCGCCTGGTGAATCAGGATCATGCAAATCTTCCAGCTTCACCCCTCACAGGCCATTTGTAGTGCCTATAACAAGGCAGGTCACACAGACATCAAATGGCACGTATGAATAACTGAATAAAGCTCGAGTCATACTGCCAGCGAGGCAGCACAGGCACGGATGTCCCGTTCCCTAGTTGCAGGGCACCAGGTTTGAGGCCATGCTGGAGCCCTGCGCGTTCACAGCCACACGATGTGCAGAACTTCATTTTCCGCCTGGACAAAACCTGAGACAACAAGAACACTGCAGACCTTTGAGCCGGGCTGAGAACTCTTCCAGCCACGGGCTCGCATGGCCTGCAGGGTTATCTGGGGCTACCCAGCTATTCTGCTTGCCAAGCAGATAGCTCGTAATGCATTTCTGAATACGCAGTGCCTGAGATGATTACCAAGTGAGTCCAGATACTTTTCTCCTGTTGCTATAAATGACTTTCTTGCTTTCCAGTTCATCTGATTTTGTTCAATTTATTCTCAGGTAAAACTGAATGAACTTTTTGAGGTAGCAGGATCAATCCCACAGAGTTAAGTATGTCAGCTCTTGCATTCATCCTATAGGTATAACCTTCTTGTGCAACGAACAGACATACCCAGCATATTTCATCCACTTGGAGCAACACAGATACAGGGCCCGACAACTCTGCTCCTGTCTTGTGTCCTTGTGTCTCCTTCACGCTGCCCAAACCATAATTTCAGTCATCCCACAAAGTTGTTCTAGGTCCTGTTTTCCTGCTAGTGTCCCTGTGGTGCCTTGTACAGAACATACAACCATGCTACTTGTGAGGCACAGGTTGTCAAGATCCATCTTTTGGCCATGGTAAGGGACCCAGGGAGAGTGTCCCATGCTTGTTTGGGGTACACTTCCTGCAGAAGGTTAGCGCAGGGTTGGGCATAAATACTGGTCACCAAATATTTGGCTTCAGCGATCAAATAAATAACATTTTTTTGGCAGAAAATTGAATATTCCACATTAGGAGTACTTCCAGATAAGTACTCCCAGATACTTTGCAGAAAATGTGTTTTGTGTCCTCATCCTCCCATTCTGCCTTAGTTTATAAACACTTAGTAAAATCATATCTCCTATCCTACCATGTGCTACCTCTCCCTTCCCTTTCCTCTGCTTCACATCAAATGATACTCTGGCCAAGCAGCAGCATTTGATTTGTCTGATGACTATGCTTTCCTCAGATACATTTTTTCTATTGAAACTACCAGCCTCATCCAGAGCTTAAATATGGTTTCAACCAACTTTAAGTGGTATGTCAACCTTTTGTTTTCCCTGTGGGCAAACAAATTTTCCCCTAAAATCACATGCTAGCTAGACAAAGATAACTTTATTCCCATATGCCTCTAACACCTTTTGTTCAGACTGATAGAAGATTATGCTGAATAAGGGATTTCTGCTTATGCAAGCTCTCCTGCCATGCAGGAACCCAAGGTAATTGCCTCATCACTCTCTTTGTAATACAGAAATCACAGTAGAAGACAAGAACAACTCTCACATATTAAAAAAACAAATTAAAAAGAAAAAGAATATGTAGCAGAACTGAAAGAGATAGACAGGATTTTCTCAGACTCACAACAGCTTCAAGAGCCCCAGACCCCAGCTGCAGTAGAGATGCAGCCAGAGCCTGTCCCCAGCAGAACAGCAAGTGCAACTTCTGGGGAAAGCAAAGGATGGAAGCTGGTGACTTCTAGCACTGAGAGGAAGGCTCTTGCTCTATCTACAGGCCTGTAACTACAACAACAGCTCACTGTCCTCATGGCTGAGGTATCCAGTTGTGCTTTCAAGTGAAGCATCTGGGCCAGCTGGCCCTGAACCACGCAAGACCACCATGAGGAAGAAGTAGGTGACAGCAGTGGGTGACCCCTGCTGTAAGGGACAGAGACACCCACCCGCCGACCTGACCTGTTGTCTACAGAAGTTTGCTGATTGCTGGGGACCCAGGTCCGGGATGTTGTGGGGAGACCATTGAGGCTTGCCTGACCCTCTGACCAACACCCTGTGATGTTCTTACCAATGACACTGCTGAGGAAACATGGAGAGTATCAAAGGTGACCACAGAGATCTAGGACTGACTGGCAGGGGCATGGGGTACCAGATGGTGTTTTCAGTCCTGTCAGAGATGGTAGAGGGTGTGAGGAGGAAGAAGGCACTGGTACTGCTCACTAACAACCGGTTGCAGAGCTGGTGTCAGCAACAGGATTTGTTTTGGATGATGGGACTCTGTTTGGAGATCCGCATTTTCTTGGGAGAGATGGAATCCACCTCACTAAGTGGGGCAAATGTATCTCTGTCAGGACGGCTGCCGTAGCAAGGAGAAAAAGTACAATTAAATCTTTGGTTAAAGGCATAAATATCTATTTAAACTAACAAAAATTATTCCTGAGAAAGAAGAGAGATATTTTTTGCAGAACAGAGGGTTGAAGGGTAAACTAAACACCATGAAAACTGAAGTCCACCAGTCTTCAGTCTGGTGGAAGCTCCCCAGACAGCGCTGGCACATACACGCTGTGGTGTGCGATGTAGGACTGATGTGCTCTGGTGTTTCAAAGGCTGGATCTGAGGACCAGAGGGAATGTCCCTGGCTCCCGTTCAGATGTGGGCACACGCAGCCCCTGGTACTGGCCTTGGTGGGACCCACAGGATGGGGGTGCTGAGGGTACCCCAGGGGCAGGCACCTTCTCCCCAGGTGTAGGACATCTCACCGCCTGAGCAACCAGTGCCAAACCGGAGCTGGTCTCTGTGTCCTTCTCCATTGCATGGGTCCTTCCAACTTGTCCCCAAAAACAGAAGCAGGTAGGTGAATGTGCTTCCCTCAGGGTACATTTGCAGAGTGGCCCCCAGGTCAAACAGCCTCAACCCTTAGCCTAAGGCATCTAGACAGTTGAGGAATAAAACCTCTGCCTGCATGACGGCTCCAAACAGCCGCTCTGCCTTTCGACGAAGGGTGCTGGCACCCAGCCCACCCAAGGACTCGCTGGCATCTCCGGCACGTCCAGCACGCTGCAGCCAGAGCACTGTGTTGGCTGGCATCCCTCCCTCAGCACAGTAGGCTTCCAGCGCACCACGGCCACTTTCTCTGCAGCTAAACTTGTTGCAGTCCTTAACAACGAAAGGAACAGCGAGCGGAAACACTGCCCTGTCTTGGGTGGTTGGTGGCGAGCAATGGTACTCGTAAATTAACATCTTTGAGAAAACACCAGCCACCATGCTCTGTGTTCTCCAGACAGCATGAGGTCCTCACCTGGAATCTTGATTCCTGCCAGGGTTTCTGCTCCTTCCTGCTCCTCTAACACGGGTACACTTACGCTTTGCATAAGAGAGGTAAAATTTAAAAAAAAAAAAAGAAAATATTAAAAAAGGAGTTTACATGACAAGTTATTGTTTGGTGAAATTCTGGTCTAGTGATAAAAGAGAAAAGATAACGTCACCACTAATATCTAGTATTTTGCATAATATTAATGACATAGCATAATCCAAGTAGTGCTATTATTACTATCAAGTGTGACTAATTAAATATGTAAAAATAGCTTTTCTCATCTCTAGAATACATTTAGTTTCCTAAAATACCTCTTTTATTTAAGATTTTTAATACTGAGTGCTGAACATGTGAGGCAGAGTTTGACAGCTAAGAGGATCGCTTGTCATTGAAGACAGAATAATTTTTGCAGAACTGCGGGTATGACAGAGAAGTGATTCTGCAGCTTGGACCCCCAGATCGTGTTTGTGCAGCACCTAGGGGACTGAGCCCTTCTGGCTTAAGCTTTGTTACTGCTGCCAAAACGCAAATATGAAGCCATTGAGCTGCATGAGCCCCTCAGGAGCAACAGACTCAGGGCCACCATGGCACAAGGGCACTGCGCAAGCAGGCAGCAACACCAACACCAACAGCGATGCTCTGGGCTTGGTGGTTAATCATTAACAGTGGGAGCCGTCTATCATATTGCGTCTCTGCTCACAGGCCAGAAAACCTCTGCTCACTTTTGCTGGCTTCGGGAGGTGTGAAATGAGAGGGTCAGCTCTAGAGGAAAGAAAGGCTCAGCTGGTGTGAATTGAAATGGGTCCACTGATTTCAACAGGACTGCACCAGTTTGTACCAGTAGACTGATTCCCTCACTGTCTCATCCAATTTAGCCCTGCAGGGCTAACACTGTTAGCAGTGTTGTCGAAATATCAGATGTAAAATTACACATATTTTTAAATATATGTATATATTTATGGAAAGCAATATTGGGGCAGAGGGGCTGGAAAAGAAAGACCTAGCAAAAACTGCCAGGCTTCAAATTCTCTTGTCTCTTTCACTACTTTTACTGACAACTTTTTCTGGTGCCTTTATTTTTTTAAAGTGACAGTAAATTTGTTATGGCTGTCACCACAACAGGTAATTGGCATGCTGTACACGCCGGGGAATGAGAAAGTGGTGGGCGACAAAATCGCACTGCTGTGCATAATTGTGGACTGGAGAAGGGCACGCTGCTGGAGAGCTGCAGCGGGTCTCAAAACGCCTCGCTCCTTCCCCTCTCCTCCAGCCTTCTTCTAGGCCTCCTGTTACTTTGCGGGTGCTTCAGGATTCTCCCAACCCCTCATCAAAGCTCTGCCTAAAAAGTAACGTCCACATCACGCCCTTCGCAGTATCAAAATGAAAAGCCTCTTGAACCGTGTGCTGACAGGGGCTATTATTTCCTTGGTGCGCAGTGGTTATTATTAATGACTTAAACCCACTCGGCACTTTGGATAAGCTGAGCACTGTGTATCAATTTGTTTCTTTCTGCAGCAGATATGAACTCTTTCCCACGACATCCATTAGTTTTATTCAGGAGAGTTACTCACCTGCTGTGGCAGAGTGAAAAGTCAACAAGGGCTTTTCTTTTCCTCTCTCTTCTGGAGATTTGTTTTTCAGTGCAGGTTAAAGTTATCTTCCCCCAAAAGCACCACACACTGCTATTGGCTGACTCAGCCATTACTGATAGCAGCAGCTGTCAGAAAGCTTTTAATCCTTTAGATTTTAAAGTTTTGTCAAAGGCATTCAGTGTGATAAATTACTGCAATTTAGTATTATAAATACGAGCCTGTTTCAGATATTTCAAGAGCACGCAATACCACATCTCATCTCACTCTCCTTTTAGTGTATGAAAACTGTTTCATTGAATGGGAGGTAGCAAAAGATTATCTACAATTTAACATTACCTGCCAGTCTCTTCCTGTATAAGGGTAAAGTTTGTTCTTGTGAGGTGTCATGCTGACTCCAGCCGTACTTATTTGCCTGGGCAAAAAGCACCCAGTGCAGTAAGGGTGATCAGGCCTGTGCTGCTCCTTTGGCTACTTGGTTTTCCACTCAGGATGCAGCTTCTGGACGTTTGAAGGACATGTTGCAGGATCAGGAGCTAGCATTTAATTGTTACCCTGTCTTAACTTTCCCACAGTCCTGCGCAAAGCAATAGGACTTATTTTATGCAGCACTGCAGAGAAGGAGCTGGGTATCCTGGTAGACAACAAGTTGACCATCAGCCAGCAGTGAGCTCTAGTTGCCAAGAAGGCCAATGGGATCCTGGGGTGCATTAAGCAGAGTGTGGCCAGCAGGTCAAGGGAGGTTCTCCCCCCCCTCTACTCTGCCCTAGTGAAGCCCCATCTGGAGAACCGTGTCCAGTTCTGGGCTCCCCAGTTCAAGAAAGATGAGGAGCTACTGGAGAGAGTCCAGCGGAGGGCTACAAGGATGGTGAGGGGACTGGAGAATCTCTCCTATGAGGAGAGGCTGAAGGAGCTGGGCTTGTTCA
>Ga0065711_1029637_pt1 | contig 35410 bp, 14 predicted proteins | sample Hoacrofraction12_FD_59098 | JGI IMG/M metagenome (GOLD analysis project Ga0065711, IMG submission 59098) | Hoatzin crop microbial communities from Cojedes, Venezuela - Epithelial fraction 12 v2 (version 2) | ecosystem: Host-associated > Birds > Digestive system > Esophagus > Crop | place... | reverse complement strand
GAAGGGAAGGGAAGGGAAGGGAAGGGAAGGGAAGGGAAGGGAAGGGAAAGACATTTTATTTGCATTTAATAAAAATTCTAATGATTATGAAATGCTGGAAGTAGAAACAGTTTTATTATTACAGAAAATAAACAAGTATGTAACTACAGTGCTCAGAAGTTACTCCTGCATTTGTAAAAGCTCTGTCCTTAAGGACTGAAACCATTTCCATGATCACTTTCCAGACAGTGTTGTTCAAAAACTCTGAAAGAACAAAACTACCTACTGTTATGTCTGTGGCCAGAGGATCTTCAGTGCTGAATTTATAGGTAAAAATACAGTGTATTGCTTTCCTTTTCTTGTCACTTGTCTGTAATTTGAAATCCATAGGTTATATCCAAATTTTTTTTTTTATCATTTAAAAAAATGATGTCACAAAAACAAAATTCAAGAGAAGTTTCTTAAGAGAAAAAATGACTTTTTTTTCTTCTTTCTTGCCCCCCCTTTTTTCCTCCTGAGATATCAGATATCTCTTCCTGACTATTCCCAAGTGAACATTAAGACTGCAATCTTTGTGAGAAAGTGGCAAAAAGAAACACTTCAGAAGAGAGTGAACAAAAATGACAATCACTCACTTGTGCATTGCAGCTTTAGGGAAGTACTGACTCTGCATATGGCAGATTTGTACCTGAATATTCACATTGAATAAACTTTACTTTGTCTTCTTGGAGGGTCCAGACATTTAGATTGACTGCTGTGGGATGGCCTCCATTTCTTTAAATCCTCTTGTCAGTGCTGAAGCAGACCTTAAGAACTCGCTTCTCTGCAGGAGAGGAGGTGAAATCCACCCTTTAAAAAATATCTGAGAAGCAGTGTTGTGTAAATAGCCACTGACTTATCAGGGAAAAAATCCTTTTTGATAATAAAATACTGAGACAAGAGGTCACTCTATATAGCCTAATGACTGATACAAAGGGAATATTATCATTACTGTAATTAGTAATTTATTTACCACACGGAAAACTGAAAACAAGGGACAGGAATAGAAAGTGTATCCACAAGTAGAGCCACAATCAAAGATTCCCAGGAGTTAATTCTGGAACTGAAATTACTACACCCACTTCATCAAGATGCACCAGGACGATACCATGACCTGTTAATCAGAAGGTGTTCAGCTGTGCAGCCATTACACCTTTGGTGATCCGAAACTGTCCCTCTGCTCCACTTTGCACTGCACTTTGCACATACTTGTTCAATCCCTTCTCTCCTGTGGAACACAATGTTATCCCAGAGCTGTCTAGTGGCACATGTTATTCCAGGCAGGCCTGCAGTCAGATGAAGTAAAAACTTTTATTTATTTTTTTTTTTTCCCATTAGGACCACTTTGTACACAACAGTGCTTTGCATCTCCTGTGTACAGGTTGTCCTGGCAGGCCAGTAAGCATATTTAGGATTTGTAACTCTAGTTTTCTGTTCTCCAGCACTCATTCAGATGGGGCTTCCACAAGACAGAGAGGCAGATTAAAGCACTTGACAATGAAATGTCAGAGAGTGAGACTCAGCATGAATTTCTGCTATCCGTGTTAGGACACTTAGTTGGAGGAAGGGTAAACTTGATCTCTAGACAATGCATGACTTTAGACGAAAAAATCTTTACAAGTGGGAAGAAAAAACGAGAAACTGCCGTAGTCACTGGACACAGAATTACAGTTTGAGGTTTTGGAGCTTTTGTGACTCTCCCTCTTTCTCTCTTGTTGTCCAACAAACTTGAATTATTTTACGTTCAGAAGAATAAGAACCATGCTCCCCTTATAATCCACTCCAAAGGAGGCAGGAATTGAACATAGGTCTCCTGGGAGCTATTAATGAATAATTAAAACTCCATCTTCTCTGGCCAAGGTCTGTCCAATCTAACTTTTAGAAGAGATATTTGAGAAGATTTACTGTGTGAAAATCACACTGCTGGCCACTGCCCTCGTTCCCCACAACCAAGCATGCATCTCCATCCATGTGCCCTGTGGTACATCACAGACTAGGAGAGAAAAACTGGAGTGATGCGAATATAGTGATGATTGTATGGAATTTAGCCAACATGTAGTCTGTCTGCCTGGGGCTCCATTTCAGTGTTCCTGGACATGACAATGAATACCTGAATAAAGTATCTATTGATTTAACATAGCAATTTCCTACCTAATAGAAAAAATTAGGGCACCTTCTTCAAGTAGGAAAGTATTTAAGCACAAGCTTCTTTTTAATTTAATTTTAAGCATGTTTAACACTTTTGTGAATCAGGACCGTTTAGGTAATTCTATGGCATGATTACAATCGCCTGCTTTAAAAGCTCTGTGTGGCACCACAGAAATGTAATTCCCAGTGTCTGTTTAAGGAGGTGATCTATAGCTTAATGTTAATATATTTGTCATTTCATGCAGCAGTTGCTCAGATAGTAACATGTCTACTGAAGAGTGTTTAAAAAAAACCCAATAATTTTATATAGCATAATGTAAATTGCTCTTTAATAATCACTTCCATGCTCTATGCATAATGCATCAAATGTGTTTAGCACCATTGAACCAGATAACACATGTTTTAGTGATGCACAATCTTCCTGTTGGAGTCACATTCCCTTGTGGAGAACAAAATGTGGTACCCTTGGGAGAAAAGATATTTGAAGAAAAAAAACCTGGGAGAACAACTTCACTTCAATTATTGGAGATGGTTCTGTAAAAATTCAAATCGTTTGTGACAAAGACATGGATTATAGTTATTATTATTATTTAAGAAAATGGCCTCTAGCCAGCTTAACAAACCACCTTGCAGCTTGCATTACTCATAATATTTTGCATTGCAAATTTCTTTTTGTTTCTAAAATATGTATGTATTGACGGCTTATAGTTAACCTTCTTCCATCATTTATACTTCGATGCATTCATGTGAAACTGAAATAACTCCATATTGATGCAACTAATTAAATAAACGTAAAATCATATAAAGTTTCATTATAACTAAAGCTGATTTGTCAACTGAGTAATAGTTAGATACATTACCCTGTTGACAAATCATGCTAAAATGATAATGACATTTAGCCTGATTCATATTTTTTATTACTTTCCTTCCAGATAATTTCTCATTTCTTACAAAATAAGAATTCAGATTTTCTTTTTGTACCTCATAAATACATAAATTACTATACTGAAGTTCTTCACCATTTCTGTTTCTTTTAATTGAGGTAGAATAATTTATAGTAGTTAATTGGCTTTTGCTGAAGTTAATTTGATGGTGGTGATAGACTGCAGTCAGAATATATCCACTGTCTGTAGGTGCAATAACATTTAGATAAGTAGGTAATTAAACCACCTAGAATCTAGAGGCCTTCACACTCTCCTTCATCAACAAGGAACTGTCGTGGAGAACAAATGCTTCTGGCTTGGGATTAATTCTGTATCAGACAGTATATGTTCCTTCAAGAAGAAGAGTGCAGTTTTAGGGAGGCAATAAAGAGCTACCCAAGGAGACCTATGACATGCAATGATAACTGGTGAGAGATGAGTGAGCACGAGGTAAAAAAGGAACAGTTACTCAGTGTTTCTCAAATACAGGAACTTGAGGGGAAAAAAAGAAAGAGTAATGTTCAAAATCTGAAATAATACCAGGATGGGTTGACCTTGGCTGGCTGCTGGGTGCTCACCAACCCTTTCTCTCACTCCTGTTCCTCAGCAGAACAGTGGGAGAAAACAACAATAAAAACATATGGGTTGAGATAAAAGCAGTTTAATCACAGAATCATAGAATGGTTAGAGCTGGAAGGGACCTTATAGATCATTTAGTTCCAACCTCCCCCACCATGGGCAAGGACACCTTCCACTAGACCATGTTGTTCACAGCCCCGTTCAGCCTGGCCTTGAACATACGCAGGGAAGGGGCATCCACAGCTTCTCTGGGCAACATGTTCCAGTGACTCACCACCCTCATAGGAAAGAATTTCATCCTTACAGCTAATCTAAATCTACCCTTTTTTAGTTTAAAGACATTACCCCTTGTCCTATTACTACACGCCCTTGCCAAAAGCCCCTCTCCAGCTTTCTTGTAGGCCCACTTCAGGTACTGGAAGGCTTCTTCAAGGTCTCCCCGGAGCCTTCTCTTCTCCTGCATGAACAACCCCAACTCTCTTAGCCTGTCCTCATAGAAAAGGTGTTCCATCCCTCTGGTCTTTTTTGTGGCCGTTCTTTGGACCCACTCCGAAAGGATCATGTCCTTCTTATGTTGGCTGCTCCAGAACTGAACACAGTGCTCCAGGTGGGGTCTCAACAGAACGGAGTAGAGGGGCAGAATCTCCTCCCTCGACCTGCTGGGCACGCTTCTTTTAATGCAGCCCAGGATACAACTGCCTTTCTGGGCTGCAAGCAAACTTTGTCAGATCATGCCGAGCTTCTCATCAATCGACAGACCCAAGTCCTCCCCTTAGGACTGCTTTCAATCCATTTTCTGCTCAGCCTGTGTTTGTGCTTGGGATTGCCTCAAGCAGAAGAAAGGACCTTGCACTTGGCCTTGTCTCTCCATTTAGAGACAAGGATGTTATGTGGGACAGTGTAAAATGCTTTGTATAAGTCCGGGTAGATGATGATTTCTTAAAGGGAGAATGCAAAGGCCACAACTGGCAACAAACTGAAAAAAGAAGATTTATGCTCTACTGCCCATCAGCAGGCGATGTCCAGCCACTTGCTGGGAAGCAGGACCTCAGTATGAGTAGGGGATGTTTTGGAAGACAAATGCCATAATAATGAATGCTTCTCGCACTCATCCCTGCCCCATCATCCTCCTTCCTCTTAGCTTTAATTAATGAGCACAACATCATGTGGGTACATCATAGGGAATATCCCTCTGATCAGTTTGGGTCAACAGTCCCAGTTATGCCATCTTGGTTTGGCCATGACCAGCAGCAAAGGACCACACGGTAGCTCTACCACCCCTCCCCCCGCTGCAGTGGGGAGGAGAATGGAGAGAGAAAGGCAAAAAATCGTGGGTCAGTATAAGGGTAGTTTAACAGAACAGCAAGTGAAGCAAACAGTAGCAACAATGATACTGTTAAGGAGAATATACAAAAGAAACAGCTAAAGGCATAGAACAACTCTCACCGCCCGGTGCCCCCCGCGCACTCCTGAAACGTGACTCCCTTCCCCCTGGCCAGCTACCCCACCCAGAACCCAGTATGAAGGCCCATGGTATCAAACACCCTGTTTTGTTTGGCCAGTTTTGGTCAACTGTGTCCCCTCCTGCCTTCTGGTGAAAATTAACCCTGTCCTGGCTGAACCCAGGACATGCCCCCTCCCAAACTCTTGCCCACTCCAAGCCTACTGGCTTTCAGTGGGACAACGGTTGTAAAGACAGTCTTGAGGTTGTGCAGGCACAATTTAAATGTTGTGATATGAACAGTGTTATAGGCTTCAGCTATTTTGCTTTATTCAGTTGCAGTTTATTGCAATCATAGTTAAAGATTAAGCATAGATTTTATTTTATAATAAGTGAAGCATTTCTTCACTTTTTTCTTTTTATTTTAAGAAAAATATTTCTAAATCTGTATATCCCTCTAAATACAAGTTGTTCTGAAACAGAAGGCATTTTGAAATGTTCAAGCAAGATGTTTTGATTTGGACGTGGGGGATGTCTTTCATTTTCTATTTTATTCTTTTTCTCTATGAAAACAGAAAGCATTTTAAAAAATCAGTTAAAGTTCTCCAAATGGCTTTATTTTGCTTCTGCACTGAAAAGGACGGTGGTTTAAAAATGCTGCTTACGTCGCAGAGATACCGAAGTCCAAGATCATACAACTCCTGATACTTCAAAATTCACAGAACAGAAGCTGTAAATAAACTTTAACTTTCTGAAGCCAAGAAGTATACCTTAATATTGAGAAATGTGTAGAATGCAATGTAGTTGTACAGTGCTGTTTTTCACAGTTCATAGACAACAGAGGCACCTTGCAGCTCCCAGCTATGTAGTAGCAGCTCAAAAGCACAGAACTGCTTATATGTTTAATTCTGAAGACCTTCTCAATTGAAGCTCCGGTGTGCTGGCCGTGATGCTAACCATTACACTCACATTCAAGCATCATGTCCAGAGGGCTGAAAGTTTTAGCCAAACCAGGAATAAGGTCTTCTGTAGCAATTAAATTTTTCTTTGTTAAAATGTCTTATAGTGTAAGACAGGTACAGATTATTGAACACTCAAATCCTTAAAATCATCCTCTAGATAAAGGACAAGGAGATAAGATAACACCAAATTTCTTATGGGCCCACCATCTATTGAAATTGAGCTCAACTCCTTCAAAATTAAAAACTTGTTTCTATTGTTTCAGCTAAAATGCCATGGTCTGCAGCTGAAGGTCAGAGGTCATGTCACGACCTTTTTAAAGCATTCCTACAATTAGAGAAATTTTTATCTGATATCTTTATACACTTATGAGACAAGGAAATAAGGAAGTTTGTGTTATATTGTTTTTTCCCACAGATCATGTTATCTGTATTTCATTCCCAAGACACCTGAGTCTTCAAGCTCTTGAAGGACCTCCACATGTTAATAGCACTTCATGGTGTCACTAATCACAGGGTCTGTTTTCACACTGACTCTTGCAGGGACTAGACTGGCAAACTCTCATCCGGCTGAGGGCAAGTACAGAATTACCATCAGGTTTTCTTGCGAAACCATATCCAAATAACACTTTCCAAGTACCTGAATCTAGATACCACATGATATGACTGTCTTCCTGTTCATTTAATCTGTTCTTTATACACCACTTCGTGGATCCTCCTATTAAATATAATTCTTAAAATGTATATCTACCCATCTGCTTTTTAATGGGTTAATTACTGTGTTCATACAACAAGTGTACTCAAGCCCCACTTGCTACCAATATGACATTTTCAGTTCAAGATGCATATTCTTATTACTTATTTGCACTTCCAGAACTACACAGTGTTAGAGGTACAATGTCATAGGTGACCTTCATAGAATTTTTTTTATTTTTTTGATGGACTGCAGACATCCTATTCATTAGTCTACTATGTAGCTGCATATCAGTCATGCTTCTAATCTTTACGTTACTCCTGTTACACAGAAACCATAAGGATTTGCATTTCTCAGTTTTGGAACAATAACATTCACATAGCACTTAACTCAGTTTGTAGTGATGTGTCTGTTCTTACCACACACGAGATACGGAAAAAGCATGTGATTCAACAATAAATTGCTACATCGTATTCTTTTTCAAAATGCTAAAAAGAACAGGATATAAATGATTCAGCTTTTCTACATGGTAGTACAAGTATTTAACCTTTTTTAGTGCAAATCATCAACTCATCCAAGTGCTCTCTGTCCTATTTTTTTTTTTTATGCTAAAACTGAGATACAGTGTAAATAAAATGTGTAATAAAACACTCTATGTACCATAGAGATTGTGGGTCAGACTCTCACATGACCCACATTAGTGATGAAAACAAACAAACACAATTTAATTACATTCAATCAATAGAACAAATGCTATATGCTGAATGCAAACTGTGAAAAATAACAAATTAAATCCCTGTCACAGCCTGCAAGCGTATGAACAGAAAGATTCCATAAGTAAAATACGATTGTAAAGCAAAAAAAATAACTGCAAAAACCAACCAGATCAGCTCTTCCTCGAGGAGCAATTTTTTTCTAAATTATCTACATATCACAGCCTTCTACATCCTATTTTCATAAATCATGTAAGCTTTTAGGATCCCAGTGGGATCTAGACTCCAAAAAAGCTATGTGATTTACTTCTGTATATAGAAGTCACTTAGGTGCTTTGGAGAATGATACTTCTAGATTTTTCTCATTTCCAACTTAAAAGAGAAGGAAGTGCCTCATACTGTTATAGGATTTTTCAGTGCCCATATAATACTTTGGGATATTCTGCTATGGGTGTCCTGTGATAAGGAACTTGGTTAAGAAAAATTTGAAACCAAAAAGACCACTTCATTTCTTTTGGAAAAAAAAAAAAAACCCAAACAATCTAGATTATCATGTGCAGGGTTGTCACAACGATTTTTATATACAATTAATTCACAATGAGGATAGTCATAGTATTGTTCTTTATTTAATTGATTTAGTGTTTTTTCTGTTTGTCTTTGTGCATAGATGTATTAATGCATTCTTCTTTTCATTTTAAGTCTTTGAAGTAATTTCATGGATCATCTTTTAATTGCTTATACGCATTCAAAAAAAGAGGGGCTACAAACTAAGAAATAGTGTTAGGAAATATTCAGTAATTTTTCTTTTAAAGTAGAGCTAGTAGCATATCTTTGCCTTTCCGAAATGACAGGAATATGAAGACTACAGTGTAAGAAAAAAAAATTGCTCTAGCAAAAGATGGTATAAGCGCAGTGACACTGGGCTTTTTTTGTAAAAAAAATTAGTTTCACTTTTTATGGGGTAGCTGTGGATGCCATTCACGGGTTTTGTAAATGGAGAAGGAAAATCTGATATTTGGATATATTTGGTTGTATTCATTCCTACTCTCCCCACCAGAGCAAACTTCCACCTAGGTTCAAGCCTTTTTGTTGCTATATTTACAAAAGGAATTAGAAGGGGTGAAAACAGGGAAAATAATTAACTGAAGAGTAAGCAGGTGCAAGATGTGTTATTTCTATATTAAAATGTGTCTTCTAGGAGTGTGGTATAGTAAGCACCACCTTAAACCTCCAAGGTCAAATGATGAGTCTCTTCTCTTTGCTGTAAATCTGGAATAGATACTCGATGACTACAATTTTTTCTTGTTTTGCACCACTGTGCCTGAGGTCAGAACTGGGACCCTTGACATTCACCAAACCCCCTCTAGCCCAAATGTAATTTGCACCACCAGTGAATTCATTTTTCAGCCTCAGACCTTGAGTCTCCTTCCCTAAAAAGTCAACAGCTCAATACCAAAAAGTGTCAGTGTTAGGAAAGGTATTTTGCTGTATAATAGGGAACATAATTTCCTCCTGAAACAGATTTCCAATCTAAATAGTCTCTTATTTAGAATCCTGTGTGCAGTGGTAAGTGACGTTTCGGTACCCAGCTAGAAATGAGCAATAACATTCAAATGAAAATTGGAAGCTGAAGATCTAATCATTAACAACAGATGGTTCAACTTGCATCTGATAAACAGGTTGGTTCCTGTCACCCGCCCTTCTCCCTGTCCATGTCTTTTCCTTTCACTTGAATATGTTTGTGTGTATGCAAATCATTTCACCACAGTCAGATCAACAAGGTAAAGAGGGTTTCCAAAACCAAAAGGTAAACTTTACAGTAAATCTGAAACACATTCAAATAGAAGTGGAAATCACTTGAGCTTCTGATGCTGGTCAGTTTGGGATGTAATTCAGGCAGTTCAGCTAGCACAATGGCAGGTTTCTTAGGCTCTGGATTGTCTCCTGCATTGGTTCATGTCCCAATATTCTCAATGTACAACCTACACCACTAAAAAATCTAAATACAAGAGACTCTTCTCCACTCTTGGAAGCCTATATGCAGAACACAGTGAAAGGCAGTTGGAGATGTACAAACCTATCTGATCACAGAACTTGGACCATTGTGTCTGGAATGCATCCCAGTTTTACAATGGCTCTTTCTTTCTTTTTCTCTACTCACCAAAAAGAGAGTTGTTGCCTTTGTGCACAGTCGCATGTTCAACAGAAAGGGGAACATGGAACACAAAATTGGAATATTATCAAAAGCAATAAGTGAAGAAAATATATGGATAAAATACGGTGGTATGCAATTATCCCATTTAACATCCTGCTTAGTACTTGTCATTGCATAAGTTCAAAAGCTATGCAAAGGCTTTTTGGTCCGATAAATGTTGTTATTCTGCTCTGCATGAAAATAGTTTGCTCAGGACAAAGCTTAGTTAAAAGTGATTGTGTTCTGAATACTTCTTAAGAACCCCAGTGGCATAACCTTCAAACTGCTGCGAGTTTAACAAATAAGTAACACAGAAGAGCACTAAGCAAATCGTACGGTTCCACATCTCCAGGTATTACAGACCTGGAACTGCACTGCTGAATATGTTGTGTGGGATATACACAGACTGTGACTGGAAAGGAACCTCAGCAGCTCTGCTGTTTCTGCAGATGACCCAAACTAACTCTTGAAGGGCACTCAGCAGTACAGTAGGAAGAGCAAGTGAATCTGAATCATTATGAGCAGGGACTGGGAACTTGTGAGTCTGTAAATTCTGGGTCACAGAAAGGCTGTAATATCTATCAGTCAGGGATCATAACAGCTCTCATAGTCCATGTAACCAAAGTTCCACCTGCTCCATTATCATGAGCAACCATGTAGTCTCACTAGCAGTCACCCTGGTATAACACAGAGAAAGGGCAGGAAACTGAGAATTGCTTAAAGTAATACTGTCACCCAGAAATAAGCTTCAGACTACAGCCCTGTCTGAGATTAACTTCATACAAGGAATAGGTATGTACAGCCTCTGGCAATTGTCATTTAAAGGACTTCCTACAGCATTAGCCTGTGTGTGAGGAGAAATGTGATGAAAACATCTGAAGTCCTTAAACCTCATGGCATTGAAGAACATTAGATTTCTGAGATTGACAGTAGCTTTCTTTTGTTTCTAGACTGGGAAATAATTTCTTCAGAAGAAATTATGTAATAAACACAGTTTTCATTCCCATTGAATGACCTCACACTGTTTTGAACATGGGAGGAATATCATACCAAATCAAATGAGTTTTGAGGTTTGATCCAAAATATTTATGTTCCAAGCAATGAATTATTTCCAGTAGCTGCCAACCCATGATAGATTCAATCTATGTCTACAAACACTGGAACATTTTACATTGTGATATGATTTTCCAGAATTTAACATAGAGACAAGAATTTTGTGTGTGTGCATGCTAATTCCAGCGTAAAATATCCCAAAATCTATCGATCAATTGTTTAAAAAATTAAGTGCTAAATAATGAATGAGACTCTGAACATTTCCTGACAAGATGCTAACAATAAAATATGTGTCTACAACTCTTTTGTCAAATAATCAGCCAACAAAGCATTTCATTGTTTTCTTTAGGAGTTTATGTAAACGCCTGGAAACAAATGGAAAATTGTGTTAAAAAAATATTTTATCATTCATATAAACCAAGCAGAAATGATCATTACACTGAAAAATGAATAAAATTATTTTTCTTTCAAATTAAATTTTAATGTAGCAGAACTTTACGTGATGCCAGGAACATAAATAAATACAAGTTGACAACTAAATATTTTGCACAGCTAATTATGCCATTAATATGGAACATGGTGTAAAGTACTCATGAAATAATGTTGCTAAATACCAAAAAAAGGAAGGCCAAGCAAGAATTGTGAAAACACTGAAGATTTCATATAGTGAAGTTTGTCTTACAGGAGAGCTGTATTGTATTTATTTTAATTCTTAATTATTATTTTCTTTTATACTGGCATAATAATATAACTAATTTGTGAGCTGTCTGTTACTATAGTTTTGAATCCCTTTATCTATATATTAAAAAATTGGAACTTATTTAAAGTTGTTTTCAGGTTGAAGTGTCAATCTATATATTTGTACTTCACTAAGTGTCTTACAGTGAATGAAAGCTAAGGGATTTGTTTTCTTCTCGTAATGCTATGGAAAGGGGACTATAACACTCATTTTGCAAAAAACAATCGAGGCATGAGATAATAAACTGCCACACTAGTCTGTGGATGTTTGTGTGTTTAAATCAGAACTTGAACCCTGCTCTCCCATGGGCCAAGCTAACAGCTTATTTTCCCCTGACCGTTTTCCCCACCTCATTTATAAGCAAATGTACCATATATCTACAGCAAGTGCACATGTCACTCAGCCTTGCTGTGATCAACATGTTATGAAACATCAGTCTAGTTTGTAGTGCTTAGGGCTGTTAGGATAATGATTTTGCATGGCTGGTCTGCTTCCCAGTGCAGTTGTGTTTTCCTAGATTTGCTTTAATGCAAATGCTTTTCACAAACAAGGAGATACTCGAGAGGCTTGCAAAAATGTAAGCTCTTTAACAGTTCATTGGGAAGCAAGGAAGGATCCCTTGCTAAGCAGACTGACTGCAACTGTTCCGCTGAGCAATCTTGTCACTCTTATGGTTGCTTTTAATGTTTGATGGCTGTTCATGTATGGCATGCCTCATCACACGATCTCTGCAAGCAGTGCATTGGGAAATTTGAAAATATGCCATTCTGCTGGAAGGATACTTTTGCTGATTTAATGGTGAACCTGTTTCTAGTTTCTCATTTCACTTCTCAAGGCTATTAGATTTCTGGCTACAACTGAAACTTAAAACAAAAGAAAACAAAAATATGAGTAAGTTTGTTCCACACAAGGCTCAAAAGGCCATTGTACTTTATGAATGACATGTGATTGCATATTTACAAATGTGGAACAAAAAAATCATTAAGTTAGTCCCCCACATCCATGTGCATAGTTCCACTTGATCAGTGTCCAGACTGAAATCCTGCTGCATTCACCAGGGACTCTCCCACACTCTTTAAGACCAAAATATCTTCTCTGTTTCACTCATAGTTAAAAAATTTTCAGAAAATAGGAAGACCAACCCACCAGTCTGTGGCAGAGGGAGTCCCACATCTGTTAAAATGAGCACAGTTAACAACCACAGTGCACTGATGTTTGGCCAGAAAGAACAAGATATGATCGTAGGTATCTGCTAGCTCTGAGTTTCTGCCAGCCCTTTCAGACACTTCTGAGAAGCTTTGATGGCAAACTGGAAGAAAAGGTGCCTGTCACCCAACAGAACATCAAGGAAAATTTCTTTGTTTCTGCCAGAATTTTGCTGAAATCAGAGTGTGGCTGTAGGAATTTCCATATCTATATTTGAGTCTGGTTTTAAGCAAAATTTAAGCCCAGATTAGCAGAAGTCAGTAAACCAAATGACAGAAGCAAGTACATACTGAAGTTGCTGGCTCTTGATTCAGGGGTATATTGTTAGTGATTTAACAGCTCTCATCACTTTCCATGCTTTCTCTGTACTCTTTAAATAGTGTGGGAATGAAGGAGGAGAAAACTGCCCAGGAAAGGAAGAAACAGTTTGTTTTAGCCTTTGACTTTGAAAGCAGTGATTTGTAGCCATGGGCTCAAAAGCACACAGATAATAGCTCAGGCTTTTAGACTAATCTGAAGTTGGACATTTCATACAAAATGTCCCACCCCTTTGTAACTGATGCTCCAGAATTTAAAATTCTTTCTTTTATTGAATAATAAAAAATCTGGTCTTCAGCTAACCTTGGTAAAAAATTTCTTTTTGAAAGCAATAAATACCTAATTAAGTTCTAAAATGTTAATAGCTGTGCAAATAGATACTGCTGTCTAAATGAGTGACCATTTAATGAATCACTTCCACCAAAAAGGTCAGTGTAGCAAGTCCCATGTGCATCATGTTATTACAACTTACCAGCAAATGACCACATTAATATTAACTGACAGATTGCAGACCTTTATGTTTATGTACAGTGGGTTTCCGAAAAGTGCACTTCTGGGAGGTGTTGGAAAACTTTCTGCCAGCATATCATCGTGTAAATCGTGCTATTTTAAGGTCATTACTTGCTCAACGTGTGGACATCTAGTTACGGAGCTCTCTGAACGAGAAATGTGTTAATGAATAAAGCACACTTGACCTTTTACCTTCAAAATCTTGGCTCAAAACAAGCTGGTATCCTTCATTCCTCTCATTTCAAGGGTCTGGGACATGTCACAGAGAGGTGTTCCTATTAGGCAACCCCATGACAGTTCTGAAATAGCTAATCAGGTACACGAAGTTCAGAGACAATTTAAGATGGAGGCAACAGCAAACTTTCATGCCCCTAATGATGCTGATGCTTGTAGTCTCTGTGATAAAAGTGATTGTATAAAGGTGAATTTCTGAATTAATGTACCAAGCTTGTGTCAGAGACCTGTCATGTCACCATGGCACAGAATTCCCACACTGAGGGCAGACATTTCTTCATGTTCACCTTCCAAAATGAGACTGTAAGATGCATTTCCAAGTCAACTATGGAATATTGAGCCCTTCTTACTAGTACAGAGTCACTTACAAGAAGGCCGCATTTATCCTAATAGACAGCATTAAGGATGTTCTTGAGCAAGCCCCGGGACACAGGCTGTAGCTCTGTCCTGCAGAGGAAGAGAAGGCAGGACTGCAGGAGTCTGAGAGCTGCTCCTCCTCCTGTCCTGTCACGTGGCTGTGAGCATGTCACAGCAACACATCAGAAACACCAGAAAGAAGGGGTGAGGATGAATTCAGCTCATTCCACATAGGAAGATTCCTCCTCACCCAAGGCCTCTTCACCTGACCTTTCCTTTAGTCTTTTCATTTGATCTGCTCTCATAGGCCTACTTAGAGCTCTTGCCCTTCAGACCTGCAAAAGACCCAAAACCAGGACAGGAAAATCAGGCGTACATACACCCTGGGTCAATGCTTTCATAGATCTCTGAGAAAAGTAATTCACTCCTGGCCACTGATAAGCCATTTTTACCTTCTCAGACATATACTGAATATTGCAAAGATGCTGACAAAGTGATAAGAAAGTGAAGTCCTTGCAGTCTTTCAAAGAAAAGACCACTAACCCCCCCACCTTTTCAGAGAGTGTAGAGAGGAGAAATACTATTGAAAAAAACCCTACTTAGTACTGCTTTTAAATTATGTAAAGTCAATTTCTTGTAATATTGTCACTGAACAAATAATCAGTGGGTTGAGGAAGATCTGTGGCTGTAATTATTTATTCATTTTAATGTTTGTTATTAAGTCTTCCTCTTGCTGTTTGCACCCATTATATGGTGAAAGATCAATAGAAAGAAGATGAGGAAGTGCAGAAATGACGGTTAATTATCGTGGAATGAGGAGGAGGAGACCAGCCCTGGTCTAAATGGATGTGAGACCTATGGCCAGTGCTCTAGGCTTTTGCTGATATTAGCCTTTGGTTCACAGTGTGGGAGTTTTTTTGTTGCTCTTATTTATTCAGTCAGGACTGTGGAGTGAAGGCTTGAGACAAATTTTATCAAGAGCCTTTCTAATCTGCTCTATAGCTGGGATTGAATTAGGAGAAGCAGTGATGTCTATTGGATAGAAGGAGCCTGCATTTGAGAAACAGGTTTTTTACCCAGATTGACCGGTGACTTACTATGTAACTTATTTCACATCTCTCTTCTTTTTTTTCTGCAAGTGTAAAATAGCAAAACTCACTCCTAACTTCTTTTGTGTTCTGGAATCTAAAGATGAAAAACAATGTATCTTTACTCTAATCATGGGTATGTATTTACATATACTTGTCCCTGTGCTGATTTATTTATATATATGCATATATATAAATGTCATTATTATCTATACATATATAATATATGTATATGTATACTTCTATAAAAATATCTTTATTTTATAGCTTAGATTAAATTGTGTCAATACTAACATAACAGACATAAAAGTCCTGGATATGCATTATCATCATTTACATTTATGCAGCTGTGGAGAGGTAAAATGCTTTCCAACTGTTGCTTCCAGGATAGCATGATGTCTGTTAAATATGATTTTTATCCAGCAAACTTTTTGTTTGTTAGCTGACACAATAGCTAGTACTTGATATTTTGTCTGGGGTAATATCACCTGGTGTTAGGAACCTCACTTTGAATTTTTAATTGGGATTGCAGTGAGTGTAATTCATGTAGAATATCAAAACATCAGGTCACAGGCTGCAATGCAATAGACTGCTCAGACAAGTCTTAAATGGACTACACAAGTATTCAGCTGTGCGCATTCATATAGCATAACAAATCTGGTGAGTTCAAGGGCTACGCAAGTAGGAGCAAGCCTGAAAGTAGGTCTATGTACAAGATTTTGTATAGATCTCTAGGGTATCTCTCTAAATGCTTGCAAAATCCATCATAGAGCTTCAGGCCAGCCCTGAAACTTGCCTTTAGTGAAAAGTCTCCCACACTCTGTCTAGTGGTACATGTAGATGACATGTAACTATGGTAAATATCTCTAAGAGTCACTTTCTGTTAATGTGGGGCTAGTAATTCTATCAAAATAACAAGAAATACAATGCCTCTGAAATCATCCTCTCTCGTGCTGTATGTCTGCAAAACTTTCACCAGAGATGCCTTCTTTTCTAAATTCTTTGCATCTGTCTTCCTGCCATGGTTGAGGAAAAAAATAGTTCACAAAATAACACATTTTCACTGCCTGTTGGTTTCATTTTTTTCTGAAGACTTTACAAAGAATGTTTAATAATAAAAATAAAGTCCTTAATTGTAATATATCCAGGTAAGTTTTCCTGTTCTTCCAGATTCTGATCTGAAGAAAGGTATTCCCTTCTGTATTACTTATTTCAGCTATTCACTTCCTTGAGTTAACTCACAGGAATGCTGCATTTCACAATGAGAACAAAGACACTTTTAATAACATCAGTTACTTTGGGGTATGATTTGCACTGTGTTCAGCATGAGATTTTTACGGCCTCTGACAACAGTAAGTGAGACTGAAAGTGCCTACAAATGCATATCTGGAGCAGCAGTTTTCTGTCTAGAACGTACAATTTTGTACCATAGAGCAAACCAGCAACTTACACCTATAGCCATACACCTAATACTTACCATACTATTTCATACTTGTGAGCCATCCCATTTGACTTACATAGGTAGATCTCATACATCAATATTAAGTCTTTAACAATGGCAGCAGAAAGCCTTAATATTTTCAGTATAGATAAATACATCCCATTTTCTTTACTAAATGCTGTCTGGCAAGCAGAGTTATAGAATTTAGCAGTATAAGACATGAAATTGTTGGAAACAAACCTGAAGCTCTGGAGACCACTCACGGAGTTTAGTGAATTTCAGCCTGTAGGTAGATAGTTGTCACAAGTGGCCCATAAATCTCATTTAAGTAGAAACATGGCATGATTATTTTTTTCTTGTTTGCATATCTAAATAAAATAGAAAAGAAGTCTGCCTTTTAAAAAGTTTATGTTAGATTTTAGGTTTTTTCTTCACAGAATCGAGTTTCTCTTACAAAACAAGTTGTAGGAAGAGCTATGTTTCTTGGCAAATTTAGGAGCTGCAGAGAAGAGTGAGGCATTGCTCTTCATTTTACTATGCACTTTCCCTTGAAACTTACTGACTGTGTAAATCATCCCAGCTACACAGAAGCCTTTAGCAATAAAATAAAAACTGTATTAAGCACTAAATTTTATACATAACTAGTATTTTTCATTGACAAAGAGTTTATGGAAGTTGTCAACTTCTGAGTCCAACTTACATGAAGGCAGTGGTAATCAGAGGGCATTATGAATTGATCTAGTCAGAAATAGCTCAAATAAAATGAACAATTTTTTTTTTTTTTCCCCAGCTGAAGCTCCATTTGCCATTTTCCATACTCTTGGCAAGGGATGAATATAAAACCAAATACCATTGTTTAGTCTCTCCATTAAGCAGAAACTTCCTACTGGGGTCTGAGAAAGGTGTTGACGTGGAAATAGGTAACCACTTAGCTTCGGAGCTGCTTGGCCTCTGCAGGTCAAAAGAAGCACAGGGCTAGAGGCTATGTATTATTCATTTTTTCAGTTGGACTCAGTAGAGAAATTTTAGAGTTTACTACATAAATATGTTAAATTTAAGTACATCTTGCATTTCCATAAAATTCACTGAGGCCCAGATTCATCATTTCCTCCAAGTTCCACAAACCACTTTAAAATATGCTTAAATTGTCTTCAGCAGAGCTGTGAGCTCTTACTGAAAGTTTACTGTGTCCTTAAATGAGGACCATCCGCATATATGTAAGTACTTTGCTGAACGTGCCTAAGTATCCAATCCGCAGCCCCGTTAAATTCATAAGGCTTCTCCACTGATGTCACTGGGCTTCAGATTTGGTCTTAACAGTTGGATATCACCAGTTCATTATCAGTTCAGAATTCTCTTGCTGCTTCCTTGAATGCAGATGACATTCAGCTTTCCATGGCATAGGATTCAAAGATTTTTTTACTTAATGGTGTCTGTGGGGCTTGTTGTGAATATGATTTTAAAATAAACTGCTCAAAAGTGTCAGCAAACACAACCGGAATCATAATGCCTGTTGAAACCTGTTGTAGCACATGTACTGTCTGTACAGTAGCCTATAGTAACAGAACGTCATAGAGTGATGTTCTATACAATGGGATTTTATGCAAGATAGGGAACTTCATGCTACCTGTTGCACAATCAGTGATGCATTTTCAGCAAGTGGGACTTGTGATAGAGATATTTATTGCAAGGGCCATTGCAGATATTAGAGTCTAAATTTAAGAATGTGGTGAAGAAACCAGATTATCTCTCAGACCTTCTCTTTCTACTGTCAGAGAAGAGAGAAATCTATGCTTTAGTCAGTTCCCTGGCCCACATGTTAAAGTTGCATGGGAGACTATTGAATTATCTTCTATAATCCTGATTTTCAAGGCAATATCATTCTTACTTATTCCAACACCTTCTGCTTTTAATGACCGTCTCTGTTTTCTTATTGATAAGACTGTTTATACTCCCCGTGAGATGAAAAGATAGTTAAATTCTCTCTGAGACACATTATTTTCTACAGCATCCTGAAGTAAATTATCCACAGCACCAATTCTTTCATTCTCAATCCTCACTCTTCAATACCTCAGACAGAAAATGCAAAAAAACCTTGGTGCTTTATTATGGCACACCGATGTGGTAGTTATTAATGAATGTCTCTATAATTCTTCATAATTTACCTGGAAAGAGCACTGACTTACATGCCATTGAAAATGTTAGGAGGGTAGGAATGCACACGCAGACCACATGTACAGAAAGAGAAAAGTAGAATCTGAAGAGGACAGTGGTATCATGCCAGTCACTAAAATAACAAGCAAAGACAGACCACTCAGTGTTCCCATGAAGTACTTCCCTACAAAGGGGCAAGGCTATTTTTACACGAAAAAGGCAGACACTGGAATGGGAAGACCAGTCATGGAATGTTATACAGAATTGTAGGATCCATATCCTGAACTTAGTCTTAAGCGTAGAGAAGACTCACAAAACATGTTCTAGGATTGGAAGAAATGTCTTAAAATTGCAAATGTAAGGAGAAGAAAATACTGGAAATTTGGAAGTTTGTTTCATTGAACAGAGAAAGGTAACAAGGTCAATGGTTGAACAAGGAAGTCAAAAAAAATCAAATGAGAAACTTGGTTAACATTTTTGAGAAACCTAGATAAATAAATTTTGGAACAAACTGCCAAAGGAGGCCATGTTTCTTGGTGGGTTTGATTTATCACCACAGACTTTTCTAGACAGTCTGTGGTGTAATGTAGACTGCTACACTAAACATAGGAACAACTAGATAAAAAACAAAGTATGGGACTAGAAAACTGAACTATTCCATTGGGATAAAAATTTTATAAGATTTTATGGCTACCAGATGCTCACAGGTTTTGAGAACATTCTTTGTATTGAGAAACTAGAGAGGTTCTGTCTGTTTGCTTTATAAAAGAAAAGATGAAGAGCTGACTAGATTGCTGCGGTCTGTAAGTCTGAGAATTAAAAAAAAAAAGCCATGATTAAGTTCTTGGAAGCTGATGCTTCAAAGCTTAGGATGGAAACATGGATGGAAGGACAGAAAGGGAATTAAGGATGGCTGTTCAAATATCTGGTGTACCAGCGTGCTAGAGTCTGCATTGCTTGAACTCTCTATGCAAAGTCTTTTATGTCCTTCCGAAAGCTGTAATATAAAAATTGCCTTAACCCATTGCTCACAAAGGATCAGATGTAGTTGTTGCAAGCATCTCTTTTGACATTAAAGTCAGACAGTTTTAAATACCTTCACCTCTCTAAAAAACACACAAGCAAACAGAATGAAGCATAATACTAGCCTGCTTTTTTAACAGTAAGTGTTATTGTCAAAAAGATTTACAAAGGAGCAACCTTCTGTCACAGTAATAGATTCGCATGTTTAATCCATGTTTAATCTAAAATAGCTATTTTACTTGCACCATTTTTACCATGATACATTAGAATATAATTAAAGATCTGTTCGTACAGTTTGGCAGAAGAATTACAATACCACACTAGTGTCTTTGCTCTTCTATATCTGTAAGTTTTCTGGCCTTTGAGATAGATTTCTATTTTTAATCTATTGCTACAATAAAGAAAAGATGGTTACTTCTGTTATATTATTAACTTTACCCCAAAGGGTTCTTTTTAATTTCCAGATAAATATCATTTCCTATCATTGATTATTTGGATATAGACATGAAGTAGGATCCTGATAATCTCGTGTGCCACACGGAAATAGGTCAGGATCACTCCTGGAGTTTATGCTGCAATAATTTCAAGGGCTTAGAGCAAAGATGGAAATGTCATATGGCGTAAACTGCACAGGTTTTTCAAACCCACATCATTGTCAGCATCCCAAATGTGCGTTTCAGAGCAGCGTCTTGGTTCACAAGTTCTCAATCCCTGTTTCTGTTACAGTACAATAACTGTCGCCATCAGGAACTGTGATGGAATTTAAGCCAGATTTATATGAAGCAAATTATTTGGGTTAATTGCAGCATGCCCACCTGTGATGACTAAACTCAGATATAATCTAGCTTCCACTCAACATTTCTTACGTTAGAAAGTAAGATGCTCAGTCCAGAGTTAAAGGCCCTAAAGAGAGAACTGGGAATCTTAGGAGCTTATTAATACAGCCTCCTAAATTAGATGACTGAGATTTAGCAGAAAGGATACTGTTTCCTCATTCCCACCAACTTCTAATCTTCTGTGACAAAGAGAAGCACTCACTTCTCGATTTTAAGGTGTGTGTTAAAAAAAAAAAAATTAGGGCAAAGTAACCTATCTCTGTGGTTCTAGTTGTTTCTAACCAATGCACATTCTTAGTTTGGGACCAATGATAAAATTTTCCATCCTCTACTACTGAAAGGTCAAAAATATTAACTGAATTATCAGAGACATGACCATATTTTGCTCTGTTTGTTGGCCTACTTTACATTGTTATTATTCTTTTCCATTAGAAATGCTGAAAAGAGGAACAGTGATGTAATGTGGTTTCTCCATCAATACACAGCACTACTACTTTTAATGCCATTTCCTTAATGCTCATGTACTAAAAGACATAATTTCTTTTCACAGGTTAGTGTCAATTAATTCAATACATTCTAATTGCCTTGATTTTTCTTGGTCATTTGTGACATCACCTATATTGTTCTCCAATATTTTGATATTTGGAAACATCAAAGAAAAATTTAAGAAACTTAGATTTAGATGTCAGTTGCTGTAGAACTCAAAAAAAACCAAAAGCTGCTCTAAATTTCTTTCAGTTAAAAAAAAAAAAATAAAAAGGGGAAGGAAATTCAAAACTCAGTTCACACTCACACCGTGTATAGTTGGAAAATTATATACTGGAAGCCAGCTTTCATGATTATGATATCTTGTATGCTCTTGGACTTCTGATACCAAAATCTTTCTCACTCTAAACAAAGGGGAGAGGAAGACGAAGGCAGGTAAGTTCATGTAAGATTATCAGAGACTTAGAGCACAGCTTTGAAAAACTGACTTGGTTGATTTAAACACAATACAGTAAATCGGATTCCACAATCCTCTTGTGGTCAATTTCTACCCTTGGAGAAAATTAGATAAGATAAAAAGCCTGAAGACAAAAAAACAGTTATTGAAAGCTTTTTTCCCTCCCACACCTTCTTGAGAGCATTTGAGCTCCTAGGTCCTTTCGAGGCTTTCTTTGTATGCATTTTGAACAGGGGGAGGGGGTGTTTCTTTTTTCTTTTTTTCCCCACATTTCTCCACTATAGGCTACCTATTTACTGACCACCTACCTCTTTTTTTTTTTCACTTGCTTCTTGATATTTGAAAGAACTCAGCCCTGGAACACTCAGAGACCTTCCCTTGTTCTTACAGATCATTCATGCTTATATTCTGCACATGTATTCACAAATACGTACACATGCGTATATAATTACAGGCAATAAAATATATATATTTAGCAATAAGCTGCTCCAAGAAAGACAGACACAGAAAACATTACAATTCCCACAGGAGTTTTTAAATATTCATGCAGCTATCCATCACCTTCTACTTGTTCTTTATGGCCACCCCCATAAGCAGGGAATCAATGTTCCAGAAGAACCCAGGATGGTTCCTGGATATAACTTTACTGATCTTCACTCTTCTACAAGCCAGTACTAACTCTGTCTTAGCTGTCTAAATATCCTGTCTGGTAGGTAACATCAATTCTTGTTTAAGAAGGTCTCTACTTGATGTTTCCCTGATGACTTCCCCATCAGACTTCCTCCTCGCTCCTGATGCAGATGATATACAGGGTTACAGCTGGGCTAAGCACAGAGTGAATATTACACTCGTGCACACATCACACCATTTGCTCTAGCATGTGGCATGAGTTGGCAGGATCTAGCAGTTAAATAATGTGGCCAGGAAGCAAATGTTGCTTCAAGCCCAGTTCATTTCCACTCTTGAGCAGTAATGTTAGATGCAGATTATATATCCAAAATGACAGACATAATGAAACCGGCCATATTTCTAAAATATTCTGAGGGCTAAAGAAGAGTGTTAATATATAAGGTTATGCAACATGCCATTGCTATTAGAAATTGGAAATGTTCTAAACAATTGTACATATTTCAACTACTGTAAGACATCCACATGCGATTAAAGCAAAGAAATAAAACTGAAACCAAAATAATAATAGTTCAGAGATATCTCTGTGAGGAGCTTAAATATGTGTATATTCACGCTTCTAAACTACCTAGTTGTCCTCTTATATTTATTACAAAAATTAAAATGTTACTGATGTTACTTTTCATCTCTTTCCTTCCATGCCTAGGTAAAGACGGGATGTAAAAATATCAAATAGCTTATAAGAAAAAAATGTCCTTTGAATACTGCCCAAATTAAGACATTTACAAATCTTGCAAGAACTTCAACTTACAGAGCAAACTGATGCTGACAAAATTCAAGGAACTAACACATTCGGAATCACTAAACTTGAAACCGTTGGTCAACTAGGTCTGACATAAGCATGAGACACAACTGAACAAAGTTTCACTGTTCTTAGTTGTCAAACTCCAAGAAGATCAACCAGTTTCTGCCTTGATTCTGTGATTTTAATAGTAAGAAATGTAGGCAGGTGGCTTAAAATCACTCAAGTTAGGCAAAACCCAGAGCTGAATTGTGCCTCTGAATCCAGGTTGAACTAATCCTTATAAGTTCATTGGAATGCAATTGGGTATACTATTTTTACAGCATATTTTGAATCTGTTCTCTCAGAACGACGGTACTATGGAGAAAAGGCCCCATCCTGTCTACATTTGCATCGATCTGCAGAACCTATTGGAGCTTAAATAGTTAAACCCTGTTTGAGGACTCAGCTCTCTATATCCATAAGGCAAGGTGTAATTCAATACACTTTCACAAACAGACAAAATCACAGTTCTCTACTCCCTTCACTTTCTGCCTTTGCAATAGATGTTGCCATGAAGCTAAGCTACCAGAAACCGTATAGCAATGAATTTTTTTAAAATCTATACAAAACCCTTCTGTATTCTCATGTCCTTATGAACCATTATGTATACCTGTATATACATACACATGCACATCATGTATACATGAAGCATAATTATAGTATATGCAGTATATATATATAATACATAGAAATTACATATTTTTATATTTCAGAGAATTCAGAGATATAAAGTAAATGTAAACATATGACAGAGTGTGTGAGTGTGTGTGTGTTTATGTGCATGCTTACATTTTAATAACATAAACTTTAAAGGGAGGGAAGGGCATGGGAGCAAGAACAGGAACAAGAACACCCAAATGTTCGGTTAAGTTCTGGGATGAGAGAAGCTCAGCTAAAATGCTTTTGCGACCTTATCTATATAAGGTGCAATTGATGCTCTCTGTAATATCCAGATAGATGTGTCTTGTTAACTGTCTCATCCTATGGTGTCATCATTACTGTAATTAATGAATTACCATAGCAAACTGCAGTGAGTATAAAGTTTTAGAGAATAAGCAGCCTTTACCTGTGACAGTATGGGCTGACAGACACCAGTATATTTCATATTGGACTGATTAGGGACAATGACACCAGCAATGTCCTTCTCTTAAAGGGAAAAAGAAATCAACTTAGAATCTTCCTAAATGAAAAACTTTGCCCTTTTGCTGCCTTTCTTAATAGAAAACAAGTTAAAATGTACCATTGGGCAGGTTAATTGACTTACAAGTATGTCTTTTTAATAAGTGTCATAAAATATGTCATGCAGCCGAAACTTGCTTTCAATGCATTTTTAAACTGTTGTCAACCAGATCAAAGTTTATTGTTCGCATGTAAGTTTCCTTTTTCAAGAAGTAATGAAAGACATTAAACTGATTTGCCATGCTTAGATATGAAGTGGGTTATGTCCTTCGCTCTTTGTCAATGTGCCTTTCCCAGATGCTTTCTTTCTTTGCTGTTTGTCTAAGCAATGAATGTTCACGAAATATTCTTCCTTCCCTGTGGCCCAAGATGCAACTCTTCATTTCTTTTGTGTCCCATTTAACTTAAAGGTTAGTGTATATAGGGACCTGACTCAATACAGTTTGAATTCAGTCTTGCCTTTTTATAAGTCTTTGGATTTTTGAAAGAGAAGTGATAGAAGAAATCCTACAGTGAAGCAGACTTTAACAGGGTGCTATTCAGGGCATTGAGTGTCTGTCTTTGCACAGCACCAGCATGGTGGGACCCTGTTACTGAAATTAGCATCTGCCATATCTCAAGACTGTGAAAACTCTGGAATAATCCCAACTTTTGGCTACATAAAACACAGTGCGGCAGTTGAGATTGTGCCTCATATTGGCAGAAGGGAAGGATGACCGAAATTAAGAAAAAAAGGTTTTTCCAATGAGGAAAGATAAATTTAAAGGGAGGGGACTGGTTATCAACAGTAACAGAGAGAAGAACATTGCAAAGCACAACAGACATGCAGAAATTTCCTGGAGGAGGATGTATTTAAAAATACTCTGCTGAAGAGTAGGATTACATCCAGTAGTGCTCCATCACTTTGATTTCTTTCTTTAATGATACACCTCACACTCGAAAAAAATTCATGGATGGAAAAACAAACAAATAAAGGAACAAACAATAAAAAGAAATGAAAACACCTTTCCAGATCTGTAGATGTAGAAAGTCACAAGTGTTGCCAGTCTAAAAACTCTGTTTGCTGGTGCTAAAGACCATTTTAAATTTATGTTTTTATTTTTAATCATGTTTGCTTTTCCAACAAAACAAATAACTCCTCACTGGTTTGTGGTTTATTGTTTTGTTGTTGTTGTTGTTTTTTTCCCCACAGGGTCACAAAAAGGAAAATCACTCAGTTGCAGAAAACAGCACAATTCACATGAAAAAATTTATTAACCTGTTACGTACTTTCATTTTAACGAAGAAATTAAAGACTGTTTTCCTGCAAGATTACATTTCAGTTACCCAGATAATTCTGAAGTTATTGAGCTGATTGCCATAAAGACTTCCGGATTCTTGTTTTATGCATATTTTTACATGCTATTTACAGTAAATTCATTAAAAGTACATGTCAAGGATTCTAAAATGGATCTTGCAGCTCAAACTAGTCTTAATGACTTTGTAAATTGAGACAGGCTTGGGGTTTTAAGGATGTGCTCGTAGATCTCATATACAAACAAATATGGAGTGCTATTTGTGGTGACATCATGTGAGAGAGTTATTTTTTCCTGGTGGTTTACTTTTCTTATGACCAATATAAAAAAATCCTATTATTGGTAAATTATATAAATTTATGCATTTTCTCTGCCTGTACAGGAAAGAACAAGGTCTTAAGGAAACTACAACACATTTAACAGGATTTCACCATTACCATCCATAGCTATAGAAATTTAAAGTCCTGCCTCAACCCTCAATGCGATCCTTCTCTTTGATTTCAGTGGGCTCCATGACTCCTTCCCCAGCTTCAACCTTAGCAGTGAAACAAAAACTCTGTAATTTTTTTCTCAAAGCCAACTTGTCTGAGTTTCTCCCTTCCCTCAGTGGCCTCCAGTTTGGGTATTTATTGGCAAGAATTTAATATGAACATTCTCTATGCATACATTTTCTGTGGGTTCTTTATGTAAGTGCTTGCTAATTTACACCACAGTGCCATCCCCACTGCAGCCAGCTCATACCCAGAAACCACCAGATACGCGCACCTACTTGGCTTCCATTTTGCAGACTAAAGACATCATGATCTGGACACAGTAAACAAAGCCAACTGGAAGTTGCATGAATAATTTAATCACTCACTGAGGACTGGCCAGGCAGGCAAGATGAAGCCGCTTCCCACAAATTAATAAAAGCTTTTATGGAACCATAAAACCAGCAATAATTCAATCATTTTTTTTAAAGAGCACTGAATATAATGCTTATTAAATACTGGGTACGGCTGAGGTGTGCACTGGGATGAAATAGAAAGCATGCTCAGCAGCAATATGCCAAATGCATGTTTTCCCTTTTTGCTGACAGGCAGATAACCTGACCCAAGCATTTAATATGATATATTTGGTGATTTTTCCTTTTATGTTTTTTTTAAATTTTTTTTCCCTCTCCTTTTGTGTTTGAACTGATTTGTTAGGTTGTGGTACACTTCTAGAAAAAAAAAAAAGATGAAGAGAAAATAAAAGTTTTTAAGCAGGGAGTCTGTATTTCCCTCTCTTTCCCTTGGTATGATGAAGTGCCATGTCTACTGCTGAAAACAGAGGCAGCAGTGACAGGAGGGTATCAGGGAAAGAAAATGTGTGTGCTCTTTCCTGCTCTACTGGTGACTCATCGTCTAGTTGTGAAGTTGCACTTTCTGCTCTTAACATTTGCCTCACTCTCCCACCTTTAAATTAGGGTTAATACTATTTACTAACCTCAGTATGGCAACACAATTCACTAATGAGACAGAATTCTGCCTTGAGAAGAGTCATGCAACTCTGAATGCTTTGCTTTGATTTCAGCAGTAACTGCATACGCATTACTGTATTCTGGGGAACAAGAAGTACCAGACAGGTGACAGAAAGGTATCCTGGTGGTAAAGGAACAGAAAATGTTAACATCCCATTATGTGGGAACGGATAAAACCGATCTTCTCTTAACCTGGAAGTATCATGCCCTTAAGTACAAAATTAAATAAAAACAAAAAAAAAAACCCTGTTCTGCAGAATCTTAGTACACGTAGTATCTTTTCCTTGTAGTCTGCCATTCCTCTCACTATGCAATTCTTCTTAAATTGGGTTACTTTGACAATGATCCACCATCTACTTCTTTCCCCTTGGAACCAATGGATGGAATTGTACCATCACAGTTAAAACACAGCAAAGCCGAAAACCAAAAGAAATCCAGCTGCACCTGAACTACAACACCCATGAAGCACCTCTGCAACATTTAGAAATTAAAATAGATGGTACTGGATATTCAGTTCTCCATTTTTTCCATTGGAAAGCATCAGGGCTTTACAAGTGATAGTTCAGACCAGACATTAAAATTTTCGGTTGAACTGACTGTTAAATCTTCTTCCAGCAGCCACAATGCTGCCTGCCTTTTTACAGCTTTTGTTTTAGAATGGTCTGTTCTCAGCCTGAAAATAGATTCCTCCAAAATGGACAAAATAAACACAAAGGTGTGTGTGTACACACAACTGGACACTGACACAGAACATTGTCAAGATGTGCCTTTTTTGAGAAGGCCTTTCTGACAGAAATTTTCTTGGAAGTCCTACTGCTAACACTAACCTGCTCATGAGTCTGATTTCTTCACAGCACTCTTTTTGCAGCCCATAAAATTCTATTGTAATTTCTTCTACTTCTCTTGTTGATTACTCATGAAAAGAAAGAAATCCCAGCTGATAAACCTGAAACTTATTTTGAACTATTCTTTTGCTTCTTGAGATAATCACTGTGTATAAAGAGGGCATCCTCAGACGGGCTTTGCTGTTCTTTGTAACTCATATGAAAAACATTTACTTAAACATTCACATCTTTAAGCATGATCCTGTTGTAGTACAGATCTGCATCCTGGGGATTAGTGGACAGGCTGCTGTACAGGAACACTAACAAAAAATATTATTTTTGACTTGTCTGTAGTTTACTGACTGGATTGAGGCAGGCTGTGTCAAATTAAGGAGCCTTAGTTTCATCAAGTTCTTGCCTCTTTTAAGAACAGTTGGCAAAAAGGATGTAAGCGCTGGAGCAACTACTCTGTTTGCTGCACCTGAATTGAGGAGTGGTTTTTAACATCACAAAAAAATGAATATAATTGAATTGTCCTACTTTGGCTTGTTTTGAATGCCTGCCTCTATTCACTTGTCATCCATTGCACTGGGAAACCAGTGCTCCGCTCACTGTTTGATCATTCAGTTCAGTGGACAAATGCACCACAGGATAGGTCTGTCCAAACAAATTTACCAGGTGACTATCATCTCTGCAGAGGATCTTTCTGTTTGTTATTATCCCACTGAAAATATCTTAGATTATCTTTTGTTCTTTGTAAAACTTCTCTTAAAATTTCATTTTTCATTCCCCAAACAGAGAATTTTTAAAGTAATATGAAAATAATGAATATTTTATTTACTGTTTTATTGCCATTTCTTTTTCAAATTTGTTTTATTTTACAGTAAGTGCTCCTCATTTTCAATTTATTATGAATTTATTAAGAATTTTTTTAGACCGGGTTTCCTTTTTTTTTGTATTTATTAGTGTATTACATTTTAATACATATTCAAAAATGTATCTTTGGATGAAGTTGAAACTTGTTTTAAGAACAAACTGATAGAATTTTCAAAGACATTTCAGAGAACCGGGGACAGATGGGTCTTAGGTGTCTAGTTGCCTGCTGAGGATTTCAGTTGAAATTCCTAGATTATGAATGTTCAACCCACCTGACATGTAATTATAATAGGACTTTAATCATCCAAATGCTGCTGAAAGACTGACATCAACTGTAGCAGGCTTTCAACAAGGTACTGGAATCAGGAGCAGAATGTTTTGTGGTGCTGTTGCATTATATAAAATTTAATTCATTATCACGATTACAAAGACTATCCTTTTTCCCAGTTACCTTTCGTGTAAATATCTCAAAACCCTGTGAGGTTGAGATGTCTTGGCCTGTTTCATGTTCTTGTTCATTTTCACTCCAATTATTTCTTACTTCCTTTATCTACACTTATAATCTGCCCATTCCTCCCACTTAACATATCCTTTGAACTTTTCAAATGCATTCTACTTCTGCTTATTATCTTCGCTTAACCATATCCTTGTCTCTGTCATCCTATTTCTGATACTTTTTACTGGGATAAATGTAGTTGCTATCCATCCTCTATATCTGCCAATTAGATACAGAACATCATACTTTTTTTTTTTATTCTAAAAGATAGATTTTCTGCACTGCTGTTGGTATCATTTCACTTCCTGAAAATTATTCCATATATTAAATTCTCCAAACTAGTCTGAAAAAGGGAGTAAAAAATTTACAGTAACTTCTGAGATTCTATTTTCACATATAGCCAGAGGAATATTTCATATCTGAATATATTACGGTCCCTAAAGTAGACCTTGGTTGCTCAACTTTTTCTATCATGTGTGTCATACTTTGGGTTATTATCAGAGACCAAATCCAGAATAGCTTCTGATTGCACTTGCTGCTAAATACAAGTGACAAAAGAGGTGTACGAGCTGATGACCACGCCATTCCTCGCTGACCCTCCAGACATTGTCCAATCATTAGCAAAAGGGTTGAGATTTATCTTTCATGAATGTTCATCTGGGGAAATACAAAGTTGGAGATGAAGCAGGAAAATGAACAGGCATACGTAATGAAATGGTTCATGTTTTATTTTTTCTGCACCTTTTCCAGAAATCTGGATGTCTTCAGTGACATAGTCCATTGCTAACATTCAATCTTATTTCACTTATTTCTATAGTGGTAGTCAAGTTGCTTATATCATTTGTCTCTTCAGGCATAGTATATTTCCTCTTGTACTCCTTTAATCAATCATTGTTTGCTTATGTCTAGTGCATATCATCACTATTGTTTTGTGGTGTGTTAGTCATTTGTGCCAAACAGACCAGCTAGCAGCCCCGAAGGACCTCTACAAATGGGCATTCTCCTCTGCAAGCTATTACACTTAAATGAGAGCATGAAAGCCCTTGCATGAACAGCATAACCTTCTATGGTGCACAAGGCTTTTCTAATGGTGACGTCAGCAGTTCCCAAGCCAAATTATCTCCAGGCGATGAGATAATCCTGCTCATTGCTCGGTGCCTCTGCCGTATGAAAATCATCAGCAGAGAACCAGACTGAGTTCCAGACCTGTGGCAAGACCCAGCTGCCTCCCATCCCACTTTAAATGGTTGCCCAAGGCACTATGTTTAACAGTTTAACACACTTTAATTTAGCATTCAGTATCTTTTGTGACAGAGTGACATGGATTTTCTTCTTTATGAGTGTTGTTAATAACATGGTAGGCTCCGACTGTATGTTCAGAGATGTATAAGGTGCAGGAGAAAAACCCACTCCTCTGTAATGGTGAGGCTGTGTCAGACTGAGAAACAAAAAGGGAATGGAGGCACAGAGCTATGGTTGACTCAAGCAGTAATCCTAATCCACCAAGTCCTCACATAACCTCTGTGACCCGAAGATGCATTTGGATTAGAGGGCATGGCATAGGAAGAGGAGTAACTGGTTATTAGTACCTTCCTAGACAGAGTTATTGCTGTTTATGTCCTATTTGGTTTGTGAGGTCTTCTTCTGAAGAACTAGTTAAATATTTTGCTAATGGCAAGTCTCTGCTGTAACATAACAGAATAGAAACTGTCATCTAATTCTCATCTCTTGACTGATGTTTACCCATTGTTCTTGTGTTAATACTGTTCAGTGGAAGAGCCATGGACTTTGTGTAGATGAATTTTTCACCTTAGAATATACTATTCCAAAGTCCCAGTCCTGTGGTCTGATTCTATTATTGGATTTATTGTCTGGGTATATTGTGGAGTTATAGCGTATTTCACCATCTGAGAATCTGGCTCAGCTTTTTTATTAAACTCTTTGGCAGACTGTGCTGTTACGTTAAATTCTGAACAACAGGGAGAATGTAAATATCCATTTCCACTGTCTCCCATCTCAAAATAATATTTATGTTTATTATACTGATTCTTCCTATTTGGTCAGTTATGTCATTCTGCAGCAGTGATGTTCCACACTTCCACCTGTTTGCGTTTACTCTGTGGCTGCCTAGGGAACAATGGGGAAAATAATGCTCTCGTGAGCCATTTCATTCACTATGTGTCAAAAAATAATATGACTCAAAGAGTCACTCACTTAATTGATGGTGATGGTTCCATCCAAAATACAACCAAAGAAACTGATGTTGTGCAAATTGCACATATATTGCTCTTGAGTTTGTAAGCATATTCTTGTTTGCCTTGACAGCATTTAAATTATCTTTCAGACAGCTCAACACATTACTGAAGATGTGGTTGCATGTGAATTTTTAGCTGCTAACAGGGGAAATAACAGCTTTCCTGTGAAACAAAATCCTGTGACTTCAAGTTCATCTCACTCTTCTTTTTCTGCTAACTCACTGCACATACCAATCATTGCTTAACATCCAGTGTTTTAACACCTATGCTTTTTCAGCAATGCAGCATACAAGAAAGTACCGTGAGGCAGTGGTTCTCTTAGTACAGCAAAACTGGGGTTGATTAACAAAGATTCAGCAAAGTGCCTGGGAAGGACACACACTGTTTCAGAGGCTTATCTAAGATATTTAGACATGATTCAATCTCAACTAATTTTTAACATTTAGATGAGTTACCTGAAGTCAGATTTTAGTTGCCTGAGATTCCTGCTGTAGTTGGTGGATAGAGTAAGGTGACATTTGAATGGCATTCATTGCAGTTCTTGAAATTCCTTGGTCTTTGATAAGGAACCAAAAAGGTCTATTTAACTTTACTTTGCAACAGGTTCACAACATATTCATGACATATTTGTTTAATCATCACTCCAGAAGGTAATGACTGAAATTAATATTTGACATTTCAGGGACTATTCAAACATGAAGTCATAGTATTTGTTTTGGAAGCTTATAACTTAAACAGAATTGACAAAGGATGTGTGAGGAAGCAGAGCTGAAAGATAAAAGTGACTTCCCCAAATACGGATTGAAGTTGTTTAAGAGATGAGTTGTTTATATAAATCTTATTGGGTGCTCATGCATGTGTATGAATCCCAGCAGAAATGTGACGGTTTTATTACACAAGGAAATGGTTTAAGAAATTTTTTGTCTTGTTTTTTCTAGTTCACAATAGAAAATAAAAACACATTTATTTTGTATCAAGAAGCAAAAATCAATATATTGATATTATCAATATATTGCATATTAATATTTATTTTACACTAATTTGCATGCATATATTTATGTATGTATATACATGAGTGTGCAAAATATGCCTGTCTTATGCATTCCATTAGATGAACTATGTTACAGACCTAAAAAGCTGCAATAGCTACCAAGATACTGCATATCTTGGAAGACTAATATTATCACATTAACCAAGTTTGAAAGAGTATAAGTTAAACCACACTTCACTAAATTATTCCTCTAGCTTCTTCCAGATCTCTGTTATTTAACTTCGGTGAAAGAAGTCTGGGTAACAGAAATGTTACTCTATGTACAGTTCATTAGGCAAAGAACAGAGGTTCATTTTTGGTCCATTCCATCAAGAAATTACATTAAGCCACTGTACTTGAGACTAAAAACATGTCTCAACCTGAGAGCAGCTTATTCTAGACAGTGCCATGAGTGATAAGCCATGTTTTCTTCATACTCAAAGACAAACCACTGAGAGCTGGCAGGTGCTTATATTGGTCCTGGACTAAGAAAACCAGATGGACATGGCAATTCTGTCTTCCGGAAAAAACAATTTAATACCTAAGCACAGTCCTGGGGATGAATTCTGCTTCAAAAACTAATTCCTGAGTGCTTAGTCACACACAAAAAATAAAAATCTTTGTATTGTTCCTCTCTCATAATGAACTGTAATATCATGTCATGAAACTGAATACAAACGAGGCACATAACACCTCATTTTTTTCAAGGGCAAATGATGTTTGCATATGAAGGACTTTCAGTCTAACGTGCCTTGAGATCTCTGTGCAAAGGCCTTACAGAACTTCTAACAACATATTTTAGAAAAGTTGTACCAATACTTCGCAATTAAAAAGAAGTAACAACCTTTTTTTTTGTATTTTTTAAATCAACTTTTTTCTTTAATTGCCTTCTCTCATCCAGAGATTTCCTTTGCATCCATATATCATATCAGTATGAACCTTGTATTTAAAACAGCATAAACATGCACAGAAGCATTCACACACATAGCTCAAATTGTTTTGTGATTTTGCTATTCTTTTTTATTTTTGCTGTGGGTGGACTATAAAGTTCTGCTGAAGCCAATCAACAAAAAAATAAAAAAAATCCCTAATGACTTTCTTTCCCTTCTCAATATTCTCATAAAGTTCTATGCACATGAAAGACACTTGGCAAAAAAAAAATAAAATAAAAAAATTACCAGTTACCATGCCTGAAAGCAAATACTGATCAGCTTAACAACAACGGCAATATATATATAATAAATTATAAGTATCACTCCCTTCCCAAAACAGAAAATCATAATGTATCAGTATGGGCATTAATGTATCTGATAGAGCATCTTGAGTTCCCACAACGCTCCATCTGCTGATAAACCTCCACTAGAATTGACTGTGATGCAACAGATTTGAACCCCCTCAAGGCAGCTGAGGCAAATTAAGATGCCATTAATGTCCATTTTACATGTCTGAGCTCTTCTTCTGAGTTACGCTTCCTTTGTAAAATGTGACTGTGGGGCTATTTCTATCCAGATGTCAGAGTGCATATCTGTATTTGTCTTTAATAATCTCTTCTGGCTGGGCAGAATAGTCTTAGAATGCAGAGTATAGTTTTTAGACAAATGCGGTAGCTGCCATTTGAATATGTAACTTTTTAATGCAGCAAAATTAAATAGAAAAAAGAAGGAAAAAAGTGCCACTCTTAGATGAAGAGGATGGAAAAAATCAATAATAGCATTGTTAGGTTTGTAATACAACATTTTAATGAGAAATACTTTGGTCTAGATCCAAAATAAATTGGAGTATTTACATGTTTAAAGTAAGTGAGTGTTTAAAATGAGCACAAGCATTTTTCTACCTGGGGATTTGGTGAAGATTCATTACAAGAAATGTCTTGGAAAACATTAAGACACAGTATGCTAGTACTCTGAACCAAGATTAGTTGCTACTTACTCTATTTCTGTTTCTACTGCAGGGTTGTGTGATCTTCTCTTCCATGCATGTTTGCACACTCTGACTCACATGTGTTGGGCAAATTGTGACTGCTTCTTCTGAACCTGTGGTCCTTGCCGTTTGCTCTCCTGTTGGCAGTCAGGCTGAGAAATGAAGTGCTGGAGGCAGTGTTATAGCTTGTTTTCCTTGCCAGTGGAAATGTTAGTGGCAGTGGCTTCCAACAGACACATAAGACTTATCTAGAGGATCTCCAAGGCACCATGTTGCCTTTGACCACTGATAAGGCACCACTCAGTTAAAAGACCAAAATCAGTAAAGTTCATCTTCATTCCCTTTCTCTAATAGTGGCTTCAGGATTAGAAGAACCCGATGAGGTTCAACACACGCAAATGCAGGGTCCTGCACCTGGGGAGGAACAACTCCATGCATAAATACAGGCTTGGGGTGGACGTGCTGGAGAGCAGCTCTGTGGAGAGGGACCTGTGTGTCCTGGTGGACGACAGGTTAACCATGAGCCAGCAGTGTGCCCTGGCTGCCAAGAAAGCCAATGAAATCCTGGGGTGCATTAGGAGGAGTGCAGCCAGCAGGTCGAGGGAAGATCTCCTTCCCCTCTACACTGCCCTAGTGAGGCCTCATCTGGAGTACAGTGTCCAGTTCTGGGCTCCCCACTTCAAGCAAGATGAGGAGCTACTGGAGAGAGTCCAGCGGAGGGCTACGAGGATGATGAGGGGACTGGAGCATCTCTGCTACGAGGAGAGGCTGAGGGAGCTGGGCTTGTTCAGTCTTAAGAAGAGAAGGCTGCGAGGGGACCTAATATATACTTACAAATGTCTCAAGGGTGGGTGTCAGGAGAATGGGGCCAAACTCTTTTCAGTGGTGCCCAGTGACAGGACAAGGGGCAATGGGCACAAACTGAAGCACAGGAAGTTCCGTCTGAACATGAGGAAGAACTTCTTCCCTCTGAGGGTGACGGAGCACTGGAA
>Ga0065711_1029636_pt1 | contig 35417 bp, 16 predicted proteins | sample Hoacrofraction12_FD_59098 | JGI IMG/M metagenome (GOLD analysis project Ga0065711, IMG submission 59098) | Hoatzin crop microbial communities from Cojedes, Venezuela - Epithelial fraction 12 v2 (version 2) | ecosystem: Host-associated > Birds > Digestive system > Esophagus > Crop | place... | reverse complement strand
GGTGTCAGGAGGATGGGGCCAGACTCTTTTCAGTGGTGCCCAGTGACAGGACAAGGGGCAATGGGCACAAACTGAGGCACAGGAAGTTCCGTCTGAACATGAGGAAGAACTTCTTCCCTCTGAGGGTGACTGGAACAGGCTGCCCAGGGAGGTGGTGGAGTCTCCTTCTCTGGAGATATTCAAGACCCACCTGGACAAGGTCCTGTGCAGCCTGCTGTAGGTTGACCCTGCTTTGGCAGGAGGGTTGGACTAGATGACCCACAGAGGTCCCTTCCAACCCCTACTATTCTGTGATTCTGTGATTATTAGTATTTGATTGTTAGAGATTAGATGTCTAATTAGCAGATTGGTAAGCATCAAAATTTCATACTGCATTCCAAAGTGGCCCAGATTTTCCAGTTTTCTGTTTCTCAGTATCAAACCTTTAGAAAAAAAATTTTTGTGTCATTTTTAATGGGAAGTTATTTCATTATTTCAAGCAACATTTTTGTCTTAAACTGTATTGAGAGAAAAATTTGAAAGGCACGGGATAGATAAAACGTGACATGCCTTCATGCTCGTGCCTTCTGCTGATGTATTTGTTATTTAATAACAATTAACTAGGTCTGTTGCTTTTTATGGAGTGCAGAAGTTAAATGAACCTTGTCCATGTAGTTGCTTGCTCCTGTAAAACACATGAAGAAAAAAAAAACTTCAGGTGCGTGAAGAGTAACTTGTAGTTTCTTTGTTTTGTTTTGAGCCTCAGGGAGGGAGGTTTGTAAAAAGTAGGAAGGATGGCACTTCTGGGTATGAGGACTTGCAGAGAAGTCGGCCTTCCACCTGTCCAGGAGCACCAGGGCAGGCTGCTCCCTGAGAGGAGGCAAGCTGGGAGCTGAGGAGGACAATGAGACAGGCAAGGCCTTGTCCTCACGAGGAAGGGGTGCAGTCCCACAACAGCTGACCAGGGAAACTGGAGCAGGTTCAGCAACAGTGACCAGGGACGGCAGACAACCCGGTGGTCTGTAGCCACAAGACACATTCAAGGTCAAGTCAATGAGTCAAGGTCATGACCAGTAAGGTATATAGATGTAGCTCAGGTGAGTACTGAGGGCAAAGGCCAGAACTTCAAGGCAGTTTCTAAATCAATCAAGAGAGGCTTCCAGTGAGGCTTCTCACAGCTCTTACCACAGCAGTCTGATCCCAGCTGTACTGTATCAGAGCTGGCCTGAGCATGGGCAGCGAAAACCTTGGCCAGAGGCAGAGGTGATAGAGCCTGTTGGCATACTCCAGGACCAGACATAACCAACTAAACAGGGAATGTGGGCACAACACAGCCTTTGGTGTGGGTGAAGGTAGCTGATGCTGCTGGTGTTTTACCACCACTGGTGGTAAAACGGCGGGCAGTGAAGGACCGCATCCTGTGGTGGCCACCGTCTCCTGCAGTAGGTGGTGAATAGGTAGGATGTGTCATGGATAGCCCCAACAGCCTGGCATCTAAGCTATGCTCGCAACATTCAGTGCTCGACCCACTGTTGGACCGTGTAGTTATTTCACAAGTATGCTGTGGAATTGCAAGGTGAAGACAGACTAGAAGAAGGTGAACACAAACTAGAAGAAATCTGGAGCAAATTCACGGTCTTTTGAATGGAAGCTAAGTTGACGTACCTAGGTGTACTTGTAAATATTTTTTTATTTGAGGAAAAAGCTAGAAATAGTCCATCATTGTTGAAATATAACTTAACTCACACTGAAAACAGTTTTTAATTTTAGCTGCATGTGGAAAGGACACATGTGGAATAGTGGAAGGAATTTTTAAGTTTTTTTTTGATGTTTCTGATTTAAAGAATAGTTCTTCTGCCTCGGGAAAATCTAGCCCCCAAATGAGAATAGGATGTTCACAGTGTTTTATTTTTAGATCTATGTGCTTATATTTTAGAAAAAGTAACTCCTAAAATGCTTTACATGCTAACCTTTTATTTTTTATCTGAGAAGTACAGGCACATGAGATTTTTGTGGCGCTTTGCCAAAAGATTATAATTTACATAAATATTTCTTTCAAAGGCATAGTTTAAGACATTGAGCTCAGGAGGTTAGAATAGAGACTGCAATCTGCACACCAGCAGTGGGCTATTGGCTTCTGAACGGTAGCTTTGTTCATCGGATTCAGAACACTGTTCGCATTCAGACTTAAGTAGAGCTGGCATTAAAATTCAGCTAATTTGTTTCATGTGATTTGTCAGCTGTGTGTTTTATTTAAGTCTGTGTCACATTCTCTTTTGGCTTTTTATTTTGTGGATGTAAGTGTTGAAGTAGGCCACTCTTTAACTCTTCAGTCCCAGACTTAAGAAGCAACTTAATTTTCATTTTGCCAGTGTTGAACTTTTGTCTAGATATTGACAGTAAATATATAGAACTAAAGTGTGCATTAGTGGTTTTGGGTGTTTACATTTCTGATGTTTGAATAAAAACATACACAGTTACAGTAAGTTTAGTCATAGTTTTATGTATGGCAACATACAAGTTCCTAAGGTAGTGGCTAAATATTAGTGTAAAAAATATACAATTCTCCGATTCTGTGGAGTATACAAGTTTTACTTTGATACTGCCAATGTTGTTTTTTTTTTTTTTTCTTTTGACCATTCACTCCGTGAGGTGAGGACCACTTTTAGCTCCTGTTACATTACTTTAAACCCTATGGGAGAATGAACTGTTTCCATTCTTTGAAACTGTAACCTACTTCTGGGTGTTCAGTTTCTCTTCTGACAGAAGCACCACCTTTTCTTCTCTTAAGGCTGGAGCCTGTGGAGCCTTAGATGTGTTGAACTTCCCTAAAGTGGGTAATCCCACTGCCATCCATATGACTGCTCACAATCATTTACAGGATCAGAACCTATGTTAGAATAGACTACACTTGCTTTTATGCTTTATATTTGTTACATTTTCCTATGCTGTAGAGGTAACATCTCACTGTGAATAAAGTTATTGGTAGATAATTCTTATGACAGCATGGTGTGGCAGTATCCTCCATCCGTTAGGTGCATAGTCCATTCAGAAGTTTTCTGGTAAAATTTGTAGGAGTTTATTTCTGCTTGTAATATAGGGTAAGATTGTCCTAAAAGATCAGATTGACAAATGTACACACAGTTAAAATACATTTTTAAGGTAAAGGAGTTGCACTTACTTCAAGCATCTAGCATTGATCCTCAGTTCTTTTATTTCTCTTAACATTAAATGCTAAATGTTCTATGTAAATCTGCCACTGTTGTCTCTGGAATAATCCCATGGTGCATAAAATTCTACTTTTTATGGAGGATCTAAAAATAAAGATAAAAGAAGATCATTGCTTTTAAAAAGCCAACACATTGTGAAAGAAGGTAAGATCGTTCACCTAATGATAGATTTATTTCATTAGATGTATTAAAAATACAATTCAATTACAACTAGATTTTTTGAGGTGTCACGTTCTTTTCTCTTTATAGACACAAGTGTGTATTTACTTAATGTAAGAGATTCTTGCTTACACTTTGATAGGTTACTGAGTGTACATGAGGGCTGCTTCCTCCCTTTCCAGCCATGCATCAGTGCACTCCTTTCCCCAGCAACAGTACTGGCAGTTGCCTTAGCTGCTTTAGTTGTCCAGTAATCAGAGAAAACTCCTACACTTTCTTTGTGCTATGCTCACTTCTTTTTAGTGAGTTACAGCAGCTCACAGAGCAGTCAACATGTCTATGCTAAGTCATCCCTTTTCATGGAACTGCAATCAGAATATGTCTTTGGGAACAGCCATTAACTAGTGACGTGCATCATTCTTTCTGTATTTGTATGAAGTGTTTTATTTTTCCGTATTGTTTTCTCGTAACTTTTTTCTATCTCTTTCTTTAAATACAGTGTGGGTACTTCACTGGTATCCATATAGAGTGCTGTCACAGTCAGTTTATGGTCATTTCTATGACCATGTCAGCAATTCTCGGTGCATACTTTCACTGTTTCCATTTTTGTTATACTGAGTGTGAGAAACATTTTTTTTATTCTAGTAATCTTTAATTTAGATTATCAGTTCTCATTTGGCATCAGATAAGATGCTAGTCATGGTGCTATGAAATGAGATGTCAAATAAGATGGGTCCATCTGACCTGTCGTGTCAGCCTCCGTCACTTGCTTGCGTTTAGTAGGAATTTTTCATAAACTTCCTCAACGCTAAGATTTAATCCTTCTCCTTGTTCGTTCCTAGAACTGTCCTTTACACTAGTGCTTACAAACAAACCCCACCTTGACATTAGTCATAATGCATCAACAGTCCTTTATATTGATCATGTCTCATTGTTTGTACTCTTCTGCTTGTGGATTTTTGTCTTAGAAAGTGAATTACTTGAAAGCAGGCAGTTGGTCCACTTTCTACCATGAAGTCATGGATAGTTGGGTTTTCATCAGCGTCTAAGATGCCAGAGTGTTGGTGTTACAGGCACTGTTAGTTTAAAAATGAGGTTTTTAACCATAGAATTTGATTGGGGCATCAGAATTTGACTGGATGATTGAGGTTAATGTTGACAGATGTTAACTTCCCATTACTTTGGATTTGATGTTACTGATCTATAAATTCCTGATGTGATTTTAGTCTTCCATAAGGCTTCTTTGAGACTTCTCTGAAGCATACGATTAGATCAGATTACTTAGCAGTTTGAGATTTTTTGCGTATTAGAAAATGTTAAATTGTTCTTTCTGCAGACAGTGCAGCTCTTCATGGGTTCTCTTCATTTTCTAGAGAACAGGCAGAGTGGATGCAAATCTACTAGTATTTCACCCTGGAACGCCACTATGCAAATGGAAGTCATACTATAATAAACATGGGTTATGATTTATCTAATTTCTCCCCCCCTCAGAATTTCAAAGAATATTCCCACAACTAAAGATGTTGAACCTCTACTTGAAATTGATGGAGATATACGAAACTTTGAAGTATTTTTATCTTCACGAACACCTGTTCTTGTTGCACGGGATGTAAGAACCTTTTTGCCATGTACTGTAAACTTGGATCCCAAGCTACGAGAAATCATTGCGGGTGAGTATGCTTTCAAATAAATGGAAAATGCCAATTGTATTATTTCTTTTCATTTTAGGTAGAGCTACTTTACATGTTACGCAGATTCCTGATTTGTTCATCAAATCAGACCTTCAGATTGTCTGATTTGACTTCAGTAACAGACCATTCAGTTTCTCTTAGTAGCTTTGCTGTAAAAGCTGGATCATATTAGACTAAACCATCTCTTTCAGAGGGGAAATCCCCTGTTCTTGATTTGAAGACTGCTTTAGCAGATGGAGGAAACCAATACACAATAATATTTTAGTAGTAGAGATGCAAATTTACTTCTAGATCTTTGTTAACAATTTTGAATAGTGTCAGTAAGATCCCGTAGAACTGAAGCACAGTGAAAATACGTTTCCTTTTGACGTATACCCCACTAGATACCTGTGCAGTTGATACCCGTGAGTTACTTCTTAATCTGCTGTAGTATAATATTTAAATTCATCGTAGGGCTAATGATGCTTATTGTGGAGTGGTTGTTAAGCAATTACCTTTACTTGCTTGTAGTCTCAAAAAACACAGTCATGTTCAGGGATGTTCTGTTCTGCAGAAACGCTCCGCTCAGCGTTAAACGTTCTGACAGCTCACTGCTGCTGTGGATTGATGTGATGCATGGTATGGCACTTCTTGTCCAGTCTCAGGGATTGCTGTTGTCTGTGGAATAAGGCTAAGGCATCCTAACATTTCCACCTGTTAAGAGATGCTAAAGCTTTGAAGAAAAACAGAGCTTAAAAATTAAAAACCATAGAATCATAGGTTGGAAAAGACCTCTAAGATCAAGTCCAACCATCTGCCCAACAGCACCATGCCTACTAAACCATATCTCAAAGTGCCATATCTACACGTTTTTTAAACACCTCTAGGGATGGGGACTCCACCACCTCCCTGGGCAGTCTGTTCCAATGTCCAACCACTCTTTCAGTAATTTTTTCCAACATCTATTCTAAACCTCCCCTGACGCAACTTGAGGCCATTGCCTCTTGTCCTATTGCCAGTTACCTGGGAGAAGAGACCAACACCTGCCTCACTACAACCTCCTTTCAGGTAGTTGTAGAGAGCAATAAGGTCCCCCCTCAGCCTCCTCCAGACTAAACAGCCCCAGTTCTCTCAGTTGCTCCTCACAAGACTTGTTCTCCAGATCCCTCACCAGCCTCACTGCCCTTCTCTGGACACACTCCAGCACCTCAATGTCTTTCTTGTAGTGGAGGGCACAAAACTGAACACAGTACTCCAGGTGTGGCCTCGCCAGTGCCAAATACAGGGGCACGATCACCTCGCTACTCCTGCTGGCCACACTATTCCTGATCCAAGCCAGGATGCCATTGGCCTTCTTGACCACCTGGGCACACTGCTGGCTCATGTTCAGCCGGCTGTCAACCAACGACCCAAGGTCCTTTTCCGCCCGGCAGTTTTCCAGCCACTCCTCCCCAAGCCTGTAGCGTTGCATGGGGTTGTTGTGACCGAAGTGCAGGACCTGGCACTTGGCCTTGTTGGACCTCATGCCATCAATCCAGTCTGTCCAGATCCCTCTGCAGAGCCTTCCTACCCTTGAGCAGATCAACACGCCCACCCAACTTGGTGTCATCTGCAACCTTACTGAGGGTGCACTCAATCCCCCCATCCAGATCGTTGATAAAGATGTTAAACAGAACTGGCCCCAGTACTGAGCCCTGGGGATCACCACTTGTGACTGGCCACCAGCTGGATTTAACTACATTTACCACCACTCGCTGGACTTGCCCATTCAGCCAGTTCTTTATCCAGTGAAGAGTACACCCATCCAAACCATGGGCAGCTAGTTTCTCAAGATCCTTATGAGTCTTTGGTATGACAGTCAGTATTGTAGGTGGGAACTGAATTCGGGTATTAATAGTTCACTTTACCTGTCTTTTCTGTCATGACACTTTTCTTCAGTCCTCAGCTGGAATCCCTTTTGTTCTTACTTTTGTCCAACTTCCTGCTCTGCACTGGATAGCTGCAGTGGGATGGCCTACCTTTGTTCACAAGCTCTGTCTCATTAATCTCCTCAGAAATGGTACAGGTCTGACTATCGCATCAAATATGCACACCATCAGAGACATACTTGATGTGATGTATTCCTGGATTTCTTCCCATTTGGATTGGGATTTCTAACTTGTTCTCTCTGAGAGAGAATGTTTAAAGGTATTTAATATGCTACATAAATTTATGTAATAAATAGTCCTAACTTTCCTAAGGACTCCTGCATATATGTGATCCTCCAGAAATCAGTCAAATGCAGTTGAAAGTGACATTTGACGTTCTACTTGATGAGTTCTGATTGGAGTTAAATACACAAAGATGTACTGTAGTGAACTGGCAAACAGATAAGAACTTTTTCAAATATTTCAAGTAAAATCTCATTCTTTTTTACCTTTTTGTTTTTCAGACGTTCGTGCTGCAAGAGATCAAATGAACATTGGAGGACTTCCTTATCCCACGTTGCCTTTGCATGAAGCACCTGGTAGAGCAACATCTCTGTTCAGTCAGCCTTCATCAGCTTGCTCTTCTACAACCTCTTTCAATGGACCTTTCAATAACGGAGTTTTATCACCACAACCGCATAGCAGTTACTATAGTGGTATGACAGGACCTCAGCATCCATTTTACAATCGGGTAAATAATCGAGAACCAATTAACATTCTTGTGATTTAATCTGGTAATATGGCAAGTGTCATCTGTAAAGTATTAAGACCCATGCAAGTTTTATTTAGGAATGAAGAAAGGTCCAAAAGTTGGTAACTTTCACAGTAATACTCAGTCACTGTAGTGTGGGGGAGAAATGTGGTAAATTGTGTCAGAAAAACAAACTACATGAGGGGAAAAAAGGTTAAATCGGTTTGAGACACTCCTCCATTGTAGGCTGTTGCAGGGTTGTTTTATTGTGGGGTAAACTATGCTAAGTCATTCACATACTTGCTCACAGATATTAGAAGAGATTCTGACTTTTTCTTGGTGCCTTAGGTTAAAACATAGAAAAACTCGAGTGGGTAGCTACATCACAAGCATGTAGGTCTGTCTTCCCTTTCGTTTCTTTTAAAAGTTATTCTGGGATCTTTTTCCTGAACCAGTGTTGCACTAATTTAAAAGAATTAACATAAATTGCATAAAACGTATTTTTGAGCTATTTGTGGGCCTCAGAAAACATAGTCTTGGGCATGGCCCACCTGAAAATTGAGTGACGTACTTTACTGTATAGTCAGATAGAGTCTAAGCTTTCTGGTTTTGTGGGATGCATTCAGTATTTTTAAATTTTATTTTTTACTTTTTTTCCTGTGGTACTATCAGAAAAAAAAAAAGTAGAAAGCTGACATAAGTCATGGCTTACTTCTATATATAGGAAATGGCCTCAACTTTAAGTAGATTTGACCATAGGTAAATGTTTAAGCTAATAAACTGGAAAGAAACTTTAGTTATTCCTAAATCAGTGTTTGTTAACCAAGGAAGAAAGGAGTCTGTGTAGCACAGAACTTTTTAAGTAATCTGTTTTAAAATTATTTTTATATGGCAAAATTATTGTTACATGCCCTCAATACAGTGACAATATACTGTTTTGTTGAAAATAACATATACTGTGAAGTAGTCCAACACTGATAAATGCTTGTCATGTGAATCTTCATGCTGATACTTGCTCAGCTTTGTCAAAGTAGGTGTTTAATTGGAAGCCCTGTTTTTGTGTCTGTGTTACTGTACATGACAAGGTTTAAAGTATGGGGTGATACACAGTTGAAACTTGTATGGTTTTTTGGCTCTAAGAAGCATTACAAAAGCAATTACTGGTGAGACATAAGCTCTTCTTACAAACAGTTTATTTGTTCATTCGTATTAACTGCATACACAGGCTTATGGGCATGTTTACTTTTTTGCATGCTGAAGACTAAAATACTTCCGGTTTGGCCTTTCTCTTTGGAATTTTGTACTGCCCTTCTAAGGTATAATTGTTTTCAGAGTTTCACACTTTCAAATGTTGACAAAGAGCTATATTCATTACTTCAGAGTCGTAAAGGTACTGTCATGAACACCACATACTGAGGTGAGTAATGAGAAAATTCAGACTGAAAGGCTGTTTCCTTTAGCATTTTTAATCATACTTCACTTCTCAGGTCTTCATAAGAGTAGTGTTTGAAAAAAGAACAGCAACTGAAGAATAGGCTCTCCCCAGCAGAAGTTTCTGAGAAAGGCCTGGGATACCTGTATGGCACAACACAGTGGGTTCAAATGCTACTGTGGAAATGCCTGAATTTTATGCAAAGCCGCCCTAAGTTCTGGGCATAGATGCCTTATGCAAATCAGTAAATGGATCCTGTCCTGTTGTCTTTAGGCATTCATTTGTGCTTAAGAAAAAAGCCTTTGAGCTTTTGGGGAAAGAACTCTATTTTTAGGAAATACAATTTTTCTATTATGTATGTTTCTACTTTGTGCTGTAGATGCTTTGATGTTACGGACCTTGAACTTCCAGTGACATAATCTATTCATTTTTGGTTTAAAACCCTGTTGTCCCTCTGTATAGCTGTGAAGTAAAGGTTATAGTCCCATTTAGCAGCTCTTCAAATTGGCACTGTGGCTCTCGGTATAGGACTATGCTGGACGGGTACATTTTACCACTGTCGAATGGCTTGGCTGTAAGCTGGAGCCAAGTTCGGCTTCTCAAAATCTCTGCTATCACGGGTCATTGTGGAGATGATGTTTCTTATGGAGAAGGCCAGAGCAGTAGGCAAGGCTGATTGGGATTTCCTGGGTGGGAACTAGAAATTATGGTATGTGAAGACTTTTTCTTGCAAAAGAGCAGCAAATTTTTTGATACCTTGGAAAAATAATAAACAACACAGGATTTATACGCTATCTGCAGACTTGGAGAGCAGCTCTGCCCTGGTTTATGCCCAGTGTAGGTTAATCTTATGTTTTCATATCTGTATTACCATACTTCAGATGGAGTCTGTAGAGTTCAAGCCTATAGTGGAGAATTAATCCTGTGGTTGGGAAGCAGTGGAGTAGCTTAAATGGGCTCAAGGCATAATTAGAAATTATGAAGGAATTGTGAGATAATTGCCTTATTGGACAAATGTTTTTCATTGTTTTGTATTTGACTCGCAACCAACAAACAGGTGCTCAGCGTGTTTCAGAGGACAGTCTGCAGTGAGAGCTAGGCACTTGAACGCGGTATGATCATTAAGCGTTTCATGCTTGGGGGTTTTCCGCATGGGTTAAGCTGTTAGTGGAAAACTGAGGCATTTAAGTATTCTAGAAATAACATGAACTGTTTTCTGAAGAGAGCTTAATTTCCAGAAAATACCATAGGATCTCTGCCTTATGACACTGAAATAGTTTTAAATCAGTGAATTTTCTGAGTCGTCCTATACTAACCACTAAATGTAAGACAAAGGCTAGGTATTGGTTCTCCTACCTGTTTAAAACAAACTTCCGTATTTAGACCAATGGTTACAATGCATATAATGTCACTTCGTGTGTTGGAAGAGCATATGAACTTTTTGCGGTAATCGTGTGAAAGAGTGCGCAAAGACTACCTCTAGCAGCTAAGAATGTGGAACCATTTGTACCTTTCAGAAATTATTCACAGTTGGAGCATGTGCCGTCTAAGTAATTGATGTACACAAGAATTAAACTTTAATTTCTGAGTTCATTTGCAGCCGCTTTTGAATGCGGAATGTCTTTATAGACAAATCAAAAGTGGAATACTTCAACAAATTTACTCCTCTCATATTGGTGATTGAATCATAAAATTATTTACTCTGTGCTGAGTTTGGTGCAGTAGACAACTCAGAATCTTGTCATGTGCAGAAACACAAACCAAATAGTATGTTCTGTTTTGTTAAATAACTGGGTGATACAATTTTTTAAATGGTATGCATAGAAACATCAGAAATCTGTAATACAGCCATTATTTTGAGATTTCTGTGTGAGGTTTTTTTTTTAAGTGGGTAATGAATTGAAAGCAGTGAACACTGTAATTCTGCTTTCTGAAAGTCTGAAGGCTCTATTGCTTTCTATTACATTGCTTTAAAAGAGAGTTGATAAGGACATGAACATCTTTATTTCAAAACCTAACTCAAATTCGCAGATAGGTCAAAACAGAATTTCACAGTATTGGCAAATCAGTTTGTACTTGCTAACCGCATTGCCAGTTGTGAGATTCATAGCTCCTCACCACACGCTCGTGCGTACGCACACGCAGAGGTTTTGCTGCATGCCAGTGGGCAGTGTGTGAAGTTCAGGGAACATGTTTTTACAGTTGATTTTAGAACTTGGAAGTTTGGAGCATATGGAGTCCTCTGCTGGAAGTATATTTGTAATTTTGAGATCAGTATATCTTCTAGAAGTGACTTTATTAAAAGCCTGAGTTGTCATTTGGAGCCTTTACGCTGATGTGCTGACAAGACTTTTGGAAACTTGCATAGTGTTGATTTTCTTGATATTCGTTAGCAAAAAGGGATAAAAAGGAACCTGGTTATAAAAAATGTGATTAGAGTTAACTGATATTTGTGGAGGGGGAAAAAGGTGTTTATATTTTTAAAAAGTGTTTCTGATACTTGTTTTATATAATTAACATTGTCCTTTAAAATGTGATTTGTAATGAACAACATGCATTGACGTATTTCCAACAAAACAAAGCTCAGATATTGTCTGCTCTAAAAATCTATTTATAGATTTATAAAATCCAGCGTTTACAGAAGTCTTCGGGTTGGTTACCACAAATATGGGAAGTTCTAGTGATGCTATTGTTCATTACATTTTTTTTCTTGTTGAACAGTTGTCCAGTATTATGAAACATTGTAAGTTTTACTGAGCACCTAATTTTGGGTTTAGCGGGTCTGAGAGTGAAATTGTCACAGGTATTGTTAAATGGTCCTTTTCCCATAGCTGGAACAGAGTGTAGCTACCAAAACCACTCCCACTCTGTTCCTGCAGAATACCACACCAGAGCACCCATTGGTGCTGAGGGATTTTGAAGAACTCGCTCCAGACCTTTTGATTGAATTCTGTTCAATGCAATAAGTAAAGAAAGCTATTAGTAATTGTTGGTTTTCACTTTATTAAACTCAATTAGAGGATGTGTTTTGTTGAAATAAGTTTTATTTTATTATTACATTTTGATTTGTGTAATTGTTTGTCCCTTTTTTGTTACATTTTTTTTTTTCATAGCCATTCTTTGCCCCATATCTTTACATGCCAAGGTATTACCCTGGCAGTTCTCATCTCATCTCACGTCCACCACTAAAAACGAGTTTGTCCAGAGATCAGAACAATGGCCTAGTAAGTATTTTGAAGGATAATTCAAATACTAACCTAGACAACAAATATAGAGAGTAATGAAAATGAAAGTTATTAATGATGATTCACTATTAGACAAGTACAAGCTCTATATTAGAAATAGTTTAAGCAAAGGTGTTATTAATGTGTAATGTAAAATGTATTTTGTTTTAACTTTAGAAATTACTTAGCAAGGAAAAGCAATTCTAACATCCAGGTATCAAGATTAGAGGAGTATGACCTGTAATATTGGCAGGAGAATATTTTAATGAAAATGCCAGCTGTACTACAGTAAAGAAATTGATACAGTGTAATATTCTAAGAAAAAGAGTGCTACTTGTAAATTTATATTCAAATTTTATAAGATAAAATGACATCTTTTTAAAGTTGTAGATAATACTAGGATTTGCAAGGGCTAAATAAAACGTTAAAAGGAGTGTTTTAAATATTAAGTAAAACAAAATACATTTTATCTTAAGTATGCATCACTTGTAGCTTGGTTTTGCAAGTGCATATAATTCAGCTTTACCCATTGAAATGGAAAATGAGCAGACTTTTCTAGCTTCCTATAGAATAATAAAATTCCTGTTTAACAGTATTTATTTTACTGAGAGATGGCTGTTCAAATGGAATTAAGAACTAAGGAAAGCTAAAAAAGTAGAAGCCTCACTTGTCAATCAGTTTATTTCTAGGATATTGATACAATGAGCAAAGCTATTAAAAGGTGGTAAAATCTTTAATCCCTTAAGGAAAACAAATGTGTTTCTGTTCGATTATGTATTATTGTGAGATCATTCTCATTCACTGTTTACTTCATACTTTTTGTTGAGCCCTTGATCTTTTTACCCAAACCGTAATATTTTGTTGTTGTTAGGATGTTATCAAGGAGGATGCTGATGAGGGGCTTCCTTCACCCACAGACCCCTCAATGGTAAATGAGTAGTCATGTGGTGTGGAAATTTTAGCATCTCGTTGCTTTTTCAGCAGTAATGAGTCTGCATTAATCATAACTGCAGTTCACTAACACTGCATCAGTGGCTTCAGTGGGCAAATAGAGTAGCTGAAAACTAATGTAGTTCGTGAATGAATTTAAGAGCTAATATTTCACTTGTAAGATGTATTCTATTTTTCTCCTGTAGTTTTACCCTTGCCTTTCTCAGTAGCTGTGGTGAGCTTTGAGTAAAAACAGTCTTGTGGTAGCTAGAGTGAAGAATGACAGCTGGTCATTCAGTGCTTAGGTTTTAGAATAAAGTAAGTGTGTGTTCTCCGCTTTAGTCAGCTTGCTCGCCTGATCCATACTTCTTTAGGTAGTGACATAAAGCTGTTGCAGTTAATACAGTATAAAGCAACTTCTGATAGAAATTAAAAAAAAAAAATTGCCGATCATAAGCTTATTCTTGATTCAGAATGCTGACATCTGCCTTTTCCATGACTTGTTGTTGTTTTATCCTAAGTATTCATGCAAAGGTGTCGTCTTTATGGGTATCTGTTTTAACTCTTTGGGGATCGGCGAAAAATAATGATTTACTACCAAAGCAAAGAGGTTAATAATGATAGTCATTATTGTCATAATACTTGCTGCCAGTAGGTGTTGGCAACAGTTATAGTTTGATCTTGGTTATTTTTTCTTCTAGTAAATCATTGCAAAAATGTCTTTGCATTGTTAGGCAATGAAAAAAGCCCCGCATAAATTCCAGAACTGTATTTAGCTGCACGTAACCTTCGCTGAGCACCCATGTATGGGTGACGCAATGGAGAACGTACCCTGAAGTTCTCTCTTCCAGGTCATTATCTACCCTGTGTGAAGGGATGACTTTGGAGTAAGTTTTTCTGGTGGTATATTTTTGGAGATGTCAGTGCTTTCCCTGTGTTTGATTCCTTATCTCCATATCCCATTCTTTTCCCAGCCCTTTGCAGCTTGTCAGTGCAGGGAGAAAAAGTAAGGACTTTTGAGAAAGTAGTAGAGTAATGGCTGAAGTACGTGTGTTTCCGTGAGCGTCGGAAGGGTAAAGTGGGATTTAGCCTCAGGGCAGAGTAGTGAATGAGCTTCAGCAGCAGACCTGGACCTCTGGCTGCTCTTCTACTTGCCACTCTGTGTATCTTAAGCACACATAGGCTGCAGTTTCAAGCAGCAATTTAAAAGACTCATGTAAGTTTTGTAGTCTGTTAGCTGTAGGTAAGAAAATGCAGGAGTTAGAACATTAAAAATAACTGTTTGAAGTGATGATAGTGGAGGACTTTTAGAACTGTTTTTGAGTTTGACTTGTACTGCTGTGAATCTGTGTAGTACAGCACATCAGATCATACACTTTTCCAAGACTTCACAGTATTTAACCTGCAGTGTAAATCTAAGATTTAGACTTTTTGAAAATCTCTTGGGTAGTTTGTGAGAATGCTGCCAGTCAGGGTATGGTATTAGGATAGAATAGACTATTTCAGTTGGAAGGGTCCTACAGTAATTATCTAGTCTAGCTGCCTGACCACTTCAGGGCTGACCAAAAGTTAAAGCATGTCGTTATGGGCATTGTCCAAATGCCTCTTGAACCCTGACAGGTTTGAGGTATTGACCACCTCTCTAGGAAGCCTGTTCCAGTGTCTGACCACTCTCTCAGTAAAGAAGAGTGTGTGCCCGACAGGATACCTCATAAGGGTTTCATCTATTCTAAAAACATTTCCTTTGTAGACTTTATTGTAATTTCTTTGAAAGGAAACAGTGTTATACTTGTTTTAGGTACTGCAATTACCCGGAGGTGATGGGTACAATAATTTCATTCAGCTGTTTAGGTAGCTCTTAATTGATAGGTCATTGCCATGGTAGAAATGAGACAGCTTTTACCTATTGAATGGATTGGTGCATGCAAAATAATGACAATCAACTAAACAACTGTACAAAGTAGTTAATGAACACCAAGGTGTGTAACTGATTTGATGATTGAAAACAAGAGGAGCATGTAGAATCGGAATTCTTTCATGCAGATCTGGCAAGGAGCCAGAAATGTGGCAGTTCTATATCTGTGTAAGATAGAGGGTAATTGTTGTTTTGAATGTTTTAAGTCTTACAGGGCAAAAACCAGTTTCTTCGGGAGAATTAATTTTTTTATGCAGATTATCATTGCTGCACGTTGTGTGAGTTGGCAGAGCTGTGTTTAGGATGTTGTGTGATCTAGTTAAGGCTCTGCCGTTGTTGTCAGTCTGACACTGGAGTTGACAGAGTTCTGAAATTTCAGATCCTAATCAATAATCTTGTAAAATCAGTGTAAGTCTAGGTTAGCTTAGCGGAAATCAGAAATATTTGGAGAGCAGTCATCCTCTATCAATAATTTGACTTCTGCCACCTTCTGTATTTGGATTCTGTTGCTGATGATAAAACTTGTCTGTCTCAGACTGTAGTTTACTGCTTTTTGCTGAATGGATCAGAACATAGATGTCAAACCGGTAAGTTTACCAATACCATCTACGTAGTGAATCAGCGTGAGGGTGCATTGCAGATTTTGGGTATCGGCTTAGATCACCAGTGAAAGTAGGCTTGACGTAAGATGTCAACCTCTGCACATCTGTGATGGAGGCAAATGTGCATTTCTGCTGACTCTGCTATACAAGTGGTTATTTCTGACAGGAACTGCAAAAACTTCTGGAGTCTTCTGCAGAGTTTGTCATTGGATTGTAGCGTTACCAATATCTGTTCATCGTAACCCCTGTTATGTTAGAAATCAAACTAGCAGTAGCAGTAGTTATCTGTCGTTAACTTAATTGTGTGCTTTAGTTCGCATTGTTAATTGTGACTTGTTAGGGTGCAGCTTGTTGCAATAGAATTACTCCGTTTAAACACACTTTTTCGTACTGCATTGAATAGATAGTACCTTAACGTGTAATACGTGTGCTTTGAAGGAGAACTAACATGGCCCAGAGCATGTAGTGCAGATAAACATACAATACTCTTTGAGAAACTGGAAGTGCTTTTCAGAAGTTTGAGCATGAATGAAAGTGTGTGGCATGGGAGTTTTCATCTGTGGATTTTCCAGGTGCTTTTATGTAGCATTTTTGTGCTTTGAACATTTTTTATTAAAAGAAATACCTGTTCAGTTCTGAGGGTGATGGTGGTTTGCTGATGGGGGGAGTGTCCTTAGATGCAAGGCTGCGGAGTTATTTGAGGTACGTTGGTGATATAATTTGATGTTGAAATAGCAGAAGAATGTTTGGTTAAAAGCAGGATTTTTCATCGGAAACACAATGTAAAACTTACGCACACAAATACAGTAAGTGTCGCTTCATTACAAGTGCAAAATGGAGTAGTCTGCTCACAGGAAAATAGTATTTCTGCAGCATGTATTAAATGTGTATTCTGAAGATCTGTCTTAAAAGTTTCATCACTTTACGAAAAGTATTTCTGTCCTAACACTGATTTCTTCGGTTTACTTCAAAGCATGTCATCTGTATGTTCAACCTTTCTGATGTCACTTAAAGCTGTTGTTCTTTTCATTCTGTTTTGTCCTTTTCTCAAAGCTGTGTAAGTCTGGGTTAAACAAAAGCGGACAGGTACAGCCAATTTCTGTGAATGGTTGTTTGCTGTTTTCAGAGTCATTTCAGCAGCTTTCATACTGGTGCTTCATGCTGGGCTGTCTGTAAACTAATGCTCATTACTAGTCTTGAGGTTTGTTTTGACAAGCTGCTTTTAGCTTTTGCATGGCAAATACTTTTCAGACTAATGTTCTCAAGCATCTCTAACAAAACCCCTAAGGCTGAAAAATGTGTCAGTTTGAGTACAGTTTTAATTCACTTACATGATGACAGTATTCCTAAAGCTGTTACATTACTTACTCTTCAGAGAGTGCTTTTTATAAAGAATGATTTGGATTAATGTGCATCTACTTCAAACAGTTCACACTGTAACAAAAATAGTCTAAATATTTTAATGCTCTTCTGAACTTTTTTTATACACTGAAAGAAGAGTTTCTAAACTAACAATGCATGTGGAAAGAATGAATTGTTCTTGATTGTTAAAAAAATGTTTTGATCTGAAGGAGAATGTTAAATTAGAATTGTTTCAAACTTTCCTTCATTTATTTATAGAAATTAATAGATAATGTATTTAAAAGATTCAGAGAAGAAAGACAGCTGCTTACACGCATTGCTTAGGGATCATTTATTTCAGTAGTGCCACAATACAATTTTGGCTGTAATGGTTTCTTGAACTGATAAGCTTTCTTTCAAAAAATAATTAAGATTTGAATGAACTTAATACTTTTTCTTTAATGATGTATTATCTAACTCATACCAATAGCAAATAGTGTGCTTATGGGGAAATAATGGACAAAACTGACAGAAGAAAAACTCAGTGATTTTTTTTTTTTTAGAGGAAAGAGATGTACATAAAAGTAGTATATGATAAATAGTTTATGGATGAAGCTTCCTGTCATCATCAGTTTAATGGTTGGTTTATATGCTTAACATGATAAAGATTTTAGCTGTGTTAAAAATCAGACCTACATTTCCTCCTTTAGGTGCTTAATATGATAATTGATTAGGTATTGTAGGCACCTAATTAGGGAGACATTGCAAAATCTGAAAAGTAGCTGTCTTGTCATCAGAAGGAATACCAAGTCCCTAAGTTAGATGCCTAGACTGTAGTGGAATTATAATGCTTAATTTTTAGGCAATAATTTAGGTAGACTGCCTACCCAGAAAACGGGATATATCTTTTGTTTGTTTAGTGTCTAGCTGGCATCACGTAAATAGAAATGGTCAAAGGAACAAAGATTAGTGCCCCAGCTCTGTTCTCAGGCAAGCGTGCAAACTGTTAGGCTTACCCACAACCTCCTCTAGTGTTCCTGAGTGAAGCTGATAGTTTGCCAGTTTTAAGTCCATTTCCAGCACATCTGGCTGAGAACTTCGGGGGAAGTACATGTAATAGCATCTGAACTTCGAATCTGAGTAGCTTAGGTGGGAGCGTGCCTACCTCCTCGGACTGGGATATCCGATAACAGTAAGTTAGAAATAACTTTGAGGTTAAATAATAGTAGCTAGTCAGTTTTTAGATTGCTGTCTTGGAATTAATAGTTGAATAAATTGATCTTAAATATCCTAGTTTAGAGAATTTAGGTATGGTTAATGCTGTTATGTGTGATAATCCTTGGTTTTCATAAGCCATATATTTGGACCTCTTAGTTTGAATTCTAAAAGATTAAATAACTTTGAAGTAATTAAATAAAAATGGAAAAAAAGTGTTGCGACTATAAAAACAGGCTTCATTTATGATTTGAGGAGTATAGTCAAACTTCATCAACTGAGCTCTGGATAGTCAAAATGCACTTTTACATCCCAGGGTTTACACGTGTGATGATGAGCTCTGAAGCTTTGGAAGCTCTTTTGCATTCTGCCAAAATGAGCTTTGTTTGGTGCATGGTCTGCAGTGCTGAAACCAAAACTCTCCATTCAGAAAAAGGGAGGGTACAAACTCCCTCCCAAGAGGAGGGCGTACAGGTATTTCACAGCTGATAGAACTGGTTCTGATTTTGCTTTTAGGAGTTTGGAATCATGAGCGTAACTGTTCAGAGCTTTGCACTTTGCCCCTGCTTTGTGCACAGGTTCCCATCCAGGGACAATGCGGGGGGTTTTTTGAGATCGTACCGTCTTAATATACTGACCACCTGCAGATGCATTTGTTTTGTTTTTCCACGCTTTCTTTGAAATTCCTAGAAGCTGGCAACATTAACAGGACTTTCATGTTTCAGATCTGAGTTGTGAATAATTTCAACCTAGATCTTGCCAAAGCTTGAGATGGATAAAGCACCCTCATAGCAGCTTGGAGGGCAGCGGCAGTGCTGCTGTGTTTCAGTACTGTGGCACACAGCCCCTTGGCTGATCTTGCATAAATGGAGCTGAAGGAACCTCTGGAAAATGGACAGATGTTGCTAAAGTTGAATCCAAGTAATTGAGGAGTTGTATTGTAGGTCATCTCTGTCTGATACTAAACCAGGAATTTTTAAGGCAGGAAAATCTAAGTTGTGCCTGTATTTGGAAAAACAAACAAACAAAAAACAAGCCACAAAAAAACCCAAACAAATCCAAACTAATTACTATAAGTCAGAGGGGAAACTGAGTAAAGATGCATGTGAAATTGAGTAACCCTTACTTAATATTTCTGAATTTTATGTTGCTTTTCTTAAATAACATTATTTAAGAGAGTTATTTTCTTACGTAGGTAGGACTCAAGATGCTGTGTTTTTTCTTACATAAATACCTGTAATAGATGTTTCTCAATATATAGATATTGTGATAGTAATTAAAAATGCCTGTGCATTCTTATCTCTGATTTTTAAAATGTAGTTGAACACAGCTTGATTTGTGTTAGTGTATATTGTGAAATTCTGGGTGTACTGAGTGTTTGAACAAATCTTATGTGCACATTTTCTCACTTCTTACAGGGAGCTGGAGCAGGCACAGGATCGACTGCAGGAGCATCGCATGTGCCTCTGAGCACAATGAGCGTGGAAGCTGTGTGTGAGAAACTAAAGCAGGTAGATGGTCTGGACCAGAGCATGCTACCTCAGTACTCTGCAACTATAAGAAAGGTATCAGCTGAATTTCATTGATGTATTTAGGACCTAAACGTGGAGATACACACAAGGAAAAAGAAATATTTAGTTGCCTCTTTTCTTGAAAGTGTTTATTGAAACACATCAAATGTCAAAACCACATCCTAACTCCTATGTGTGCGAAGTTTGGAGGAAATTTTAATATAAGCATATATTTTCCATAGGAAAATGCTCTCTCAAAAAGGAAGAACAGACTCAAATACAAATGCTGATGAGACTGGTTATTTTGAGAAAAGAAGCAAGAAGAACGTTTTCAGAATTGCCATGGGTAGATAAAAAGGGTTGTGAATGTGTTCTGTATCTAGGTAGCAACATTCTTTTTTTTTTTCCTGAGAAATTGTCACATCTCTTCTGTTGTAAATGAGTGGTGAAGATGGTTCCGTTTCTCTCTTAGCACATTCCACATCTATTTGCTTCACAAAAAGGCCACTGTATGTTTTTCTGTTACTGCTCTTTTCTCTGAGACACATTAGCACAGAATAATATTTGTCCTTATTACTTTTTTTCACCATTCTGTGTGCTCGTTTTACAAGGAAAGAAGGGAAAAATATGAAGGTTGTTATTAGTGAATGTTTCTGCTGAGCTTGCTGTGTCCCGGTACCTATCATACCTTTAAAAACACAGGGAGGATGTTGATTCGGGGATTAAGAGACAGGTTTACCATGGGAAGCTTCAGTGGTATTCCTTAAAGCAAGAAGTAGGATGTCAGTTTGCAGCTCATTAAGTGTAGCTGCAAAATATTCCAGTTCCTTCAGTGGCTCCAGAGTGCTAAAAGAATGTGCTCATCGGTTATCTCTAATGACATTCCTCTTATATATACTGTTGCATTTCTTACTACAAGTGATACCATGTGAAAGGGAATAATGAAAATGGCTCAGCCTGGTCTTTTTCCTGGTTTGATTAATACCATCTGCTGGGATACGGAACAAAACCACTGAGATCCCTCAGACTGAGCATAGCTCTCAACTTGGGTCTTCCATTTTGTGGCTACTCTCCAAAGAGACGGTTCCTCTTTTACATTCTGTCCATCGCTGATACATGGTATAAAGAGAAATACTTCTCATTGACGTGTAATGAAAATGGTTCAGTATTCAATTTGGTGCTGTTGGAAGTTAAGCACTATATAAACATGCTTACCATAGGGAATCACCTTCCTGAAATATAGATGGTGTTTAGGCACTTCTGTATTCATCTCTGAATGATGATGAAAATTGGAAAGAAATCTAGTCTTCTCATCATCAGAAATACCCTGGGATATAATGTAAGCCCTCATTTATGCCGAGAGGGAACTTGATGGAGGTAGTACTTGATTTTATATGCCTCAAGCCGGGGGTCAGATGATGCCTGGGACTTAATTGACTGATTATTTTCAGATACTGGGGCGTCTGCAGTCTCCTGTTTTGAGTCTGAGAAATCTAGGCAGCTGAATGTGGTTTATAGTCTCTGAAATTTTCTACCACTGATGTGTTGTTTGCTTATGTCTGTGTATAGAACACAATCATATTGCCTTTCATATGCACACTTTTCACGGGTGGAGTATTTTCATTTTTTCATGATACACAGGTGGTTCTTGTCCATTGGCAATCATCAATAAATATTCTTTTTTAAAAACATGTATATTATATAGGATTGGACTTAAGAGGGAAGTTGGGGAATTTCACTAGTAGTCCCCATCAATATATCCAATTTTAATTACCTTTTTAGTGTGTTACTGCCACACCAGAAGTCTTGTGTCAGTGATTTACATTATTTAGTTTTATTGTTTTAGGCAAATATAAATGGCCGTGTCTTGGCTCAGTGCAACATTGATGAGCTGAAAAAAGAAATGAATATGAATTTTGGTGACTGGCATCTGTTCAGGAGCATGGTAAGATTTTGTCTTCGATATTCATGTCATTGTAAATTAGTCTTTCTCATTATGAATCTTTTTTCTTTCCTGTTGCTTTCTAGTTATCATCTTTAAGATGAGAAGTATCATCTTAAAATATGTGTGTGTTTATTATTTTGTTACTTTGTGTTTTTGTCTTGAGCACTTTATGAAGAACTGGTTGCCTATGGATTTGCATCTTAATTGGTTATGAACTCTGAATTTTTGTCTTCTTTTTTTGTAAGATCTGTTTTTCCTGTATGGGTTCCCTTTTCCCTTTTTAAATTTGCCTTTTTAAATGAAATTGTCAGAACTTAGTTCTCTTAGAAGCTGCTGTCCTTCTGTTAAAAGTTAGTCAGAGTTCAGAGTATATTAGTGTGATGAAGTAGACAGCCAGGCTGTTAGAGATGCATGGCACGCAATTGCATAAGCATAATTTTTAAGGAAACTTAAGCTAAAAATCAAGCCTGTAAGATAAATATACAATATTCGATTGACACATACTTGTTTAATGCGAGAATGGTGCATTGAATACTATTATTGAAGCATATATGTATAGATATCTTATTTCCCCCGTTTCCCACTTCCTGGTTTGAGAGTAAATTACACTTTTACAGTGAGGGTGATGCATCACAGGAAACTGTGTTTTCTCGTAAGTATATTAACTATATTGCCAGTTTTCTTTCTGAAAATTACAGTATGTGTCTGAACTGCTGAATCAGTCTTGAAAACACTGAGAATTACAGAATGAGATTTATTGATAGATTCAGGTTGATTAAACTGTAAAATGGAGGTGTTTGATTTTGCTGTTAAATTTATAATTTATCGCTTACCTAGAATTTAAGTGTTCTGTGGCATATGATTTCTTTTAGAAATCTAAGCACTGATAAGACCAATTTGTAAATACAAAAAAATCTTAGGTATTAAAATTTGATTTGCAGTAAAGACAGTGAATGCGGTAGATCTGTGAACAGATTTTTCTTCATACTTTTCCATGATAACAACCACATATGCAGGTACACTTCTACAGTCATGAATTCTTTGTTCCTATTTTTAATAGAATTCTTTAACAGTTTTGAGAACTTTTTCTATTTATATAATTACATTTATACTGTCTCTTTTTTTTTGTGTTAAGATACTTGAAATGAGAAATTCAGAAAATCAGGCTGTTCAGGAAGATCCTCGTGGAACAACTGAGCACGTTACCACTGCGACTCCTCATAGTGAACTCAGTCGTCGTCCTGGGCATAGCACTGAATTGCCTCACACTGAGCTTACAGGTCTTTCTGGTCAAGCTCCCTACACACTTAACTTCAGCTTTGAAGAACTCAACACAATTGGTCTTGATGAAGCTCCTCCACGTCACAGTAACTTAAGTTGGCAGGTATTAACAGAGAAGTGCTTTCTGCTTGCTTACCTGTATGGTAAAGGGTTTTTTCCATTCTCAGATACACAGAGGTCAAGAAATAAGTCAACAGTGACAGTTCAAGTACTTTCAGTTTTCAGTCCTGGCAAAGACCAGTTTTGCAGAGATGCAAACTCTGACCACGCTCTCTTGAGTCAAAGTCTTTGTCTTCGCCATCTGAAAACTGTTCATCTGTTTGAGTAATTGCTCTTCAGGAGCAAAAAAATCAGAAGCTATCATGCTTTTCTCAGCTTGCTTAGGGTGGCATCCTGCAGGATTTCTGTTTATCGTAGTATTTGGACTTTGTGTATGAAATATTTTAGCTCTGTGCTAGCCAGATGTTATGCCATTCAAAGAATTACAGATACATTTTTTAGTTTTTTTTAAAACAAACAACTGAAGTGCTCCACGACGTCAGAACCTTGTCCTGACAATGCATAAGCCAGTCATAGACTTCAGAGCTGACATCTTTCTCTAACTACAGTTTCTGCCATAGGTTATCATCATTTATCTTTTCTATCTTATGAAATCCCTCAAAATGTGTGATTTTATTTTGTCCTTTTTGAGAAATAAGACAAATCAGTTGATACCTAAATAGTGATCAGAATTAAAAAACCAGAATGAAAAAAACAAAGACCAGACATTTAGTGGCTTCTTCATCTCTGGTTTTGGAAGTATAAAGCAGAAAATCTTGAAGGTGCATCAAAGTAGGAAGACACCCCAAATTACTAGCTGTAGGTATTATTTTTAATATTCAAAATGGTCACTGTAAAGAGGTTTGGGATATATATCCCAGAGATCGATTTCTATCCCAGATACTTCTGTGTGTGTGTGCGTTTGTGGGATCCTGGTTATCCTTACTGCCTGTTTCCAGCATCAGGGTGTCAATGCATGTTTTTCAAAACCAAAGTGGCATGACTCACATTTGTTATATTCTTGTGTCAGCAGCACAGAAAGACAAGAAAATGTTTTTTAAAACATTCTTTAAAATGCAAGTTCAAATACATAGTGCTTCTCATGCCCATGTAGTTACCTGAAGTTAAATCAAAAGAATGGGAAAGGTAGTTTGTGCTTAAGAAAACATCATGATTTGCCTCTTGGAATTTCTAAAGTCGATATAGATTAAAAAAGAATATTGCTGCCTCTCTGTAAAAAGGAGGAGTACTCTTGGAAATGCACAATAAAATCAAATAGCTCTCTTTCTGGTGAGGAACCATAGCTGCTGTGAGTATGGGTAAATAGTAGTGAATATGCATAAATAGTCAAGTGCTAATATTTCTGAGATTCTTGCATTTTGCTTCGGGCATTGAATTGCTTAGGTGTCATGCCAGATAGAAGTCACTTAAACATTATTTTTCTTTAGTTAATCACGTTTAGCTGTTCCCCAGTATTCTAGTGTATGTACAACACTATTCGTCTTAGGAAAAGCTGTCAGTAATACTTGTTTAGTAATACAGAGGGAATAATGGAATGGAACCTGCAGATCTTGTGTATGTTGCTTGCCGGGGGGTTATGAACATGTTCTGAGCAGGAAAGAAATAAGTTGGTTTGCCTTGCATTCCAGTGCAGAACAAGAAAAAGAAAAAGGTGATGAACAGAAACAAGAAAGATAAGAAGGATGCATGTAAGAGCAGGAAAAAGGTGAGGGGAAGGGAGAAAAGAAAAGTAGAGGAGGAGAAGGATGGACCAAGGAGGGTGTGTGTGTATATATATATATATATGATTAAGCAATTCTGTTCTAAGTCTTAAGTTTATTCACAGTGTTTGAATCCACATGTTAATTTCCCTGCTTGCATTTAGCTTGTTGAAATTACCCAAGCCCTTTTAGGTTTGTTTTTTTTTTTTAAATCATGTTTTCCAGTGGAAGATAGGTTTTTGACATGTAGTTCATTTTCAGTGTTGCCCCACATTAGAGGTGATACCTCAAGAGTCTTCCAAAATCTGATCTCTTGTGTCCTGCCAAGTTGAATAGGTTTCCTGAAGTACGTACTGCTTCAGTCAGTGCCTCGGCTCCAGTGCAGTGGGCGCTGTACGTCTTCTGGTGGTAGCGAGCAGCCCGTTACATGCATGGCACAATGCCGTATGTTCAGCCACAGTCCACCCCTTACCTTGTTCAGCTCTGTGCTAGACCTTGGTTCTAGCATTTATAGATGGCTTAGTATTCTGTGCCTGTGCAGTTCTCCGTGTGAACACTAAACAAGAGCAGAGGTGGGGGCAAAGAAGTTGTTTGTCTGAGAACTGATTTTTCTGAAATTGGCTATATGCAGTGGAATTTTGCCAGAATGTACTGAAGTATGTAGGCTGGGGGTCTTTTAAAAATGTTTTTGAGAGAGGTTCAGCATTTAGGTGAGCTTTTGCTGTCTTTTTAATATAAAATGCTAGTTTTGTAAATGTACAAAAATGTATTAGAAGAGCCTGTTTTGACATACAAATTTGTGGTAATTGTATACTCAGCCTCAAATGCACTGGATAAAATGCTTGTTTTGTGGAAAACTTAATGCTATGGGGACCAACAATAGGAGTACTTCATAAGTTTAGTGAATGTGTGTGATTGCATATATAGGATTATAGTAAACATATTTTAATTATAGCATTGACAGTTTCACTTGCCTAATCTATTCACAACAACAACAAGAAATCATTTAAGCACATACTTGATACTTTGAGTTACTTAATTTTAAAATATTAGTAAAAGTCAAAATAAATAGTTCATTTAACTGTTCTCTCTCTTTTTCTTTCTTTCTTTTTTTTTTCTTTTAGTCACAAACTCGTAGAACGCCAAGTCTTTCAAGTCTTAACTCTCAAGATTCTAGTATTGAAATATCAAAGCTTACTGACAAGGTACAGGCAGAATACAGAGATGCATATAGAGAGTACATTGCTCAAATGTCACAGTTAGAAGGAGGTGCCAATTCTACTACAGTAAGTGGTAGGTCCTCCCCTCATAGCTCAAGTGCTTTCTATATGGGGCAGAGTACATCAGGGGGTTCCTTGCATTCCAGTGCAGAACAGGAAAAAGGGAAAGATGGTGAACAGAAACAAGATGATGGAAGAAAGTCCTTCTTGCTGAAGAGGAATGACGTTGTTGACTACAGTACTTCAGGTGTTTCTACTAATGATGCCTCTCCTTTGGATCCTATTACTGAAGAAGATGAAAAATCTGACCAGTCTGGTTCTAAGCTTCTCCCAGGAAAGAAGTCTTCGGAAAGAACAAGTATTTTCCAGGCTGCAGATTTGAAGCTTAAGGGAGTTACGCTCCGGTATCAGAAGCTTCCAAGTGATGAAGATGAGTCAGGAACTGAGGAATCCGATAATACTCCACTTCTTAAAGAAGGTAAAGATAAGAAAACAGATGGCAAAACAGATAAACAGCCCAAGTCTCCAGAACATGGGTCTGAACCTATCAGAACCTTTATCAAAGCAAAGGAATATTTGACAGATGCCCTTTTAGATAAAAAAGATTCGTCTGATTCTGGTGTAAGATCCAATGAAAGTTCTCCAAATCATTCCCTCCATAATGAAGGAGCAGATGATTCACAGCTGGAAAAGGCAAATCTCATTGAGCTTGAAGATGACAGTCACAGTGGAAAGAGAGGAATTCCACACAGCCTTAGTGGCCTTCAAGATCCAGCTGTGGTTCGCATGTCTATTTGCTCAGAAGATAAAAAAAGCCCTTCTGAAAGCAGCTTGATAGCAAGTAGCCCAGAAGAGAACTGGCCAGCTTGCCAGAAAGTCTATAATTTAAATAGGACCCCTAGTACAGTAACCTTAAATAATAACAGTGCTCCAAACAATCGAGCTAATCAAAATTTCGAAGAAATACAGGGTGTCAGAGATTCACCTCAAATTATCCTGCACCCTGGCGCAGGTTCCAATTCAACTGTGGTTCAGAATGAGAACCTGAAGAGCGTCGCTCACAAGCGGAGCCAGCGTTCAAGTTATACCAGGCTTTCAAAAGATGCTTCAGAGCTCCACACTGTTACGGCCTCCGAAGGGGCTGGTTTTGGAGAAGAAAGAGAGAGTATCCTGTAAAAAGCAGACAGCGTAAAACAGAGTATGCCCAAGAGTTGTAGCTTGCTTGGAATCTTTCTCAGCGTGTGGTTACGTTAAGCTCTGTAGTTTAAGCTTTGAATATTGTAATAGAAGGTCTAGATTCATTTCAGTAATTTTCTTGGAGAGAAGAAGTAATTTTTACGAGAGGCAAATTACTTCAGACGTTCCCCACAAATAAAAGCGGTACTTGTAAGCATGAAAAACCAGTTCTTTGTTGAGACACTGTGCAAAGGTTTGGTCAGGGGCAGATGTTACAGGAGTAAGTATGGTTTTAATAATTAAAATCATGATGTGATTTTACTTTTCTGTTGGGATATGTATTACTTATCCCTTCTAAACATTCCAGTTAAGTCTGCATACTTGGAAGTAAAGTTAAGACTCTGCATCTTTGCCATTTGATGTAAGAAATGCCTGAAGATTAAATATCACAACCTGTGACACCCTTATCAAACTTTGCATTAATTAGTGGATTGATGTGTGCAACATACATGACATATGTTGAAATTTGAGTGTGAAGATACCTGTTCGGCTGTATGTACACTTTTACTCTCTGTATGCTCAATAATTGCTGTTGACTTTGTCAGCCTTGGGTAGAGTGGTGATAAGGTTTGTGAGGAACATTGTCTTGACGTGTCGTTGGAATTGGCAGTTATTTGTAAGGTAATACCTTATAATTGATTTAGTGGATCCATTATTTATTATAGGTACATAATTTTATAGTCACTGGTCGATATAGATGCAACCACCTGAACTATATTAAAATATTCTAAGGATAAAGTATGAATGTGATGTCTGAACTTAAGGAGTATCTGTTGCTGTGCATGATCCTTCCCTGGTACAGCATTTATCATTTGGTTATGGAAAGGAAAGGAAAAGAAGCAGTGTTTGCCATTTTAAAGATAATGCATACTTCTTGGAATCTCATCAGAGCTTCATTATTTCCAAAGTACAGCGTTTGAAGATTTTTGTGTCATCTGAGTAATGTACCTGAATGTTGTTGTAGCAAATACTTGTACTGTCCAGTGAAATCTGCATGTTTTTGAGGAAGAATTGTTCATACTAGACTCTGGTAGTACAAAGAGAATAAAAAAGAAATTGGCGTGTTGGGTTTGTGTCCAAATTTCTGTTTATTGTGGTATTTTGTTTCTTCACCTGATAAAAATGTTACATCCACGTTGTTTTGGTTAAAGTACTTCACAGATTTAATTAAAAGGAATCCATTAGAACAATATTGTTATTAATACAATACGAAGTAAGCATCAAGTATAAAAATACATGTGGTAAGCGGAGTTGCCAAAGCAGTTGTTTCTAAAGGAAGTGCTGTGAGCTGCTGCGATGTGGCCGTCTCCCGCTAGCTCAAAGCCGTAATCCTGCTGTTTGTGGCAGTTAGCACATGCTGGTAGTTCTGCGCGGCTTGGTTTCTGTCCTAGTGCGTCTCCAACCAGATGCCTCCGGCGGGACTGTGTGGTCACGGCCTTTGTTATCCAAACCAGGAGAAAGATGTTCTATGCCAGAGTCAACAGAGAAAGACTGGCTTTATCTAAGCTCACTATTTTTTCATTTGGTGGATGTCTCGTACTTACAGGACTGGAGACTTGATCTGTAAGCTTTTGGATTCTGTTAAATCAGTGTGTTGCTTGATGAATTAAAATTTACTCATCAGAGTGTTACAGAGGTACTGGAAACTTGTGTGTACATACCTTTATCTATTGGAAGGATTGTTAGTTTAACCAAAAAGCCTCCAAAGCCAAAATAAGAAGCCCCCAAAGCCTGTGTAGCTTCATGATATTTTGCTAAATCTTTGGAACGCTTTTTTGGTTTAGGTTCTTCCTATTACAAAAAAAAAAAGGGGTACGTTGCTCTGCTTTCTGAAATCTTTGGGATGTAAAAGTTTTTTACAGGAAGATACTTGCAAGCATTTTTTGTAAGAGAGGAAAAGACATGTAGCCTTCCTCATTTAGATGTATTCACAGTATTGGAGAAAGATACCAATTATTTCAAATCATTTTACTCCAAATGGATGCGACTTTAATTTTCGTATGGTTTTGAGATCTTTTTCTTCCTGGAAGTTTTATCCGTCAGGTCTTCATAAAGTGCCAGAATTGGGATGAAATAGGTAGTTGAGCGGAAGACTTTTCAGTGTTTCTGTCTTGTATTCATGAATACCAGTGGAATTGCTTGCCATCACTGAGAAACCATAGTTATAAGCAAAGTGGCTGTCTGAGATTGTCCAGGGCTTCATGTAATGCTCTCTTCGGGTGTGTAGATCCATGCCCTACACAGAGTGGGTCCCTAAAATCGTTTCTGTTCCAAACAGTGGTTCACACCTGCTTCTTTTTACTGCTTTAGCTGTGTTATATAGTAATGCATGCTGTAGTTTATATAATCAGATGTGTTCATGGGCTTGTTATTTAATGCCTTCCTAGCGAAGTTCCTGGAATCAGCAGAATATGAGTGCTTCGTAGCCAGTTCAAGGACAGTATGCTACCAAAGCTGTTTGTTAACAGGACAGTAAATTTAACTGACGCTTAGAATCTACTTGCATAAAAATAGTGTTTTTCTTCTCCATTGAGACTCTTTTTAATCTTTTTATACAGGTGTTCGTAAGCAAACAGAAGGAAGTGTAGTATTGTGATAAAGGCAGAGGAAAAGAGAGAAATGGAGTACTTAATACAGCACAGTAGTAAGAAGTGTTGTTTAGTACATACTAGATGTATATATGTTAGTTACTGTACATGTTTAATGAATTTTTCACATGTAGAGTATGAACAAATAGCATTTGCAAGAATTAAAAATACATTGCACTTTCATAGCTGAAACTTGGTTTTTTTCTGTACCACAGTTGCTATGGTTACTAGCCTGCTTTTTTGTTGCGCAATTCTTGGAGTTAAGAAACTATAAACAATTTCCAGTGTTGAAATATTAAATGTTAGCTCTGTGACATGTGGGAATCGTGGAGCCCAAGAGTTCCATGGAGAATGGAAATGAATGAAGAGTATAAAACAAAAAGACAACTGCAAACTTATTTCTGGTACTCACCACTTTCCAGAACTCTTGTAATGATAGTTTATGTATCCACTCTGATTTTGGATGACTGGACACTACAGGAACCTGAAACCGTGACTCCTTTGCCTGATTGAATCTGAAGAGCGCAGTTTGGCTTGTCCTCTTGTTCTGATGCCTGGATATGTTTGTATGGCAGGGTGAAAACAGATCATTTTTTAAAGGAAAAATTGGATGCATCTGACATTCCAGGATTTATATGAGACTCTTGTGGCTATTTGCCACCTTTTATAGGGTTGCAGTTTATGAGGAAGGGGAGAGGGAAATTCTTGCATCCCACTTGTGAAACTTGCAACAACATAATGATCTGGTAAAATTCTTGGAGATTCTGGGAAAAGGCATTTTGTGCCTCTCCCCGTCAGTCTGGGATATTTGATCACCCTGTATGACTTTGCCTGTGCAGCAGAGTATATATGTGGTGGCAGTAAATTTCCACTCCTTGGCTTTTTTCAAATACTGTTAATTTTTTTGTTGTTGTTTTGTGATTATTTTTTTTTTTTTTTTTTAATACGATTGGGAAACTTTCCTGGGACACAGTTACCATGGGTTTATGCAGTATGCTGAAAACAAGTTGTTTCTCCTGTGGTGTGGGGTTCAGCTGTTCACTTCTGTCCACAGAATCCTCAAAGCCTGTGTTTTTTACCTTTGCAATCCCTGCGGGAAGCTTTCTGGACCTCACAGTAAGAATATGGGAAATTCTTCGTATGGCCACAAGACACAAAGGCAGAGCATCCCAGTAGCATGTTACCCATAATCCAGCATGTTCTACCCCGTGGCCTTGATACTAGATAGCTTTATAATCTGTGAAAGGTTTATTGAAGTTTCTAAATACGTTACTAAGAAATCGCCAAATAAAATAATACCTGCATATTCGAGGTCTCTTAACTGAAAGCCACATTTGTGGTAAAATAGAATGGTTAATACCTAGTAGTGAATTTTCAGACACGTGAGAGAAATACAATGTGCTAATTAGCGTAAGATAAAGCTTACTGTTAGGATTTTGGTCTTTTCTGTGCCAAGTAGCATCTGTAGTGGGGAGAACTTGGAGCAAAATTGAAATTCCAGTTAAGCAGAAAAGACTGAAAAGACTATGCTAACCTTACACACTGTTTTCTGTTAGCCTTGTGCGTTATATTTTCTAGATTTCGATTATTAAGACTCATTTTGTCAGTATAAGGGTGGAGTGGGGAAAATTTTACTCAAAATCTTTCTCCAGGGGAATACAGAGCAATTTCCCGAGTTTGACATGCTCTCACAAGTTTCTGAATTTCAAAGAAAAAGGAGGAATAAATAGGGAACTGGGTGCTCAGAAATTTTGTTAGTATAAAGTATAGATAGTATCAAACCATGTGTCCAACAGAACTAGAATTTTCTAAAGACTTAATTGGCACATGGAGACCTATCAAACAGTGTTAAAAAGATTATTTTAGCTATTTAACATCCCGATAACTTTCATTATCATGCAAGCTGAGTATACAGTATGTTCCGCCCTTTGGTTAACAAATGGAAGCAGGTTATAGAAGCAAAATGCAATTTAAAGCAGATGAAAAGCTGATTTTTTTCTTTTTTTTTTTTTTTTCTGTAGCGTGTTTCTGGTTTTATTTCATTGATCTTATGCTTAGGTAGGCTATGACTGCTTTGTTAAAGTCTTCATGTGGAATTCTCTAGTAGAGGTACGTGTTTATTGCAGCTTAGTACAGCTTCTGGCACTGTAATGATTCAGTTCTTTTGTGGTAAAACATAAGACTACTGAGAAAGGAGGTTTTCTTCTTTTATTGAGCTTTGAGTCTAACATTTGTATTTTTATTTGCGGGTCTGACTCCTGTGATGCACTTAGTCTTTTAGTTTTTTGTTTTAGAAATTTGTGCCCCATCTTCCAGAAAGACCCAGAGCTACAGGTTTTTTAGCAATGTTTTCTCAGTCGTAAGTGATTGTAGTTCCTTAGTAAGACTGATACTCATGATGCCAAATGTTTGGACCTTACAAAGCATTAAAAAGTGTTCTTTTTTTCTTCCCCAAAGCATGTTTTGTTACAACAGTGACACTGGATAAACTTCTAAAAGAAATGCTGTTGGCTGATTTCCTTCTCTTAGTTTATCCTATGTTAGGGTCACCCTCTTCTGAGGTGGAAGAAAAAAATTTATGTATTTGAGAACAACATGGTCTTTTGGACAAAAAAAAAAAATAGGTGAGAGGTGGTATGAGGTTTTATGTAACAGAAGGTTGCATTTGACAGTTAGTTTGTATTTCTTTCAAAGATGGGATTCTAGTAGCAGAGCATCCTTTTTGTTACATGAATTCTTAGTGTTGCTGTTGCATAGTACAGTGTACACGGTCTTTCATGTTTCAAGTCTCCTTTCTGAGTACTGATACCGCATATCTTCGTTGCTTCTTACAGAAGTAACCTGGATTGGAGAATTACCTTTAAGTAAACCAGTGTCTGTGTATTGTTACTGGAGTACAACACGTTTATTGTTTATGAAAGAGAAGGGGAGGGAGAGGAATAATAGCGGTCCATTATAAGATTTTACTCGTGTCCAGGATTTTTCCTGATAGAAGACAAAAGAACAAAGTTTGAGTGGTTTGTGTGTGTCCCTGGAACCTAGAAATAAAAACACAGGCATAAAATATTGACTGTGGGGAACAATAAAACTAAAATGGAAGTTCTGTGATGCCTTAACTGCCTTTCCTCACTAATTAAACTACAGGGAAGCAATCAGCAGAGATTTAACTTTTTTGTTTTTTAATATTTCCCTCTTCTGAAATAATGTGATGGTTTGTGCTTGGCTAAAGGCAATATGTATTCTTGAATGTGTTTACATATCCCAGCACCTACAAATCTTTCTGAATTTGTCGTAGTACTTTGGAGAGGCAGCAAAATTTTACTAACCTTTTATGAGCCAAAATTTTGGACACCAGAAAATCCTTTCCCACCTCATCAGTGGCAGAATACAGAGTTACACATATTTTCTAGAAGAGCAAAAAATGAGTCCTGAGCTTTCATCTGCCAGTCAAATTGGACATTTGTTGAAGTCAGAGGCCCCCTGTATTTTATGCTCATTTAAACCATGAGAAATCCTGAAATCTAAAGATTACGATGAAGTTAGCTTTCTGTCATCACTCAGCATTTTTTTTTCCCCCTCCTCTTGATGTTTCCTCTCTGACTGTAAACCTTGCAGCCTGTTTGTGGTCGTCTCCCTTTTTGGCAAAAGGTGAAGATTCTGACTTTGAATGTCTTTCGCATGCCATTTGGGGCTAAGTAAATTTGCTTTCCCTTGTTCTTACTGGACATGCTTATGTCCTGTCTTGCCCCCACTCACCATGTTCAGTGCAGGAGTACGTTGGGTAGAACTGTTTGAGTTCTGCCTCACCATCTGACTGGTAGTTGGGGCTTTGGTTGCTGACAGTGTAACTTGCCTTCCCTTCAACTTCATCATAACCTCAGAATTACTGTGTACTGCAATTTTTCTCACTTCAGCAATGCTTGAAAATCCTGTTCTGCTGCAGTGGCGGTAGTGGTTTTTGCTTGCATGAGGTTTTTTTTCTTTGGACTTTTTTACCCTAGGAAGGTTTTACAACCTAGGTAGGGTCTAGGTTCTACAACTGATGTTTTCCTTGTTTCTTTCCATCCTTCTCTTCACGTCCTAGGAAATTCCCAGGATATAGATTAGAACTACAGTCCACAAAACTGGTTTTAAAATATATTTTATCTGATATCTTTGTCATGGACAGTGATGGACACATTAAAAAAGGTGCAGTAGTTTATATCTGCCAATGGAAAGAACCTGCAAACTTTATGGAGTGGGGGAGAAAATGTCCTTCTTGGTTTGCTTACAACTATTCCTGATAAATAACCAGGCAATGCTTGCTCAAAAGTTAAGAACAGTTGTCAGCTCATCTCCTTTGTAAGAAGTCTGTGAAGATTCTAGAAGAACTTTAGGGCTGCACTGAGGAAGGGTTCATTTTCTTCATGGACCTGTAAGTTGTGCTTGATGCAGCAGGTCTGAATGGCACTGCAAATAATGGTATGTATGGGACATTTTAGCTCTTGCTTTGAAGTAAGCTGAGGACAGACAAACTTTAAAGGCTTGTGTTCATGAGTGTTGATCTAGTATGCCAGGATTTGTGAGGTTCTACATTTGTTTAAAGACTCAAGAGCCAGCCTCTGGTGTTCAGGTATTTTTACTTTGAAAGATAAAAAGAAATCATGATTTTTTTATTTTCTGTAAAAGACAAATGCTCAAACCATAAGCCTGTGAAAAACTTCAGGACATATTTACACCTTTGGAATATAAAAGAGGGTTTAGAGATTCTGTTGTTCCTGGATGCCCTCTGGTCTTAATTCCAACAGCATCTTTTCAGTAGCTCCTTTCAAGGTGTGTTGAAGAACCATGAATAATTTCCTCTGCCTTCACCATCTGTGCTACCTTCTGCCTGTCTTCCGTCTGATGACAGACTAACTCAGCTTCATCAGATCTTTTTATATGCTAGTATGAACTGGAATCTTTAATTTTGTAGTCTATGGCTACGGTGTTCAATAATTATCTTTTTTTGTCCCATAGTCTTCACATCAGCTATCAAGGCTCTCTGTACAGTAATTTCTTTAAGCAGCTGGTAGGTTCTTTGCAATACTGGGACGCATAGAACTGATTTTTCTGCATTTACAGTACATGCTTTACTACCAAGCAGAAAATACAGTGGTGATTCATCCTAGATTTGCAAGAGAAGGCATTTATGCTTAAAATTCAAATTCAGGACAGTAGCCCAATTTCTGTTATTTTCCAGGCGCGGCAGAGCTGGTGGCGGGCTCTGGGCGCTGCTGGCAGCCCTGTGCCCACCCTGCGGCAGAGCCGACGATGCTGACCGAAATCAAGATCTAAGGCCATACCCGTCAGCAGAGTCCCACCGCCCTGAGCAAAGTGCACAAGAGCACAGAGCAGCTCTGGGAGGAGCCCTCAGCCAGCTCTTTGAGCCAGCAGTGTGCCCAGGTGGCCAAGAAGGCCAACGGCATCCTGGCTTGTATCAGGAATAGTGTGGCCAGCAGGAGTAGGGAGGGGATCGTGCCCCTGTATTTGGCACTGGCGA
>Ga0065711_1029635_pt1 | contig 35420 bp, 15 predicted proteins | sample Hoacrofraction12_FD_59098 | JGI IMG/M metagenome (GOLD analysis project Ga0065711, IMG submission 59098) | Hoatzin crop microbial communities from Cojedes, Venezuela - Epithelial fraction 12 v2 (version 2) | ecosystem: Host-associated > Birds > Digestive system > Esophagus > Crop | place... | reverse complement strand
TATCTCCGTATAAACAGTTATTTGGATACCACAAGAACATTACTGTTGCCAACAAGAAAGAAGGGATTCTACATAGGTATACAAATATTTAATAAAGTCCGTATGTTACAGGAATCACCTATGCACTTCCGCTAACCCCTTGGGTCAAGTTATGAATATCAGGTGATGTCAAAAAGCAGAATGAATAAGTGTTTACTTTTTTACCCGAATAAACATTTCCAGTTCATTTTTCCTTCTTTTTTCAATTCTTTCACACTCTATTTGGCAGGTGTGACAAACATACAGATGGTTAACAGCTGGTCCTCCTCCATACCTGCAGTAAAAGTAAAAAAACATTAACCTGTGGAAAATACCATGTAAAAAGATTGTGCACCTGTAAACATCCAACTGTCAGCACAAATGCCATCATTTATCTTCCTACATAAATATAATGTTATATATATATCATGTGTGATTTTATTAAAGGCCTCTAAGAAACAGCTTATGGAAATGTTCCAGCCAGTTCTCTCTCAAACATGTTCCTCCATTCCACTGCAGGCTCTTCATCAGTTTGCTAACTCCCCAACACCAGCCTCTAAACTTGTTTACTGTTTTGTTCTTAAAATTTTATTTTCCATGCCCCAGCTCCCCCACATATTTTCCTTGTGTGAAGTCTACAGGGGCACTTGTCACCGAGAAGCACAGCAGATGTATCTACGTGTGCGTGTATATGTAGGTATCATTATGAACACAGGCAGTATTTGCTAGCCAGAAAACTACAAGCCTGATCAAGAAAATATTCTTGAATGACTAGCAGCCTTAAGAGATGCATTTACTACAACAGAAAGGTCAGATCAAGATACATACTGAGATAAGGATATTCTGGCTTCCACTGCCCAGTTGAATAATTATTTTTGTCAGAGCTCTGTTCTCTTCCAATTCTGTTTCTCTTCTAAAACCTTAGATTTTATTCCAAAAATCTTACATTAAATGAGATAGAAGAGAGTGCTCTGAAGTACAGCAATATGAAGTCAAGTTCAAAATACAAAAGTTCTTAAGCAAGACAGAAAGATAACTGTGTTTACTTAGTGAATAACACTAAACAAAACTCTGCCATGGAAGGCATTGCTCTTTTTTTCCCTTTTAGATTTGTATGTTTGTCCGTCCATCAAAATAATTTGGGATGCTATTTCAGAACACGCCCCCCCCCATCCCCGATATAGAAGTGTTGTATTTTACCTGAAAATTAAAGCATTATTTTAGTACAACAGCAGTTGTACATACAAATTTTTTGGTATATAGTCAATCATCCCAACTTAAGAGACATGTGTTTCATAAAATGGTCACCTACCACTTACCTGGACCTCTGAAGGTGACACTTTTGCTTTAGACTGCACTGATGAGTTCACAAGTTTTTAACTGAAACAGGTGAAGTATGGATTATACTATATTGTCTTGAAGCAACTGGGACCTGGAAGTGTTTGGAATTGAACAGTAGTGCCACTTGAGCAGCAAAATAAATATGTTTGGGTCATGGACTCTCAAAATCTGGAGGACCTTATCATCTCTGGGACTTCTACTTTTCTATTAAATGATTGAGGTCTGACATCTTGTTAAAGAAGTTTACAGAGAAAGGAAATTAATGAGAAGTTTATAAATATTTTCCTTCAGATTTAACAAATATTTCTGCATACACAAAAAGGATAACGCCTTTGTCAGTTGGAAGAAAACCTCAGTATACCTAAGAAAGTGGAAATAAGCTGGAAATAGTATTCCTTCTATTTTTCACTTGTGTCCATTGAAACTTTAAAACAAAAAACAACCCCTTTAGCTATAGTGCTTAGGTGACAGGAAATTAACAGCTAAAAATATTTAATGCAAGTGCAATACAGAGTCCTTAATGTCATCAGCAAAGCTCTTCTACAGCTTTTTGTTACTTTAAAAGGAGACACAACTTACAAGAATCCCTCCTTTATATGTAAGCACTTAAACCTGACCTATATCAAAAAGCATGGAGTAGTTACACAGAATGCTTAGATAAAAGTTATTTTGAAGCAGTACTGGCAGCTGAGGCTACAGATTCAAAGCCAACATAAAAGAAAAGCTGTCTCCAGCCAACAAGAGAGCAGGAAGCTGATACAGAGAGCCCTTTCAAAACACCACTTGCAAAGTATACTTCTGCTGACCTACTTTGTGTCATTCTGTACATACGATACATGTTTATTGGTTTAATACTCAAGTATTATCCCTGTAACACACTATTTTATGTAGGCTTTTAGCACTACTTGGCAGAAGCAAATTATATAATAGGATGTTTGCCGTCCGTTGGCTTTGTGCCTAGAGTATATATATTTTTCTGAGCCACTAATTTCTAAAGTCTGATGTTGCTGCTTGGCACATATTTGCTCTCAAAGTATATCACTGGATTTTTTCCAGTTACAGTACGAAACTTACCTGCTATACAGATTATCCCATATATTTTGAGGTAGCATTACAACTAGGTCCTCTATGAAGTTAGCTTTGTGTGGAGGAACACCTGCAAAAGCAACAAACAAAAAAACAAAAACAAAAACAAGAGACTCATGGATTTTATCTGGGGGGTGAGGGAAAGGAGACTATGTTAGAGATCTCTAAATAAAAAAAATAACACAACCTTTCAATGAATTCAGAGAAATTACGTGAAACCAGTTTAAATGCATTATAATCTATTACTGTATTTAGAGGCCACTCTAATTTTCATCTTTTATGAGGCTGAGAAGTTTATAAAAAGCAGAAGCAAACTACATGAAAGATTAAAGGGCTAAAATCCTTTTTAGATATTGACAGCAAAATGCTTCTTAAGGTATACAATTAACTTGTTACAAGAGTGAATAAATACTTTGTTTATGCATGTGAACACATTAGCAAACTGTCCATTCAAAATTCACTTATTTACTGTAGACCTTCTCAAATTACTTCAAACAACATATATGCTTGAAAGCAGTAGAATTTTGAGGGAAGCAGAAATAGCGGGGCTTGCAGAATTAGAAGCACTGAGTTGAAGCACATGGTAAGCAGCAATGTCCTATACAGGAATTCTTTCAAATAGGGAAAATCTAGGAGTTTGGGCACTCGTACAAGAGTCATCTGCTGTAACCCTGCAAAAGCTGTGTGATGACACCAAGCTGTGTGGGGCGGTCAACATGCTGGAGGGAAGGGATGCCATCCAGAGGGACCTTGACAGGCATGAGACATGGGCCTGTGCAAACCTCATGAAGTTTAACAGGGCCAAGTGCAAGGTCCTGCACATGGATTGGGGCAATCCCAAGCACAACTACAGGCTGTGAGTAGAATGGATTGAGAGCAGCCCTGAGAAGGGCTGACTAGAAGCTCAACATGACCCGGCAACGCGCACTCGCAGCCCAGAAGGCCAACTATATCCTGGGCTGTATTAAAACCACCGTGGCCAGCAGGTCAAGGGAGGGGATTCTGCTCCTCTGCTCTGGTGAGACCCCACCTGGGTTCCTGTGTCCAGCTCTAGAGCCCTCAGCACAGGAAAGACAGGGACCTGTTGGAGCAGGGCCAGAGGAGGCCACAAAAATGATCCGAGGGCTGGAACACCTCTGCTGTGAGGAAAGGCTGAGAGCTGGGGCTGTTCAGCTTAAAGAAGAGAAGGCTCCAGGGAGACCTTACTGCGGCCTTCCAGTACCTGAAGGGGCCTACAAGAAAGCTGGAGAGGGACTTTTTACAAGGGTATGGAGTGATAGGACATGAGGTAATGGCTTCAAACTGAAAGAGGGTAGATTTAGATTAGACATAAGGAAGAAATTGTTTATGATGAGGGTGCTAAGGCACTGGAACAGGTTGCCCAGAGAAGTCATGGATGCCCCCTCCCTGAAAGTGTTCAAGGCCAGGTTGGACAGGGCTTTGAGCAACCTGGTCTAGTTGAAGGTGTCCCTGCCCATGGCAGCGGGGTTGGAACAAGATGATCCTTAAGGTCCCTTCTAACCCAAATCAGTCTCTGATTCTATGAAAACGAAAGCCACAGCCACGAGGGCCCACATGTACACACTCTGCAAATTGCTACAGGGGCCCAATATTCCTATGTTAAAAGTTTGGTTCAGCAACAGGGGCAGCACCTCTAACTGCTAATCTAATACAGCTATATTTTCTTCATTTGAAAATAGGTGTAAGACCACCACATAGTAATGATTTCTAGGAATGTTAGCACTCAAACACGGATATTTCCCCAAATATGTTTTCCTTCATCTAATTCTCTCATTTTTATTAACATTTAGCACAAAGTAAAATTTTTATGCTCCTATACAAAATATACACAATTACTACTCTATTTTCACACTCTATGCACTGGATAATCTGCATCAGTTCAATTTCTGGTTCCACAGCTTTCAAACCTTCTTGTGGCTTCTAGCACATAGCTGAGAAAAAGATTTAGATTGGCAGACCAAAGTATTGAGGATGATGATAAAGTGACAGGATTTTTAAAAATGGGAATATCTATGTTTAGGAAGCAAGCACATAAGCCAAACTGTTCCTCTTTCAGAATCAAGAAAGCTTATGAACAACATCAAATGTGCAGAGAAAACAAACAAACAAACAAACAAGTAGAACTTTACACAGTATCATTTCCAACTAGTCAGCTACTAAAATGAGAGAAATAATTTACTTTGAAGGTATAGTTCTAATTTATGTAAGAAGTTACAGAAGTCATAATATGAACTTACTATATTCAAATTCCTTCAATTAAAACAACTGTACATCCCTGTATAGCTACAAGTCGACAAATTCTTTTAAAATTATACAGTCTCACCTCCATGCATACAGAGAAAGTCATTATTTGAAATTGGTCCTGGCTCTGCAAAAGTCTTGAATTTATTTAACCACTGTCTGGAAACATAGAACTGCAGAAGACTTGGTTCCATCATATTCAGCAGACCTGATATCCTCCGTCTCTCTCTCTGTGCTTCTTCACTGCTCTTCCTATTGCCGAAATAGAAATCATTAAATGAATGTATATCCATGTGTACAGTGCAGATAATTTACTTTGTGAAAAGAAAACTGTACTTTCAAGTAAATTACCTGGGTCGTCTATACTTCGAAGTTCTACTAGCAGGAAGTAGTTGACTTAGCCTGTGAAAAACCTTGTACCTTTTATGTACAGCCAGAGCCACCACCTAAATGCGTGGCAGGATCCTAGACTGCCACGTTACCGAACCCCGTGTCACAAGCGTCAGTACAGTTAGTACAGAGCGGGAAGGGCAGCAAAGACTAAGACTACTTGCTTTGTTAAATCTATGCTTGTCCTTAGTTCTGACAAGCCATGGCACAAGTGTTATCATGCTTATAAGGAAACTTCTGCCTGCTTAGGACCCCCGACAGTTCCCATTCAACCTACCAGCCTGAGAACGCAAATAGTTGGACTGCAACAGAGACAGCGGCCTATACTGCAGAGGTGATCACTGCCACAGAAGAAGAAAAGGCTCTGCCCATCTGCCCATGTCCTCTATGTATCTTTTGAGCTAAAGCTTTGCTAGCTGTACTCCTCGGAGACATGTTCCTTCCTTACCTCCAGAAGTAAGGTTGAACAGTAAGTAGGTTGGGTAATTCCCCTGCTTTTCCTGTATCCCCCTACTCTTCTCATTAAGGCTGCTGCTGCTGTCCAGTTGGAAGTATCTCTGCGCTCCTGTTTCTAGATTGAATAGAATCTCTCTTCTCAAAAGCAGGTTTGAACCATTCATCCCATACTCCAGAACCCTGACGTGAAACTTCACTCAGCATCACACAAAAGCTGGGCCACCTCAGTTAATTTACAGAGTCAAAGTTCACTCAAATAGCTGATAGAAAAGCTTGAGGTAGACCTAATGGTTATAGCAAGAAGGCTATCTACAGTGTCGCGAAACAAGACAAAAGAGTAGGAAAAAATAAATGCGATGAACCTAATTAAAATATATCACCTGTGTAAATTCAGATCAAAATTATTTAACAAAAACCTTAACAGTCTGAAAATGAAATTCAAGTAGGTTAGTTCACTTTCCAGCTGTAATTTAAAACTGCATACATATCTCCACTAAGCTTTCTAAAATGCACTGAAAGAACATCTGTTTTGTGCGTGTGGTAGCATTCTGTCGGCATACTCTTTTAAAACCAAATTTTATGAATGCTATGCTTTTACTGTTTATCTTAATTTGTTTGCCCACAATCACATACAGTGTTCTTTCTTGGCAATACAACATGACTTCCACATTCCTTTTAGAAGAGCTACTGAGTCAGATTGACAGGCTTAGCTCAGACAGTGGCAGGTACGAGTGCTCCTAATGAAAGCTAAAACATTCTCAGAATGCATCTTCTTTCTTGTGCAGCTCTGACACAATCTATTTTGTGGTCAGCTTTTAGTGGAAATTTGATCTTAGTACCAGAAATTTAGAATTTGAAAACTGAGTTAAGTCACTTTTATTATTTCAAATACAAAATTTCTGTAGACTGAGATGATAATAACATGACTTTTCGCCTTTCATTTCAACTTTCAGGAAAAGACCAGCCTATAAATTCCCTGAAATTGAATTACAATACAGTAAAACCTCTGTTGTTCCACATCCCATCGGCTAAAGACTTTCCACAATTCCCTTTAGAGCTCTAACTGTTGGAGTCTGTGTGCAAAACCACCCTGAGTGCAGAATTCCTTTCCTCTAATTGAAACCAAGGTAATTGGTGGCCAGTTCTGACACTTGCTTAAAGTTCTCTTTCTAGTCACCTTACTATACTTCATTTATGCAGATTTAATTTTAAGTTCTATGCAAGTTTTGGCAGTGACAGAACAAGTGTTAAGGACATAACTGAAGGATTAAATCTCTCTCCACCACAGGCTTTTCTGGTTTGTCTAATTCTTCCATTACAATTCTTGTGCAGCAGCTACTTTCTGAACTTTCTGAAAGCTGCCCAAGTGCTTGAAAAGTTATTTACATATCCAATATGATTATAATAGTACTTTTAATTTCTTACCTGTAGAAGAGAACATAGGCTTCTGCATTTTGCACTGTGGATTCTGATACTTCTGTGACGCTCTGGTCATCAAATTCATACCACAAATTGTTTAAATTGTTGCGACAATAAGCTATATAATGTCCACCTAAAGTGTTAGAAGCAAAATTATTAAGAAGTGTCCAGAGCTGCCCATTTTACTTCCTTTTCATGTATTGCACAGTAAGTCCAAAAAAACCAAGTCTTAAATGGGAGAAACATTAACTCATTAGCAGACAGGACTCGGATATTAACCTCTCTCAAACTCAAGATGAGCTTTTTTCTGAATTTCTATGAGCTAATGGGAAGCTGGACACTGCTTTCAGTATACTCTTGAACTCTTCAAACAGCTCGTTGTCTAATGCACTCCTGAATCACGATATTCAAATCAGACTAAGACTGTCTGAACAATTTACCCTAATCAGTTCCCACAGTGAACTCTTTTCAAATATTTGTATGCGTTATAATAGAAATTAGCATAGATATGTAATGGCTACATGATATCAAGACCACACTTAACTGTATTTTGAAGACTATTCATAATATATTTAAAATTATTACTATTTTAAAATACATATTCAACTGTCAATAATCAAATATCTACTAAGCTAATTATGAGAAGCATCATTCAGCAAGCACTAAATGGAAGATGAAAAAGCATCCAGAAAAAATTGAAACAACTTCATCTACACAATGGATACCTCAGCTTTGGGGAGCAGAAGGGGGTGGGTAACTTCTGCAAAAATCTATGAAGTATCTGGCTTCAAGCTTTTCTTTCTCCTATTTTCCAACTCTTATAAATACTGAAAGCACTTGGGTAGGAACTAGCTTGGCATATAGCAATAAGACGTTTATTCAGCTACTCGTCACTATCCATAAACTGCAGTTACTGCCTGTTTTGGGGTTAACTGTCAGCGATCATCCAAGAGAACATCTTTTGAAAAGATTACTAGCATCTTTGTGGTGCTTTGTGAACTCTTTCCAATAAAGTAAGGCATAAAAACTCTAGACAAACAACAGCTATGTAGAACAGCCGATCAACTGGTCATCTGCTGGCATGTAACCTTATTTGTACATTTATATTGCCCACTTTCAATAGCGCATATAGATTTTTTACTTAGTATTCCAAGATCTGATAATTTTTTCCACCTACAATTTCATTTAAGTATGCTATACAATTTCAAAGATGTGTCAGCTCTTTAAGAGCAAGCCATCTTATGGGTCAAGGTAAAAATCACAGCATTTATCTTTCACGTTATAACTACCAATACTCAGTCTATTTACCCTTCAGCATACGGATATCATCCTGAAACACAAGTGCTGATGCGAGTATCAACTGCAAAGACAAAAAAATCAACCTCATACTTACTGCTGGCAGTTCCATGATGGCAAATGACAGATAAGAGATCATAAGTCACTATTTGAGCTGGACTGTCCTTCGCAAGGAAAGGCTGAAGATCAAGGCCTTCCAAGGGAAAGGACACATGGGTCCCAATTTTTGTGGAAAACATAAGTTCATGTCTAAATCTTTTGAGATGAATGCACAATATCTGTAAGAAGGATCAACAGATTCACTCAAGAACTATACATGCTACTATTTGATATTTAATAACCACACTGTGCATGCCACATTTTCCTTCTATCATCCTAAAAGGATCCCTGTTCTCTATGGCCTGAAGCAAGTATCAAGCTCTGTGTCCCACAGATTTCTTTTTTCAGTCAATTGCAGCTCAAGGAATTAGAAATTAATTAGTAATTATCGAAGCCTTATCTTACCGACAGTACAAAAAAAACCAGTCCTGAACAGTTACTAACACTGATGCAGTTATGAACAACATACCTTTTCTCCTCCTCAATGCACCTATTGCACAATCTTGTCACAACGGACATTAATTCTTCCCCAGTACTGCAGCCATCAACTCAAGTTTTGAAGTATAAGATCAGATTACTTTTAAAACTTAAAGTTACAAGCATTACTTAAAGAAAAAAAATTCACTCTGGTTGTGGTATTCAGTTCTATGATCTACAGTATAAATGAGTTCTGCAGGCAGACAGTAACAACACAGAAAAACCCCATTCTTCTAACTTTACTTTTCACGTACAAGGTTCACTTTCTAACAGGATAAATAATCAAACATTGCTCATATTCTTAAAGATAAATGCCAATGTGAAGACAGCTTTCATCATATAACATTATAAACACAATTTACTCTATGCAACTCATTAGTCTTACCACATTCCTAATCATGCAGAAAAAGTGCTTTAAAGTGCATGTACTTTAAAGTGCATGTAACAGTACCTCGGGAAATTTTTGCACTTTGCAGAATTTCACTCCATTTCTTAACCTAAGCAAAGATAAAAAACCACAACACAACACAACCAACACTTAGTTCTGAAAAGGTTTTATTTTATTGTGCTAGATCAGCAAAAGTCTAAGCTGAACATTACGTTAGTAAACCCAAAATATTTCTGGAATGTAGACTAGACATGTAGTAGCCAAAATGATACAATGACGCTTCAGAAGAAAAGACAATCTGTACTGCTGAAAAATTCAAAGCAGCAAGAACAGATAATAAAGTTCCATCTAGGTAACAGTTTCTCTTAGCAAAAATGAAAGAACTTTAAGCTTCATGAAAGCTGATTATTCAGCAAAAGAGGAAAAAAAAAAACCAACTAAGTTTATTTAAGAAATTACCTACAGATCACCAGTTATATAGCAAGGAATAACACTCCTTTTCCATAAAGGGTCTCAACAAGTCTTCAGACCACTTCTGTTTCTTGGTTCTTTAGTATTTAAAGACATAGTATGCTTGTTTATTTTTAACACTGAAGTGACCTACTGCATATCAATGAAAACCTGCTAGTAATATAGAGGGCTAAAAATTTTTATTTTATCAATCAAAAACAATTTACAAAGGTCCAAAATTGTAAGGAACATGAAAAAGAATTAAGCACTTTTGGTTTGCAATGTGGTATAGTGAGTCAGTGCTTCCTGACTCCTGAACCTTTGTAGTACTAAATTCAACCAACACAGCCAATAGAAATGAATGCCTCTTGACTAACAGAAGCATTAAAGCACGCAAACTAAGACAAATTAAAATCAACAAAGTTAAAAGGCAGCTTACTTTTTACACCTTCCACAGCTGTACATGTTATCACCTGCAAATATGAGGGAGAAGAAAAACAGTCATTATTCTCTAAATGCAAATAGTTATCCTTCAAGCACATACATTTTATACATAAAAGTTTCAAGGGAATGTATCTTTAGGTTGCATTCAATATTTAACAGTGATAAGAGTGTTGACAGAACGACTAAATAGAAAGGTTCTTAGGTTTTAAGCATTCAACTATGAAGCAGTACAGCATAATCTGAGGAGATGGTGCTATATAATTTAAAAAGAAAATAATTTACTAAATTCAGATTAAGGTTATGAGAATGAGTAATATAGTGGGTTTTGAAATTTTCAGTTGATACCATTTCATTAAACCAAATTCAGATTTATTTGACATTTCTAAAGCAGCTTTCATGGGCATTTCTTGCCTCAAATATTCAGCTGAGTGAGAAGCTTACCTTTTTGAAATGAATGATCCCGTAAGAGCAAGGAATGGCTGTATTACAGTCTAACAGGTGGCCTTTGCTTAATTGCATGAAGCTAAGAAGATAGTAATCATCTTGTTGCGACAGGAGGAAAAAAAACCCAGAAGAAACACGTTCTTGTAATTAACCTCTTACCCTTGAGCTCATCTCTGGCGAAAAAGGCAGCAAGACAATCTTGTAAGGTTACAACTGGACCCCAAAACCAGCTAGGAACACATGAGACAACAAACCTGAAACATCATTGACAGAAAAGAAAGAAAACAAACAAATGTTCTGCCAGAAAAGCAGAAACTGGAATTTCAAAATAGATAAATAAATAAAACAAGGTAAATAGTATTTACCTTTTGAAATATTCCATAAAAAAAGCTATCCATCCTTGGGGGGCATACGCTTCTCCACACGACCCTGCCTTGACTAGAGATGTCTGATGACTTGCAGAATGGAGTTTAGCAAGATCTTCCTTACCTGGAATAGGCAAGGACAGATCCTGAAAGGTCTCCAGGGTTATAGAGAGCTACAGAAGAAAACAAATGAAACAAAATAAAGTTAAGCTTTAAGAGAAACAGCAATCAAATTGAATTCTGCAAAGTTCACCAGTAACTACTAAGTCACTGTATAGTTGAAAATTCCACTAGGTAGCAAATTAATTATAAATAAGGAGATGCAAGAATGCATTTTCTAAAAACGAGGAATTAAAAAATAACATTTTTGAGTGAACTTGCACATTGTTATCACTGAAACTGTTTTTTTAAAAGTTGTTCTTAATTATTTGTCTTCCTACCAGTCATACAAAGCACTATGATTTTTGCTTCAGGCTCCTGTTATACAAACTAGTTTCAGAAAGCTTCAGCCTATTGCTTTGACAGTGTGTTACTTTGACGTTACCTTGACCTGATGTAACTGGACCCACTGCAAAAGACACCCAGCTATGCATTTTTTCTCCCATGCTGGATTTAGTAATCACTTCGTCACCATGTAAAACATCAAGCAAACTTTAAAAATTCTTTCGTGTTTTTTGAACTTGCTCACCAGATTACCCTGAGGTCTCAGTACTCTTAGATCTAAAGTAATGGAAACAGGAAGCCCCTGCAACTGCACCGGGGTTAGGTTTAAAGTTCATGTTGAGAAACTTGTCCCCAGTGTAAAGATTTGGATATCCAGTGTTTGATACTACTGCTCTGAAACTCAGAAGTGGTCCACTAGACATGTTTAGATACTTGACTTTGTTTAAATTATCACGTGTGCTGTTCCAAGTAATTCTATGAGGAAATAGTACAGAAAAAAATCAACTGTTTCTACATTGCATGAAATCTTGCAGTAGAGGACAACTTCAGAAAGCGGGTAATGATTCATATAAACTGTGTCTTTACTCAGATTTTCTGAAAGACATGAATTTTCTTAGACTCAATCTACCTAATAAGACTATTACTGCAACATGATTGGACTACTGTCTTCTACTTTTCTTTGTAACATTATGTACCTGAGAACATACAACAGTAGCAGTTATTTATTAGGATATTCAGAACACTACTAGAAACTAATCATATCTAACTGAAGTTGAAGAGCAAGACTCTTTCTCCATTCTTGCTGTAAACCAATTACCAGAATGTTATTTTTCAGCTCTGAGTAAATATCTAGCTCAACGAAAGCAAGCTAGTCTAAACATAAAGAGTGGGTCGTAGCTGCTATTACTGTTTGAGTGAGTAAGTTTGAAACAACCTAACCTTCCAAGGAAGTCTATCACAAAAGAATAAATTTACCAGAGAATGACTGTATTCATAAACCCCTACGTATTTGTACTAGGGGGGAAAAAACAAAACAAAATACACATATAAAAAGCTAGAACTTCCCCTCCTTACTCACCCGATCACAAGTCAAGCACTGTACTGAGCTTATTATAGTCCCATCAAATATATCAGAGATAACACTCCTGTACTTCTTGCGCTTCTTCCTTTTTGGTGATGATCCAGTTGAAACTATAAAATGACAAAAATAAAATGCTGAAAGTACAACAAGATACAGTGGACACTGATTTCCTTCAGCTTTCCATAACATAACTAGAGATCACACATATTGAGGATTAAATTATAAGCCAAGCCCTGTTTTGTATTTACTAAATATTTCTTAGAAATTACACAACCAGATTACTGCTAGTGCCAGGCAATTCACGTAGGTTCCTCAAGCAGTTTATGAGGGACAAACACTAGAAAATTTTGCCTCTGTTTAAGTAAAACTCAAACTGCCAGTCTTGAAATCTACAGCCTACTGCTATGGCATTCATCTTGTCAGGAATCCCTCAAGTTATAAACTTTAAAAGGCACATTCTATCTGACATCTAATTTGATCAAATCCTTCCAGGAAGTTTTAACCATATTGGGCTGAAGAGCTCATATAACAGCTTATTGTATCACAACACTGATGACAGTGGGTTGAAGTAGACCAAATTTACTACTAGAGTCCAGCGTAACAGCAGCTTATTAAAAGAAAATAAAATGAAGTAAAACTCCAAGTCAATAACATGTTTCCCACCCAAATCCACTACTACTTAGGTAAACACACCAGAGCAGTTTCTTGGGCTCTACAGATTACTGGAATGGTGGGCTAAAACGAAGACCACAAACCCTCTTCTGGAGTCTGTACATTACCCAAGAGACCACTCAAAAGTCTTGTAGGAGTCAAAGGCAAACCCTGCCAAAATGCTGACAGGCAGGAACAAGATAGACAGTGGAACATGGAAATAATTACAGTGAAAAGGAAACTGAAGTACTCCAATAAATCTTTCACACAGAACACAACCTCCCAAGGCTCCTTTGTACTTAAAGGGTTTGTCCATAAGCAAGTACTCTTGCCTGTTTACTGTCCAGCAGTATTATCTCTGTATCATCCCATACCTAGAAAGATGTCTAAAATAATACAAAAGTCTGAATTCAAAAGAATCTCCAGCAGAAGGAACAGCTGTTAGAAGTAATTTGAAAAACCCTCTTTTCCACAATGCATCAGATATTTTTTATTTATCATGGACACAAACTGCTTCGTAGAGCCTTTTGCCCAAAATTCTCTAAGGTTCCTTTCAGTCACCTATTTTGCCATGCAACTGCATTAAGACCACTCTAAAGTCTTCATTTATCAGTGATGTGGAGGATATGCTGTATCTATCCGCACTAACAAACAGCAGGAAAAGATGGAAGACACTGACAAGTAGGGGCATCTTAGAATGGTGGCACCCAACAATGTGCTTTCAGCAAGGGGGAAATGGAAGAGAAGGGAATAGGTGCATTATACTTAAGTATTAGACCCCAGACGCAAGTCCAAGCACACTAGGGAATTCCTCTAGCATTAAGGGGAATTAAAAAAAAACAATAAAACCAAAAAAAACCACAGATCAAAAAACCCAAACCATCTTGTGAGATTGCAAATGGCTGCTACACTACTCCCCTAGTCAGTTCTACTGCATACATATCTGTTCCATCAATACTCAATAAAGGTCGCCAAAAGTTACGTTATTAGAAAGTGATAAAAACTGGTAGTCTAGATTGGAAGAGACCTTTGGATATCATCTGGTACAGTCTCTGTTCAGAGCAGCTCTAGCTGAACTTTGGAATATCCATCTCCAAGAACCTCAGTGTACCTCTGGACTCTCACCTCTGTTCTAGTATTCAGCCACTCAATGGAAAAATTTTTTTTCCTTCCACCTAATAGAAATTTTCCTTTCTGCCACTTGCTTCCATTTCTATTTGCTGCATGGCTACAAGAACAGTGTGGCTCTGCCTTCTGTATAACCACCCGTAATGCTGATGACAGCAACAGTTCCCCTGCAGCCTTTCCTTCTCCAGGCTGAACAAACCCAGCCTCTCCTTGTACATGACAGGCTCCAGCCACCTAGTACCTCTTCCGATAGTTTCACTTCAGTTTGTCTAAAACCTTCCTGTAATGGTGAAGCCAAAACTGGAGACAGTAGTACAGATGCAGTGTACTGCTGAAGAAATGAACCAAAGAGGTCAATGATTTATGTCCATTAAATCACTGTCATTCACTATCAATGCTAAAGCATGGAAAGGATGACATGAACATTTTCAGAACTTATCCTGGACAGACAGTTGAATGAAAGAGGATCACAATATTAAAGTTGTGGTAGTTTTTTGGTGTGGTTTAATACTATAGCCTTAAAAGCATGTTCCAAAAGATGAGCTTTTATTAAAACAGTCTATTGTTAGACAAATAAGGGTGGAAAAAAAAAAAAATCAATCATATATTGTTTCTTGTGCCCTGAAGCTGCACTGTCTTGTATCCAAAGGCAATAAAAGCCTAAACCTTCTGGATGCTGATAAACACATCATACTGTAAAAAGTGCCAAAAGAAACACCCTACAGCATTAAGATAGTAACAACCAAAAAGCAGCTAGCGTTTACAAATCTATCTACAGTATAGCTACACATGGCTCCTTAAGCCTTTATAAACTAACATGCTGACTTATTGAACTTCCGCTGAAGAAGCAACGTGCATGTTCTCTGAAAAGCATTACCTTTCTGTGGGTAGTAACTTCCCCCACTTTTTCCCTCTCTTTAAACCAGTGCAATTGAGAAAGTTGTCTAAAAATATTATTCTATCCTCACAAAGCAGAGGCAAATACGATTCATGCTTCAAAAGAACCAGAATTTACAGAAGGAAAGTGAGTCGTCTTATTTGTCCAGCTTATATAATGCTCCCTCTCCCCACTGGGAATAATGGATAAAAACTCTTCCTAAGAACAACACTGCATTGCTATGCAAGACACAAGAAACAACAAAATGAAAACTGTAATACCAAGCAATTCAGTACCAGGAGGGAGAAAATAAAGGGCCTGTACCTTTTTTGTGGACTGGTACCAGTGAGGAACATGATGAGAATGATTTTGGAGGACTGCTTGATAAGCGTGTGTTCATCCCTTCGTTTGATGATGGGGTTTGGGCTGCAGACATATCATTCATGTGGACATCACTGATGTATTCTGCAATTAACATTTGCATTATTTCATAAATTCTACCAAAAAATGTATTGCAGATGAACAGACACAATAGTTACGTAATTTATTTAACCATACTGTCAGGTAACTGGACATTTAGGAATGAAGCACCATTTCCATTAACATACCTTTAAGTTAAGAACAAAACCAAAACCCCCACTTTTCTGGATTACCTGAAACGTTACCCAGCTTTTCAAGGGTATTCAAACTGAATACAGAACACCTAAACTGAAAAAATAAATTAAGAATGTGCACTGTTTACAAGTAAATCCACCTACCCTATTTGACCTATACCTCTCTACTGTATTCTACAACTCATTTCCACTGACACAGATACTCTGGCTAAGAATTTGACTATTTCAACTGCACATTAGTCATGCATTACCTGAGAATCTGCTGTGTATCTGTACTTTGACAGTTCCTTGATTATTTACAAATTCAGCGGTCTCTGAAGCAGTGTTTGTGTCTTTTTCCAACTCTTCAACAGAATTTGCTCGTTTAAGCTTGTTGCTTGGTATTTTTTCTTTCTGCCAATCTTTGGGTGAGGTTGAGTTGTTATCGTCATCCTGAATTAACATAGTGGTCTCAGCTGGATCCTCTAAGACAGGTTTGAAAATAGTGTCATTTTCTGTTTTATCACAGGTGCCACAGGGCTGAAAGCCTATGTCTGACTGGCTCTTGTCCTCTTCCACACTCTCTTCAACACTCATAGGCTGGGCATCTTCCAGTTCTACAACTGGTTCCTTAAGTTCTTCGTGAAGCAAATCCATTAGACAGCGCAAAAATTCTTGTGCATCCTAGGATTTTAAACAAGTTTTACAGCATTATTCCATTTGATTTGGAAGACATTATATCATATGAGGAAAAGATACAGATCACTGAAACAAAAGCTACAGCTAGCTGTTAAAGTAAGGTAAATTCCTTTGCCCCAGGTCTACTGTTCAAAACAAATTTCATTTCCAGACCAGATGTTTGTTTCCTGCATCCATTTCTTGCATGTCACAAGTAATCTTATCATACAAGTTTCCTCCAAAACACTTCAATTCCCAAAATGCTTATTTCAACATCTTTAACAAAAATACTGCCATAGCTCACATGAATGATTAATGTAACTCAAGCAACTACCAGCAGTGTGGTCAGACTCCAGCTTTGCTGGTAATGGAACATTTTAGGGACAGTTTTTTAAAGCTTTATGCAGCATCTTCAGCAAAGCAATCACGGTCTTGCTTTCACTGGGCATGGAAGTACATCAGTAAAAAGTATTATGATGTACTTAGCCCGTGTTTCAAATTGCATCATACTGTCAACAAGATCTTAATTCTTCTTCTCAAGCCTGGGCAAGATTCCTCAACTACCAGTGTTTCCACAAAGAGCTGTCAAGTATTACTACAAGTCTAATCTGTGTTTGGAAATACCTTAGAAGCCACCAAATTTCAACAATCCATGCAGCAGCTTGGCTCCTGGCAATAAAGAATATCTAATAAAGCAAGCATGGGAGAAAACAATAGCCTCCTCTTGGCAACTACTACTGCTTCTGTTTTCTTCTGTTTTCCTTTTTGTATTTTTGTTGCTCATAACAATAATTTTTGATGCTCAATATTCCCATCCATCATAGCAATTACTTATTAAGCTCACAACTGCTGACTAGAAAACATTCTTTTTCTTAAAAACTGTAACTATCAGATCTGAGTTCTGGATTTGGGTAATGAAAAAAAATCTAGTATGACTATTTGCTGGTAATCCCTTTACAAAAAAAAAAAAAGGAAAGAAGACTCAAACCATAAGACACTGATTAACTGATAATCATTCTTCACCAAGCAAAAGGATTCCTTTCTCTCTCTGAATATTGGACACGACTGCCCAACTGGCTGCCCAGTAGGAGAGTGTGGGTCATGAAAGACCTGTTTTGTTTTAATTGTTGCCGTGAAACCTACTAAAGATACAACTCACATGTGATCCAGGCAAAACCTAGAAAGGTTCTCATTAAGCGTTGCTCTGCATGGAAAAAGACATTCTAAGCAGCATTCAAAGCTGTGAGAACCAAGTTTCCATACAGTTTCTTTTCAGTTATCAAAATTGATTTTCTACTTTTCCAGAAACTCATGTGGCTCTTAGGAAATTCATGAGTAAATTAAAGAACACCAAGATCACTATTTAAACATTTACTTTACAGCTAGATGCAGCATTTGAGTATTAAAACGTGTTCTAATCCTCCACTCCACAAATATGAAACATGCTACCTGAAACAGCGAAATTCCTCTGAATAACAGCAGATTCCTGGAAGATATTAGTAAGCTTTTCTAATTACAGAGTTTAAATTTTTCTCTAGCCCAAAAGCTTTTAATAAAGTACTGCAAACTGTATGAACGTAGCAAGATACTGTATGAAGGATCAGCTGAAGAATGCCTTTACTATTTAATAATCCATGCCTCTTTAACAAGTCAACAACTTACAGGTCTCACAATACTGCTTATGAAACACCCAGTAGTGTGGTGGTGTTTTTTTCCCAAAGTTACTAAATGAAAGTTGGATACCATGTATTTAATTATTTAAAAAACATAACTTGTAGATTAATATAAAAAACATTTTATCCTTTTTTATTTTGAACACCTTTATTTTGTTTTCTGGGACTGCTCAAATATTAGCAGCATTATTTCACAAAAAGAAAAAGTTTTAGATACGTATTATTTTAATTATCCTGAAAAAAAGGGAAAAAGACTTATTCTCAGAAGCTGAAAGCCTTTCAAGAATTTTATATAAACAAACATAAAACCTGACTTAACTGTTGATGGTTCACGTTCAGATGATCTACATTTGAAGCATATAAACTAAAGCTTATGTTGCATTTGCTTTAAACAAATATAGGAAGCATGGTATCTTAAGCACTAAATTTAAAAACAAGAGATAACTTTATGGCTTGGGCAGATTTAAAAAACATGAGAAAGTTTTACCTGTTGAGAGTAGCCTCGAAACATTGGATTAACAGTTTTAATTCCTTGAAATAAGCCAGTAGGAACAACAGAACCAGGCCTAAAGAAAAGTTTCAAACATATAAATATAGATAAAAAAGCAAGTATTTAACTGGAATTTTCTGCCTTTACTGGGACCATAATTTTACCTACATCTAAACTATACAACATGTCTAGAACCAATAATATTAATCTTAAGAAACATAATATTGGTACTGAATAATTAACAAAACAAGTTTTTAAAAACTCTGCCATCCAACAGAAACAGAGACTGTATCAGGACTTTTATGCCACATTTCTTGTTAGCGAATTAGATGACAAATCAGACATACTCTTGGCACTATGCACAATTGCTGCTCCTTTACATTTGTACTTATATCTTGAAGTATTTTCCAAGACAGAGATAACAAATTCTGTATAAGAAAATAAGAGAAATTGACAAAACATTGATACAGAATGAAAGACACCGAGAGGATAAAGTAGTTAAACATTTTAAATTTATTTCTGGCAGATATAAACTTATTTTGAAAAGCTTAATAATACTTTGTATACTGTTTATCATCTATGTCTTGTCAGATCTTCCTTACTACAGTTTACATCAATTATTTGTCCTATCTTTGGTAGATATGGAAAAGAACAGGCTATAAGGAGTGTATAAATCCTGCAAGTTACTGTTTCCTTCCTTACTATAAGGGCAAATCTGTGATATACACAAAATAAAAATTAGAAAGCTCGGACAGATTAATCCATCCTTCATGGTTCTGGAGTTTATTTACAATAATTTCATCACCAAAATGATGGGATACCTGCTTTTGTGCCAGAGTTCTGTCATCAGCTTGAGGTAACTTTTACAAATTGCTGGTTTCTTATCTGTTCGGGCTAAGCCTCCACAGTCAAGAAAAAAGTGCGTCAAAGGTGGGCTGATTAAAAAGAAGAAAATAGTATTTTTTTCAGGTTGTTTCACATTGTTAAAATACAATAGCAAATCTGCACTTCATACAAGATAATTAATATAAAAAAATAATACTATTATGTAATTGAACAATTCCATTTCCTACACCCTTAAATGCTGCAACCAAATATTTCCCAGTATGACAACTTCAACAGTACAGCAATACAGCTCCTCTAATGTATTCTAACATTTGTTAAAGCACCAGAATTATCTAACGTGATTCAAATTCAAGGCAATTCCTGCTAGCCATCACAGAACTACACATGTACCAACCACTACAGCAACAATCACCATAAACCCAGTCCTAGCACCTTAAATAAATCTTTTCTCTAGAATCCAACAGTGCCACATGATGTTTGTAGGTAAATAATTTATACTAAATGATTATTTATCTGTTGATTTCATGCAATGTTGCCAACTCACATGCTCTCTCATTTCCCTCCTTTCAACCCCCCGTTTGAAGTCACAGTCCCTCGTACAGACTGGACCTATTTTTATCCAAGAAAGGAGATATCCCAGTATGCTTGCAAAACTTGGCATTTCTCAACAGAATCATTTCCTCATGACTAGATGTGCTGTCCAGCTCTTTACCTTCTATAGAGATTTGCCTCAGTTCTCTCCCTCAACAAAGGATCTCACTGAGGTCTACCTAGCCCTATATCCTGTGCTGGATTGCAGCCAAAAGCAGATGCATACAGTAAACATCTACGACATACACTTGAGTACTGTCCCTGCCTAACCATTTCAAGTGCAACAAACTTCAGAGTTGGATAGTGCTTTTGTATCTTCAGCTTTTGCGGATTTCTCGTTTGTGAACTTGCCTGGTATCCCCATGGGATGAGAATATTCTGTATTCTAGCCATTGCTAGGATGATTTAGCATCAAATGTCCCAGATACACTGTTTGCAAGTACTGAATTGGACCTTTTGATCTTAATACGTCTCTTTTTAATTAGGGTTTATTCTTTTGCGTTTCCTTTGATTTATTCTGTAGCAGGAAAAAGACCAACCCACAAATTTAACAGCTGTTAGCAGATTTTCTTCCAATTTCTAGAACTGCATGTATTTTTATTCAGGACAGTGAGAAATCAGCGTGAAACAGGGAAAAAGCTGACTAGCCCATATACTATAATACCTTTTTTCCCTATCAGGGACACAACTGTTTCTAGTATATAAGACTGAGATTTAACAAATACACATCTTCTTCCACAGTAGTCCAGCCCTTCAAGACCCTTAAGCCCATCTTGAGAAAATAATAAACAAATATAAAATTACATTTACAAACATTTCCCTTACCAGTTGGAAAGAGCTTGTAAAGCTGCATTCATGTAACAAGTGTTTCCAATATTTTTTAATCCTGTTAGACCTGAAAAACAGAATGAATCTTCAGCAAGTCTGTTGATTCAATACAAGACATATTAAGGAAAATACTTCCTAGAAAATATGTACTAATTAAAATAATCGTGTAACACTTCTGATGCCAATTATGATGCAGAGTTGTAACTAAAAGAAACATAGGACTCCTAAATGAATACTGATCTAACTAGAAGAAGTAATTAAGTGTTTTGATTTTGGCTGACTAAAACACTTCAGACAAGTTGATTGTATTTCATCTTCCTAACTTCTGATGTTTTATGACAGCTGCAGATTGTAATTTGAAATATGTTTATCAATATTTAAGTTTTACTTGAACTTAATGATTTATCTGTTCAGTTAAATTGTTGCTATGCTGTGTTTGTAACTGTTAATCGTATTAACACAAGCTTCTCCAGGAAGATTTCATTCTTCTGTCTCAAGTTCATGACAGCAGTCAGATTATGCTAAACATTCAAAACCTATTAAGCACGTGATTATCCCAGAATCAGAATTATAATTACCTGTGATCAGTCCTTTTCTATTCCAGTTATAGATCCTTATTTTTACACACAGATTGCTCAGTTTAGACTTCTCCACAGAATTTATTTTCAAGCCCATAATGTTTACTTTATTTGCTGATACCCACATACATTTTGTTGACAGAGAAGTTACAATTAACATATATTCTTTCAGTGATTATGCAGTCATGAAAAATGCTCTCTAAATATTTGAGTAGAGGCTATTTAAACAAGTCATAATTATAATCTGATCTCAATTTTAAAAAATTAATCTTAAACAGCTGCTATTCATAGCTACTAAAGTGTTAAATTAAGAAATTAATTTCAAAATAAAACTGCTTTTGTGTGAGAAAACAGTAATATTTATAAGCAAAGAATTAATAAGACTGGAAAACTTAACATATTCAGCAAGCACCACTGGCTCTATGCAATCCTTGAAGTATAGGAACTATCCTGATCATGTTAGCCTGTGGCAGAAAAACAAAACTTACTAAGAAATTCCTTTTACATCTAAAAATTAGTTTAGTTACTTCAGCTGAATTTTCTAACACACAGAACTTAATTTTTAAGTTTTAAAAGGTTTTTCCACCTGTCTGAATGGAAATGCAGCCGTGCTTCCCACATCTGCAACTACATTCTGCCCTTCCAATTTCTGCTGCAAAAAGGACTGTCATTCTTACTGAAAGTGGAAAGTAAGAACAATCACAGGATTTTTAAATTTTTTACTTTATTTTTTTAACAGCAGAAAATATATCAGGAAGATACTCTCACTGCAGTTTTCCAGCCTGCAGCATTGCAAGTAAAGCTTTTGAACAGACTTCTTTTTTTGGACAGATATATTCTAATGTTTGCTTTATCAAAAGCATTTCAAGAGAAATTTTAAGAACAAAAGTTAAAATGGAGCTAAAGAAGTTTTTTCCTTTAAATTTGAGAAATGTATTAGCACAGTCACATCAATATTACTGGGAACTTTAATGCAATTATACTTGCATATTTCTTCTATAAAAGTTACATTCCCAGAGATATTTAAAGGACAAGAAGATACACACTTTGGTAGGAGAAACTAACTGGGAATAAAACACATGGTTTAATGATTTAAGGGCAGATGGCAAATTAGTTGGGTGGTGACATATCCAGAAAGACTGTGCCAGACAACAGAAGCAGCAAAGTAGGTTTTTCAACCAATGCCAGCAGACCTAGTAGAGGGAAAACTGGTAGTAGATGTGTAAAGCAGAAGTGAGATCCATAAACTAGAATAACTCTTTTATCATCACTGATGGAAAACAAACTGCCTTGATATATGCATTGGCATCTCAAAAGCAATAGCTTAATCATCTGCTGGTCAGATTTTTCTGAGAAAATGGTAGTTAGAAATATTTCTTTACTAACAAATACATATATCCTTTTTAAAATTACCAATACCAATTTGAGACTTGTAAGAAATAGTAATTACTATGTTCTCTTATGAAATGGGAAATTAAAGCTTCACTGTTTGGGGTTTCATCCACTCTCATTTTCATCTTTTCAATAGTTCAGTATTAGGGAGGGGTAACCTTTTATACCAGAAGGTTTTTCAGTAATGGATTTCATGCACTGTCAAGGAGAAAACAAAAAACCCAAAATCTATACCGGGATACTACAGGTTCAGAAAATGGTTACCCAAAATGCAGGAGAGTATTCAAATCAGGAACCTTTCAGGACAGTAGAAAACATTAGAACAGATTTTATAAAAAAATGTTTTTACCAGAGTGGCTAGAACATCAGCTACACTAAACATTACTCCAAAAAGCTTTCTTATTTTTGTTGCTGCTTGCACAGGTGCATTACATCTACCTTCAGAGCAGAGGCTGCAGTGATAAGTAAAGATTACTGCAATAAAGGTGAAACTAAAAGTGAACATCTTAGTTGGAGCAGAACAGGAAACAGTTCCACTTAGAAGAGAATTAATATATAGCTGGAGAACAGATCTGGAGACATACACATGCAATAAATAGCAAGATTTTGCTCTTATTACCTCTAGTCTTTAGCTCATCTTCTTCCACTTCTATGTCTAAGTCATCAAATACAGCTGCGAGTGGAATCTTCAGTGTGGGATTACTAGGTATTTTAAAATCCTTGTAAGGAGAAAAAGTATATTTACCTGTATTTATCAATTTTCCACTTAATTGAGCTTACATATAATTTCACCAACAAATCTAGGAACTGAAAATTACGTGAATGCATTTTGAAATCTCACTGCACATGAAGTGAGAATAACAGGATTCCACAGCAACCCTGCTAAAGTTTACTAAGAACCCCCCACATTTTTGTTTTCAGATAAGCAGTGACAAAGCTGCATGATTTTCTGACAACAGCTGAAGAATCAATACAAAGCAAAGCATAGAGTTTCTTTCCCTTGGGTAACAAACAGTAAGCCAGCAGTGAGCAGCTAACACAGTAGTCATCACAAAAGTGAGTGTCTATGTTTTCAGTATGCCACCAGATGGCGCACTACATTTAACAAACTAAACTGTTGAAGCAAAATGTACAAATAGAGAAACAGACTATTAGGCAGACAGACATTTCTTGCACAACAGCCTCTTTTTGTGAGCATATAAATAAAAGTTCTAAACAAAATGTTTGACAGACTTTGTAAGTTCTACTGATTTTTCTGCATATTATTTCCTTGGAAGATTAAAACAGGTTAAGTATAATAGAACAGAAGTTCAGAAGTCTGAACCCAGCTTTGTATCAAGCCACAAGAATTTCTGGACAACAGAAACTTAAACAAAAATTTCCAGTGGTACTATTTAAATTGAGCTGCTGGCATTTTAGGAGAAAATGATCAGATATCCATATTAAATACTAAACTTTGAAGTGAAATATTAAAGGATATTTCCTCTCTATGCATACTGAAAACCTGCCCATCTTCCCATCCAACCTGTTCATCGCAGCATCTCTTCCATAGCTCTATGCCTCAAGCAAAACAAATTTAAAAATACCATACTTGTAGTTCTGTCAGTTTTAATCGAGTTTCTCATCATTTTTATATAAGTACATTAAATATGCAATAAAGAAAAAACACCTTTTTTCAGATACATGCATTATGACAATTACACTTGAGACATTGCAGCATAACTTTCTCCAAAACAATAATTATCCAGAAATTACCAGAGTGAATAGTGATGCCAGTGAAGGCTAATGTAATCAGAAGATAACAAAACAACAAACCAAACCTAAACAAACCTTGTTGAAAATGCAGAACAAGAGCAGCAAACAGCGTATTTCAAAATTCTCTGTATAACATCTGCTTTGTTCATTTTTTCTCCTCCAACTTGTCTCCAATACTAGCTAATACTTTACTCATTATCTTACTCTTCAGCTACTATGTTAATTGTTAATCAATATGGAGTTAGGAACAGCTAAGCGCTTTTATAAAGTCTTGTCTTCAATGTCATAATCCTATAAAACACTACAATCTGTGTTTTACTCGACTAATATCAACTTCCCATATACTGGCCATATTTTTCTCCTTGGCAATCCTAACTGCCATAGAACACTACTAGCATTCTCCTGATTTCTAGTTTGATACGTATTTTTCCACACGAATCTAACACATTGTATTTGTCACTCTACACCAAAATTACACACATATATACAATATACACAGCTTACTACTGCCTTCTTGTAAATTCTTGCATAGCAGTTAAATTCATAACTATTCAGCAGTATTTGTGTGTATACCAACCCCCTGGAAAAATTTTCCCCCACACATATATATACACAAAACCCAAGACCTTTTCAGTCACTTATCAAAACTGAAAATAAGACATGTTTAAACCTCAGAAACTAAGTTACAGGAATCCCTTTAAGTGTCTTACATTACCAGCTGAATGAGGTTAACAATTAGCATATATTTCTCTAAAAGTCCTGCGCTCATATGAGTGAACTTGTATCTCAGGCAAGTATCCATAAACACATACTAAGGCATTCTGCTGCTCCCTGTAAGTTAGCCAGCAATTGTTGTAACAACTTTTGTAAATAACATTTTTATGAGCTGACGGAATGGGGAAGCACAGGTGAACTATTCCAAACCTGTAACCTTCAATTTAACCCTATGCTTTTTCTGCATCTTATAGTTTATTGTAGATTACAATTAGACAGTAAGATGAAAAAAGCATTCTTTGGAAGCATGCAGTACACAGAGACAGAACACAGAAGCTGGGCACTGTATTTTTAAAAGAATTTTTGTGAAAATAGAAAGAAATGAATAGGAAGCTCAGCCACAAGAAAGGAGAAAAAGTCAGTCCCCCTCTTGAGAAAAGACACAATGTTTACTGCAAAGCTCCAGCTGCCTTTGTTTCATTGGGTTAAAAAAATACCTGCACGCTATTTTCTTGTACTTGGTGAGACAGTCTTGCATTTGGTAGTGGAGAATGAGATCCTAATTTTCTATCCAGGAATACTTCCTTACTACAGGCATAACACCAAACACGGAGTGTAGTAAGGTTGACAGTTAGACAGTGTTTTGTCTCCTAGAACAGAAGAAAAACCAAAACTGCAATTCAGAAATCTTAAATAATTAAATACTGCTCTATGCAAGCGAGAACAGAAGTATTAAAATTCTAGATCTTTCAACAATGAAACAAATATCTCTGTTAGCATATTAAAAAACAGAAATTCAATTACTGAAATTTTAGCACAAACTATCCAACACTCATTTTTAGTACAAGTCACTCAAATTAGCAACAAGGTACAACCAGAATCTAAGCCATTCTCATATCTGACATGCCTCCGTATAATAACAAAAATCAGAAGAAAGCCTGTTGTCAGAAGCATTACAATTCACAAACACATTTTCCAGGAATGTCTGCTATTGGTCATAACAGCAGGCGCCTCCTCTGCAGTAAGGGCAGTGCTTATTTCTACTGGTTTGCTGTAAGAAATTCAAGCTATTTAACAATAAACCAGAAGAGTAAGATAAGCTTTCTAGTTCAGTAACCATAAGAGGTGCTCGTATCAAAACAGAATCACAGAATCACAGAATGGTAGGGGTTGGAAGGGACCTCTGTGGGTCATCTAGTACAATCCTCCTGCCAAAGCAGGGTCACCTACAGTAGGTTGTAGAGGACCTTGTCCAGGCGGGTAACAAACATTCTAGACTTAGTTCTTGTGTTGACAGCTTCACACTGTGAAGTGATATAAAAATTTGACAGATGGAGAATATTTTTACTGTTCTAATCTTCATCTTTCTTTTTCTAACCTCTTTGCTTACTGTAAGATTGTGTACACAGTTGCTATCATCCTCCAGTCCTTCCTGTATTTCTTCCTTATACGTCAGCACCAATCAGGTTTATAGACAATGAGGGATTTGCTAGATATGAGGAAAATACTACAGCTGCTGCAGGATTCCCAAGTTCTTCCTCCCTTCACTTAATAAGGACCTGGACAAGAACAATGTTTTTAAATATCAAATGTGGCCTACAATTTCACTAACTAGCCCTCCCCCTACTAAAAAACATCAGATTACATAAATATCTCAGACAGTTTTAATCATGAGGATATGCTGGATTCTGCAGCTTCAGCCGCATGAGTAATTACAAGTCTCCAGAGCAACAGCTTCTTAGCTTTCTTGACCAGGACACAATGAACATGATTATTTGCAGCACAAGGAGCCTTGCTGGTAGAAAATGAAGTAAGCAGAAAAACTGATTCATGTCAACCTTGTTTCTCTCATTTTAGTGAATTACTGAGATTTTTACTGGAGGAAAAAAAAATCCAGAAGAGGGCTTACTATCCAGAAACTAAAATTAAGTAACAAGAAAATCAAGACAAGCATGTGACTGACAGCAAGCAAACTATCCATTCCCTTTCTCTGACCTGGCAAGTAAATAACATTGCTAAAACAGCATGTAAATCAGGAATAAACTACCATGGAAAGCCAAGAGGTATAAAATTGTAGGCAAGAAATTCAGGGACCATCTGTTCCCTGATTGCACTACAAGCAGCTCATTTATATATCTATTGTAAAGGCTTTTGATTCAGCTTAAATAGCTGGCAAAAAGAAAATTGTATTTATACAGGCTTCTGCTAATGGACTATTGATTTGTATAAACATGCACTCCTCTCAGGACCCCGCCTCAAAAAAAACTCAGGAGTGGTGGTAAAATGCAGTCGTGAAGCATACTCCTTGTAATATCCTGGTATATAGTATTCATTTATTTTAATATTCATCAGGGTTTGGGGTTTTTTTTAATTATTTTTAAGGACCAAAAATTGCTTGGTGTGGAACCTTAGAAGTATTTTCTGACAGACGAACTGAATTGCTGGCAAGAATTTAATTTAATCGGAAAGTCAGCAATTCTGAAATGACATGTTAATAAAACTGCCATCCTTCTGTCTCCAGTGTATGTGTTAAGAGAGAACGACATATCTCATTTGCTTCTTTTTGGCAAGTGTGCACAGAATAGACAGTGAGCTCAAGACCCAAACAGATGCACTCAAGCTGTCCAACCTTGCCAGCACTTGGCATGCTGGGGAACACAGTGCACACACTCCACTGCTCCTACCAAGCCAGATCCAAAATCAGGACATAGCAGCAAAGGATATGCTCAGCTCAGCCTATAGGTTCTTCATCTGTAGCCACTGGAACAGGGAGCATAATGCAGAAACAAAGCACCCGTTTCTGGTAATTTATACTTCCCGTCTTACATCTGTTCAGCTCATATCTTCATTAATCCAACTTCCCTCCCCTTATCCATCAGGCATCCACAGCACTAAAAAGTTGGACTGAAGTAGTGAGGTACTACATATAAGTTGAAGTACTCAAGAATTCTTCTGTCCACGCACCTTGAAAATCATCAGCAATTATTGTTCTTTTTAAAATTTTCACCATGTTCTTTTAAGGAGCACAATAACATCAGAATTACGTAAATAATTATGCAGCTGCACAAAGACTGTAAAGTCATATACTCCTAAATTAGTAAGACTTGCTTCTATAGATGAAAACCAATCATAGCTAATCACACTTCCATGCAGTTACACTAACTCAGGTTACTGACCACTAAAACGAGTAAAAAAAGTTCTCCAATTCTACTCCACTGTTTCAGGTAACTCTATGACTAGCAAATACACATACCTGGGAATGGGTGGTACTGTGATCAACATGAGATTCACCACAGCCAACATATGTACATCTGTTCTGTTGAGGAAGATATGAAGAAGTATACAGAATTAGAAAGTGGTGTCAAACAGCTTTACAGAATAGGAATATACTGCCAGCCCCTTTAAAATTCACTCAAATTTCAAACTTGCAGAGTCTTACACAAACCAAGAGACATGCACAATAAGTGTTACAATAAATATCACCTAAAGCAAGTAAGAATGCTGCAAGATTTAACTCAACTCCTCTCACTGGTGGGCAGTGCTAGACATTTACTGCATTTGGAATATAATTGTTTGGCCATTTTGATACATTTATTCAGATTAAGGTCAACATGTATTCTTTACAATTCATGATTTAGTAGAGATAGTTACAGGAAATATGAAGTTAGCCCAGTGTCTGAAATACTGAATTGCAACAGCCTTAGAACATGACACATTTATACAAAAATGCCTGTACGCCCCTATCTGTAGTGCCCATTTATCAGACTATTACTTCACAATTAATTAGTTTTTATCACCTTTAAATAAGAGTTTCCAGCACTGTATGGTTAAGTGCTTACTACACTCTACTTATAACATGCAAAATATTTGTTGACTTTAATTGTGCTAATTGCAAAACATATTTGGCTGAGTTGAGTGTGGAATCTTGCAGCTGCCAATCTTCCAGCAATTTTCATTAATTCCTCATTTGCATGAGTCACGACAATGACATAAGAGGGTAGAGCATGTTATCCGTACAACTCTCTAAGCACGTTAATTTATACAATCAAATAACAGCTGAACACAGTCAATTTTCTATATTAAATAATCACAGATACTGGTTAAGTTATAGATGGTTAACATGCTGGGATCTCACCATGTTTTTCTACCGAAAAAGGTGAAGGCAAGATGCCAATTCAGCCAAGAAGAGATACATCGCATGTATACACTAAATGTCCTACTGCGATCAGAAAACTCTCCTATGGAAATGTTGGTATGAAATTAAGTTTTTCAGTAACAGTTTAAGAACTTTAAGTGAGAAATAAAAGACATGTTTTAAGCTTCACAGCATTTCCCACCTGCCAGGCTGATGCACCCCTGAACACCTCCTCCTACTCTCAAGAGCGTTTTTATATGTAATTAAACTTCAAGCCACCTAACAAAAAGACATTAAACACTATTTCTTCCCCCCTTCTTTCCTATCTCTTAATGATAGAAGGAGCAAAATAATCTGATATCTTAACTGTTCCCATAATCTACTTAAAAAATACTCAGATACATCTAAAGGTTGGCACCTCAGCCTAGATATGTTCCTGACAGGACTTAGACAAATGTAGCCCTGAAATGAAGTCAAGCCTACAGAGCAAGATTTCCATCTCTGGAAACAGCTGTATGTCTGAAGAACTCATGAGACATTTTAAAAAAAAAATTAGCTACCTACTTTCCTGTTGGTATCATAGATCAATCAGAAGCAACATTTTCAGAGCTTTTTGTTTTAAATACACTGAAAATTATGCGTCTTGTAAATGGCAAGAACAATAAGGCAAAATCATATTTAAGAAAGAACTATATACAGGGTAAAGACTGTACAAAATCCATACAAAGTTTGAAGAATGTTTATACATGCTTCTATAAGTTTCGAAATGAGTTTTTTCTTTGTTTTGCTTAAGAATAAAAAAAAAGCACATAAACAGAGGTTTTGCTTTTAAACAGTAACTTAAATAAAGAACTTCATTATAGTTTCTTCAAAAACTACCACCTACTTTATCTACAGATTACTAGAAAAGAACCCTACTATGGAACAACAGAACAACTTACCTCTAAGCATGCCCAAAGGTTGGGTCCTCTGACTTTACAGTCCTGACAAGTGCCCTATTAAAGTTAAACACAGAGGCAAAGTATTACTTTATTTACTTTCACCAGTAAGCCACAACTTAGAGACAAAATGAGAAAAAATACTGTAAAGCTCAGTATCAGCTGAACAGTTTTAAGACAGAAAAAAGGATGTGTTGATAACCAACTCAATTTTTTTTTTGCTTCACATAATCTTAAGATCAGCATATTTTTCTTGTAAAACCTTGGATCTCTCTCTGTGTTTTCATCCTAAACCAAAAATTGTTCTTCTAAATAATGCATAAACATATATCACATCACATTATTATAAAAATACTCAAAATTGGTCTTTCCTATCAATATAACATAAAAAGAAATGAAAGTGAAAGAACTTGTACTAACTGCATATTTTCCTAATTGCAGAAGGTCAACACTACCTGCAAAGGTTTACAAAAAAAGATGCGGCACTAGAGAAATGCTATACCCCTCAGCAGCAAACTGACCATTACACTTTTCCCATAAGGCAACTTAGCTCCACGGACAGAACAGGTTTGGCTTTTCATTGCCTCCCAGCTACTCCAATGCATTACGAGATCTTTCTTTGTTCCATTTATTAATAGTACTTGGAAAATAAGAGTTCAGGTAGGGGCAGTTTCTCAAACTGTGTCTCCTCCATCAAAAAGTGAACTGTTACCCACGAAAAACTTCAGCATAAATTTCCTTGTTGCAAATTCTACCTGAAGTCAAGTCAGTTACGCTATATTACATTAACATTCCAAATAACCAGCTGCTACAATGGCAGTGTCTGAAAATAAGAGTTAGCACAACACGAAGCTGAACTTTAACTAATATTTCCACTAAAACATTGCTTGCTTTGCAAAACACTGCTGGGAAAGGTACTCTTTAAGTGTTCAGTACTGAAAAATAGTTTTTCACTTTTACCAAGTCCGTAATGCTTCCCGTACCTTGTTTAAACCTTACTGTTCCAGTACAGAAGATTTTACCCATGTTTAACACTTCAATGCATCTTACAACTAATAATATATGACAAGATATGCAGCTAAAGTAAGTGACCAGAGTTAACTGTGATAGGAAGAAAGTAAGCTTCTACAACTCACATGAGATTTCTGTATCAATTCTTCTTTTGTTATCTCACCAACTGATTCCAAGTGTGGGCAACTGCTGCCAGGTGACGACATTTCAGAAGCGGTATTTTCTGAGACCCTGCAGCTAAGATTTTCAAGACCAGGGAATCACTTGTCAGCAGAAGAAAGAATGAGTAAAACCCAATTCCTTACAGCAGGCAGCAATATTAGATATTGAATACGCAACATATACATAACTTTTAAAAGAATGTGCCTTTTTAAAGTTAGTATAAATAACTTTACTAACAGCAAGAGAATCCAGTAGTTCAAACCAAACAGAGATGATTTCCAAAACAAAATTCTCTGACTTTTACTGCATAAACTAACAGAATCCTTAATGAAGCAGAGAATCCAAACCAATGGATTAATTATTCAACTTCCTGGCCTCTACCACAGCACCCCAACGACATAAAAGTTACAATTTTCAAGCCTATCCAGAACTGATGGTGACTTTGATTCTATATTCTGGAAAGGGATCTTATGCAACACTGCTGAAGCTTGCTGAAGCTGTGAAGGCTAAAATGCACACGACTTGCTTGTCAAAAGAGAAGGAAACTTTATCTTGGTTTTATTTATTTACAAAGACATTCTTGATTCAGGCGTATTATATATCAAAGCAAACTGAAACTTGTAACTCACATGTAGTACTGAACACTCAGCGAGCTTTTCTCTTGTTTGAGTTCTCTCTGTCCATCCAAGGTCTCTGATGCAGACACAGAAACTGATGAGAAATAAAGAATGCTAAATACAATCACTTTGTCATTATTATTTTAATGGCTGCACAGAAAATATGATGTTTTACAGATGGAAAAATAAAAAAAAATATGAACTCACTAACATTCTTTTCATGTAAATACTCCAACTGACTCACGGAGATAAGAACCATCCAGGAACTTTGTTCCTGTTTTGCCACTTTAACAATTACTATTGATGTCTCCATCTCTCTAAAGTCCAAGAAATCTTAAGCTTTCTTTGCCCAATTATTATCTGTCTAATCAAGCCCTCCTTTATCAAGACTTGCAACTAAACTTCCATTCTAACTCAGTGATGTACACTCTTCGATCTGTTTGCAGCCGTTAGCACCGTTATCAACATCTCTTTCCACTTTGCTTTTTGCTTTGGCAGCTTTAGGTCTGTTCCTTCTGCTATACGACCAATCACTCCTTTCAATATGAAGTAAGCTAGGGCTTTGACGGCATGGGGGAAAACAAACGTTACTTAGCAGGCATCTCAGGCACACTTCCTAGTAAACTTTCAGTTTGTTATCTTGGACTTGGTCTTTACTTCCATTGCCTTGCAACAAGATCCGTTTGAATCGTTATTTCAGTTCCCTTTGATTATCAAAGGGGTTTTTTTTGTATATATATGTGCGTGTGTATGTGTAGAAATAGTCTATATTATTCCTACAAACATTCCTATACAAATAATATTATTAAGGTATTATATATTATTTGTACAGGAATAATATCTTACACAATTTATTATATGCACCTACATGTATATACTTAAATATCATATAAACAATTATTTGTATATAAATACTATACAATATGTTTATTTTATACATAACATACACATATACACAAATATGCATGTGTATCTTTCAGTCTTTTTGAATGTCATGTTAACAGCTGTTCAATAAAATATTTAAGAACCTATCTCACAAGACTGGAAATACTACACTAAATTAATAATTCAGGATTTTTGCAAGACGAGGTCTAAATTCTCTTCCTGGACCAATGGCATGGCATTTAAAAAGCATTACTCAAATTATAAGCTGCAGCTTATTTCCTCATTTCAGTGTCTATTTGTAATCTACGTGCAGTATTGCTGAAAGACACTTCAAATATGAAAACAATAATTTTTCAGACCAAACCTCCTCAACTTCAGTCATATTAGCAATTCTGCTTTGAACTGTAAAATTCCTTTTCAGATCAGAAATGGAAACATGAATGTATGTTTCATCTTGCACATTTTGCAAGGTCTGTTAAAATGTTAAAAACAGACAAGCGAGTTTCAAATAACCTTAAAAAAATTCAGTGTGAATTAATGCTGATTTAACACAAATGCTTTAGAACGACTGCTAGAATGGATTAGTTTTCTTATGGAAGAAGCTTTCTGACTGCATTATTCCAAGTAATACAAAGCAATGAATGGAGATTTCACCTCATACTACCAGATTTGTATTTAATAGCTACTTTTCACACCTGGAACCCCACAAACACAAACCTGCATCTCTGAGCAAACACAAACCCAGGAGTTCTGCTCATACCAGGTTCCATTTCTTGGCGCAGTCTGCATCTCTTCATGACAATCATCAGAAAGACCAAAGCACACTGAAACTTATGTCCCTATGGACGTGGCCCCTATTCCCATCCATATGGAACGCATCCCTTGTAGAAGTCTAGTTAATGTTATAGATTCTTTACATGTTATTATACAGGCAGAGCTGAATGGCCTTTCTTTCACCTTTTGTTAACAAAATTCTTACACACCTCCTTCCATCCTGTAGCAACCGCGACAACTCACTGTACTGCCATAACCTTGGTGGCTTAATATACCTAGCTGCAGTAACACATTATGTAAAATTTTATGTTAAAGTCTAAAACTGTAAAATTAATTTTGAAACCGTGATTCATCCTTCACCTCTCCAAGTCCTAGCAAGCCCAGGGCAGCCCCTCCCTTGCTCATTGTCCTTCCTTCATTTCACCACTTCCTACTCTATCTGAAAAGATTGCTTATCTTCCTCTACTGATGTATCTCATTATCACATCTGCTTTTTCACAAGCTTCTGCATTGCGTTGACCTGGACTGAACGTCCCTTCTTCGCATTATCAGTAACTCAAAAAAATTAAAAAAATTTTTAAAAATCTACTTTTGTAGTTTCTCTTACATTCCATTTTATGCTCCTGTTCTGAAGCTGTAGTACATCTCCATGCCCCCAGGGATCTGTGATAGTTTGTACTGGCAAAGTACCTAGATATCTCATATGAACAGCTATACTGGGTCAGACGAAAGGTCCGTTTAGTCCAGTATCTTGTTTCCACCACTGACCAAAAGAAGGCATCCACAGAAGAATAAAAATATTACAAGGATATATAGCTTCCCTGAATCCTTTTGAGCTCTGGGGATTCCCAAACCAAAAATTCATACATTAGCAAGACAGAGAAGGGCTCTGGAAAGGATCTGTATCAGCAATTTCAGCCCTCCTCAGGTTGAAGAACTCTAAAAAATTGTTATCAAGACAGAAATTCTTAGACAGCAATCATGTGTCCAGTGGCACCAAGATTATTTCTGTCACCTTTCATGGACCCTTCAGATGTATGCCATGGTCTCACAAGAACCTTAGAAAAATCACAAGTTGAAAACCATACAAGATAAAAGAAGCATCTTTGTTTCACTATGAAGTTAAGAATGAAATAAAACTTAGCTAGGAATAGAACCCAAGTTTTCACGCTAGCTGTTCATGTTCATATTCACGCAATAAGCTTCTCATCAAATGCTTCACATATGTTTGGGAGAGAACTTTGCAGTCTCGCCCTTTTTCTCCCTAGCTCTCTCCACTGTTTCCACTGAAAGGTTTGTTTCAGCCCACCTATCTCAATGCTTCATACTACATCAGTCCACTAATTGAATCATTTAGTCTTCAAAAGAAGGACTTAGTAACACATGTTCACTTAGTGTATGCACAGCAAGTCATACTTCAAAGAAAAAAAAAAAGATAACCTGTTACACTTATCTTGAATTCTAGTCTTTTTTTTTTTGTTCCTGCTTATTACAGAATCACAGAATCACAGAATAGTAGCGGTTGGAAGGGACCTCTGTGGGTCATCTAGTCCAAACCCCCCTGCCGAAGCAGGGTCACCTACAGCAGGCTGCACAGGACCTTGTCCAGGCGGGTCTTGAATATCTCCAGAGAAGGAGACTCCA
>Ga0065711_1002333_pt1 | contig 35423 bp, 13 predicted proteins | sample Hoacrofraction12_FD_59098 | JGI IMG/M metagenome (GOLD analysis project Ga0065711, IMG submission 59098) | Hoatzin crop microbial communities from Cojedes, Venezuela - Epithelial fraction 12 v2 (version 2) | ecosystem: Host-associated > Birds > Digestive system > Esophagus > Crop | place... | reverse complement strand
TTTTTTTTTTTTTTTTTTTTTTTTTTTTTCTTTCTTTATCTGATAACGCTTTTAAAGAGGGAAAGGAAAGCCGTCAAAAGCAGAGGCCTCAGACCTGCAGCCTGTCGTTCCCCTGACTTTGGGGAAGGTTTTCGAAAGCACATAGTGAGAGTTTGGGAGCTGCGTTCCCACTGACTTTCAGAATCTTCCCCTCCCGTCTGCGAGCTGGTCCTCTTGAGCTCAGCTGGACTCCCTGCAGCCGAACGTTAGCGGGCTCAGGGCCTAATGCTCCTCATGATTCCACTGCTCCGTTCTGGAGCTGCACCGACAAAAACACAAGCAGAACAAGTTTTGAAGGGAGAGGTAATTTCTCTCTATTTTTTTTTTTTTTTAACTGACTGACACGGTGGAAAACAGCAAGCTTTTGGGCTCAGAAAGCTTAGACCATCATGGCTACGAAAACTGCTGCTGCTCAGAAAATATGTAATTCTGGAGCTGCTTACTGAAAAAGTAGCACAAGGAAACATGTAAGTAATCACGTAGCTAATATTATGCATTTATGTTATTATATTTTCCTCAGATCTGGGAGTTTGGTATTGCTAAAGAAACTGATTCCTAATTTTTTTAAACCAAGTTCTCAGTGAAAATTAGCCAGATGAAAAAACTTAAGTTCGTAAAACCTTTCTGTTAAAAAGGAGGAAATATTCATGATTTGCGGTGTATTTATATTTTTGCTCCTATTTTATTACAGTTACCATAAGTGGAATTTTAAAAAAGTGTGCCTTTCAACTGAAAAGGATAGTGAAAGTCTTCTTTTTTTTTTTTTTTCTGAAGGTTATGTGCCTGTGAAAAGAGGACTTTGCTGTAGAAATAGCAATGAAAACAGTAAATAAAAATATAAAAATATGATGTTGCTGATACCACTTCTCTGCACTTAGGTTATGTATAGTTTTGCCGTAAAATAATTGTAGTTATTATTTTTCACCCATTTTTCCAACCCTAATGTAAGAATAAGACATAGCAGATAGTGTGTCATTCTGTTTCACGGGACATGGTATTCTCTTGTATGAATCACACTATTGTCCTTTCAGCTGTCATTCGTAAGGTTTCATCAAGAATTTTAATAAAAATGAAATTTTTGCATCCCCCTAGTATCTAATATTTGCTCTCAGATTCCATACTTAATACACATAGGCCCCGATCCTGTGCAGACTGAGATGTATGTTATTATGTGTAAGCACACTGAGTAGTTCTCTTCATTATTACGCTCTTGTATTTCAGACTTAAGAAGCTGATAGTGATATTACAGAATCATTATTCTCAGTATTACTTAGGGCTGCACGAAACATGAACCTAATGTAGTAGTCTTGATTTACATCTCCCATTCATATCTCTTAAGTTAAATGATGCGCAGTTATGATAATTTCAGGGTCTGAATGGGTAAATATTTAACTGAGTATCAGAACAAGTGAGAAAGGCAGTTGCTATAGTCTAAAACTCCATGTAATACAAGGTGGGTATTGCATTCTCTGGTGTAGCATCTGGGAGAGGATCATCAGTTTGTTTCCTCAGTGACTAGGGAAGCCAGAAAGCCACAGCAGAAACGCTGCTGAGGGCAGAAGGGGGAGGAAAGGGATTTTGAGCATCACCAAAAGTGATGTCAATTCTTTAGATCAAATTTCCCTTCCAAACAACTTGGGCTTGTCAGAATGGTGGAAGTCTTATCTGCAGTGGTAGCAAACAGGAGGTTAAGCTGCAGTTTCTGTAATGGACTTTTTTCCTCATACATTTCTCATTACAGCACTACCCAACCACTTTCTAGTAGTGCCTGTCCTCTGTTGTAGATTCTTCTCCTCAGAGAGTGTCATTATATTGTCAGAGAATCTCCTCATACTGTGATAAGTGACATGACCAGCATTTGTCTGTTCTCTTGTTGCCAGGGGAAGGAGCATGTGCAGTTGAATGTTTTCAGTTTATTTTATCTGTCTCTTCTTCCATATACATGTTATGTATTTATGTTAGAAAGGCAAGGTCAAAGTAATGTGTTTTGTTCTTCAAGCAACATTCACTTAGGTTTCTGATGGCCCATAGCTCCTAGGCACATTCATTCCATAGACTTGCACCAGCCCCTAGAAAGTTCTGTCTCTGGAAATGATAGCTTTTTCCCCCTTGTTGCACAAGTTCTCTTATGTCAGAAGAGGGAAACTGTTGACAAATGGATCCAGTCTAGAGACCTATCAGGCATTTCTTTAGGAATCCTGGGTTTAGGCCCTGGAGAATTGTGAGACCCTGAACTGGTAATTTAAAATTCTGGAGAAAATCAGAATAGAATGGAAGAGAGGGACTTATAATAACTCACACTGCTGAGATGATGTCCCCCCAGCTTCCGGTACTTGGAATTTCCTATATGCAGCAGACTTCGTGCTTGGATAAAATGAATTGTCTAGGTCCAGCTGAGAGGTGGCAAAACCAAAGCGAGGTATTAATCTGCCAAAATGGCACAGAAGCTCATAGCTAGTCAGGGACGATGAGAAAGCTGGAGGCTGTCTTCTGACTCAGGCACACAATACTTTACAAATTACCTTGCGATGTGTTTGTAAGATTTATTTTACAATTATGAGGATTAGAGGAATTTGTTGTAATGAAAACTGGCATTGTGTCATTACTGTGTAACTTTTTAGTTAGATTCTTTGGCTTGCCTGGGTACATGCGTGTTATTCCATTATCTTCATCTGGTCCAGTTCCTAGGTAAGTTAGACCAGTTGGAGGACACCAAGATGTGCCTACATGTAGTGATCATAAGAATCTTTTCAATAATTGCACACCTACATATTATTTTGGTATTCTGTGTGGGTATGGCATATGGACATACAGCCAGTGGGAATTGCAAAATTTTTTCTATTTATTTTTCTAATCTGATTCTTGCCTTGCCCTTGATGCTCGTCCAGCCTTCGAGATCCCTGTTACAGATTCATCTAAGCCTCCCTTCAGACCTCTTCTGTAAATTTGATACCAGTTGAAGTTTAAAGTTTCAGTTTAATAACCTAGTAACTGTAGTTGAATGTCCTCTTTAATGTATGAGTTTTCTGCTTCCTTCTGTAGCTGTTCAGTCTCTGATTTACATTGACAAATACAGGATTTGGAATTCATTACTTTTGCAATTTCAGTCTGCTAGCAGTAATAGAGGTTGTAATCTGGAAAGGACTGAAGTGGACAGCATTTGCTGTTGTACAGTGAAAACAGAGTTCTGACTTTGCCAGTGTAGACCTGATGTAGGGATGCTTCTGTAGGCAGTAAGGACTGCAAGAAGCATGTGCTGGCTTAGAACTTGCATCTGCGTTATTGGATTTCCTATAAACTTCCAGATGAAAAAAAAACCCACCTAGCTTTTTTTTTTTTTATAAACTGCCTTCTGATTTTTCAATAGGCAACTTTCAGTGTAATCTTTTTTCAGCCTCTAAAATACTCAATGTAGCATAAAGGCTAATGGTGGAGTCAGAAGGTTTGATTTACTATATTACATTCAGATCTTACAGTATTGACTCTAAAATAACTATAGGCCTGACAGATAACAATGAACATATCCTTGAGGATTTAAGAAAGATTTGTTGTTAAACTTAGGTTCTGTGGTAAAGATTTGCTAAAATGGCCTGACTAACTTCTAAATGTTTTAATATTTTTGTGGGTTTAATGGTTGTGAAAAGTGCTGGCTTGGTATCTGTGAAAACTGAAGCCCATTCTTTATTCATGGATTAATTACAGCAGAGCAGTTGCCAGGCGATCTTCTCCACAGCACCCATGAACTTCAGCCTTGATCTGAAGAGGACTCATCAAATGGTGAGAAAATAGTGCGGCTGTCGTGACTATTAAGTTATTGAGGGGATGTTCAATTTTTTTCTTCCTAGAAGTGGTTCTGTTATTTAATAGGTATCAAAGTTAGATTTTTTTGTAGGGTAATTGCTGGAACCGTAACCTAACTTCTCCCTCTCCGCCAATATTTCAGCAGTTAATTTCTCAAACTTTGCTATCTTCTTAGCTGTCCTTGACTTTTCAAAAATAATTGTTAGTGATACGCTGATTTCATTAGCTAATTTCTTTATTGCTTGCTTTAGCCTTAGTCCTGTGCATGTGCTTAACTCTGTTCACATCAGTAGGTTTATCAGTAGCAACTTCTCTAGAGGAGCGAAGTTCAGAAATGTGGAATTGTTTGAAAGATTGAAGCTTAAACTTTGCAGATACATGTGCCTGCATTTGAATGAAACGTTACTGAAATGAATGCAGGAGTGAGGGATCTGGAAATGCTTTAGCTAGTACTAATTTGTTTGCTTTTATGCTGTTCAATTTATTTCTTTTAAGACAGCTTGATGCAAGTTGTTCATTTGCTTCTCTAGTTTCCCAGTTTCTGGGAAATTTTGAAATCTGAGCTTCAAAACATTTATAAAATTTTAGTAATGCTCATAATTCTCTTGAGAAGAACAAAACATTATTTTATTGAACCATTTTATGAACAGGTGACTGAATCTATAGAGTAGCTAATTCTATCTCTAACTCACTGTCTTAGTGAGGTCTTTAATCTTACTATAGCGCCCTACCTTCATTAAGTAATGATTCTTACATGTATGGATTTATTAAGCATACATCTTGAAAGCAGGGAGCTTCCTTTTTTACAGCTATAGATAAAGGATTGAACGTTGGTAGCAAGGGGTTGTGTGTGTAAGAATACAGTTGTGGAGTGTTGATATTGGCTTCCTGGTCATTTAGATAGATGACAGCTTAAAATAATAGCGCACAGAATGGGCCGTAGTTCAGGAGACAGATTGCAATGGTCAGAAGTTCACAGGATGCTGAGAGACACCCCAGACCTTTTTTGGCATCTCAAAAAGTGGTTCAGTTCCTGTTTTCCTTTAGTAATAGCAACTTATGATTTCCACATTTTCTCCTATCGCTATGGTTGTTGTCATAGAGATTGGCATATGGGATATTAACCCTCTCCCAGCTATTTGCCAAATTGGGCTTGGAAGTGCAAGTGTGTTTAAATAGGTAGGAGAGATGGTGAGCCTTTTATACCGATAACTGAACTACACCCCATGTTAAGAATTATTTTAATATTGTTATCAACCACTGAACTGATTTAACCTCTGTCAGGGTTATTTACCATTTTGTGTATTAAAAATAAGATTTAATACTTAAGCCAGAAGGAAGCAGTGGTTTTCAGGCAGAGCGCACAGAGATATAACCCAGAGGTCATTTATTTTTAATACAGATTCAACAATCTGTCTCTTTCTTCTTTCTCAGCCACTTTTTCTTTAGTTTTCTTTTTGAGACCTGATTCTTGAATTAACTTTAAGCACTTATTTATTTACATTCTGCTTCATCAAACAATTAATCTTGTACTCAAGTCACAATACTTGCATGAGTATGACTTTTGAGAGAAGAGTTTGAATCCACGTTAGTACTTTGTGTCTCATACTTGACTTTGCCTATCTGATAACCACTAGGCCGGATCCAGACTAGCGCCAAAGTGTGAGTCTGCAGGTCAGCAGGGTTGGGATTTGGGACTCAGATTTGAATGCGTACTTGATACTACAGACAAAGTGGATGATTACAAGATGATTTAAATTTGTTTTCAAATTTAAGCACTTCTTTAGTTGTTTAGCTGGGCAGAGTTTAGATACTCACAGAATGTTCGGAATCACAGAATGTTCGGGGTTGGAAGGGACCTCTGTGGGTCATCTAGTCCAACCCCCCATACTCCATATACTTAAAGTTAAATGGTTCAAGTTAAGTGGCTTAAAGGTTTTCCCAAAGCATTTTTGGAATTGATGTAATTATTTTACTTCAGTAGGAGAAGAGATAGGCCAATGTCAAACAGTTTTGAAAAGCCCATTCTGATTGTTCTGCTAAGAAGACATTCTTGTTTCTTTTATTCCATCTCCTTTTTTGGCCAGATCACTTTCACTTCCCTGCCTCTTCTTATACCCATTCTTTCCTGCTAACCTTTCCTCTAATGTCCAGTTTTCTATTAACTTTTCCACACTGACTGTTCTTTGTCTCTCCTCTTTTTACTGGAGTTTTGGAGAGTTCATTATACTTTTTCAGTTTCTTTCCTTCTTTCGTCAGTTCCTGGAATCCAACAATAAATAAAACCCTCTGATTTCAACTATGCATTTTAGGTGAGAAACACAAAATTCAAAATTTAGAGCTACATCAATAGAAAGGGTAAGCAGAGCACCGTGGATGCCATTTATAAAAAAAGGGAATAGGGATTTGCATATTATTAAAAATTATTCCCTAAATTGGAATATCAGGATCTGGATCTGGGCAGCAGGATCAGGATTTTAAGGTGATTCTTTACAAATCACTATGCTTATTCTAAAAAAAAAATAAAAAATCCACCAACCAAAAACCCCACAAAAGAAAAGGCCAGGTGTACTGGATAGATTCATTAGACTTAATGTCACAGTTCTTTTATTGAGCTATGTATCACTGAACTTCTCTTAAGCCGTAGGAGAGACAGCATGGAACTGGAAAAGAAGCAGAGATCTCCATGAAGAGCAATCAACTACAGTCTTGGTAAGTTAAAAAAATAAAGTTTTATTTCTGTTATATTTTCCCCTTTATGAAGCAACATGTATTTAGGGCTCTGTTCACAGTGGCAAAACAAAGCCAGTTTTACTGAAACAGTCTCTGCATTCTCTGGATTCATTTATGTGATCACCACGTAAAAATCTGTGCTCTGTTATAGCTGCGTTTGCGATGTAACTCCCGAATGAAAACAAGAAGTGACAGAAAATTCATTAGTTATTTTCACAATGATTATGCTACAGTGTTTGCATGCCCAGTTTCTGAACAAGGTTACATAGGATTGTGTTGTCTTCTAATAACTTTTGAATCCACTACTTAATTTCAGCTGCATTTGATACAGAGATAGAGGTCACAAAGTCAAGTTTCTATGTTTTGAGTGAAACTTAGCAGCTGGGACTAGAGAAAGGACTCATATTAGTGCCCCCAGGGTAGAAAAAGCTGCAGCATGGACTCAGAAATTTTCTGTTCTGTTCAACCTGTTGACTTGCCAGTCAGCACACTGGGTTGGTCTGCCAGTCAACGCATGTGTAGCTCAGACCTAGCCACAATGTGAGCTGCCTCTTGTTCTGGAAGTCAAAGCTGGGGTTTTCTGCAGGAATTCAGGGAAATCTATTTAGAAGGGAATGGGAAACCAGCCAGGGTAGTGTCAGCCTGGGATTACTGTACAGTGTGTTGGTGGCACGTACAAGCATGCTGATAGGTAACTAGACTTCATTACTTCTGCTATTCGTGAAAAAAACTTGGTTTTGCCAGGGCCTTCTAGTCTCCCAAATCCCTTGTGAATCATTCCATTTTATGGTAGTTTCTATACCTGGATTAGATGCATGTTTTTCCTGTCCACGTCAGAAAAGAAACAGTTGAGACAGCTTCAGTATTTCGTTTCTTTGACTGTTTGGATGTCAGCTCTGAGCTATTCCTTAGGCTGTCAGAATTGTAAAACTGTGTTTTCAGCTCTCTCCAGAAACTGACTGTAATTTAGACTGCAGCTATGTGTCGCTGACCCATCCTACAACCTACACTCTTGGAGCAGTGCAGGAAGCATGCATTGTATTCCAATTAACTTCCTTTGTGTAGAAAGATGTGGAGCTAGGCACAGGGACAGAAAACAATACAAGGATCTGGCTGCATCAAGTTACCACATTGCATTGCAACTTGGGAAATGCTAAATCTGTAGCTGCATGATTATGGGCACCACGATTGTCCTGAGAAGTGTGGTCTGTCCATTCTTCTCAGTCAGTGAGAAACGGGCAGATTACACGTGCCAGAGGTTCACTCACTTTGCAGGCTCAGGTAGGCAGCGCTAACTTGGCAGATGTCTGATATTTTTAAATTTTCTGCGTAAAGTTAATCAGGAGTCAGGATATCTTATGACACTTTTTAAACAGAACTTAGCACTGTAGAACTGTTCTTTAGAAATGGCTGAATTTCTCAGAATAACAGAAGCCTAAGAGTCATGCATATGAAACATAAAATTTAAAAGCAGTAACATGAGAAGAAACACTTCCAATTCAATATTGTAAGACAACTGCCTTGCAATTTGTTATAAAGTCTGAAATGTGTGTTTTATATTTTTTTGTTTGTCCTCTTGCCCAGGTGAAAACCCATCAGCCTGGCAGCAAGGAACAAAAAACTGTGATACTCTTCTCCATTTTCTGGTTATTTTCATGTCTGTTCATGAAACCAAAGCCAGTAAGAGAACAACTGATTGTTAAAAAAAAAAAAAAAGACTACATTCCATTTCTATGGAACTTTTGGATCTTCTTTTAGATTCCCAAATCTTTTCATTTGGTCCCACCTTTTTTTTTAGGAAAATATCATTGTTTCCCTAATGCTATCTGTATTAAAGGAATGAAGAAATGTCTTCTGCATGTTTCTAGGATCTAGTGGTTGTTCTTGTAACCTTTATTGTCAGTACTCTTGCATACTGTCACCAGTTATGTATTATTTCATGTAACTTATGGCTAACGTGTTTTGAAATGGTTTGTAATATATAAAAACATTGTAGCTTATAATATTTTACTTTTAAAGATCAACATAGATGTGTTTTTGATAAGAACATTAAGGTCAAATCATGAATGTTTAAGTTTTGTGTGAACAGCAAAGTGGTGGTATATTCTTGTTTAACATTATGTTGTGTGCTTCCTGTGTTTTAAATGGTGTTCACTAGGAGCTTAAACTTAGCAAGTAATTAATTATAGTTGATTTTCATAAGGATTTTATGTTTAATAAAGCTGACCCTTTTTAATCTAAATAGAACTAATACTAAACTACTTTTTATCATGTGTTTTTGGAGATCTTGGTCTTGGATGCTGCTGTATGTGGTCAGATACTTTCATGATCATGAAGACCTCCATAAATCCACAGGCCTGTGCTCTGTCCCCAAAATGGATGTTGTGGGACAGATTTTAAGAAAACTTAAGCACTAAAAAGCAACTTACATCATAGACCAAAGAAACTAGGATAATTAACTTTTAGACGAAAAATAATTAAAAATTCATATTCCAAATACATATCAGTAAAAGCTCCCGTAATGTGCTTTCACAACACATAAAATCCATAAGCAATTTTAAGCCAACGTTCTTTAAAGAAGGAGCTAAAAATTCCTATAAATACTATGCAACTTAAAGATGTAAGGAACTCCTTTATTATGTGCTAAATGCTGTAATAAACCAGGCTATCAGTAGGTTTTGCTGCATGTTGCTAATTTTTTTTTTTTTTGTCCCAATATTTTTACAGGTGTGTGGAGGAACAGGTCCTGTTCTCACTGTTGTTGCTCCCACATAGGCGGACTCTGTAATTGATTATGTGTGGGTAGGGGCCTATTGAAATTAAGGAGATTCTGCAATAGTGCAGGGTTCTTTTTGTGAAAGTTCAGTTGCAAGATCAGGACCCTTCTGTGACTCCTTACTGTGAATTCTGTCAGTGTATCATTGATTGTGCTGGAACCTGCCTTTTGGGATAATGTAAGTTCTGCTTTTCACCCAAATGTACTTTAGACATGAAATAATCGTAAAACATTTGTAATTAGAAAATTAATATCATTTACATGCGTTCTTTTAATTATGTTTTTTTGGCAGTACCAAATAATATATTCCTCAAAACTTCTTAATGGCACTGAGGCTTTGTGGATAGTTGGTCACATGATGAGAAAATTCAGCTGTAAGTACATTGAAATGATTGAATTTTTCAATAGTTAGTCTTTACTGATGTTGACAAACTAATAATGATTAAAAGGTGAATCAAGAGGTTTGACTTACGCCAACTGACTTCAGTTATTTTTAGAAAATATATACTATATATCCGTTAGGATTTCATTATTCTTGGGTAATTCACCATGTGGACCTGGAGTGCTTCCGTACTACTGTTAGGTGTGGGGGGGGTTAATTTGTTTGTTTTCTTTATTTTCAGAATAGTATGTCTCTGACTTGCTCTGTATTTTCACCCATAAAATTTCTGACATTCATAGATTTATAAAAGCTGTTTATACCACCAATATTTGTGTAGAGATTGCAAACCAATTTACTAACATAATTGTCTTGCTGAGTTGAACAATGAAATGTTAATAAATATACACTTATACTTGTGTCAATGTAACTTGGTAAAATTAAACTAAACTGAGCTGGCATTATGAGTGACTTTGATCATACATACTGATTAGCTGTAGTCTTAGGCAGGAACTACGTATTTTATTGTCCCTAAATACTTTGTGCTTAATCAGTAATATTTATCCGTATCATATGTCAGTGGATTCACCCAAAATAACTATAAATATCTATATTTGGATTAAGGAGGAAATTCTTTTCCTGTAGCTATGGGTACGGTCATTGCTATGACTCCTATTTTCATATACAAATGAGCAAAACCTACATGTAGGTGTTTTCCCTGTATAACAAAAGGGGTGTTATGAACTTCATGCTCTTTTTTATGATGCCATGTTTCCTTTCTGGTATTCAAATACAAGGATGTTTTCAATGGGGTCTTAGTATCTGAAAATGGAAGAACTGGAAATGTTATTGAATTTGTGAATAATTATTAAGGGGCTGTAAAGGTCTAGAGGAGTCGTGTGTAAGGACAGTTAGATTCTTTCCCGTGGAGCAAGGACACAGATAATAATTGGTGAGCAAAGATTAAGGAGGACAGGATTTTTTTTTTTTTGCTTGGCACAAGAGCAGCGTGAAGTGAAAGTAATTCGAAGAAAGAGCAAGACCAAAGAAGAAATCATAAACTCAGATCAAAAGCAGACTAGAGAGTCCAATTAAAAAAAAACAAACCAACCACAAAACAAACAAAACCAAACCCAAAAAATGGATGGCAAAAATATACACCTGAAAGGAGAACTAAGTGCATAGCTACTGGTATTTCTTATTGCACTGAATACATGGTAGATATAAGTTTAAAACTTCCAGTAAGTGTTTTTTCTCAAGGTTTTTTTTTTGTGTTGAAGGGAAATATATGGACTTTGAAGAAGACTTGGTGACTAGTTATGAATTAACTGTATAAATTGGGGATTCAAGATGACAGTTGCAACTAAGAACAGAGGACATTGTGTTATGTATGCTGAACTGCAACTAGTGCTAAGCAGAAGCCATAACTTCTTGTTCAAACACAGAACTTATTTATTTTGAAATGTATCATCTTCAACAGATCTCAAAACGCGATTTCATTATGGGTGGGAAATTTCTAGGTTAAAAACTTAACAGTAATTATTTTGAGATTTTGAGATATTGCAATATAAAATGAAACAGATTTTTCAAGATGAAATGAAATCAAGATTTGAGAACATTGGATGTTTCATTTTGCCTAAAAAAATCTTGATCAGCATATTTTGTTTTTAAAATGTGTAGACCCAATGGTTACTGTTTTCACCTTTTAATTCTATTGACCATATTTATTCTTACCTGGATGAAGCTGGGTAAAAGAAAGAAAAGGATGAGATGAAGTGAGTGCAGAAAACCCCAAACACAGCCCTCTAGCCTTGCCTGCCCCGCCGAGAACCAGATCAAAAGAAGTGCCGCAGAATAGATCTAATTTCAGAGGAGAAAAGGGAGGAAAGTGACATGCTAGTGAGTGGGGTATGAGGAATCCCCTGGATGTTTCATATGTATCTGATTTTTTCACTCATCACCACTGAGAGGCAGATCACCTAGGTGACTGCTTCTCCTTCCTGTGATGGCAACTTCCCAGTACTTTGAGGGAGAAAATGTCGGGGCACAGCTCTGTTCTGCCTGTGCTAGTGCCGCTACAAATATTATTTGGAAGAAAAGGAACTATGCATTGTCTCCTGCTGTAACCACTCTCCACTGCTCACTGCTGCTAACCCCCATTGTTGAGCACCTGATCTGATTGTTTCTTTGGTTTAACACATGATGTGATGCCATAAATGAGTGAAACTAGGAGAACAGCAAGAAAGCAGAAATCGAGAGGAGTTGATTTTGTGGAATGTAGGGAGTGGGCATTCGCTACGCAGCTACACATTGTGTGGGCTTTGAAATACTTCGAGAGCTGGAATACCAAACTACAGCATCAGAGAGTAAGTTTCCTTTACAGTGGCAAGCCAAGGTGATAGCCCTGGTTCTGTGCACTGAGAAGGAAGAGCAAAGGAATGTGCCTGAGCATTCAGCATGTTAGTTGTTGTGAGTTTAAGTTGTGAGATCTTCTCCTCTGCTGCTGTTTGCACTTGGCTTGTATCGTGACTGTCTTGTCTTCAAGCTGGATGTAGCATGTTTTTGTTTATGTATGTCAAATGAGGCACCCATCATATTATAATGTCACAAACATTGTTTTTCTTCAACAGTGGAAAGTCAAAACGTGGTAGCATAGATCGCTGTAATAAGTTAGTAATAAATGTGACATGAAAGAATTTTCTCATTTCACATTATTTATAGGAAAAACAATGTTTTATGTGTTTCATGTACTTCCTCACATCTTCTTTTCCACTCCTAAGCAGACCTAATGCATGAAAATTTTCTTCAATGGTGCCCTCAGTTCTTTATTTCCAGTTACAATGATTGGTCTTGTGTTAGTAATTTTTTTCATATTTAGTTTGAGGCCCTCACAAAACCTCTCTGCATCCTCTGTGAATGACACCATCATGCTATCATTTGTTTTAAGTCATCAAATCTAGGCTAAATCTGAGTTTTTGACATCTTTTTCCAACCCTTCCAAGGATGATCTTTCTTCTCTGTCAGATGATTGTATTTTTCATCCAGGTTTCCTATGGATCATGTCTTTATTAGAAAATTCTTTTCTTTTGCCTTGACAAATGCAGTCTTGCCATGCTCGTTATCTAGTGAAAGTGCTACTCTACTGTAAATATTGGTTTCCAAGCTTACTCCTTTCGTATTTTCAATTTCCTGCTTCAGGTTAAAGCAATAAAGATAAGCTATCTGTCTTTATTTTTAAGACTACTACTACCTGATACGTCTCCTTCAGTATCAAGAGGTTGACTCTGGTTTTGATGAACATATGATGCCAGCTTTCCATTATTCAGTTGTTAAATTTTCAGAACCTCACTGGATATTTTCTCCTCAGCTGCCTTTCATGTATTGGTTGACTTCTTCATAAACAGAACTGTTCACTATCTTCCTTTAATTATCTTCTTAAAAGTTTTATGTACCGTGAAGCTTAAAACAATCCAGCTAGACAGCAGTTATATCGCAGGTATATTAATGCCAGCACTTATCACAGTAGTGCTGTGTCGGTGCATTTGTACTCTGCCGTAATTTCTCTGGTGTCTCTTTATGTAGAGTTCAAGCACATCTACTTTTTGTTGTGTGTTTATTCATGGCCCAGCATAAGGAGGAGTGGTCCAGGCTGAGGCCTCCCAAGAATTACGGTAATACAAATAAATAATGATGAATAGCCACTGGATACTGCAGTGTAGCTGTTGGATTCTGCTGTGCCTAATGTCATATCATATTTGATGCAGAAGGAAGGTGCTCCAACTAGAGGCCTCACAAAAGGGAAAGAAGTGAGTTGCAGCCAGCAGATAAAGTGCTAGCCCCAGGGGCCGTCTCAACTGTCAAACCCAAGTCAATAGCATTGTGCCCTGAATGCATCCCTCTCTTCTCTTCTCTGCGGCAGTAAGAACAGACTCTCCCTTCTCGTGGAAGGAAGTAAATGCAAATATTACAAATTTCTGCAGAGTGTGCAAAAGGTCAAAGGACTTTTTATACTTCCATAGCGTCTTTCTGCTCTTTAGTGGATTCCTTGCCTGACACAGCATCTCCTGGTACAGAAATCTTGAATAACCACAAGCGGTTGTTCCCGCCATACTGTTTGGTCAGTCCTTTCTCAAATGCTGTCTGATCTCTGTTGAGAAAGAGCCTGCACTAGTTTTGATTTGGTATCTTGGTACATTGCTATCTCATAGTACTCCGTTTCCATTGTGCCTTGGAGGTAATGATTCTTCAGAAAAGTTGTAAGCATGAATTCCATCAGGAATTCCCCAGGTACGTCACTCTCTTTCTGGAAGTGGGTCTGCGTGTATCACTTTTCTGTCTTTCAAAGGCACACTGAAATGTCAGTGTATAGATTAATCAGAGATGATAGAATGTTTAATGCCTAGCTGATACAGAGATGGTAGCTTGGACTATGCAGAAAAATGGCACTGTATATACCAAAGAAAATATAGTCAAATAAGTTAATTTTATCAGAATAAACCACAAAACATAGTTACAAATGGTTCTGTATCTGAATGGGAGAAGTCTAGGAAGAGTTCTGGACTAGTTGATGTGATGGAGACAGTGACTGTGAAATGCTGTGGGAGACTGGAGAGGCTATAGAACTCAGGAGCTTGATCATAACAAGAGTTCTCAGTTATCTATCTACAGACTGGATAAACTTAACATTAGGCCACATTAGGCCATCATGCTCAGGCTGTATTTTTAGGTATCATCAAGAATTACTTTTTGAACAAATCAGCTAGAGAATCCAGAAGAGGGGGGGCAGCCCTTGATTTAGTCTGGATTAGCACACAAGAAGTGACTGTAGAAGAGCCATTCAAGTAGCAATATCTCATACTCAAGTTTCTCATACATGTAGGAGAGAAAAAGATTAAAATAAAAAAAAGTGTCCAGTGTTGTTTAAGAAAGATCAATTGCATACAAATGAAGACAGAGTTTAAATAAATATTAAAAGAGACATGGGGACTTTGCTTTCTGATTCTAACTCAGTTGAATCAGAATTGTCCAACACAACTGAACAGTAGAGGAATTTACTAGAAAAAAATAGAGGTTTTCAAAAAGCGAAATGCAAGCAATCAACGCAGAAAAGAGCACAATTCTGGCAAGTTATATGTAGACCTATTATAAGGCAGAACAAAAAGATTTTGAAATGCAACAGGCTAAAATCCTAAAAGCCAAACCTCATTTTTTTTCAAGTGTAAATTTTGCTAGCAGGGAGGTGAGTTCTGTAGATAATTGTGGATGAAGAGAATATTTAAAGACAAAGACATCACAGAAAGAAACAAATTAACTCTTTGCATTGGCAAGGTTTGTGACAGGGAGATTAGGGACATTCCCACATAAAAGTTGTTCTTTGTAGTGAATATTTCAGATTTGAAATATCAATAAAAGATTAATTAACAAATTGATTGAATAGACATTAACAGATTGCCACATAGCATGCCGTTCATTCAGTAGCCCTAGAGAAATTCAGAAATGAAATTGGTGAGCCGTGAACTGTGTTATATAATCTAAGACTTACATAAAATAGCAGACAAATGGAAAGTAACAAATGTGACATTAGTTCGAAAAAGGGCTCTAGGGATGATCATGGACTAATGGACTAGGAAGTGTGACTACCGTGAGAGACAAAAGGCTAGTGAATGTAGTAAAGAATGTAATTAATAGGAAAATGGATCGATGTAATAGGCAACCATCACCTTGGCTTTTGTACAAGATAGTTTTGTCTAAGAGCTGTCCTAGCTATTTGAAAGAGTCAGTAGACACACAGGAAAGGATGACCCAAAGAGTGTTAATAAAAGGAAGTAATGAGTTAAAATTCTACATGGATTTGTAAAGGGTTACAAGATAAGGAACAGTATAGCAACTAATGGGCAGTTTTAACAGTGCCACCTCTCTAAGATTTGTACTGGCACCTGTGCTGGTCCACCGGTTCCTAAATGGTCTGAAAAAGTGCAGTGGTAAAGACTGCACACGATAAAAGGAAAATACTCAGTTGGAGTCAGACCTAATGTTGACTGTGAAGAGTTGCAGAAGGATCTCTCAGCAGGACCTGTGGTGATCCAGGAGCCGTGGCTGTCACGGAGGCCAGATGCCGTTGACCCCACTGTTCAGCCATATCTATCAGCAGAGAGAGGCAGTGGCAGTTGGATTACAGCAGCCATCACCCTGTAACCTGTGAGCTCAGCAGGCTGTGAGCAGTCCTGCGGCTCAGGAAGGCAGGGACTTGTAGCTGTTCTTTCTAACCACAGCAGGGGCTGCAAGCTGAAGAGAAGATTCATCCTCCCTATTTTTCAGGTTTTCACAGCCCCGGTGAGCTTAAAGTACAGGTTTTGATCGTGGAGTTCCTGCCAGTCACAGGGGTGGAATATCACCATTAAACTGATCGGAGGTATCTTGTTGCTGTGAGAAGCCAGGGCTCTCAAGCAATCTGACAGGTGTTTGCGTGGATTTTTAGCAACTCCTTCTAATTTCCTAATATCTTTCTCGATGGAATTGATGCTAGCAAAAGGTGGCAAAATGGTATTTGAAACAGAAGTGGCGCTGGCACGCTGGTCAGTTTTGAGCATTGATGAGAACTGTATATGATACAGAAAAGGATGACTGAGAGGTGTGGCATAGTTCTTCTGCAGGGACAGTAAATGGATCAGGATTCCTCCATTTGGAAGAATGTTGGCTGAGGAGTAGGTAATGTGGAAAAGGTCTCTAAAACCGTGAATACAGGGAGGTGTTTAATAGGGGACTATAACTCCTTGTTTCTCGTAATAGGAGAGCAAGGGGCCTTTGCCTACTGTTCTGTTTAATTTAGGTGATCTTTAAGACAGCAAGAGGCTGCTTAGCACCAGTTTTATCTGCCATAGTTTTGTGGATACATCTTTCCAAGTGCACAAAACCCAACTGTTTACTGGCTTTGAAAACTCCACTTGTCCTGAACCAGCTGTGGCCAAAATCCAACCTGTGCAGAATTACAACTTTTCTGTAAATAAAGTTTGTAGTCCTCATTGATTCATCGATTTTCAAACATGTATCATATGTAAACTGGTCCCATTTACCAAGATCTACAGATATTTTTTTATCCTCTGTTCCTGTTTGTTCCTTTATCTGGTAATAGCAATATTATGGATGGACAGATCCGTTTTACTTCTGTTGTTTACAAACCTGCGGGCAATGGAGAATGCCAGTTTGCTGCTACTTCAGAAAGCTAAAAGCAGTAGCAGGCCCTAAAATTAATCCCAGGGGAAATCAGATAAAGAAGCAGAAAGGTTTCACATGGCAACCAGAAGGTCTAGAGGGATGGATGGAGTAGAAGACATCACTGTACCTTTGAAACAGCTGGAATGATTTCCAAGCTGTGGTCCACAAACCCCTGGTGGACTACAGGGCTATGGTAAGTTGAACAGCTGTTTGGCTCAACCATAGTTAACAGTGTTTAAAATAGTGTTTCCAATTAAAAGTTTGATCAGACAGGTGTGTGGTGGTTTTTGAACAATGTTAAAGGCTGATAATCATCTGTGGTTCCAAAAATATGAGAACCACTGTTCTGAAGTGTATGAAAAGGTAGAGAGCACTCCCCACTTTCTCAGCTTCAGATAGGTTGCATGCCTCTCCACCAGAAGCAGCAGCCAGAGGTTCCCAGAAAGGAGCCGGGAAGAGGAGGCTGGTAGCATTAATCCTTCTGTCCCCACCACGCCCTCCCCAGTAACAGAACTGGGGTTCTTAAGCATTGCATTGTCCTCAAGTATCACTAAAAGTCTTTGCTACCCCTACTTTTCATATATACTGATGACTAGTAGATTTAGTTTTCTGAGAAGTGAGTATGAGTTTTCAAGTCTTGAGTCCTCATCAGACAAAGATTAAACTTGTCAATTCCACTAGATTAAAATATTTATCAACCTTTGAATTAATACCTGGTTTCTCATTGCTAGAAAAAAAAGATTTTAAGATTTTCTATTCTGTCATTATTAAGAGATGTAAACTTTCCTTACAAGTGTTAGTATATCTTATTACAATATCTGTTTGTTACTTAAAAAAACCCCTCCAATTCTATTTGACCAACTTCTTTTAATTTATGTCAAATCCCTGACGGTAGTTTTACATTGTAAAAATCTTCTTTGTCCTCATATCAGGTATCTTTTTTTTTTTCCTACTGAAAATTTTCCAGAATCATAAAGCTTTTCTATTATCGGTGCTTTTAGTTGCCCTTGACATAGGTTACTTCTCATTGTCCTGAGTACCATATGAGTGCATACATAAGTAATTTGTAGAGATCTTGTCTTTTCCAGCATACGGCTCATCTTTATGTTAGGACTTATGGTGGTGTCAAATTTGAGAAATGTCAACTTAAAAGCTGTACTCAAATGGTGTAAATATGTTTATCCTGAAAGCATCAGTTACCTAATTTAAAATTAGTGTACTTTGTGAAATTTAAACAACATACTGGAACCAAATGTTATTGATAATAGTGTTTTAAAAGGAACTAAAGAAAGCTGGTAGGTGAGCATGCTCTGTGTAACCTTTTTTTGTTCCATATTTGTTATTTGTGTGTTTTGATACGTATATGGAAAATGGGAGGGTTTGTGCATGTTTTTGTATTATCTTCCTAAATACCTTTTTCTAACTGACATGATTCTGAAGCAGTGTTTGCTCAGGCTTAAGCTTCTAGCTGAATATGAGATCGAGGGGAATCTTTGCCTTGTATCAGAAAGGAACACGTAAGCGAGGAGAGAGTAACTTCTGCTGTAGCGTGGAAAAAGGTTGTTTCCTAGTGTCATCTGTGAGTGCCAGGAGAGAGGGATTCGTGAGTCTAGGCAAGGCATATGGGTGCAGAAGCAGTGATGGGGCATGTGGGTAGGACTAGGGATCAATGTATGTGAACGAAGAATTTGGAACAGGAATCAGAACAGGGTTTCCTTAAGAGCTGGATAAATATATTGGGGTCAGCTGGAAGTCACTTCACCACAGAACATGGCTACAGCTCTCTGTCTGAATCTAGCTCACTCCAGACTTGCCTGAGCTATGCCCTTCCCCATGTCTTCTGGAACCCCAGCTTCTTCTCCAGTTCCTGCGCATGACCCTTGTAAGTGGACAACCTATTTTCCTGCTTACTCCAGGAACAGTTAACATGCAAAGGTACAAATAGGGCCACAAATCCCTCCCATTTAAAGCTGCTCTTCTGTCCCGCTATACTTTCTTCTGCCTCCTGCCTATGGGGTTCTGCATTGCAGGTGCAGACAGACAAACCATAGAATAGATTCACAGAATCATTTAGGTTGGAAAAGACCCTTATGATCATCTAGTCCAGCCGTAAACGTAATGTTACCAAGTCCACCACAAAACCATGTCCCTAAGCACCACGTCTACCTGTTTTTTGAATATGGGCAGCCTGTTTCAGTGCTTGACAACCCTTCCTGTGAAGAAATTTTGCCTAATGTCCAATCTAGACCTCCCCTGATGCAACTTGAGGCCATTTTCCTCTCATCCTATTGCTAGTTACTTGCGAGAAGAGACCAACACCTGCCTTGCTACAGCATTTTTGTCAGGTAGTTGTAGAGAGCGATAAGGTCCCCCCTCAGCCTCCACTTCTCCAGACTAAACAGCCCCAGTTCCCTCAGTTGCTTCTCATAAGACTTGTTCTCCAGACCCCTCACCAGCCTCATTGCCCTTCTCTGGACATACTCCAGCACCTCAAAGTCTTTCCTGTAGTGAGGGGCCCAAAACAGAACACAATATTCAAGGTGCGGCCTCACTAATGCCAAGTAAAAGAGACTCAGATGCTGTGGAAGTGCTGGGTGCAAAATAAGAATGCTTTCCAACATACAGTTTGCATCTTCTCCAAGTGGGACATGTCCTGTCATTTGAGATCTGCTGATCATAGATGAATTCTTTTGTTCTTTTTTTCCTCTTCCTGTAGTACTCATTAGAATGTGATGATTTTTTTCCACATGAGGAATTACGATTTTTTTAGATAATGTTTGTCTTACTAAACGGCAGAAAAAATCTCAGATTTCTAAAGCCTGGTCCCTTTGATTTGCATTTTATTGTGATCTATGAACTTCCCAAAAGTAAATAAATTAATTAATCCAGTGGATGATAGCACCTACTGGTGATAAGCTGAAGTTTACTGACAAGATGGTTGCTTTTCTTAATTATTATTTTGCAGATCCCTTAAAAGTTCACGAAGAATAAAGAGTCTGCAGAAAGATTGAAAGGTAGTGTCTTAGGGCATGCCCCTAAACGCAAAGGTTGTTTTTAAAAGCAGGGTGGGTTTTTTTTGGCACAGATCTTTTCGTGAGTCTTAATCTTTTGTTTAGCAGTTTTCCTTCTTTATATGTGATTGTGTACTAGTGTCTATGACTAAATCCAGCGAGCCAGAAGCATGATTTCTGTAAAAGTTTCAAATTCAGTAGTTAATTAATAAGCCTTTCAGCACCTAACAGTACAAATAAGTTAGGTAGCCAGATCACCGTAACAGTAATAAAATAAAGCATACTCTTTTTTTTATTGTTGGAGGGAACATTTTAATGGAAAACTATTTTGGTGTTTCTTTCTTGGGCAGATCTTTATAGTAGATATAGAGATCACTCTTTTAGTTAGTCAATGTTGGTCCCTAAAAATTGGCTTTACGCTGGTTGCTTGTCATATGTAATTTTACCTTTAAAGACTACGGGAGTTTGTGATTAGAGAGGTAACACCTTGAAGTTTTGGCACTGTCCTCTACAAAGTAACTTAGCTGACTTTCTGTTATCATGTCAGTGATACATCAAATGTTGATACTATGTGTGAAGCATGGCTATTAAGTTGCTTGAAAAAAATCTTGTAAGGATGGATTTTGCATTTAGAAGAGCTGACATCCAAAACCGTATGTCATGGACACAGGTAATAAATGTTGTTTATGAATGGTTACAGGAGAAAAAACATTTACATTTGTGTACAGTATGCTAGTCTTAATTATTTTTATCTCCTTCTAAATATCATAAGCTCGTTATAAAGTATTTAAAGACATGAATCATTTCATTTGTTGAAGCATTCAGTGCATCATTTAAAATGGCTACTAAAGGAGAGAAGTGGACGTGTGCTTCTCATAACGCTAAGCATAAAAATGAGGTATCAGATAATAATATGTTTCCATTGTTACGTTTTGCTGTATGAGCAGAGCTCTTCGCAGAATGGGTGATCTCATTCTAAGATTACAGTTATCTAAACAGATTTTCATTGCTAAACTTTATTCTGGTGATTTTATATCTTTGTTGGAAATGAGAGAACACAAACACTTAAATTTTAAGTCATTGATCTTTAGCCACACTAAAAGCTTTCAGGACTTGGTATTTCACCCCGGGATTGGATCCATAGCCCTTCTAAATTTGGGGATTTCAGAAATTGTGCAGGTGAGTAGGAAAAAGCAAATGTGAAAGGAAAAAACTGAGATGGAGAGGAGGAGATTATTTCGCTTTACAGAAGGAAGGGAAAGATGAAAAACAATGTAATGAGCATAGGAGAAATAATAAGGTGAAAAGGGAGGAGTCAGGTAAGTATTTACACTAATATTTTGTATTTAGTGCTCAGACATGTTATACTTTGTGCTTGCAGGAAAAACAGATTGAGACTTCAGCTTTCCGACTGACTGCTGTGCTGAGCTGTGCTTTACCCTCTGCATTTTTGCTTGAGCACAGTTGCTCCTAAGGAAGGCTTTAAATTGAGTTTCAGAGCCAACCTGGATCACAAAATGCATTACCCTACTAGAAGATGATGGCTGTCCCAATGTTCTGTCTTCTGAATTTAGCTTGTTAAAAACACACTATTAGACATCAAAAAGTCAAAGCCAGCTTTTTGTATATATTTCTGTTGGTAAATGTAGTCACTAGTATTTGGGTCAGGGCACAGGCAGGCGGGCAGGCAATAACACGTAAGAGTGGCAAAATTTGTGTGCAAAACCTAATTGCAATAATGCTGAAATTGAAAAACAAAACTGCTAGTTAATCATTATTCAACAGGACTAGGCAAAGTCAATTAATTCATAACCAAATACAGCTGTAAAACAATGGATTACTTACATTGGCTTTCATTACAGGTTAGACATCAGTGTGTGGATTTCATCCATAAGCTGTAATAAAATAAAATAAATTAGGAAATTGGCAAAAACAGTTTAATTCAGTAATTTGTTCATTTATGTGCTTAGTTACTGCATGATTCCCATGAGTCTATATGATATCATAGCGGAGTAAATGTTTAGGGAAGTGATACACTTTTTAAACTGAGCAATTAACTAATATTGATATAATGACTATAACTGGTCTTCACGAATTACTTTGCTAAAAACTTGTGTATTTTTAAATACAGAGATAGGGACCTGCCATTTTCTTGTATTTACTTGGTGGTGTGCATAAAACGCTTTTAACTGTCCACCCGAGCACCACTTCAGTGTAACTGAGCCCTGCCCCATTGCTGACTGGGGACAGAAAGAGTGAAAATGGGTGGAGCAGGGAGAGGCCTTACGGTGCCATTCACAAACAATTTTGGAGTGATAACATCCACTTTTTTTGGAAGATAGTGTATTAATTTCTGCCCATAGATAGGTCTGCATAAGAATTACACTATAAATTGCTGTGTGATCAGGTTCCCTTTCCTGTGCAGCATCTGCGTCACTGAGCAGCAGCTTTTAAGGGCACCCAGTGAAGATACAAATACTGAAAAACTGACGTAGCTGTACTCTGTATGTTCATTCTAACAGGAAAATGAAATTAAATGCAGATACAACTTTTAGAAGTTCTAGATAAGAGACTTCATGCTATATTTTATAATTAGCCTGTACTGTTACATTGTTTTGTGTTAGTGTTACACTGTTTTATGTTATGTGACTCTAGAATTGTTTAGATCATATAAATTCTTCAGTGCAAAATCACATTTCAAGTGGACCAATATTCATATTTTAAAAGTGTCTTTTTAATTGCATTGTAACTGACAATTCTTGTGTTGTCCTCATGTAATAGGTAGTATCAGGATGACTGTATTCTGAAATAGTCATTAATGGAAGACCATTGTATGCGTAGGTCTCCAGTGAGAAGTGAATTGCACAGTCCCAGGATTATGTCTCTCACGCTTTCTTTATTAACAAGAAAGTGCAGGCTGTGAGCTGTACCTTTGGTGTATATTCCAGCCTCCAGATCAGTGCCCAGGAGGAAAGCTCCCTTTCCCATCCTCTTGTCTGGTAATTTATGTTTTGGTACTGCAGTTCTGTGAGAGCAGAGTCTTGTTTTCGTGTCAGGGCTAGGAAGATGGTGAAGGTGGTATGAAGAGGTTGCCCCGACAGGCCTGCTCCACAGTGAAGCTTCCTGCGCAGAGGCTGAGCTATATACCAGCTTTAAAACCAGCCCTTCACCCATGACTCTTGTGTTTAATGAGAGTTAATTTAAAATAACCATAACACAAATATCCATGACCATGACGTAGTATTTCAACATTTTTTTACAACAGTATTTACTGTATTTAGTAACAAATTACTGAAATATCAGCAGTGCCATTTTAAGTATCAGTTAAATGTGGTATTTCCTGAATCAGGTCTTAATGTTGGGAATATAGAATCCCAGTGATGTCGAGCCTTGATTTTTACATACAGCAGATGATAAAGCTCCAGTAGTACAGAATTAGTCCTAATAGAAAAGCAAACTTTCTTTTATTTGGGTCAGACTTCATTTTTGTGCTCCGTATAGTGAGCATGAGTAGTGTTCAGTAATGAGAACTATTACGCAGCACAAGCCTATTACATACACTGTGCAGATGAAAGTCATTAGTAAATTGCCTTTGCTCAGAGTAAAGGAAGTTGAAAATACGCTGTTTCTCGTATTATTTTAATCCAAATGTTGTTATCCATAAGTATTCAGCTTAAATATATGCTGCTAGGTTCACAAATACCTAGTGAATGTCATAAAATTAATTACATTTCAAATATGTGATTCAGAGATTCAGACCGTAGGGTGGGATGAATCGCCCTCTGGAGGTGCCCGTTTCAGTCTGCTGACTTCATAGGAATCCTGCTTTGAACTGGCAAGCTCAAACTAAAAGCTGAGTGGCCTGTCACCTTAAGAGAGGAATAACTGAGCATTTCATACTACCAGGTCTTTTCTGTAGACCTCTTTCTTTGTAAGAGTGGCTGCCTTATTCCTCACCTTGGTGAGGAATGAGGTCAGTGGTATTCTTGTACTGTTTCTAAAATGAGTAAAAACAATTGTTACTGTTGCCATTTCCTGTGTATTTTGTTTTTTCCTGTCCTTTTCGATCTTGTTATCTTATCTTTCCCTGTTGTTTTTTTTTTTTTTCCTTTTCACTGGCTTTTTTAGCTACCATCTCTTCTGAAGCTTTTCACTTGCTACCTCTCTGACCATCCTACCTTCCATGTTGAGAGTATTGTCCTAACTTCTGACGTGGAAGATGGCTGACCCCTTCCTTTGATGCCGATACCAGTGTTTTCTGTGAGAAATAGTACAGTAGTGAAGACATAGAAAAAGAAGAACATGGCACTCATGAATTTTTTATGATTTTGAAGAGTCAAGAAGTATTGTTCTTCTGCCTTCATATAAAATGTGCTGGTTTCCTAATGTATTTGTAATTTAAAGATGTTTGTAGAAATGTAAAATCAAATGTGAAGAGTATAAAATCCGTATTAAAGACATTTATATTTAACAAAATATAGCATTAGTCTTTATTTTAAAAATTGAGTCCTACATGGCTCACTTGCGAAAAGTGGGATAGATTTAAAAATTGTGTACTGGTGAAGTCTGACTTATTGAAAGGTGAAAATATTTTCTTCCTCCCTATAGTAATATTTTCTTGGTATATACCTGTTAAAGTGCTCTCCTTCTCTTGAGTTCTTTGTCTTCGCCCTTTTTTTGTTCCTTTTGTTAACCTAAATTTCCTGTTCCTTTCTGCACTGGACTCTACTAACTCTTTTGGTTCAATACCAATCCATTTTTCTCTTTTTCCTATGCATCCATTCACCTAAAATATTGCCTTAAGCATGATCATATACATTCAAGAATATATTTACTTCTAAATACTGGATGGATCTACTGTTTTAGAACTTCCTATAAACCACATAAGAAACTTAACAATCCAGTGACAGCATTTTAGGTTTTTTATGACACATGTGCCTTCATAGGATCGAAGTAACTTGCCTCCTACATAAATGGAATAACAATTACAGACAGAGATAAACATTCTTGTAAAAAAATGTATATACTTATGGTGCTTTTTCAATGTAGGAATGCGAACTTAAAAAGAGCATCTGAATGAAAGTAAACATGCTGCATTCATAAATGGTATGGCAGAAGTTTTCAGATTTCAGTTGCAGATAAAGTGAAATGCTAATGGAAAGAGTGCTTTGTATTGATAGTAATATATGCAGTTAAAGTATAAAAAAAAGAAGATGAGTAAAAGGTATACATCCATAAAATCAGAAGAATTTTTGCAAATCATGATTTGTTATAGCAGAAATATTAAATAAAAGTTAATGTTTTCTGAGGGCTAGATACCTACTTATTTTATTATCTGTACTAAATGTTCTGTAGATAGTCTGAATTCTTTGGATTGCAAGAAAAGGAATGCCAACGGTATGATAAAACATAAATAGTGAAATTCAGAACTTTTTGGTTTAGATGTGTAAAATATGATTCTGAAGCCTCTTGTGATACTTACAGTAATTTGCAATAATGGTAATAATAGCAGCTTCCTAGAAAATGATTGGAGATATGGCTGAGAATATCATTTATGGTCCTTAAAAGTTTTTAACTAGTGTAGTTATGAGCAGGACTTTGCATAATTTTGAGCCCATTAAAAAAGCACCTTCTTTGCCAGATTCATTTACTGAGCATGAGGATGACATTACAGAAAAGGATTAGAAGGCAGAGGAAATTTGGAATCTCTAAAGCAGTTACACTGATGGTGAGTTTTTATGTTGTACAGTAGTAGCAGTAAGTTTTTTATTATCATTAATCAACTGCAACTGATGTTGGAAAAATGAACCATATGAAAATTACCCATAGAAAACGAAAGAATGAGTATTAAAAGCTATGTAAAACCTGTTAGAATTTTCTGGGGTAAATCTTCAAATGGTATAAATTGGCATGCGTAAAGTTAAGTCACCACTGCTTACCGAAGATGTGTCCTTTCTATTAACTATATAATACAACACAGATCCTGAAATAGTCCGTTACTTAATACTTGTATTCATTTTACAGTAGAGTAGTTATGGAATAAGGTCTTACTCATCATGAGAAATAGTACAATTCTAACAATGGCATATTGTTAAAAGGAAGTACATCAAACTGACTTGAATTAGCGTCGTTTTAGAAAATTACTTCGGTTTTGAGAGTACTGTATTGATATTGCTTGTTAAGTTACAAAACTATTGCTTGTTGAATAGTACTACTAAAATTTAGAGTTGTAGTTTGAAGATAAAATTATTTTTTACACTCGAGTTTATGTATTTTTTATGTGCAGTTTTTGGGTGATAGTGTCTCCGTTAAAACAAGTGGAGATGTCTGTCTTCTTAGTAAATGAGGAACAGTGAGGAAAACATAGCTGGAAATACTAACAAAATAGGAAAGCTTCTTCAGCAAGTGAGTAAGTGTAACCGTAGGAAGCACTTGCAAGAAGAGGATAAAGTTGAGTGAATATTGCTACATTAAGATGTGAAAACATACTTCATCTATAAATTCCTGCAGGAAACAATAATGCAGAATTAGGTCTTTCTGTTCATAAACACGGCTTAGGTACATGTGGTTTTGAGAGATGGCTGTACCACCACAAATTCCATGAAATGTTCTTTCATTGCATTACAAACAAGTCTGGCTAAGACATAAATAGAGTATAACTATCTGTTACTATATAAGGAAGACAAGGTGAGGGAAGCATCATTTATAATACCACCCTCCCTGCAGATCCTGCAATTCACGTGGCTGGCAGACACAGAGATAATTGCACAACTGAAAATGTAAGATGCAAAATCCATGACGATTGTATTGAAGGTTTGACTTTTTCTAGGATTATGAGGATCTCTATAATTACATATATACACATATTACATGTGTATTATACATATGTATGTTGCTATGTACATGAAAATAAATGTGGGAAAAACTCTAAAAGAGGAATTTGAGTTACATGTAAGAAATGTTTCAAAATAGGCTACAGGAGGATATTTTAGTATAGTACTTAAAACAACTGGAAGAAGTAATGAGAGTTAATTTTGTCCTGGATCTGACAGTGATCAGAAAAAAGAAAGATACTAGATCTAAAATGAAGACCTTATGAATATACAATACTTGTGGTGTAACAGAGACCAGAAAAAAGGGTAAACATACTGTGAAAATCACTGACAGAAATGTAAAGACTTTGAAGAGCAGAAAGCTGGTTCAGTAAGAACATTGCAATAGGATAAGAGCAAGATTCTGCTGTAAATAAATGTTTAGTGAAGTATAAAGTAGGAGAAAAGAAAATGGAACTGGAAATGGGAACTTTAAGCTTGCCATCATGCAAAAATGTAAAGGGAAAGAAAGCTTGGATCACGTGATGCTATCTGTGAAAGCAAAATTATCCACTTAGTATAGTTTCGCTAATATAATGTGAAAATATGTGAAACTTTAAAAAAAAAACACTAAAAAGCAGATTTTTTTCAAGTTTCTTCAACTTTCAGTTTTTCGCTTTGTTTCTAATAGACTAATACCGAATAAAAGGAAATCTCAGACCACTGTCTACAAATCAGATTATTTCTTTGAAAAGATAGTTGAAGAGGCAGCAAACAAAAACAGTAATTGAAAATACACAAAAGTATCTGAAAATGTGAAGGGGTCCAGATTCTGTACCCCTGTTCTGCCCACTGGAGGTAGCACAAGGTAGCCAAGATCCCTTCCTGCTGAAAAGGCTGAGGATGCTGCTGTGGGGAGGTCGCAGTCAGCCTGACGCTGGTCTGTCCCTCTCCCGTGCCAACAGCTCTCATCCTTGGCACAGGTTTGGTAATTGGAGCATGAAAAGGTACGCCTACTCTCTACCAATTTTCAGCTACGTTTAGTTTCTTAGATGACATCTGTACTAGAAAACAAAATGGACCACAGCCCAGTCAAGAGTTGGTAGCAAATTACAGTTCACATTAGCATGGCTAACGCATCTGCTGGCCTGAAGCAGGGTGGCCTCATTCATACTGCCTGCTAAAAACAGTCCCTAACCCGTGCTGTTCCCCAAATCTTGCCGTGCCTTACCTGAGTGCTTGTTGGTCTGGGCCAAGAGCATACGAAAGAGCATGCCAAAAGTTAAATGGCATGGATTATCCCATGGTAGAGCCGAAGCATGTGCCTGGGCCCTGTTCAGCTCAGTAAAACAGATGTAACCTAGTGAACTACATCCAGTTTGCAATAATTACAACTGTACTAGCCTCCCCTGAGTTAAAATAGCAGTGGCATGAGAACTAATCTTTCAGACTGCTGTTTCTTGAACAGAAATGTCAAGGATTATATAAATTTGGATGTAATATGTGACTTAATTAAAAGGAAAGAAAACAGAAAATCTGAAAAATCAGTAAATTAGGAAAGTCAGAAGAGGACAATAAAAGGCCAAACAGTACTTATCTGATGTGGAAGTATTTTTAAATGGAAACTGGAAAGCCAGTTAGATGAGTGAATATTCTTTTCAAAATCAGTAAGGTTACGATCAAGAAGTCAGTATATGACTATTTGGGTAAATAGATTTAGTTCATTATTAAAATGCACTTTGAGTCCCACCTGTGTGGACCTCCTTGTAGGATAAAAAGCTGAAATATAATGCATTTGGTTACGGTGTTTTATTCTGAGACTTCTGAGAAGGACCTGATGCTGAAGTGGGCATCCTTCAATATAAAATAATGACCTCATCGTGCACGTGACGGGATAAGTGCTTTACTGAATTATTTATACAGATTTCAAAAAGGGATATGCAGTAATATTTTAGGATTAACATAATCTCTGTATTACTTGAATGGTTTTCCAATATGTGATGTAATTACTATTAGGTTCCAGGTCATATTTTGACCTAGTGAGGTCACCAGTTATTTTCATGATCGTTTCTAATTTTACAGGTTGTAGAAAACTATGTGCAGGATGCACAAAAAGGGGAGATAAAATTGCATTCATAGACTACTTTGTGATCTGGGATTAACTCCTTAAATCTGAAGATAGAAAATAAAAAGGGAAGGGAAAATGTGGCCAGTCAGACAATGTTGGAACATAATGCGTTAGCATTCAGTTGGATATTGTCTTTGAAGTTACTCAGAGGTAAAGAGGAAATAAAAAGCTATATGCAGATTCTGAAAAGGGGTCAGCTCCTCTGGTGATTGCTAACGATCTCTACTTCCTACTTTACTTTGCAAAATCAGTGCTTGAAATACCTGTCTGAAGTGTGGTAAACTCAAGAAAGGTATCACAGTGCCATTTGGTTTATATGAAGAAAATTATCACTATTTTTGTTTGTATGTTGCATGCGAAAATATAAAATTAAGGAGCTACTAGATCTGTTCTATATAGTGCTGTTATAACCACACCTATAATGCTCGAGGCATTTTGGTATGGTGTCACCGGTAGTTTAAAAGAAAATAGATAAGTGCAAGACAAGGTAACCACTCTCATGAAAACACGCTAAATTTATTAAATGTATGTAATCCACAAATGAAGCAATTAGGGGTGATGAAAATTTTTCTATGTAAATTCAGTCAGTGTATAAAGGACATAAATGAAATAAATAAATTGGGCAAAATTTTAGGATGCCATAGGTCAAAGGAAATAGGGCCAGAAGTTGAGAAGGAAGGTTGGGAGTAGGTGTTTGGAAAAAATTCTTAATAGGAAATGATTGTTAGCGGAACACTGGGAAGCAAATAAACCATCATAACAACTCTTCAGCAATGAATTTACCTATAGATTAAGTAGCATAATTTAGTTGGAGAAGCAGTCCTGCAGAAATGCAGGCAGCTTTTCTGGAGGAACTAATTGGCTATTCTGGCTTTACTGTATTGCTGTCAACCATATGTGCAACACAGTGGGAACTGTGTTGGGAAAAATCACTTCTGTAATATGAATGTACGATTCCGTACCTTTGGCTTGCTTTGGCTTCAGAAGAGTTATGTTCTTGCAAATAATAGAAATCACATTAAAAAAAGCAAGAGAGTTATCAGTGCAAAATATAAGAAAGTAGAATTACATACACATAGATGGAGAAAAACATAAAGCAAATCTACATAGGTAGCTGGAAAAAAAAGTGTTCTTTCTTATAATGACCTTGTAATTTTGAAATGCAAATGCATTATATAAAATTCTAATACTGTGATCCCCTTCAGCATATTTTTAGAGAATTACATGAAACAACCAAACAAAATAGTTGAAGTTGTCCACTTCTATCTGAATACATTGCGTGTTCTAAACCTAATGCCTGAACTGCCTGAACTGGTAGTTCCTGTTTTGAGGAAAAGAGTCATTTTAAGACTTATGTGAAAAGAGATTCTGAAAAATGTTATGGCAGATAGTGCAGGTATGACTGACTGCTGGAGAAGTGTTCATAAACTGGTTCTCTCTTCATTGCAAATATCTTCTGTGCCCTTCACTCCTGCTTAAACAATCGCTTGTCGAGGGTTTGCCTCTCTCTGTTTCCTAAGGAAATGGGGGGACATAGTTTTTAGGACCTGCTGGATGCTACGTTTGAGAATGACGAGGAGGAGGCGACTACATCAGAATTATGGCAGAAGGGTAGAAGAATTGTAAAAGGGCTTTTCTGTACGTGGGGAATGGGTGGCTCTGAGAAGGAGCGTAATGCTGCTGGGAGCCCATAAGCCTATTTACTCATTTAGTATATGGAGAGCACACCTAGGTATCATGGGATTTGGATGTTCTGCAGTTGGATAGATTGACTAAATTACAAAGAACAACTACTAAATTTCAGGAATTCATTATGAAAGTACCCTATGAATAAACTATATGAATATTAAAAAGCAAAACCAAACCATAGAAACCACTTCTTAGATGAACTTTCATATGCGACTGTGGTATAGTTGCACAGTCTGTGCAAGTGAAGTACAGCAAGGAAGCAGAAAATCTGGGCTAGATGTCATAAAATGGTACCCAGTTTTTCACTTTTTCCCCCCCCTTCTCCTTTTCAAGGAAATAATTTGGAGATTCCTGGATAAACTATCTCTAGTTAAAAAAAAGTAAAGAGACTAGATTCTCTAGAGGCAGGCATCTGGAAATAAATGTGAAGACAGCCAGCCACTGCAGCATCTTCTTTGATCTGTTATTATCTTGCATCCTTTGTTTTACTTCGCCCAGAATATTTTTGCTTTCTTCAGACAAAACTCATTGAAAACAATACAGAATGTGACATTCTTTTACCACAAACTAATAATTGTGTAATCATAAAAAAGAAACTCCATAGTATACTTCAACTAGCAACATCCTTCTGCCTGCATTTCAGAAGATATTATCAGTTTTGAGAGAGATACAGGCTTTGAGTCAAATCTTCCTTCCATTATGCTTGATTCTCAAAGAAAACTAGAGTTATGTCTGTCTGTCCATCCATCTGCTTATTTGTGAACAATATTATAATGATTTGTTAAGCTGTTAAACGTAAAAATAAATCTTATAGTATTACTAAGCAGAAAGCATACAAAATCCCTATTCTATCCAGTTGTTTGAAGAAAAGGAAAAAAATAAGAACAAGTGAATTATTCTACATTCAAAGAAAAGTGTCATTGCTAATTTCCAAAAAAGTTACTGAAGCAGTGAACAGATGCATTTTGTTTCAAGGGTCTGTGGGTACCACTAGAGTACCACAAAATTTCAGGTAACAGGGATACTACCCAGTTTTACAGGTGAAGCAAAATCAAAGAATGCTCATGCAAAATTGCCAGAATAAGTCAGTAAATAAAATTGTTATATCTCTGTGTTAAAATGAGATCTGGCAAAGGAAAATTATTTTGATGTCCAGGTAAAGGTGAAGCCATAGGAAAGCACATGCGTGAAAAGGTTTTTGGAAAGCAGGGTTGAGAAGACACATTTTGAAAGAGTTGCATCTGTTTAGTCTAGGGAAAAAAAGACTGGGGAAAATAATCTGATATTGTCATGGGTTAATGCTGAAACCAGGACAAATATCTAAAGATTATTGTGGAGAAGATGGTCATCAATTGTCTTTTGTACCCAGTTGTGGAAGGACAGAGAAAATGATCTTAATTGACAGAAAAGAAGAACAGACTACATATTTAGTAAATCCTTCTAAGTACAAGGATGGTTAAAGACTGGAACCAGGCTATCTGGCAATGCTGGAACATCTTCCTCGATGGCAATTTTGAACAGATTAGACAAAAAGTTTTTGTCATCACAATGCTCTAACATCTATCTATATTTTAATTTTCACTTATTTTAATTTTAAAGTTCATATACATATAATTTGTATTTACAGATCGTCGATAAGGATAAAGCATTTTACCTGTTCATGCAAGCAGTACTATTACTCTGCTTACACTACTTGATCGTCCAGGCAGGAAGCTGGTTTCAGCATTGTCAATACCCTTCTTCCTTGGCTTCTAATTCTATCTAGCACATGCTTTTCAGGTATGTATAGCATTGCAGATATTATGCGGAAATACTCTGCATTCAAAACACGTGTAGTTTCTTTTAAGTCTCATAGAGCATATAGGTAACTAGAGTTTATTGTTTGACAGAATATCTGAAAGTCTGATTCCTAAACAAAACCAGAACTTCGATGATTAATTTTACTTTCTGTGGTTAACAGCCTATTTTTACTCTGATAATTATAGCCTGTTAGTAATAAAAATGAAACCTAGTATCTATGCTGTGATAATGGAACCCTAAAGTGAAATTAGTTAGTGATATTGGAAAGTATCACTTGTATTTCTTCTCCAAACCTCAAGATGTTTTATTTCCCTGTAGTCAAAAACAACATTAAAGAATATGGATGGTTCATGTTACCAACATTCATGGCCTTCGTTATAATGTGGATCATTTGCATATATGCTTTTGTGAGAGCATAAAATATGTAACGTAAGAGAGCAAGGATAGTGAAAGAATGACGATTACTTGCCTATTCAGAATACTGACAGAATTCAGTCTATTCAGGATACTGGCTAGCATGTCTGTTCATTCTAAGAAATTAAATTTGAAGGATGCTGAGAAAACCATTTCTATTTATTACTGTGATAATATCTTAGCCACATAAGGATTTACATGTTCATATCAAACAATAATTAAAGCCTTCAAATTCAAGTCTTTGTCTTCCAGTGTTTTTTCTTGTATTGGGTCTGTGGCAGAAAGGCTGTGAACATTTGCAAATGAACACTTTGTTGTACCTTTTTCCCTCAAATTGTGTTAGAAACCTTTAGATTATTAGAAGCAGCTGTATTACAAATGTGAATAGTGTACACAGAATCAAGTGGCTTTCACTCAATTAACCTCCCAGAGAGGAAGATCTAAGTAAGAGAAGTGGCACTGCTTCACTTAGGTAGCTCGCTCTGTCTTGTTATCTTGATACAAAACCAAGAGTTCCTTCCAGTATAACTTTTCTGTTTAATATTGTACTTGAATCATCTAGATTTACCTGGCTTTGGTTTATGTTTTTTTGTTTTTTTTTAAAGTAGGAGACATCTACTTATGCTATTTGAGAATTAACTTAGAAAGAGACCACCAAAGACTTAAACCTTTATAGTACAAGCCAATCTGGAGAAAGATTGTTGTCAACTTGATGTATTTAATTTTGGGAGTCTTACATGCCAACAATAATTGACTGCGTTATAACTTTGTTTGCTGCAGGCAAAGTATACCGTATGTTAAAATTCCCACAGAACTGTGGAACAAGAATATGAATCACATACCACTGCACCTTTATGTTGATACAGTTTATGCAGAAGAAGAACAGTATAGGTCAGAGAAACTTTTGGAGGAACGTGTCTGGCAAGTAACTTTAGAATGTTTAACTCGCACTTTTTCACAAGGATAGGAAAATATAATTCCAGGATAGAAGTGAAATACTGCTTCAAGAAGGCCGCTGGAAGTTGAGTGACTTGACTTCTCATGAAAGTCAGAGAGGTAGCTTATGATCCAAGATGTTCTGTGAAGAGAGAATAATGGTTCTAAATTGTGAGATGCCTGAATGAATTGATCAAATTGAGAAAAATGAAAAAACTACGAAGGCTCTTTTTTCTTACAATGTAAATCCAAGGTTGTCTGGTTTTACTTGTCAGAACTTGCTCTTCGACATGTATTCTAATTTAATAATTTTTGTAATTGAACATTTACATTTATATTTGTAGTCTGAAGTTATAAAATGCAAACTGTATTTTCAGCTTTCCCATTTAATATTTTATTGAACAGTTCAAAAAAGATTTTTTGTGGAGTAAAGAAAATATTTACTTAACCAGAGGGCATTTATTATGATGAGAAATTTAGTTTTCCTGCTGCATATCTTCACAAGACCAGTGCAGCTACTACAGAAATCAATGCTCAGAAAGGTGCTCTGTCTAGAAAAATACAGAGCTAAGAATACAGAAGGGTCTAACTCCCATTTTCAAAGGTGCCAATGAATTTATCATTTAATAATTTTGAAAATACTGCTTGTGATTAAATAAGGACATTCAGAAACAGTAAGAAGAACTAAAGGGTGTTTAGGAAGAAAAAGAATATATGCAGTTTGGTTAAGTGAGGTAAACAACCATATGCAAGGAAACTGGAATGATATTTATTTAAGTTGGCAGGAGAATGTAGAATTGAAGGTAGAATTGGGAAAATACGGTGTGCAGTTATTCTGAGTTACTCTATTATAGCAGATTTAATAATGTTTTAAAGTGGTGATAATCCTTTTGTTTAACAGAACCGCAATTGGACTGGACAAAGTAGTAGAAACTGTACTTCAGAAAGACAAACCTATGGTTGAATATAGGTTGGAAAGTATAAGCATTAGCATTGAAGAATGTGGAAGTTTGTTTGGCAAATTTTGAGAAATAAATAAGAAAATGACAGAATTAAGAAAATATTTTCTCTGGTGTGCTAGAAAGTGTATTTGTATGTACTTTGGGCTCTCCAGACTAATATCATGATGTACAATAACAGTATAAAGAGACGGTTGCTTTCTTAATGCAGTTTGTGTGTGTGTTAATTTGTATACCCCAGTTTTGCACCTAAATTGGCCAAAGCACAGAGAGTTATTTTTATTGCCAAATTTTTGTAAAGTGCATGAATAACTCGTCTGGGATGCTTCTGGCTGCTTCTTTGAGTGGTTGTGTAGACGGATTTTGTTGCTGGTGTGTTTGTGTACCCCATGAGTGCAAGGACAAATTATTTATACAAGGAGAGTCCATTAGACGGTATCAGCAGACTACTGCTTGAAGCACCCTCATGTCCTCTACCCTCAGGGCATTAAATAGCGACATAGGTACAAACAGTGATGATTTCACTATTTCCGTCATACCACAAAGATGGAAATAGTGCAGTATACGTACTGTATGATTCATTTAACTTTATCACAGAATCACAGAATCACAGAATGTTCGGGGTTGGAAGGGACCTCTGAGGATCATCTAGTCCAACCCCCCTGCTGAAGCAGGGTCACCTACAGCAGGCTGCACAGGACCTTGTCCAGGCGGGTCTTGAATATCTCCAG
>Ga0065711_1029634_pt1 | contig 35424 bp, 21 predicted proteins | sample Hoacrofraction12_FD_59098 | JGI IMG/M metagenome (GOLD analysis project Ga0065711, IMG submission 59098) | Hoatzin crop microbial communities from Cojedes, Venezuela - Epithelial fraction 12 v2 (version 2) | ecosystem: Host-associated > Birds > Digestive system > Esophagus > Crop | place... | reverse complement strand
CTGTGGGGAGGCCGTCGGTACGGAGCGGTGCCCGGGCGGCGGCGGAGGGGCCGTCGGGGCTCCGCGGTTCCTGCGAAGGCGGGCGCTCGGGGCGCCGAGCCCGTGGCCCTCAGGGGCGGCGGGAGGGCGCCCGGGTGGGCTGCGCTCCCTCGCCGGCCCCGCTGAGAGGCTGGACAATAGCGGGAACTGCCTGGGTTGCACCCCCACCCCTTTTATTTCCAGTGTTAAACGGAGAGAGTTTCTGTGGGGAAGGGTATGAAATTTTGGCCCGGCTTAGGATGGAGCCGGGGTTGGGGAACCTCCCGGGGGCCGGCCCACGGGAAAGGGCATCCTGGAAAATTCCCCCCGGGGCAGTTTCTCCAGTCGGAAATAGCGTTAATCTTGCATGGATGTCTCCTGTCCTGGGGGGAACCGACTCCCAAGGGTTTCTCTGAGACTGGCATACACGACAGATTCTGTAATGTACAATTTTCTGTCAAATAAGCTGGCTTAATCCTTCTCTGTGTATTTGGCAACCCCACTGTCATCTCCTCAACCTGCTCCCTAAAAGCTCCCAGGGAAGTGGGTCAGCATCTCCAGATGATGTTTCTATCTGACACTCGGTGAGTTTCTGCACTGCCGGCTGACTAGAAGGCAGCAGTGTGACCCTTCAGTTTATGCACATACTGAATGAGCCGTGCTTCAATTATTCATTCTGATGCTATTGCAACCTTCTGCAGTTTCTCTTCTCCAGGGACATGATGTGTAACAAGACTTTGAAATATTTTGCCAATGAGGCTGCGATCCTATGTAGGCATATGGCAGCTGTTTGCTTGTCTAGCTGTTCTTAAGGGTTAATTTATAGCAGTAAACGGTATGTCAAGGAAGACTAAGGATTCCCAGTAGGGCAGCATTACCCTCTACTTCTGTTGCCCTCTAAAAAGTCATAATAAAGCTGAGACCAGAGTAACGAATGGTTAGTGGACTAGGCTCTACAAATGAGTTTTGTATTTTCCACCTGCAAGAAGCAAAGCCTTCAAAGTACGTTTGGTCTCCATAATGAACAACGTATGGCTTCGACATGGAGTTGATTTAAATCTGATAATTTGTCAGTGTGCTAGACACTTGCTGTTTTGTAGATGAAGAAACAGGTGCAGAAATGAAATGCATTGGAACCAGAGATTTGGCGGCAAAGCTTGGAATCCCATTTGTTGTTATTGATGCTTTACTAGTGTGATCATCTGTCCATTGTGCTGTGCTCTCCAGAGAGTGCTCATTGATAAACACAGAATCATTCATATTTTCCAAATACAGGAGGCTGGGTGGACCCACAGTGGCAGCAGCTCACTTGTGGAGACATGGGATAACTAGACAGTGACCGGTAGTCAAGTAGCTTTTATAATCTATGTTTTAATAATAGGCATACTTCCGAACAGCAGCAAGGCCGATTGTTGATCCCCAGTTGCTGGAATACTCACTCTTGTATCAAATAGCAATCTAGATGAACACAACCACACAGAGAAATACTGTGTGTCTAAGGTGTAAAGAGCCTATTGTAGTTTGAACCTTCTGTGTGCAACGCCCAATAACATGAAGACCAAAAGAAAAAGAGGCCAGCGCTAGCGCAACGTGAACATGCAGCAAGCCTTCAAGAGATCACTGTCATTCTGCTAAAACTTCCACATTCTTATGGTTAGTTATAGGCAGAGAGCATTGAAATGAACTAATCTGATAGTGATGGTAGATTTCCAAGGTGGAGAGTACCTCTGAGAATATAATATTCTCAGCTGAGAAGCATCTCCCTCCAAGAGTTACTCATCTCTATATTGACTCTAAGGCATGAGAATGGAGAAATTGGCTTAAAAATGCTGATCTTAAGCCTGTTAAACTCTAGGGCTTTGTTACCAGCATCTGAGGTCAGATGTTAGGATTTTGTGGGTCTTACTCCTGAACTCTTCCATCCACCCACCCTTTTAACTGCCCCAAGTATAAAGTGTGCATTCGACTCCAAGGTGCACAGTTAAGGAAAATGGTGTTCCATTTGCATTAGAATTACAGCTTACTGACTAGTTGGTGGGCGTGAGGTTCTTCATACTGTCTTGCAAAACACTTGAAGTCTTGTCAATTTGATAGTTTGTCATACAGTATTTGAAAGAATCTATCTGGCTGACTCCGATTTTCACCCAGTAGAGATTAAAAGCTTCAGTCTTACTTGTTGATGGACACCCAGAAATTTAGTATAAATCCTGTTGCCCGACAGATCCAAGCTGAAGCAAAGTCAAGACTTTCTTTTTCGTTTCAGCTTTCCTTTACCTTTTCTTTTGCCCCAATCCCAGGAAAGGAAATTTGCCTCATGCTCAAGTGAGACAAGCCAGCAATACACAACTGCTGTGCTGTTTGCTGTTTTGTCAATCCCTTGTCTCCCCCTGAGTGCTCTCTTGTCGCTGCAAAGCCTCGCTCTAGTTGCATACTTCCTCCAGACAGATTAGAGAACAAAGGAGGAATTCCTGTCGCATCTAATCAAAAGTCTGAGGTTTCCAGCAGAGGTAGCACAGCCAGAATCAAGAGATGATCACAGGGCAAGCAGTAAGAGGCTAATGATTGATTACCAGGGCCCCACTGGGAAACAGTACAAATTCATAAAGTCCTATTTCTTCCTTTTCACCCTGCAGCTGGTTAATTCGTTCTATGCGTGTTTTCTGCAGTGCCAGGAAAACCGTCCATATTGGGTTAAGGAAACTGGGAAGACCATGGAAGTGCTTACTGGAATGAGAGCCAGAGCCAGAGCCAGATGAGAAAGTCAGGCCACTGTTGTCAGGAGGAATACCAGATCATCTCTATTCTTATGTACACAAAGGCTTACTATCTGTTCTGTGCCTGCTTGTGACCACCACGGCTGGCATTTGAGCTCTGAGGGAAGGAACCTGCAGTCCTTTGGTCAAGGGCAAATGCAAAGAAAATGTTTAGTCCATTGAAATGAACTAGCTGCCTCGGTGCATCCCTTCTGCTGTGTGCTGCTGGTGTAACTACAATGAAGGTAATAAATGTTGACATTTCTAATATATCCCTAAATCTATGAAGAGAGCCGGTCACATCTTTCCCATTCGTTGTTTCAGTATTCCAGCAGATTCTAACACAATTGGCTTTTGTTCATTTTAAATATTAAAAGATTTTTGGTGGCCTAAAAGTGAGAGATTTAATTTGCTTTTTTAAGTAAAAGTTGAGATTCTTGATCGTGGTTGTACATTAATTTCAAGTATTTGCTTTGGTGAGGTGCAGGGCATAGCAGGTAAAAGAGGCTGTAAACTGGGTAAACATGATTTTCTGAACAGGAAGATCTTCTTTGAATAGTATCAGAAGATTCAGAGCTCATAATCTGTGTGCTTTTAGTCTGTGCCAGTCCTTCAGACAGGCCACAAGCTGCTTAAAACTGATATGATAGCTGTGTCGATGTGCCCTGGATCTGCTTCTGTTCAGTGTTTTCTTAGATCACCTGGATGGTAATATAAAGAGTGGGTGTATCACATTTGCCAGGGACATAAAACTGTGAGACTTGAAATATGCTGGAGGAAAAGAATAGAATTCAGATTTATTCCAACAAATTGGAAGAACTACTAGGAAAAGAACTGGATGAAATTCAGCAGGGATAAATGCAAGGTACTACAATAAGGCAGGAATAATCAACTGCATAAGCACAAGCAAGAAGCAAATGACTAGGTTGCAACTGCAGAAAAGCATCTCAATGTTATAACAGATCACAAGCTGAACATGAGTCAATGTCATGCTGTTGCAAATGAAGGCTAACATCTTGCTAGGATATATAAAAGACATAGAGCCTGGAAGGTACGTGAAGCAATCCTCCTGCTCTGTTCAGCATTGCTAAAGCCTCAACTTGGAGCCTGTGCAAAGTTTTGGTTATTTCACTTTGAGACAGTTGGGATTCAGTTGGAGAGAGTCCAGAGAAGGGCAGCAGGACTCATCAGAGGTCTGAAAAATGTGACCTGTAAGATGATTTGAAAGAACTGAAATCATTTAGCCCAAAAAGCAGAGAATTGCCAGATGAATATTACAGTCTTGAGATACAAAATAGAGGAGGGAATGATCTTTTCTTTGGGCTCATGGTGGGTGGAGCAGAAAGCACGCAGTAGCAGAAAGAAAGATTATTTTAGACTGCAGGAATGATTTTCTGGGACCTAGGATAATAAAAACTGTTGAATATTTGGTCTGGGTAGATTATGAAGATTCCACGACTTTAAGAAGAAGTTAGACAATTATCTGTGAAAAATGAAATCAGGGTAGTGATCCTATCATGGGAAGGTACCTTGGACTTTGATGTCTTAAATTCTCTTCTAGACCATTCCTCTATCACTTTATGAAAGCAACATACTAATTTCAAGTAAATGAAACAAAAGCTGTCTGCTGACCCTGTTCTGATGTTTGCCTGATATCCAAGGGTAGCACAGCACCAAGAACATTGCCATTCTTTCTGAAAAGAGCCCAAAAGAAAAGTATAAGCTTACTAGAAGATAGTTAAAAGGGGTTTTTTTTTGGGGGGGGAAGACATAGGGAACAGGACATTCTGATTTCCCTGGAGCAAATGTGTGACTGAGCCTATGAATGCTGAAAACAATGATATGGAAGAAGAAAAATGAATGAGGATTAGCAGTTAGCAAAATGATCTGAACTGAAAATACAAACTCTTCCAGTATTTTACTCCTTGAATGGAAGACAGTAGTCCAAAAATGCTTTTGTAGAGATAAAATTAAATAAAATAATGGATTTCAGAATAGGAATAAAATAAAGCATAGTTCTACAATTGATGTTTTTAGGCATTTCTCCAGGGAGAGAAAATCTAGCTCCTGTAGTATTCATGGTTTAACATATATTGTTTAACATAAATGGAACAGGTGGTCCCCTGTGCATGGTGAAAAAATGCTGCATCTCTGTGAGGAGACAGGTAGAATGAAATAAGAGAGCAATGATGATCTCTTTTGGATGCTGCAGTGGTGAGCTGCATGTAAGATCCTGAATAGAACACACTTTGAGTCCAACCAAAGAATTTTTTAATCCTCTAAAGGGAGAAGGATTTTTCTTTCTCCCCAGGCTTTAGATCTTTCCACTCAGACAGAAAGAAGAGCTCTTAGATAAGTTAAAGACGTACTGGGAGCAGTGGAAGTGTTTTTTAGACCAACTAGGCAATAGGGAATTTTTTCTATGAACACAGGTACTCTCTGGGACCGAAAGGCTGCAAAGCAACTGCAGGAAAGAATCTGTGTTGAGTGAGCAAGACAAGAAGAAAATGAAGCTGCGCTTTTTAGAAGTATGTTTTCATGGAGCTGTTGCTCAGTGAACTGTAGCATATTACCATTATAATCTGGTGTCATTTAAACACTCTTACACTAGATTATCCATAAACTGATGGAAAATCTCATATTTTGATTTACTGTGGGACATGTGAGCACAAATTGCAACACTATATAAGCTCTAATTGCTTTTTCCCCTGCCCCCATCTTCCATTGCTGCTTGAACACTTTGGGAAAAATAATGATTTGCTTAGAACGCCAGTCACTTGATGCCCCAGTTGTTTCAAAGTAAATTCACATCCCTTCCATGCAGGGACTGACCCGTGCTTCACATTAGCTTGTATTGCTTTGCCTGAGTTTATTTCATCACTCCTTCTCCCATCGCTTTGCTTTCTTTGCTTCTCATGAGTATATGAAATCCAGTCTTTATTAGGGAGACAGAAAGGGTATCCAAAAGAAGGCTTACTGCGACCCTATAATAAAGGGGGTTCAGCTTTGGAACAAGGTGGTTCTGGAAGGACATAAAGCAAAGGACAGGTAATGTGAAAAACCTCCATTTTACTAGTAGGAGGAGGCAACAAGGTAAAAGGGTTGTTCTCTAGGAAACTTTGGAGGAAATCTGAGACAGACTGGGCAGAGAACTACTGAGTATGCTGGAGGGGCTTCTGCAGATGGTAGTTTCGTGTCGGAAGCTGTTGATAATTGTCTTTAAAAGGAAAGGTGTTAGACAGAAGTAGCTAGAAGGAAGGTACAGAATGGAAAGAATTTGAGTAGAGGGAGCACTGGCTTGAAATATGAACTGAATGTGAACATTTGGTTTTAGGGTGCGTGGCTGAAATTTCTCAATGTGGTTGTGAGGAAATTGTGTAGGCTATTGCAAATGGCACTTCTGTCAGTATGAGCTGCATATTTAATGCAATGTAATGATACCCAAGCCTGCTTTAAATAAAGCATCTGCATAACAGTGTTCAGAGTGGCCATATCCTTCATGTTAATTCATGGGTTTTTTCTTTTATGTTATGTCCATTTAGGGTCTAAAAGTTATGTAAAACCTACCAGTGGGTTGCCGCAGTCTTTATTTCAGTATTTTCTTTTCCTATAAGCAAAAATCAGAGGCGGCAGCTTCAAGCTGTCAAAGGCAATTTTGCCTGGGAGGAAACTGGCTGGTCACGCAGATGAGCCTGGAATCTGTGAACACTTGACAGGCTCTGAGCGCTTTCTCACTGTGAATGAAGAACTGATGAGTGAACAGCAGTGTCCAGCAGTGCTTTTTGATGGTAATGCCAAAGCCTTTTATCAGCAGCTTCCCAGTGCAGATGGAGTTTTACAGAAATAGTCACACAAGCATTTCTGTTGCCATTATGAGGAGACTGGCGTTTTTTAAATACTGGAAACAACATAAAGCCAGAAAGCAGGTATGGGAAAACTTTGTAAAACTATGTGTGTATTGAGGAGATTGTTCAGCAAATGCTGCTCTCTGTCCCTCCCGCCAGGGCAGCAGACTCTGCCTTGTGGGCAGCAGCACCTCAGTGTCAGATTGTCACAGAAAAATCCAAGTTCAAAAGCACAACTGTGAAAATTTGACTTGTACAGGGTTTAAGGGAGGAACTTCATAGCTCACTGTTGAAGACAATGACAAGCTGATTAAATCCACGGATCAAAAATACTCAGTGTTTAAAAAGTGGAAGCAGAAACTGGGGTTTTCCTGAAAATACCAGCTATCAGTTCGCAGCCTTGAGATCTCGCATGTGCACCAGCCACAGCCTGCTGAGAAATAGTTGTTAGTAAAATGCCTAGAAACCTGAAGGGGCCCAGGTTCCAGCTATCTATAGGCATTCCTCAGAGAGGTCTCATTACAAGGGATTTGGCAGGAAAGACCACTGGAAATGGGGGACTGCACGTGGCTGATTGTGAAGGGTCAGTATTAACAAAGGTGACAATGACTAACTTTGCTAACTTACTTTCCTACATTTAACTGTGTATCTGTAGACATAAAGAATGCTGCTGGGCCGAGAATTTGATAAACCTGATTCGTGAAGAGCAACTGATACTGAAAAGCACTATGTGTATTGCAGAATTTAATTGTTAATCAAGAACTTCTGTACTACCCAGGGGAAGTCTGCATTTCAAGAGACTCTGGTGACAAAAATTGAGGTAGTCACATGCAATGATTATTCTTTAAATGATTGTTTCTTGATCTGGCTACCAATTCACTAGGTATGAAAACAACAGGATTGTCATGTTGGACAATTAGAAAACAGGTCCAGAGAAAAGCCTCGTTAGTGAATGTGAACTTTGACTGACATCTCCCTTTCCCCAAAGAGAGTTTGGCAGAGCAGAGTTTTTGTTCTGGAATAATACTGGCCTCTGCTTTGGTGCTGAGCACATGATGCTTGTTTCTTCTCAGTTCTCCAGCTCCAGGCCTGTGTCCTGAACCAGCAGGAGGAGGAGCAGAAAGGAAGATGCCAGAGCAGGGATGGAAGACACACAGATCTTAATGCCCTTTAGCACCTTCTTCACTAAACTAGAGCTCAGTGAATTTCCAAATTGAGATGTTGCAGTATGTTGGCAGTGAAGAGCAGCTCTGCAGTGCAATTCACAGTATTCTCTGAGTAGCTTCACAGTAATGAAACAGCAGGGCATGAGAAGAAATGAATGTGATTTTTTGGCTGAGTGTGATGGCAGATGTTAAAAGACAGCATGCTTTCTTGCCTTACCTGTCAAGACAAGAAAAAGAACTCCCAAGGAAAGCAGCATTCCTGTAGGCAAATGCCCCAGTATAGACAGTTTTTTCAGATGGATTTGCAAAGCCTGCTGTCAGAAAATACCGGCCCATAGCATGTGACGTTTTCTCAAAGTATGCTATAGTGCAGCCTTCAGTGGATAAAAAGACCAAAGCAATTATGTTTTCATTGATAAAAAATAGTGTTACAAGTTGATCTATCAAGCAGAGAGAACTGAATCTCATCTGTTCGGAAAGTTTTCTGTTCACTGCAGGTAAGCAAGAGGGGGACCGGAGTTACCCAACTTTGAACTTCTTTGGTGGCATTGCTAAATCTGTCTCAGCAGTCAGTAAGTTCAGACATGACTAGGAAACAAAAATGCTTTTTATTGTTGTTGTGTATAATCCTAACTGGCACTCAGTTGTCCATTAATTCCCTTAGGGGATGATTATTGGACTTGACAGGCTTATCCTAACTTGTGACTTGATGATCAATTAGCAAGAACCAGCATATTCCCTCTAGCTTTTAACCAGGAGGGTGATGTGGCAGGTCTTAGAGCAGTGACTGGAGGGCAGCATTCCAGTAAGTGGAGAAACGGGTTGGAAGCAACAACTGCAAGCACAGAGTTCCAGGAAAAATGAGAATTGTGTGCCCACTCAAGTGAGAGGCAGAAAGAGAATGTGTGGCTACGCAGCTAGAGAACAAAACAGACAAGAAAAATCTGAAAGTTGTTCCTTTTTTTGATTAGGACCTTACATAATAGTTAAATTAAAAATATATATTGACTGATACAGAGTGCAGGAGCACAGACTCACAGAATGGAAAATGAGGACATAAAAACATTATAGAGAGGACAGTAAACAAACCTTCAGAGTACTCCACAGGTTCCAATGTGTCTTACAATATCTCCACAATCTCATGTGCAACAGTCTTCAACAGGAAGGTACATAACACAAAAGTTGCTATTCCTGTATTGTATGGACAGTCAAAATGACTTTCCTATTTAGTGCAATTTCATGGGTGGCAGGTTCCACAGTTCCTATTAGTTCCTGGCCAAATAAACCTACTATTAACAATTGTTTTCATTCTTAATGAAGGGATGAGAGAAGAACATAAAACGATCACTGCAAGATTTTTCCTCAACTGATGGTGCTGTACCTGACAGGTCTGCTGGATGACCGGGCACGTGAACGAAAGTGGCAGTATGGAACAGGAAGAAAAGCCAGTACAGCCCATGTTTAACTGGAAGGCTTAATCTCATCCTGATGAAATTTCCTTTAATGTCAATAAATATTTGTTATAACCAAGGATTGAAAGAAAATTGACAAATAGGGCATCAGCTCCTAGAACAGCACAGGAGCCTTCTCTTCTGGTCTGCATGGTTGGAGGATGAAAATATTCAGTCAGCTGCATTGAAGGTAACTGCTGCTTAGATGCATAGAGGAAAACGTGGTTTAAAAAGATCAAACAATAACTACTGATACTGTAGATACCTACCTATAGTAAATACTGTAAATACCTACCTATAGTCTCTGAACTGTTGCTAGACTTTTGTTTGTTTACAGAAGGAGTGGGGATTATAGTGAGACTGAAACTTTCCTTCACTGGAAGGAAGTGGGGTAGAAAAACTCAGCCATGGTATGTAACAATAAAACAGAAAGAATAGAGGCGTTAGACTCTGAGTTGATTCCAGAGTACTGGTTCTAGTGCCATCCTGCCCACCTAGTGTTTCCACTTTGTCACTCACAGTTCTGTTTACCCTATTGATTATAATGCAGAGATGTTTTTTTTAAAAAATGTCCCTAAGAATGTAAGCTATACCACCACTCAGGAAAACCTAAGAATAAGCTTGTGTTTAGTGGGCCTGTCTAAACAGCATTTTCATTCTGTATCAACTCTTTAAAGTCCCCATGCTTCATTAGTTCTTGGGAAAAACATTCATCTTTTTCCTGCCCAAACTCTTACTAAAAGAGAAAAATTACAAGGGTAGTCTGTGATGCCAAACCCATCTGTGTCTTCCTTAGGCTCCCAGCTTTTGTCTCCAACTCGGAAACGTCTTCTGCAAACACTTCTAAACTTTCTCCCTCATTGCCTCTTAAGAGTCTCTCATGGTCTGTGTAGCCATTACCTTCCTCTTCATGTTCTGCTTTAGCACTGCTGTGGTACTAACTGGATCTTGATTCCAAGTGGGCAGATGATGAAATGGAACCATCTTATTTGCTGACTCTTTAATTTTAGCACCTTTAATCCTGAAGGTTTGGTTTTCGTTTTGTCTTTCCCAGACTTTATAACAGCATAGTAAAAGTAAAAAATCTGATGCTACATCTGCCTGTTATTACCTGTGTCCCCTAACCTATGTCTTCTAGACTATAAGCGTCTTTTAAAAGCTCTTCTACAGAGTCCAGCAATGTGCAGTTCAGCAGGCTACCAGCTTCTTTGCAGACTGCTATAGTTGAAATATCTTAAGCCAGCTCAGAAAGTTAAAATAAAATCATCCCTGTAACTAAGTCTTGTTCATTTTTAAATAATAATTTCCCATTTGCCTTTGGAATAGCCTGAATTGCACTGCTTGTACTCAGCATTCTTCCTCATAAAGTATCTGTCACTCCAGTAGGTGTGTTGCTGGGACAGTCTGGCTCGCAGCATCCCTGTGGTTCACATGGATTTGCCTCCACAGCCAAAGCAAGAAAACCCAGGACTTATGTGAAAAAATCCTCACGCTACATGGCTTCCAGCCCAGCCACCTGGGACGATGACATTGCCCTCTACTCCATTCTTTGAGGTCTCTGTGCCTTTCGCTCTCTTTAGAGCTTACTTTCGCACTGGCCACTCTGCCTTTTGGGGCCTTCCTCTCTCTCTGCCTGAACTAAGATCTTTATGGTATATGCTGCCAAAGTGTCAGTTACTTTCTTTTACCTATCAAAATACCTCCTGGTATTCCAGGCCAGGGTGTCTCTGTCAATCCTTTATACCAGTGTGATCTGCCTTCTGGTGCAGCAATCAGGTTCCTCCTGGAGAGATGGGATGCTTCAACAAAGGCTTGTTCCACAGGCTCAGCATCTCTTGTGCACACCGGGAGAAAGAAATGCACACATAACCCGGGCTAAAAATGGAAATTAGGTTTGGGGGTGGGAACAGAGATGGTTTAACTTTGTCATTACTGTAACTGGATCCATGCAAAAATTTCTACTGTTGAAATGGTCTCAGTGTTTTATGTCTAAAGGTTGCAGTGTTAAATAGACACTACAGAAACAGACTTCTGGACTTCTGGCTTTCTCAAGCTGAGGTTCCCAGTCTTCTCTGGCCTGTTTCCTTCCTTTACAGTTTTTAGTCTTGTTTGCTTGAGGAGTGTGTATGTGGTGGAGAGTTGGATTTGTGTAATTTGTTCATTTAGAAAAGGATGTAAAAAAAATTATATTACATTTTAAAGCATTAGTGTGTTAGAATAACTCCTTGCTCCTACCTCGGGACACCTTTGTCTGACTGAATAAGTATTCTTCTAAATACACATAGCAGCCAAAATAGAAGACACATGTGTCACCCTGGCATTTCAAATGTGTATAACAAATTTCTTTGAATGCTGTTATAGGAAGAAAAATCTTAATGTCAGAAATACCATGTTTCCATTTTGATCAGAGAATATACATCATCTTATATAACATCATTTGACCTTAAACAGAGTTGTTAGGGCTTCAGTTGAAATATAGCAGGTTTGATTAATATTCTGAAGTGCAGGCTAGTATTAGAGGCTTATGCCAAAATACAGTCTCCACTTCCTTTTCCTGAGTATGACTGGAGTTGAGGCACTTCAAAAGAATTTTTGTCTCTCCATGGATCTTTGAGTACACAGAAGCTGTTTTATTATGTTATAGAACTCCCTTGACTCAAGGAAACATTTAAAATTAAGTACTTTCTATATTAATGCCATACAGTTCTATCATTCAAAATGTGGCTTATCATTTCCAAAAAGCATCCTGAATTCTTCAAACAATGTTTTACCTCTCAGGATCATTGCAGAGTTCAAAAAAACACATGCATCAAAAGCAGAGAAAGGCCAAAGCCGTAAGCAAATCCCTGATTTTGTCACACAGTACTGTCTATACAGATTTTGCTTTTGAGGATCTGCTACAATTAATTGCTCCTTGCTGTTAGAAGAAGTGATGCATTTGCATCATTATCTGATGCTCTTAATCTGTGTCGAATGAGTGCAACAGACAGTATGTGGTATCTGGGGAAAAAAAGTATCTTGCTAACTGTAGCCCAAGAAGGCTGTTCATTACACAGGCTTTCACTGATTCAAATAATTGAAACATTTGCAGCTGTCCTTAAATATTAGAGTGAGAGCTAGGAAGAACAGGGCTTTGCTCTTGCAGCTGACAGGATTTTAAGAACTTTTACTAGCAGTTAATCCAACTGCAGTGCTTCACTCCTGTTTCATATCTCATTCTTCAGTGATCTTCGGGGTAAAACTCCCACTGAAATTAAAGGATTCTTGCCTAAGGTAGGACTAGGGAATCTAGCTCATTAATATTTTGGAATAAAAAGAAAAGCCTTGTGAGTTTTACAAGAAGATCTGGCCTGAAAGTCTAGAAATGGGGTGACCTTTCTATTATTGGAAGTCCTTTTGTAAATCCATGGATTTCAGTAGAAGGGTAAAGCTAATTGTCTTTCTGCTGGTGGATTGATTCTGTTCCAGGACAGAAAAATCACCTCCAGCAAGCACAAAGCTATTAAAGTTTCCTGGGTCATGCAAATGATGAATTCTGTCTCTTTCTTTTCAAAAACGATTTGCAACTCTTGTTCTGCTATGTAAGTCACTAGCATTTTAGCCCCTTCTTTTCAGGTCATTAATTTAATGTCAGTGCCTCTGATAACTGTTTAGCTCCATCATGTGCTTTGTACCTCCTATTCCAAAATTAGTTTCTTGACTTCTTCCCTGTGGGCTCCTTTCCTTGTTGGTACTGCCTAATGTAAAGGCAGTAGCACACCTTGTTTATCCCTTGGGTCTGCTTAACTTCATTGCATGCTTCTGTGGTGTTACCACAATAAGGAATGGTAGGGCAGGGGCAAAGGGCCCCGATTCATATGTAGATGTAATGAGAACACGGCTGCTATGTATGACATGTACATGGCCCATGCTGAAGACCCATTTTTCACCTCTAGCCTGGGTCTTTCACCTCACTCTGACATTTTAAAACTTAGGCCATAGCATGAACTTAAGGCTGATACCACAGTATCCATGGCCAGCCTCACATCCCTGGTGCTCTCTCTTCCCTGCTGGAAGAAGCTATCCCAGTAAAGACTTGGGCGCTAGAAGCATTTGCTGGGGGAGCAACAGAGCATTTTGAAAGCTTTATCTTTCAGACTTACTATGCTAATACTCAAGTCCAAGAGTAGTTACGAGTTGCCTCTGTTTATGTAGCTAGCTGAGTCTTCCTAATGACTGGCAAATTATTCTTAGACTGGTTTAGTGTGAGAGGTAGTTACTAGATACTTTCTAAATTATTTTAAATTTAAGAAGAACCTAAATAGTCCTGAAAGTGGTGGGTGGGAGCTGTCAAGGAAATAACTTGCTCATGGAAACACAGCATAATTAACTGCCTTATTTAAATGACTTGCCAGTGAGTTATTGGGAAGAGGTGTTAAATAAGGGACTGCAGCAGTAGAGAGTCTTTGCAAGTGTAATTGAGTGATCCAGCCGTTAGTAAGTGACCTTATTATAGAGAGATTAGCTTTGGGACAGAGACAAGGATAGTGGTCATCTGAAGGAACATAAGGTCAGATTTATTACCGAGTTCATAAAGTGTTTTGTCTTTTTGTGCTTTTTTGGACAGCAGTGACATGCTTGCAGTATATTCCCTGACTCATGGATACTCTTGAGCGAGCTCTGGAGCACAGGCAATGCTTTAGAATCAGGCTGGTTAGTGTGGCTAAAAATGCAAATGCCAAACCCTTTCCTGTCATTTTTTGTCTCAAGAGTGTCTAGCCATGTCACAGTCATCCTGCTTCTCCATGCAGCCACACCACAGTGATCATTGGAATAACAATGGATGAGTATGAATCAGAAACATCAAATAGCCCTTGTAAGTTTGCCTTTAGGGCTTCGTGTTCTAAGCTGGAAGCTGAAATGAGCCTGCAGTGCTAGATACAGCACTCTGCACTCTGCAAAAATAATACTGCTGCACCAGAGGCTGAGCTCACAGTGTGACAGTTTGGGATTTGGTTCTTGGTGGGATGTTAGGGCCTTTTAGTATTGTTTACATGGCAGCAATGGCCAAATGCTATACAGGCATGGGAAGAGAGAGAGTCTTTGCCCTGAGGAGCTCACAAACTCAATGGCAAAGCAAGGAAGAATTAAGACATGGAAGCAGTTGCATGGCAATTAGCTATGGCTTAATAGTTCCATTGAAAATGCTTTCTTAATTTGCTGGATGAAAGGTACTCTGTCAGACCTGCCACTAGCTGATTAGTTCCATGTAAGTGTCAGGGCTAGGGTTAGTAGCAAGTGAATTTTCAACTGTGAGAAGGCAGTAGCTACAGGAATCAGTTATTGAATCAGGAATCATGACTTAGGAGGTCTCTAGTCCAGCCTCCTGCTGAAAGCGGGTCCAACACTGAATGCAGACCAGGTTGCTCACAGCTTAATCCAGTCTGGTCTTGAAAACTTCCAAGGATCGAGATTTCACAATCTCTCTGTGCAAACTGCTTCATTCTTAATTGCCCTCAGCATGAAATTATTTTGCTTATATCCAGTCCAAACCGTCCCCTTTGGGTTTTATGACCATTGTCTCTTATTCTCCCACCACGTACATCAGTGAAGAACCTAGTTCTGTCATCTCAGTAACCTTCCAGTACTGGAAGGCTACTACTAGATCCCCCCGAAGCTTTGTCTTCTCGGGGCTAAACAACCGAGTTCTCTCAGCCTCTGCTTATACGGCAGGTGCTCCAGACCTCAGCCATCTTGGCTGCCCTCTCCTGGAGTCACTCAAGTGCCAGCTAAAGGGGAATAATCACTGCCTGTGGTTACTGGCTACATTCTGTTGGTGCACCCCAGTATGCTGTTAGCCTTCATTACTTGCAGGGTACAGCACTAACTCAGGTGTAAATTAATGTTCTCTAGGACTCCTTGATCCTTTTCAGTAGCACTGCTCTCCAGCCAGTTAGTCGACAGCCTGAACACATAGAGTTAGTCCATCTCAGGTACAGGAATTTGCATTCATCCTTGCTGAATTTCCTTTCAGTCCATTCCTCCAGCCTGTCTAGGTCCCTCTGAATAGAAGCCGTGCCTCCAAGGATATTGGCAAACTCTCTGTTTTGATGTCATCTGCAGCCTTGATGAGTCGGCATTCTGTCTCTTTCTACAGGTAATTGACAAAAATATTAAAGAGGACATCTGAAATTAAACATTTGCCCTTGAGCCTGACAATTCGCCCAGTTTTTCACCCATCTGGTAGTTCATTTATCTACTTTGTAACATCACAACTTGGATACAGGAATGCTCTGGGAGACTGTTACAAAAGCCTTGCTAAAAGGTAGGTGACATCCACCGGTCTCTTCTCACAAGAAGGCAATCAGTTTGGTTAGTCATGACCTACACTCAGTTGATAAACACATGCAGAATGTCATGTTTTTTGCCTAGAAATGTGTTCCATGAGTAACACTCCATGATTTGCCCAGGGACCAAAGTGAGGGGCTAACTGGCCAACCAGCCTGTAGTCCCTCAGGTTGTCTCACTTGTCCTTTCTGAAGATGGATGCAACATTTGCCTTCCTCCAGTCACCAGGGAGCTCCTTTGATTTCCGTGACCTTTCAAGATGATGGAGAGTGGCCTCAGTATGAGATCAGTCAGCTCTCTCAACACCTTTCAGAGGAGCCCATGGGGTCCCATGGGTGTGTTCGAGAGAAGCAGGCTAAGTCAGGAAAAACATTATGAATTCAGGGGCATGGAGGAAAATACTGAGATGTTTGTGTGAGAAGTGATCTAATGTAAAATTAGGACATGGATGGATATTTCTTTTTGTCTTTGCTAGTGTATCACTTTCATGTAATAAAGTGAGAATCTAATTCATTCTTGGGTTCTTATCTTTTAGAGCTACATTTCAGATTTCAGTTTTATTCTCAAGTGTGAAAGAGTAGGGACTGTAGGTCAAACTGAATTCCTGCTGGTGAGTGATTCTAGGTATCACACCTTGCCAAAACAGGATCCTATTGCCACCTCACAGTCTATGTGGATTCTGTCTGCTTTACTTCTATTACTAGGCTATCCTGTTTGATTCAAATATTTACCCCTTCCGTTATCCTTTTTAATTCAGGATTTTTCTTCACCCCTCCCCCTCAATGAGCAGCATGTTTTGCTCCTGTTCTGCTGGTCTGTGAATTCATTGTTTGGAGGCTGGCAAGCCACCAGTTCTGGGGTGACAGATGGGGCAGACTGCAAACCAGGCAGTTGCCTCCCAGCCTGAATGATATTTTAATAAGCGCAAAGAGGTGACAGAGAGAGAAGCTGCTCGTTGGAATGACTGGCAGTTTTGTTTTCAGCCTCCAAGCAGTAATAGATGATTTTTGGCCTCAGTTCAAAAAAAAATCACAGAAACTAGAAGCAGAAAATCCCATTAGCTCCTAACTTACCCCTCTTTTTTAAGGGTCAAAAAAGTTTTTTCTCTCTGGTCTATTATCCACATAGGGAGTTGTTTCACTGTTTTTGGTGTTTCAGGTCACTCTCAGGGATTCTGTAGTTTGGGAGACTTGCTTTTAATTTCTCTTTCATTTTCCTGCTTTTTTTTCATTTAATTCTTTTTCTCCATTGTCTTGCTTCCTTCCCTGAACATTCCCTCTTTTTCTAGGTTCTCTACATGCTTCACAGATGCATGGTAAAATCCGTCTGAATAATGGGGTCTACCAACTTACTTGGCTTACAGCTTCCACATCCTGTGAAACAGTGCAGTGCTAGGCAATGGCATCTGCATGGGAATCTCTAGAGCATATGTCCTCTTCTCCCTGTCCTTCAGTTGTGTCTCGGTTGTATAATACAGGGTCTGTGTAGGGCTTTGTTTTATCCTTGGTCTTATGAATAAAAGCACTACAAAAGGGAGCTCTGGCAAAGCCCCAGCAAGCTCTGAGATCCCTCTGCATTGTGAGCAACACAGTGTTTTGCAGACAAGCTGTAAGGTAGGCAGGCTTTCAAATGAGAAGATTCTTTTTCTTGCTACAAGTGCAGGGAAAAAAGGTCCAGCTCTCACTAGGAAAATATCAAAATGGTGCTGGGATCTATACTGAGGTGTTGTCCCATACGCTGATCAGAGGATGTACTGGAAACTTCTCAGTATTTGGACATAGAGCTTCATGTCTGTTTAGAAAAGTTCAGGTCCAGGTTTCGGCTGGAGTATGAGCTGGAAGTTAATGGGATTCCTGCTAAAATATGCTTCCTTTTCCTTTCAGATACAATGATGACATTGAAGGTTCAGATCCTGTTTGGCTTCCTTTGCTGCATGATTTTTGTGCCTACAGATGGCTTCCCAGCAGACACCACTACTGAATTTCGCTCTGCTTTCTCTGTGGCCAGAACCAGCAGCATGGAAGGGAGCTCTGAGATGGTCATTACCTTTGACAAAGTGTATGTGAATATTGGGAATGACTTTGATCCCAAGACTGGATTGTTCCGCTGTCGGATCCCTGGAGCCTACTACTTCTCCTTCACTGTTGGGAAATACCCCAAGAAAAACTTGTCTGTCATGCTGATGAGAAACAAGAATGAGGTGCAAGTGATTGTGTATGATGAACATCACCGCAAGGAGCGGAAGGTAGCCAGCCAGAGTGCCATGCTGCAGCTTGACTATGGTGACACAGTTTGGCTGCGTTTACATGGAGACCCCAAGTATGCTCTTTACAGCAATGTGGGCCCCTATACAACTTTCAATGGCTACCTAATCTATCCAGACACTTCTGCCTTCTTCCAGAATGCTCTTAGCTCTCGAGAGCTGGGGCTGCGCCGTCCCACTATTCAGCAACTTCCCGGAGAGCAGAATGAAGCTTCACAGCGACACGTGTTATCTGATCAACCGAACAGGGAACAAGACCCTCGCTCTGCATTTTCCGTTGCCCGCTCACAAAGTCTCCTGGGGACAGATGACAAGCAAACCCAGCATGAGCCAATCACATTTGACACAGAGTTTGTGAACATTGGAAAAGATTTCAATTCCTCTACTGGCATCTTCTCGTGCCGTATACCTGGTGCATACTATTTCTCCTTCACCATTGGCAAAATGCCCTTTAAGACTATGTCAGTGAAACTTATGAAGAACCACAATGAGGTGCAGGCCATGATCTATGATGACAACCACTCCAAGAGGCGGGAGATGCAGAGCCAGAGTATCATGCTGCCTCTGCAATACGGGGACACCGTTTGGCTCTACAGCCATCAGCATGATGGCTATGGTGCCTACAGCAACCATGGCAAGTACATCACCTTCACGGGCTTCCTGATCTATGCAGAGGCTCAGCCAAAGCAGCTTCCAGGTGCCAGCTCATCCCAAGGGTCCAATAATTAAACGTACATGTGAAAGGAGCATAAAAAAAGCCAAGGTGCTTTGAACTTGGGTATAGCTCCTCTTCGAGTATCGTCCTCTACTTTGAGCATGCTACCATGTGTCCAGTGCTTTCCTGTGCTGCACGCTTGTGCCCTGTATGCAGGGCCACTGCTGTGTCTGCCGTTCATCCATAGAAAGGTCTTTACAGGTCGTATGTGTGTGTCCTGTGTTGGTGTTTAATTTAAGCATAAAGCATGAGGTAGTTTTGGGGCAGGGATGGGGCAGTGTAGTGAGATGCTGAGGACCAGAGAACCACTGCAGTAATGTTGCTGCAGATTCCCAGTGTCCAGAAAGCATAGGATGTGGTGACTTTCCTTGCATATCTGGGGAGGGAATAAATGTAATGAAAATGAATGTAATAAAAATACAAAAGATGAAAAATTTTCTCAGATTGGAGTTTGTTATTACTTGAGAGACTTGTGTGCTTGTCGCTGGGTGAGGTACCAGTTCACGAGAGAAAGAAGCATGGTGATCGCTGGAGCTGCAGTGTGTGTTACTGAGCCAGTGTCTCTGTACACTGTTTTTTGATATTCATGCATGTGAAGTGTTGGTACCTCTTCTGATTTTATTGCAAGTTTCACAATATTTCATGCTTTTCTTAATCTGACATTGATGAAGTCAAGAAGCTGTGTTCAAGAATCTCAGCTTCCCTTCAATGAAAATAATACGTTTAGAAACAGACAAAAAAGTAGGCTTCTAGCCCTTGTAGTGAAGGATGAGGGCTTAAATATACAAACAAACCATCCTCTGAAAGCTTAGAAGCACAGTAAGTAAGAAGAATAAAAAATGTATTTTTAAATCTCTTTATATTTAGGTCAGGAGCTAGCTCATAATGTGTGAGTAGTACCATGGCATGCAATGGCAGTGTTGACTGCAGGGGCATTACATTCTCCAGAAATGAGCTTCTTGAATACAAGGCTATGGCTAACTTGCCATATGCAGTATCAGTAACCTAGCGCAAACGGGATCAAAGGTACCATTAAAAGATATTTTCAGCATCTGTGTTGCAGTGGTTTCTTACACATTGTGTTCCACCGAGCCACAGTGCTGCTGTAGGGAGACTGGTGTGTCCTGACAGGGCCATCGGGACCAATGGCAGGATCCACCCAGGTGGGCAGGCAGAAAGTGGGAGGTTGGGGGCTTCATCGTAGTACGATTGGGGCCGTTTCAGTTGAGATAAACCCTGGTTTGTCTCCCAAAATACATAAACTGTGAAAGTGCATCATCTTGAGCACACACAAAAATTTGTGATATCACTGGAGTTTGATTTATAACCTGCTCAACATATACCAATGCTCTTAAACTGATCCTAGAAAAATCCTGACCTCAAACCAGTGTATTTGCATCTGAGTCAGCAAGCCAACCCCCTGAACCTTTATCCAGACATTCGTGTAGCTCAGACTGTATATTCTCCAGCAAGACAATATTTTCATGCACTAGTGTCACCCCAGCTCAGCTTTTCGATGATATTCTCTGCTCGAACTGGACTTGTCTGCAGCCACTCCCTGCCTCCATCACTCCATGCATATCCTAGACATTAAAAACTGGGGGTATATTTGGGAAAAGGATGAAGGGTAGAGACTGAACGTATGCAAAAAAACAGCATAAGAACAGAAGAACATGAGGTAGGGCACTAGTTTACTAGAAGTTATGCTTCAGATAAAATACTAATCTTAATTCCTGCATTCTTTGGGGGGAAAAAAAAAGGCAAAATCAAAAAAAGGCAAAATGAAAACCAGGCTACAAACAACCTGCTTTATGAACTGTGTAAATCTGTCTTCTGTCACAGCCCTCATCTGACCTCTAAAACCATTCTCTGTGGCATCTTGCTTCCAGGCTTCTTATTCCTGCCTCACCATTTCTCCTCGCCATCTGTTGGGCAACAATGGCTTGGAAAAAGATTAACTAGGTCAAAAGCTAGCAGTTCCCACTTTGAATGTCGCACATGCCTCCTTTGCTGAGCATGGAAGATTAAGAGTATATTGATGGAAAGGAAATTATGGATCCCATCATCTAAGCACATGCAATGAATGTTCAAAATTAATGTACGTATAATGGCAGCGGGAAACCTAGTAGAAATGAGAAAAAAAAATCCTCCTGTGTAGATAACTACATTTATTTAATTCCACACTGAAATGTGTAAGATAGAGAAAGGTTAAAGATCTCTTTCCATAAAATAATCGTGTTTCTGATTTTAAGGATAGAGATTGTATATTTATTATATTTGGCTTGTAAGGTGCCATAGCTGTACAAAAAAAAAACTTCATAGAAGAGGTAAAATCTGCTGAAGAAATAACTAGGTCACTATCCTTAAGAATTGAAATGAGATTTAAGGAAGTATATTCCAAACCGATAACTGACACAAAGCAATGTACGTGTGTAAATATGATATGCAAATACTAGAAGGCTTCATGGAATACATACATTTTCAGGTTGTTTTCTAAAGAAAAATGAATACATGAGATGGGGAATTACAATGGACACATAAAATGTGATGTCACATGAGCAGAAAGCTGAAGTTAAGTATGTGACCTATATCATGAAACACAACAAAATCTGTGTAGCTGGTTACTGGAGAGCAGAAGAGAGACTGTATTTGGCTGAAACCACAGGGGGAATGTGAGGAGGCTGAGCTGGGTTCTCTGAAATGAAGTCAGCTAGGACACCAGTGTAACACCCTGGAAAAAAACTGCCAGGGCACCTCACCAGCAAGCATCAGTGATCAGGATAGATAACACATCTGAACAGCACTCCCCACTTCAGCACAGCTCACTTAAAAACCAAAAACAAACAGGAAATAAAAACGGAAAAGGGTGAAATGCACTTTATAGTTTTGCCCTATTTCATTTAAAAATAAAAACTTGTGTATAAATCCTTAGAGGGTTGCCAGTGCAATGCAGAAAGCAGGACAAAAAGATGTGGTGTATTTGTACAAAGTCCCGGATAATGTGGAAAGCGTTCAAAATAACCAAGGATGCAGCTGAAGTCAGGTGTGTCCTTGCTTACAGCAGTTTCCCTTATTCAGTGTCCCTCTTGGTCCTGGGCAAGTTAGAACGATAGAAACGTTTCAGAGATGCTAAATGAGAAGGCTTCTCCTTCCAGGGCCAGGAGGCCAGGAGGAGGGTGCTGTCTGCAGGGCACAGCCCCTTGCACAGGTCACGAAAGATTTCATCGACCAGCTGAGAGAAGAAGCTAATCCAAAGATTTTTATCCAGACCCTGCACAGAGCGAACCTGATAGGCACAGTAAACACTGGTGAAAAGGAGACGGTCAAACTCTGTTAGAGGCAAGGGGGTATCGGTCAGTGAATAGTATCTCAGATGCTGCTCAATCTCTATCGGTGTTTTGGGAACTTCATCCTCCAAAATCTGCATGAACCGCCGTGCCGGGCGCAGGGAGGCCAGCTCTTCATCCTGCAGCCGGACTGTCCCGTTGGCCTGAACATCCAGCCCTCCCCAGAGCATCTGGAAGAGAAGAGCAGCACGTGTTCGGGAAGCCCAGCACAAGCCCTCTGCCAGTTGTAAGCGAGCTGTAAAGCTGTCTGCAAGGCTGCCAAATCTCGGGCTGGACCGAGAGGCGGCCGCTCCCTGACTCGCTGCCCACGGCCCACCCAGTCCCACTCCACGTCCTTCTCCGCCAGCCCCACACCCCTTTTCTGACCGGCCCCACACCTCGGTCTCCCCATGGGGCCCCTCCAGCTCTCGCCTCCCGCCCTCCCTCTCCCGCCGCAGTCCTGCCTGCAGCGGCTCCCCAGCATGGCCACCTTGGTGGGGGGCTTGGTGGGGGAGTCACCTAACCCAGCGGGGATGCTCCCTTGTCTCACCCCAGAGGGGTCAGGTGCCATGGAGGGGGTCGGAGCCCCCTTCAGCTGCACCCCACAATGAGAGGGAGCACAACCGCAGTCAGGGCATCGCTGAGGCGTTTTCCAGGTGCTCCCAAAATCCGGCAGGGATGAGAACCAGCAGAACATGAGTTTTTATGTGCAGGTGAGTGGGAGCACGGGCGCTAACAGTGCCTTGGCCCACGGGCCCCCAGCACCCAGGAGACCTCTAACATGATGTCAGCATCCTCCGGGCTGCGATGGACTGTGTTGGCGCTGCCACCGTCCCTGCTGTGAAGATGTTCATCTGGAAGACATCAGGCAGAGTTTGGTAGTGCAAGACCATGGCCCCTCCTATTTATTTTTGTCACTTGCTTGTCAATAATGTCTTCAATATTTCTGAGCTGCAGCGCATAGCTTGCCAAACGTGACAGATGCTGATCACGGGATTTTGACGAGTAAAGCAAGCTGTTTAAGAGAAGCAGAAGTGGTTAAAGGAGGCAAGTGTAAGTTTTGTATATGACAGCCCTTAATCCTGCCAACAGAGCTAAAGCGTACGGCAGCAAAGACACTTGCTTTGACAGGCAGCAAGGAAGCCCCTCGCACAGAGAACAGGTGAGTTTTGAACTGGTGGGGTTTGGTTGCTTAGCAGCTTTTGCTGGAGAAAGTCATGCTGCCCGATGGAAGGAGGGTGCTGGGAGGCTCCTCAACCTGCTGGTGGAAACATAACCCGATGCTTATCGTGGTTTTATACTTCTTCCCTGAGCATCTACTGCTGGCCGGGGCAGAGTGTGAGGGTAAAAGAAACCGGGGTGGATCCATTACGGCTCTTCTCACGTCCAGCTAATTCCTTGCTGGGCCACCCAACATCATTTAAACTGTGAAAAATTGATACCAGGACAGAGGAATGGGAGTTTGTTAATATGAGAGTCACATTAATCCGAAGAATTCTTCACTTTTCATTTGCTAATAGTTCTAGTGCTTTAACTTTTTGTATTTGTTTTATGATTTCTTTCTTTGTGAAAAAGGAGACACGAGAAGCCTCGGTCCAGGACTATGAGCGGGAGGCTGCAACCCCTCCCTTCTCTGTGTTGATCAGCATAGTCGTGTAGCCAAGACTCTCTTCTGCTTACAGACTCATCCTGCACATCAAGAAACATGAAATGGAAAAAGCTCGTATAAATCAGTACGCTCTCTGATACTTTTTTTTCCATTTTTATATGGTTGAAGGGGTTTTTATATAAAAAAGAGGGAGAATTTGAGTACTCCAGAGTTAAGGTCAGCAGGTGCTTATAAAAAGTAGAAAAATTATGTAATACTGTATTTGTGTGATGACTACTACCAAACCCTGCTTCCAACTTCCCATTCTTGATCAAAGCTTTCCAGGGAGATGTAGGAGCTGCCTGAAGAAGTGCACTGCCACCCCCCAGGCTGCGGAGGTTTGTTTCCCTGCACAGCTGCAGGCTCCCTGATCTAAGCCAGCTGTGGCTTTGGAATGTAAGCAGGGATGTAGCTGCTCTTTTCTACTCCTCCATGAATGTGCCAGCAAGGCTTTTAGCTCAGGTGAAAATACTGCATCATGTGAAAATTTATTTGCTGGGCTTCTCTCTGCTGAGTGATCTGCTAGGTTCACAGATCCCTCTGCTGAGAGAGATCTGATTGGCTCCAAAGTCCGTGAATTTTTTGAATAGCTGCCAAACTGCTGTTATTAGTAACTGTCTCATAAATAAATGCAGTGTTAGTTTTTTGAGTAAAACAAAAATTAAACAAACCATAACAAATAATGTATTGAAATAATTACATAAATATCCTCTGGAGATGGGAAAATGGTCCCTTATTTTATCATTCAACAGGAGTTTTTTTCCCCCTAAAAAGCACCTAGAAAACCCACAAGCGTTATTGCAGGAGCAGACTTCTTCAGTGGAGACCCAAGACAACCTTCCCCCTGCCACCAGAAACAGCAGCAGATCTTCACCCTGCGAGCGGGCACAAGTGCCTTCCCCAGTGAACAGCCCCAGCTGGGAGTCCAGCTCTCTCCCGTGTCAGCACAGCTAGCGGAGGCGTCCGAACGGGTTTGAAGAAGCAGGCCAAGAGTCGCGCCACTGGTGCTGCACGAACATCTGCCGAGCCAAGCAGCCGCGTCGCTAGCAGGTGCACATCCTACCTGTCAGCCTCTGGGATCCAGCGAACACACACAGGATCAGCCAGGCGCTGAACTGCGGCCGGGCCATCGCAGCCCTGCGTGGCAGCAGCTGCCACCCCCTCTGCGAGCAGTGCCCTGCGTGAAGCGAGAGCAGTTTGCTGTGGCGTCTTCAATCGCTGCTTCTGGTCCCAGCAGCCTCTGTTGGAATGGAGCCATCTTTCTGTGTTTCTGGTTGCAGTCCTGGGAAGGGCTTGCAGTTGAGCTTGCTGACCCTGAAGGATGTTTTCCACCATACTCTGGAAACTTGGAAGACTTTGTTGTGAAGTTTTTGGCAGAATAGTTTAAGCTTCTTTTCCAAAGACTGATTTCGCATTGCATTTTGTTATAGGAAGCTGTTAGTTGCAAGAGATTTCACTACATGTGGTGATTGCCTCTGAAGAAGGGAGGACCTCCCCGTCCCTTCCACCTCCGCACAAGCCTCCGTCACCTCCCTGTGACACTTCTGCTCAGCTCCTTGGCTTCATTTTCAGTTTTCCTTTTTCCTGAGTTCGAAAATCTGCAAACAATCCTGAAATGTCACGAACAGATAAGGCCAGCAGTCTGTGCAGATTCATGGAAGGGCAGTAGCAGCCAAAATACACAAGCAGGCAGAGGAAATGTCACTTGTTCAGTTCTGTATCAAACCTCCCAGAGGGAGAACTCAATATACTGACCTAGCAAACAGCAAGGATCAGAGCCAGTCGGGCTTTAGCACCTCATCGTCCTCTCCTGTGACAAGACTTCTGGGCTACGATGAGCATGGTCTGCCTTAGATGTTGTGAATTACACGGACAAAACTTCATCTGATTCCCTTTGCAGCAGGTATCTGTTCCCCACACATCTTTGCACTTCTATTTGTGCCCAATCCCCAGTCAAGCTGGTCTGTATTTCTACTCTGTGTGGCACAGTATGGTCCTTGGTTCTCCAACAGGTTCTGAGATGCCAGAGTTGTACAAATATGTAATAATATGTATAAAGAAGTAATTATACCATCTCCCTGGGGTTAAAGGGGGAAAGATGTCTGCCTGCAAAAGGGAGGAGTTGGAGGGGAAGCACATACTTTTCCGAGCAAGTTACAGGGTGGCGGTTTGTAGTGACTGCTGTCACCAGATAGTTTACTGAGAGTAGGGTGATGTTCCAGTCAGTAAGCTGTCAGTGTGCAAAGCAGCATGTCTTCTGAAACTTCCAGGATCTGCAGCTGTACGTGGCAGTAAGTGGACTCGCACCAGCTATGAAGAAAACAAGCACATAATAGAAGAGTCCCAGATTTGTCACAGGAGGAGGGGCCTTCCATATCCAGAGCCATTCTTACCTTCAGTTTGGATTAAAATAAGATCTCGTAGCCTTGGCTATCTTGAAGTCAGGCTACACTTCTTTCAGTTTTCATTATTTCCTGCTGCTTATGCTTTGGTTACATCCCTGTCTTCTAGGATAAGATACCTTTTATTAAACTGTGCATCACATGCGACCCAAGAAGCAGACACTGATGACCCATCTGCGCAGCGAGATTGATGTGACTTCTGGTTTGTGCCAGTCCCTTGCAGTCCACGGTGTACACATGACTTTGTCTAGAAGTCACTACGCAAACAAACCCTGCGTCTCACGGGCCATGAAATCGCCTCCCTTTAGCATGCAGCACGTGACACAAGGAGGACTCCAGGCTTTTGGCCAACATCTGCGAAGGCCATATATGATTTTCTCAACAGGAGAAAATGCTGCAGTGCCTGGAGGAGGATACCCATGTTGGTGAGAGGGAGAGGAGAGGAGACTCAGTGGCTGTGTTTAGGTGACTGACACAGTGGCAAGCAGGGACAAGCATCAGCTGTAGATGCTGCCTTGAGCTGGGGGGATTTTGGAGAATTGCCTCACTGTCCTGCACAGAAAGGCAGTTGCAGAGTGACAGACATACACCTTAGCTGTTTGTAGAGCAGCAGTAGTTTATGGTACCCAGAAACAAGCCTGAGTTTCTGACAGCTGCACGTAGTCCCAGCTTGTATGACTGCAATGTCAGGTGGTGCACCTTCTCCCCCCGAGGGGTTTTGTCCTTGCCAGGTATTCACAGCTGAGCGTGCACAACCCTGCCCCTCTGCACCCCCCGGTCACGACGTCTGTTGTAGGAGCAGGTTCAAAACACCACGTCAAGCTGGGTTTCCGCAGGGGCACCTTGACAGTTTCACCCTTCCCACCATGACCTCCTGAAGCAGGAAGATAGGAAAGGGGAACAAGATATAAGGGATCAAAAAATACAGGAGCTGGCTGGATGCTGGTTGAGGCACAAGGTGTGATTGATACAGCACCAAAAGAGCCTCTTTGGGAGGGAGGTTTCTTTGAAATGGGACTGCAGGGAGACAGGCAGCATCTTCACAAAAGGGAGAATCTGCTTATGGAGTTGGAGAAATCTCTTGCTCTGAACATTTCACCCAGAATGTGGGGAGACCACAGTCCCCAGCCTGGGTCTGGCAGGTGCCCAGAGGAGGAAAGATGAGGAGAAGAAAAAGGTTGAGGAAAGAGGGGAAGGAGGAAGGACACACACGGCTCCCAGGGAAGGTGAAGTTTGAGTCACTGGAGAGAAAGAAGGAAGAAAACTTTGAGGGAGGCAGGAGTGAAGCGCTGACTGTAACCAGATAGGACCTCCACCGTTCTACTGCTGTTTTCCAGGTATAGTGCTGCTCGTCCTTATGCAAATGCTTTCCTTGTCTTTTTTTTTTCAGTTTGTGAGTGGAATCCACTGCTTGAAAGAGGAATGGGCTGTGTAACACTGACAGAGAGGGCCCCATCCCACTGCACCCACCGCTCAAAAGGAACCCCCCCCTCAGGCCTCACACAGCTTGGAGAAGATGTCATGGGATGCGGCGTGATGGGTGACGTGGGGCGTGCCGTCATCCAGCCTGTCCCTCAGTAGTCCCATAAACTCTGTTCTGCAGGAGTGCAAGGCCCAGCTGAAATCCCCATCTCGATTTTGACTGGAGATCAATCACAAGAGCCTGTACAGCCTGTCTGGCCATGGTGCAGGTGGACACCCTGGCACTATCAGTAGCCACAGCCTCAGGGAGGAGGGGCTGTTCATCCGGCTGTAGGGAGAAACGCCAGAGGTCTGGAAAACACCAGCGAAACCTGCTCAGCTGGGGAAGCTCAGCATGGTGACTGTGCATCATCACCTGAAGTCTGTTTGTCCCCGCAGGACCAGAAAGTCTGTCTTCTGACAGCATGTCTGTAAGTCAGCTGCATCTGATTTGCATCTCATACAACATCCTCCTACAGCTGGGAAATCTAGCCCAGGCAAACAAGCCTCATGGAGGCTGGCAGCATGGACCAGGCAGGGACAGAGGATTTAGAAGACAGCTTTGTGCTTGACCAAGCTGACCACAGCCTTGCCCAGCATGAAGCAAATGCCCACCAGCCACAAGGAACCCTGAGCGAGCAGGCTGCATAGGCGAGAAGGGCCCCTGGAGCTCAGGAGCAGTGGATGTGCCATCAGTTGAGGTAGTGTGCCAACACTGGCAGCGCTTTGTGAGGCTGTGCAACCGCTTGTGCCCTGGGATAATGCGTCTGGGTGAGTAAATTGCACTCCCATAACCTCTGAGGCTTCTCTAATGAGAAGAGATTTGGATCCATTAGCAACTATTCTGTATATTAAAGACCTACTGGAGCCAATGCCTGTCCCCACAGGGCTGCCTACTTTTCCAGTACACACATTCTTCAGCAAACCTTGCACGTTGTCTAACTTGACAGGGCGTTGTGTCTAACATTTCTTGACGTTGCGTCAATCACATTCCCCCTCTGCACAAACATTATGCTTAAATGGCAGTTTTTCTTCTGTTCCTGCTACCATCAATCTTCTGACTTCTCGTACTGGAAACCGCATTTTTTTTACAATGCACAGACCATGAGTCTTGGCATGGCGCCTCAAGCAACCTGGGACGGGGGAGGGAGAACGTGGCGGGGAAATGTGCTTTATAAAGAATTTTCACAGTGACAGAAGTGGTGCCAGGAACTTTTCCTCTTGTGCAATAGACATTGGCATGCAAAACCAGCCACTGCAACAGAAAACAGAACCAGCTGTGGCACATGCTGTAGGAAGGATTATAAGTGCATTTCCCATTTAATCAGATCAATTGATGGCTAAGAATTGTATAAAACCCCAAACTTCTGCTGGTTTGTGTTCCCTTCTCTTTCCTCTTTCCTATAAAGAGCTACAACTTTTAAGGTACGTGGCAAATGCTATTAACTAGAGAACACTTCTGAGTCACATCCCAAACACTGCTGGCCACAGCAGCCTGAAACAAATTAAAAAGAATTTAAGAAGCTGATGCTTACAAGGCTGGGGTGGAAGCAAACATGAAACCTGATTCTTACCATACAGTTCAGCTTTTTATTCTTGAGAACAGATCATATTCTAGTCACAATGAGTACTTGTCCCTTTTTTTTCCCTTAACTGAATTTATTATTGTCCTATTCCTTCCTCTGTCCCATACTCTAACTCCCACAAAGCCCTTTTTTAATTAATGCTTGTACAATTTAAAAGCTCAGTAGCAATTTAGGGAATCTCTACCGACAGCTTGTGAATTATTTTATGAAATCTCTTATACAAGTGTTCAGATGTTAATGAGGTCAGTCAGCTTTCTGATGCAGAACTGCATTACACATTTTCTGGACTAAGGACAAGGGATGTCAGTAATTGATGACACTGTAATGTAATCCCATGCAAACAGGTGGTGGGTGGACTGAAACAGTATTTTTCCAGCTTTTTTTGGAGAGAGCTGAGATTTTCCACAAGAACAAAGATAGTGGTAATGCTATTATATCATACAGCTCAAAATAATCAGAACAGTGACAAAAAGGCATAGACTCTTGTCTATGGCACAAGGGAAGGGAGATATTATTGACAGCAGGACAAAGCACAATTTGGAGATGCTGGAGAAAGTGAAGACTGCTTGATTGGGAAGAAAAAGCCAGCATGAGGGAGTGGCACATGAGAGGTTACCTGCAACAACTCCTTCTGCCAGGAGAACGGGCACTGACCCCAGGAAATGCAGAGATTTCCACGGTTGTTTTGGTCTGGATCCAGGTAGATCTTGTGTTGTCCCAACTGTACCAGAACCATTTACAAAAGCTTTGCCTGATTGCTGTACTATGACGGTCCTCCCAGCGCTCATCTCGGAGCTGCGATACCGCTGTCCCATTGCTTAAGCTACACAGCTGCACCAGTAGCCTCCTAGTGAGTGCTCAGGTTATGATTTATGCCTGCAGGGACAGCTAGTAGAAGCCGTGTATGTAAAGCATCACAGCCCCAGGGAATGCCTGGACTCCACTCAATTTGCAAACCAAAAACGACAAATCCTGTATCTTACAACCCAAAGCAGCAGATAAACATCTACCAGTTGGATTATGAGGATTGTAAATTAGCATCCCTCACCCCATGCTTTTCATCTAGTTTGAAAACAACATTATTCATGTGACCACAACAGACAAGAATCTCATATCAACTTTTATTATCATAAATACTATGTTAGAAGAGAAAGGATGGTGCTATGCATCTGCTCCATTCTGCTGCTATTTTGCATCTTCTTTCTTGGCTCCTGCTTCTATTTTCAGGGGTTCTGGAGCTACACGATAGGCAGGAAACGCCTCCCAAGGACTATTCAGATCAAACTTGCGAAATTCCTGAGATAGCTCCACAGGCTCTGCCACTACCCGTTTCACTTCATCATCATACCGCACCTAGAACAGTGCAAAGGACACAGGCCAGTCATTTTCAGAGAGTCCCCATAGCATCTCTGCTGTTAGCTGTACCAACCCAGACCACCCTCCGGCGCAGGCAATCCGACTTCCTATGCCATGGATAGGCCACAGGCCTCTGCCGCAGCTTCAGTTCCCCTCATTATTAAACAAGAGCCACCAGATGCCACCCAGGCCTCTGGACTCTCCAGCAAAACCCTCCTCTTCGCTATCACGTCCCTCAGATGTCCTGACTAACCACCCAGAATTAGGAGTGCCCAGCCTACAGTCCATATGGAAGCCCATATGGACTAACACATTTAGTTTGTCGTATAACAAAGGAATTTCTCCTGAGTCACTGAAATAAGGTGGCCCATCCACCTGGCATAGCTGGGGACTACTCTCATGAATCTTTGTAATACGGCAGTTTGTCTGGTTTTAGTTGTGCTTCTTAACATAACACTCAGTACACGGGACAAAATGACAACCAGGGTAAAATGTAGGTGAGTACCAGACACTTCTGACTGGCTTGGTTTATCCTCATTGTGCCAGTCCACACCTCCAAACCGCAGCTCAGGAGATGCTGCCTGGTCCTCACTTGCAGGATTTGCTCTTACTTCTACTTTTCTTTAAATGCTCTGTTGCTTGCCAAACCTCACTGTTTTCTCCCAAGACTCAACTCAGCCTTAGAACTGCACCAAATATGACTGCTTCTGCAAGGCGGTCATCCAGCTACCAAACACGCTCATTGCACTTGTGGTTTGACATACAAAGGTAAATATTTGATAAACGGCAAGAGTCAGTTCAGCTAGACTCTTATAATCCGGGCCTACAAAAACTCAAAGTGGAGTTCCAACTGCATTAAGATCAGTTCAGTTTTTTATTCCCCTAGGAATCTCCAGTTTTGCAGTGGAAAGTTTAACCTCCCAGCAGACGTGCTAAAAGCAGCAGCACTTTCTCTTCTCTGTCTTTGGTATACAGCACAGGAAATTTGCTCACTGTCTCTGGCCTTAGACTGCCTTATTACAGATGATACTTTGTGATGACTTCAAATTTCCATGCAGGAGATCTACACAACTCCTCTGGAATACAGACAAGCGAAACAACCTTAGTGCCTTTCGGACAAAGGACTGTCAAGCAGTCACATCTCTGTACTGAAACTCAGCTAAGAGTACTGGAGAGATTTGATAACTTTACAAATGAGCCTATCTCCTACCTCCACATAACCAGAGAGTGGGAAGTCCTTCCGGAAAGGATGGCCCTCAAACCCATAGTCTGTGAGGATTCGCCTTAGATCAGGGTGGTTGGCAAAGAAAACACCATACATGTCCCAAACCTAAATGAAAGAGAGACAAGTAAGTTGGATTCGAAAAAAAAAAAAACCTCGTATATTATGTCCATAAAATTTCAGTTACATGCTTGGCTTTGTGCAGTGCCAGCGAAACTGATGCAGGAACTCACTCAAAAGCAAATCAAACACCCTTTTACCTAATGCTCTGAAAAGGTAGCCACGGAAACACTTCTCTCTTTCTTCCTCATGGCCCCGGGAATCAATTTAATCAGGAAAATACAACCCCTCTCCACAAAGACTGCTCCCAAGTCCACTGGCACTCACCTCTCTCTCATACCAGTTTGCTGCCTTGTGCACAGACACAGCTGAGTCAACAGGTGTCAGCTCATCGGTGTATGTCTTCACACGGATCCGACTGTTGAACCGCAGAGACAGGAGATTGTACACAATCTGAAGCAGAATAAAAGGCGGCGTTGGTCTTGTATGGCATTTATGGAGCTCTCTGCAGTACAGTACTGGATAAGCAAAGGCACACAAAGACTATTTCAAACAGACTTTATCAGCAGAAACCCATTCAGTGCTTCAGAGCTGGGCACTAAAAGGCACTATCACAACCGAGGTTCCGATAGCTTATCACCTCGGTCCTTCAAAGTGTAACAAAAATGATGCAGTATTTAGAAAACGTGACTGATGAAGAAGAGCTGAAGCAAAGACCGATACTAATTCTTAAGAAAAGAGAACACTGAAGGGATGGAGACACTTGACAACAGTCTTTCAATAGTCTGTCACCAAGAAAATGTCTATCAATTACTCTCAGAATCCAGTGGGAGAAAGCTAAGAAGAAATACACTTAAATTTTAGCAAAGAAACTGGATACCAGGCAAAATTTCTAACTCTGCTGGTGATGAAGTACCGATAAAAAGGCTGCTTATGAGGATCATGAGAACCTCCAGGAGCGGGAATACTTACTACAAGCAGACTGAAAAAAAAAAACCCAAACCTTTGTAAGAAATTGTGTAGTCTTGTTTGATACTGCCTCTGTGAAGATGGCTGGAAAAGGTGAATTCATTAAGGTCTGTATTTCTATTATTTCTATGAATCTACTACCTTGATTTTTGAAAGAAAAGTCCTGAATTAAAAAAAATCTTCAACTTCTTCAGAGACTGGAGGTCTTCGAGTTAATGAAACTCTCTCTACAACTCTCAGGATTTTTGCCTGATCACAAGTTACATTACTAGAAGTCAAAGCTGTTACTAGTAAAGCAAGAAGGAGCTGTATTTGAAAACAACAGACACCTGATTAGGTAATATAGATAGGGCAAACCTGCCACTCCTTGCTTTCTGAACAGCTGCTGACAAGTGATTTAATACCACAAGATAAACCCAAGGAGGGGAATAATCAGCTACATTTCATTATCCTTGTTATTTGCTGGGAACTAAAAATCTACCCAAATCTTGCCCAAAAGACAGTCTGCCCAGATAAGCCAAGGTAAGACAAACATCACTTCATCCCTAAGGCTGCCTAAACCACATTCAGCCTCCTACAGCGTGAGCCCTACACGTTTTCTGCCACTGTCTTTTACAGCTCTTCCAAAGTTAAACTACAACTATGTCTTGCAACAATATTGTGAGCAAAGCTTTCTAATAGTAGGCAAGAAGACAGCGTGCCAAGTCTGTGCTTTCCCCAAAGATGTATCTTTTCTTTTTCTGTTTGCAGCTGCAATTTTTCTGCAGCTGAAAAGCTATACAGTGAGATATTCAAAAGCACCTGTGGGAAACAAATCTCTAAAATTCACTGAAAGTCAGTGGAAGTTCAGTGCCTGACATTCTGGGAGCTTTCTGAAAATCTGCCTCATCTCCTACTTGGTCCCAACTTTCAGGGAATGTTTTTAGAACAACTAGACAGTGTTTGGTTTTTTTTTAAAAAGAGGAAAATTGTGAAGAAGATCGATGGGATTTAAAGAAAAACGTGATCAGTTGTGTCAACAGTAGCTGACAGCCCTAAGCAGAAGAAGGAAGAGCACCAATTCACACCTGGCCAGAAAGAAGTCTCCAGACACTTTGGTCAAACCAAACCAAACCAAACAAAAACAAACAAAAAAAAGAGACTTTCAGCAGAGCACAAAAGAAAAGCCAGACTAAGAACCCATGCAGTATCAGTTCTGCTACTGATCAAATCTTGATATATACTAATATTTGAAATATATAAAATATATTTCAAATACTGCTTCCATGATCAACAGATTAAACAAAACACAGCATTTCAGAGGCGATTTTCTTTTCGCTGTCAGAAAGCAAAAAACGTGGTCAGAGCTGCAACCACACCCACAGCCATCAGCACTTGCGAGACTCTCCAAGTCCCGCACCCACGAGCGGTTCTTACCTCAAAGCGGTACTGCCGAGACGGGACATCGACAGCAGTCAAGTCAGCCAAGGATTTGAACTGGGCGTTAGTGTGATCACGAAGGAAGGTCAGAACCGGGATGATCCCATCTGGATGGATCAAAAGCTCCAGCTCATTGAAACAAGTCACCTGACAAGAACAGGGTAAAGGGCATGAGTACAAACACTGACAGGACGGAACGTTACGCTGAACCCCGCAGAACACCCAAGCACAGGAAGCATACGGTACAGCAGATACACAACGATATCAGATAAAGGGGCTTAACAACAGCGGCAACTTTCATGTAATTCTGACAGTCTTTCTTCCCCAGAACAGCTTCCAAAAGCAGCTAACAAACAAGCAGTGTGTTCACCGGGTCCTGCTCCCACCCACCCCTCCCCAGAACAATTTCTCAAACAGCACCTACCTGTACTTGCTGGATATACTTGGGCAGAATCTCAGCCACGTACTCCCCAAAAGCACACAGCTGCTTCTGTTCTACTTCATTTTTTGGTCTGACAGTAGCTAAACAGAAAAATAAAGTTCCCAAGATTATGGCAGGGAATACAGAAAGCTATATAAAAAAGGGCAGCAACTCCCATTCCTGACTTAAAAATGTCTTTAACCAGTCTAGCTGCCTCCCAGTCGCTCTGGCAGAAGCCAGGCAGGTTCAGGTAACCTGCAAAATTTATTTATTATTAATTATTATTTATTATTATTTATTTAAATACAAAGCTAAACACAACATATACGCATAGTGGAATACATAGGATGCTGTGACAGAGACTAGACTATAGCAATGTCTGTTGTGGCATGCAGAGTATGGCACTAGAGACTCTGATAAGGAAGGAAGCTTGTGTCAGCGCCAGACAGAATTCTTTTTCTGTGCAGTGGAAATAAGCAGGAGGTACACCCCAATGAGATGATGGCGAAGCAAGAAAGGAAATGAAAAAGCGAGAGGCAAAGATGACAGAACAATCTGAACTCAGGTACTGCTGGTGACATTCAGCCTGGGCCTAGAAAGGACCTTTTCTTCTGCACAAAACAATCCCGGCCAACACCTAAGCAACCCCCTCGTCACCAACACACCCCAAGATCTCACGGCGTGGGGGGCGGTGTCTGGGTGTTTTTGTTGTTGTTCTGATTACGAACACTCCCCAGGATCCAGAGCAACGCGGGGCTACGAGCTGCTGCCCAGGCGCACCCCGCGGCAAAGCGGCAGGCACGGGAAGGGCCGCGGGGTCGCCCCCAGAGCCGCCTTCCCGCGCGGAATCCAGCTTTCGGCCTGACAGGCCGCGCCATCTCCCGAGACGCTCACCAGAAATGTGGCCCGCTGCCGCCGAGCCGGGACTCGGCAAGGCCGCCCCGCCCGCTCCCACTGGCGCCCCGCCCCGCTCCCGCCGCCGACCCCGCTCACTCACGGCGAGTCTCCGCGGCGGA
>Ga0065711_1003190_pt1 | contig 35424 bp, 23 predicted proteins | sample Hoacrofraction12_FD_59098 | JGI IMG/M metagenome (GOLD analysis project Ga0065711, IMG submission 59098) | Hoatzin crop microbial communities from Cojedes, Venezuela - Epithelial fraction 12 v2 (version 2) | ecosystem: Host-associated > Birds > Digestive system > Esophagus > Crop | place... | reverse complement strand
GTTGAGTTTTTTCTCTAGAATCAGACAGGCAGTGAAAAAAACAGACAACTAAATATTTCCTCTCCCACCTCCTCCCTTGCTGTACTCGCTATGAGTTCCAGGTAAGAGGTGACTGCAGCAGAAGGGTGTTTCTGTATGTTATGATCTAATCTGCTAAATACTGTGCCCTCTTAATCCTTAGGCAGGGCATACGGGGCATCCAGCTACACAGTACATGTGGGATCTGACCAGAAACCTCCAATGCTAAAAGCATAAGCTCAAGGTGGAAAGGCAGGAGCGTCGACTGCAGCACTGATAAGCCAGACCCATGGCAGAGACAGCACGCCCGAGATACTCGTCTGCGGGCTGACAATGGCACTCTCTTGTCATGCAAATTGAAGAACCAAAATGCTGACAGAAAGAATCATAATTATTCTCATAAAAAGGCACGGTGCAGTTGAAAACAGAGAAGGAGTGGGAAATGGAGGCTCCCTCATCGTCAGCCTGCAGAGGCTGGGGTCTGTAGTGAACCAGGGACAGAGAAACTTAAACTATGAGCAAGTAAAGTCTGAAGTTCATTATATGGAGACCAGCAAAGAAGCCACTACACCAGTAGGTAATTACAGATATACCCTACTTCTATAATGCATTTACTTACATGAGTCAGCATTAAACAGTAAAATAGCAGATAGTCTTTAAAAACTTAGTCTAGCTTTAGGCATAAATTATCCCAAAGTTTATTGAATGTCAGGTATCCGGTCCAAGTGTTGCTCTCAAACCAATATCATTATTAAGTTTCCATGTAAATGCACTGGGTGGCTATCAGACTTACACTTCTGGTTTTTTTCCACATTTCATAGAGAGATTTCTGACCTGGGAGATGAAGGGCAGCCTGTGTTCGGTACACCAGCTTCCAAGAGTTGGCCCCGTGAAAATGGGAACTGCATCACCAGCATGCTGCATGGAAAGCCACCCACGCCAAGCAGAATGACGTGGAAACCATGCCGCTTCAGTCACAGCAAAGCCACAAACTCTTACAGCTCACAGCTTAGATGGCCCTTTTCTCTTGAAACATGGTGACACCATCCCCATTCTACCACTGAGCATGGGAGAGCCTGTTCCAATGTTGCTCATATTAAAGGTGCCTCTGGAGCATCAAGTAGGCTCATGCCTGGATTACTAACCCAACAGTTTTAACATGTACCAGTTTTTAAGTTTTCCAGCCACTTCTGAGTAGCTTAACCAAGGGAGGGCACAGCCAGTATCTTTGAGGAAATGTTTAGAAAGACTGTGAGCTTCTACTGGGCTTTGCAAAGTGACTATTTCTCACCTGCTAAAAGAGCCTTCTGTTTCAAAGGACAGCACTATTAAAGTCCAAAGAGCACCAGAGGGTGTACTGCATTTGTATAACAAAAGACAGAAATTGTAAAAACGTATGCCAAAAATCATTTAACAGAAGCCAGGTCAACTGTTCAAAACCTGCTTTCCCAGAACATTGACTTAAGGAACTCAGAGAATCCACTCTATACTGAGAGTTTGATCCCTTCAGTCGAACAAAGACAGAATATGAATGTTGACCTTCATTAATAATCAGGGTGCCTTGTATAGAAGGCATATGAAGACATGTAACATTTTGTCTTCAAACACAAAACAGAGAGTTTAAAACTGGGAAATGAAACACATAATAGCCAGAGTTTCATTTTATCTCCTTTGGCTAATGTTTCTAGAAAGCAGAAAAAAGAGAATAGGATCTCCTGCTGTTGTTAAGAACAAGTGCACACAGGTATCCGGTACAGATGGTGTTGAGACTCTGCAAGGCACATGATGATAACTTAGTGCTTCAGAGCAGTAATTAAAACAAAGAAGGTCTCCCTGTTAGGAGCACAGGGGTTTTTTTTACAGGTGTTTCTAAGGTATCTTTACTCTGAAGCTTCAGATGTCAGTAAGATAGCATCTGCCATGCTGAGCAGACCAACAATTCATCTTTTAATCTTCCGTGGTAGTCTGTAATAGGTGAATTGGAGAAACTTACTGGAAATCTCGCAGAAATAAGCCATGGATTTGTCCATAGCAAACAGTTCATCCTATAACCCTTCACCCAGAATTGTCTCAAAAGCTGAAATATGACATTTTATGTGCCTATTTTTTCCTTTTCTAGCCACTTCTAGTATTGTCTACCCTCAAACAAAGTAGTCTTGTTACCGATATAAATGTCTGTGTTGTTTCAAACCGTGTTAAATTCTGGCTTTCAATGATCTCGTATGGCAAGCAGTTTCACAGACCCGTTGTGCATAGTATTAACATGTTGACACCTTTCCATGTTCCCATCACTATAATGTTAAAAAAAATATTTCCTTCACTTTTGCCTGGTACTCTCCTTCATCCTTTCATCTCAGTTTCAACTGTAGGCTCTCTAGGGGCAGGCATGGAATTTTGGTTTCTGTTAAAAAGCTCACAACCGAGAAGCCCTTCCCTTTGACTGCAGCCTGTAGGCTGCCGAGTTATAAGCTGCCAGCAGTGATGATGGTGGTGGTTGACAGGACTCACAGGAATGGGGCTAGAAGGGATTGAGGGGGCCTTAGGGCCATATCTGAGGTGTAACCACAACCACGATCATGGGAAGAGCTCCCACACAAGTCTTACCACCCATACTCTTGTTTATTGAACGAAAAGAAGACATTTGCTTGTTTCTCCAGAGGATGAAATGGTTCAGAAGTTTGCTATCAGCTTGGGGTCTGCCGCACTGCCAGCGCTCAGATGTCTCATGGGGAGCAGTTATATGGTTGCTAAAACAGGGAGGATACGGCGCAACAGCTAAAAACTGTTACAGTTGAGGTCAGATGCTTTACTTCTGTAAGTAGGCCCAAACCTGACCAACTTCTAATAAGTTACAGTGATGAATAATTGGTTCTTTATTTCTCAAAAAATGTGGTTTAGTTTATAGCCCAAGAATGCTGTCCCTGTTTTAGTTTTGCCTTAGGCTCAAATGTAAATGGCCCACCTTCCCCAAGGCCCTGTTTTTACATTCGCTTCTTAGCCACATCAACACAGTGAACTCTCAGGAGATATGACTCACTTTTGACTTGCACTCTCCTCCCTGCCTGTTTGTTCAGCACGTGCCATTCGCTGATGAGATCACGCTGAGCTGAAATCACTTGATGTAAAATTACAATTTTAAACCCTCAGCTGATTAGGACTCCAAACTGGGAAGCTACTGCTTGTCAGCTAAGCCATAAAGATGGACCACTTGTAGTTTTTAGCTTTGTGAACTTCTTGCATGGTGACTGAAGCTAAAGCACTTCACCTTTACAGCAGGCTAGGTTACAACAGCTGGCACATTGCAACGTGGGGGTTTGCGTGCGACTGTTGGGCTTTGAGAAAATGAAGGCTCCAAGGAAACATCAAAGTTCATGAGGTCAAGCGATAGTAATACTGATCTGGCCTTAGCTTCAAACCAGTTCTGGCCTCTGTGGCCACTTCAAAGCTTCACAAGTCTTATTCTGGTTTTCTGAAGATTACCACTCATGCCAGCACGAGTCTACGCAAACGTGCGTGCCTGTGCAGAGCTGAGAGGAAAACTCATGCACTGCTGGCCTGTCCCTCTGCACTGCTGCTGCACGCCAGCACATCAGGAGCGCGGCACCCAGACGCACAAGGACAACGAGAGTTCGGGTGACCGCTTCCCGGCGGTGAGAACGATGATCAAGTTCTGCTGCTCTAAAAATCATATTCCTTTGCGGTGAACTTTTTAGACACCGTCAGCTAGAGAAGAAGATAAACACAGATAAGGTAAGCAGAATGGGAAGGCAGTATCACAAACTCTAACATGTGCACCAAAAAAGGGCTAGAAAACAGTAAGGCAGTTAGACAAAGACCACAAAAGGAGTCTACAAAAGAAGGTACTTGAAAAAAAAAAAAAGAGGATGAAAATTAAAGAGAGGGGTTATTAAAGGTGTAATATACAACAACAAAAATTAAAAGAGAAACACTGAAGGCAGGCAGGGGTGAAGTCATGAAGATTACTCTAGTCTGTGCCTTGCCAAACAGTATGTAATAAAACTTAAAATTGTTCCTTTGTGGTATTGTTGTGTTACATATTTTACACTAGTTTCTCAGCTTTTGGAAATCTGTGTAGCTTCATTAGCTTCATTACATGCCAAATTACATATTAGCTGAAGATTGGTCCTTTTCAGAAAAATATGGCTTTCCTGGCAACAGCTTTTACTAAAACCTCACTTTCAGTGTGATGTAGCACCAACTGAGACCAAGCATGAAATGGCTTGTACAGAGAATTATTTTAACTGAAATTCATTTTTGTTACCATTAAATGCAAATACTAAGCAAGCCTAGCAAGCTTATGATTCCATGTGAGACAATCATAAAATATATTAAATTCTGAATCTTGAGACTTTCAGAGCGTTCCTTTTAATATTACTATGCTACGTTGTCATGAATTTGCTCTATTCATAATACTGGATTTCTGTAATCATATTTAAGGTGGATATTTTCTTTTAGACAGTTTTATGTGACTAAGGTAACCTGCGCTTTTTTGTTTGCTTGAGGGAGGATTTTTCTTCTTTAAACTCTAGAGAAATATATGCTTCTACGTGTTTCTTCTTGATCTGAGATGATTTTTAAATGGCATGCAGCCTCTTCGTGAATAGGAACATTTGCAAGCAAGTAGAGTGTTACAGTTCATGCAAAACAGGTTTAAAGTACAGACCAAGATTTGACTTTTTAAATTGTACACTCTGATTAAGACAGACCTCTAGTAGATAGTCGCCCTTACATATATATGTAGACATTATGACTTTTGCTTGTTCTACTACAGCCAGTCAGACCCACCTTATGTTGTAGTCACATGAAAATCATCTACATTCACCTGCTGGCTATGTAAAATAAACAGCTAGCATGGCCTGTTACAAAGCAGTACTGGCTTTCACAACTGACTAAGGAGCCATTGTATTTCACTTATTTTTGAAAATATTTTCTATTTTTGAAATGGAACTACGTTAATATATTGCCTTTGCTCTACTGAGAAAGATAAAAGCAGTGGCAAAAGATATGGCAGATGTTTCAAAAGTGCACTGCAAGGAGCTGAAAACCAATGTGCTCAAAACCCCCACCTATACCTATTCTGCTTTTCCTTTTCAGAGTGATGGCTGTGTGCACGGACATTGTAGCAGCATCATTAGCGCTTCTGGTAAGCAACCTGACTAACTTCTCCAGTTGGCCCAAGCATCATTACAGCTTACATCTGGGGGACATCACCTGCATTTCCATGAGCAGGTTGGTCAATTCAATGTTTGTGGCAGCTGAGACGTGGTGGTGTCCCTGCTCCTGCTCTTGGGCTTGGCTTGGCTTGGCTCGCTTTGCCCTGCCCGTCTTTCACCTTCCCAGGAGGCAACACCACTCTCTGAACCAACAGGAAATTAATCACTCACTCTTTTTTGATTCTTCTGCCAGTCTGAGAGCTCGAGGTGAGCACGAGAGGTGGGCAGGCGGGGCAGGCTGGGCTGCCACCATTGTAACAGCTTCACGCCAACACACAGAAGGAGTCCCCAACTCTGAAATTTCTGCTCTAAAACACAAATGGCACTATGGTATAGCGCTGCTACTCCACTCAGATAAATTTTTGTAGTTTAAGGTCTAAACATGACAGTTGGTTACGGACCATCTGATGGTACACGCTGCCTGGCACCCGCGAGCCATGCTGCCAGGAGCAACACCATGGCAGCGCTGGACTGAGCACCGTGCTTTGGTGGCCGAGGGGGCTCTGATCCCAGTTCTGATGATCTAAATCCCATATAACTCCTTTAATACCCAAGGAGGTCCTGCAGACTTAAGCTGCCACAAATCAGATCACAGTGTGTACCCAGGAATTTAAAATGCATTACGAGGAACTAATTACTTATCACAGCAATGTAACAATCACACTTTGTGAGATGGCAGTGCAGAACAATTGATTTATTTTTTTTTTAACATAGTACCAAAACCAAACAAAAAGCAAGTTGGGGGAGCTGAGAGCAAAACCTGCAGAATGAAATAAGACTCATTTCACAAACAAAATGGAGGGGTGGGAAAATAACATTAAAATCTCTCTGGCATCTACCAAAAGTTCTGTTTGCAACTAAGCAGTAATGAAATACGAAACATTCTGTGTGCAAAAAATTATATAACAACTGAATGACTGGAGGAAGCAGAGTCGAAGGCACCTTGCAGGGAGCAGGAAATGCTGCTAGACTGCATTAAGCAGAGAACTGACGGTATCAAACGAGATCAAAGGTTAATTCACAGGAAACGCGACACAGTTACTCACTTGTTGATCTTGCAGTTTAACTCCAACTACCCTGAAGGTGTTGGTGGCCGTGTTGTGGTATATGTTGATTCTGCTGAATCCCTGCTGTCCTGGTTTGATTGGCACCCATTTCTTACTTGTATCGTCATAGACCATAACTGAAGCCCGGGCTTGGCAAATACTCTGTTCACTGGAGAGCAAAAAAAACAAAAACAGGAAAAAAAGCATTGAATTTGCTGCCTACTACTGAAAACATCTGAAGGAAAAGAAACCAAGAGAAATTATCAGAACTACTTACAACGTACGTTTTATAAGAGATCTGCTAATCCTTTGAATGCAATCTGTCTCTTAAATGAAAGCTGGCATGTATGTGTTCATAGACAAAAAAAACTCCAGTATGCTGCTGTTTTGAGCTGATAATCTATTTTATATAGAAATATTAGGCCCTGAGGAATAACCTGTATCACACAAACGTTATGAAATCTGTCCAACAGTATGAATGCTCCGTTTATTTTATGCCCCTATTGGCAAGTGAAGCCTTTCACATTTGCATGAAAACTTAACCAATATTTTACAGCCTACTGACAAAACAAACGTGACATCCATAGCTCAGTTACACATTTAAAACTGGAAGCAAGCAGACCTCAAACCAAAAGCCACGTTAGGTAAACTGAAGAAATCAATTATGTAAATCCAGCTGACGCCTAATACCCAGACCCGCTGACGCACTTAGAAGTCCCGGACTACACGGTGCAAACCACAGAGGAACTCTTTTTTCCTTCATCCTAGTAGCAAAGAAGGTGGGAAAGGGGGATCCATGAATGTCTGCATTTCGGTGTTAAAGTACATGGCCATCATTTTGCATGGCATTAATAACTCTTTTTCTTCTGTAGATTCACAGAAATTCATCAGTTCTCTACCTCTTGCTTGCATATTCGTGACTAACATACGTATACTAGATTCGTACTAAAATACACCCTTCTTGTGCAAGAAATGCCATTGGCAAACACAGTTGAGGTGACATGTCAATATGGATCAGGATTTCAGTTCCCTCTCTCCTGAATTCCCAGCCATGTTTTTATACCAGAGGAAATGAGAGTTCCTTGTACAAAGGACAAAAATGAATCCTCCAGTTTTTGGAGATTTGAGATCTTCAAATGTAACAGGGATTTTCAACAAGCAAATGGTGCATCTTAGGCCTAAATAAAACTGCTAGGATTTATGTCCTGCAAAAATCTGAAGTTCATGACTGTCCTATTAATTATAGACCTATATATATTTACATATACCTCCCTTCCTTAGACCAAACTGAATTAAACAATTATTGGCAATGTAGTATCAAGTGGTAATCCGCTTTGCACACAAATCCTTTTTTTCCCCCTCTTGCACATACTTCTTTGTTTTGGTTTTGCCTCAGTAATGCCTCACTAACATACAAACAAACAAGCGAGACGCTCCTGGGTGGTGCACTGCTGTCATGCCAAATTACACCGCTGGTAAATCATATCAGCTGCTGCAAACCCAAACCCACCTGACCCCGTCACTGTCATCGTTTTAATGAAAGGGAGCACGTACCATAAGTATTAAGAGGATCTGGGTAGCTTACAGCGGCAATTTGCAATCTTTTCTGATATGTGGGTCTCACAAAGATTTCCAAGGCAGATGCATCCCCCCTTGTACACTAAAGCCTACTGACTCTGGCTTGTTTTGTCAGTCACACGTAGCCCACAGACCTCCTCCAGGCTGTGGGTAAGAGTCTGAAAACTCTTCACAACATTTACAGAGGGAGCAACGATGCTGGCCAACATCTGCATAAAGAACAAGGTAAGAAAACTCGGAATAAATTGTATTTTTATTACGTAGCATGGAAACGGCTAGATTCCATTACTAGAGCAATATATTCAGATGAGAAAGGCTAACATTATTTTATTCATACTCTTCAGAATTTATAAAATCAAGCTCATCCACCAGTTGCTGCTGCTTTTTTATGCGAGATACCTGGAGAACAGCTGTGCCTTTGCTGATGTACTTACCCAGCAAACACCTCTCCATCCTTGTTTTTAAGGTAATCTAATGTCTCATGGCAGCTTCTCCATATCCGACACTAGCAGCTGAGGGATTTGAGCTTGCTCCAGCCTGGCTAATCCTCCAACTGGTGCAAGAGCCGCAGACTGGCAGCAGCAGTGGCAGCACTGCCTGCATCCTCCGGACATGCCCGGGGACGCTCACTCTGCCTCGCATTCACAGATGGGGAGGAAAGGAAATGCACCAGCAAAAAGGCAAGTACAGTGGATTAGCCTTGCCATGTGGAAGTGGAATGGCTCAGAATAATCTCCGCTGCAGTCCTGTGGCTGGATGGTGCCCACCTGCCTGCGCTACCAGGTGTCTTGTGCCACCTCCAGCTCTGGAGCTCAGGCCATCAGCTGCCCGAGGCCACTGCAACCCCCTGCCCAGCAAGCCTGTGGGCTCCCAGAAGATATGGTTCCCAGGAGAGTCACAGTCAGCCAGCATGGCACGGAGTCCTCCTCAGGCCTCGCCAGCCACTATAAGTCTCGCTGTACTGAAGTAAACAAGAGCATGCCACTGGTTTCATCAAAGCAAGTCTGGGACTCAATGTTGTCTCCATTTCAGATGAATTTTGGAACCCACAATTGCCATGGGCTCCTAAATTAGTCAAAATTAATTAAATTATCCTTACTTACAAAAAGCAAATGCAGTTAACCATACAGACATGAGGGCCTTAGCATGGCGTTCTTCATAATGCCATATCCAGATTCCGGTGCATACAGCAACTTTGCCTGCAGACGTTGCTGCCATTGAAAACTGCAGCAAAGAACCCCTCTGTAACCGCACGATTGAAATACGGATATAGGCCCCAGGAGCAATATTCAATGCATGACGACAAATTGTTACTGTAACATAAAGCAATGCATCGAGCTCCATCCCTGCTCTCCCTGCAGTCAATGGATGTTTTTCATCATTCATTTAAATGGAAACAGGATTAAGCCTGTTATCTGGCCTCCAGTGAAATAACAGAAACAAAGTACATAAACAAATAACATAAAACAAGTACAGCAAGAGGGGAATCCTTTCCTGCAAAGCACTTCATCAATCTTTCAAAACCTAAAATGCCCCCAGGGACCCACCACTAGCTTGCTGTCTCACCCTAAATGGAGGTGTAACTCTTTATGCCTGAAGACTCTGTACTTGTTCTACCCACAAAAAGAGTAATTCTCCCACTGCCACTCTGAGGGGCTTCCCTGAAAACAGTCCAGAAAACGTTCCTCTTCTAAAGGTCGGAGAGAACCTCTCTTATTACCCTCTGTGGAGTCCATCACTTTAAACATAAATCAAGCAATGCTGATTTCATGAAGCTCCAGCAAAATTTTCTGTTATTTTTGGGACCATATACCATTGATACTTATGTCAACTACACATAACAGGTAATAAATATGGTTTTTCGTGACACTACTGTGCACTCACATTTCTCCTCCATGAGAAGAGTCTGGCAGATACCAGTATTTATACACAAAGTCATGAGTGTAGCTTCTAGAACTTGCCTTATTTTCCTAAGAATACACAAAAGTTACTGAAAAATGGGTATGTGTTCGAGAAGACTCATGAAGTTTCACATACCTTTCCAAATATTACTAATTCCCCTATTGGTTTTTTTTATGTTACATTAACATGCAAGTTGCCAGACTCATCCACCTGGGTTTCCACCATAGGCAATTACTTGCAAAAAAGATAAAAATCGCATCATGGAGAGGTCTTAATTACAACATCATTCATGTTTGTGCATAACATCTACTTCAATGAGCTGCAGGATGCTCCAGGGCAGATTTGAGACATCTTATTTATATGCGGAAGGGAAGGGGTTCTTCCTAGGAATCCCTTCGCACCCAAATCCTAATATCCACCCATATCTATTCTGAAAACACTTTCTTCTCAGTGCTTTACATCTGTGGAAGGGCAAACCTCTGCACCAGGACCACTTGTTTGCCTGAAGTTAAAGCAAATATGCTTAACTTCAGGACTGACAGAAGCACACTGCACTGGGAAATGCATTATTTATGTTTCAATATTACAAAACTACATATTTAAAAAAAAACACATTTGCAGAAAACACTGTTTGCTTCATTTTGCATAACCCATTTTGACCCACTGTCTTTCATCTCTCCGTTCAGGATTCGTCTTCAAAAATTAGCAGATTAGCTAATTTGGAGTTAGCCCTTCTTGAAAGGGTCAATTCTGACCCTTGTTGCCCAGCCCCGGTGAGAGTGGGCAGCCAAGCACAGTGCCTGGGCTTCATGGTGCTTGGGCTGGCCACACAGGTCTGCTGTATCCTCCTTGCTGTGCAAGCTAAGGTGTCAGCAGCACTTCCAGCCCCAAATGAGTCACGTGAAGCTCAAAGGTACCAGTCAAGGTACATAGACTCCTGCATTCGAAGAGAGCAGTCAGGGGCAGCAATGAGGCTGCACTTCAAGACAGTGCTGGAGTGAAGGCAGCTTCATCCAGAAATGTCTCTCCTCTTCCGTTTGTGCAGAACATGAAAATGCAGTCCTTTCTTCCTGGCTTTTAGTAAATTTATGATTACCAAGGTCTCATAGCCAAAAGAGAGCCACAAAGGAATATGGAAAAGATAATACAGGGAGTCTTATGGAAAATATCTCTATTTTTTGTGAATTATCACCTGAGACTTAATGGTGCTGCTTGACATTACCTGGCTGACTGCATGTAACTAAACAGGAGGAGGAAACACAGGGGGAAATGAAATGACAGAAATGACTGTGGAGGTTGGGAGTGGGGGAGCCACGGATCAGTGATAAGTCCTCCTGCTTCACTCCGCCTAGCCCAGTGGGTTATCCAAATGTACAAGCAAAAAGCTCAGCATGGAAGCACAAAAGACCTGGAACAGAGAATAAACAGAAAAAAGGGAGTAAATCATAATGTTTGGATGCAAATCTTTGGTAGAGAGGCTCTGAAGGGTCTCCAAGGCTTTTGTCTCCCGTCCTAGACTGAGAAAAAGACGAGAGGCCAAGCTGCACTGCTCCTCCATTGACCTGTTTTCTCTACTAACAAGGTATCTTCTTATGAATGCAACTTTGGCAGAGCGTGGTACTGAGCCTTACCCCAGGCCCCCCATCCAGCACCAGCCCACCCAGAGGGCAATGGGAGAGGTTTAAAACACTTTCTCCTAGAGCCACGGCAACTTTTGGTGGGTCACCAAATCATGCTCACAAAAGGTGTAACAAATGACGGCAACTAACCAAATTCAGGGTTAATTATTAGCCCACCTAATTCTGTGGGCTCTACTCCAGCATGTCAGCAGGACCAGGAGCCTTCCACTAACCTTTATATTTATAGACACAACTCTTTCCTTGGGGCAGAAATTCACTTAGCATAAGTTGTGAAATCATCCCGTGATGACAGAAATCCAGCTATCATGCTTTGAACCTATCATGGAGATACCTTGTTTCAAGCTGCTCATGATTCTCTCACCTTCAAATGAGCTGTCTTCTGGTATTCTTAGGAAATGCAAACAGATACTTTTACAAACATTTTTTATTTCCATTTCCCATCCATTCCCTCCTCTTTAAATGATTAATGATTAAAACTTATTTTTGACTGATCTGATCATCCTTAGTGGTGTCAGAAAATGCTAATGATACTTTTCCCAAGGCTTATCCTACCTGGGAACAAACTCTCAGCACACAGAACATGCGAGAAACCTCATAAGCCATTTAACACATCTTGCTCTACTTGTCCGCTGAGTCTGTCTACCGAAAGTCACAGTTGTGTGGTTAAACCTGACATGCAAGAAATAGATGTTGATGCTGATTTAAGAAACCAACAGAATTCTCAATGTCAGCTTAAATAGCTAACGTAAATACAAAATCTATATGGAGACTTGTGGTCTCTGTGGTACTTAGTGTTAAACCTCAAAATTAGTAAGCTACAAGTCATGTTCCTGCAGCATTTAAAGCGTACTGCAAACTCTAATGGATTAATTTGCTAAACATTTTAATTGGTTTCACTACAACAAATACAATAATGTCTGCGATATAGGGAAAGTGTTTCAGCAGTAATCTTCACAGACATTTCACCTGACAACTGGATTTACAAAACAAACAACCTGGGAGACCCTCTGAACACAAGTAAGTTAGGTCATCTGGGTTCATATAGAGCATATCTGAGATCTGAGCTCATTACAGATAGCACTTGCTGTAGTGCAGTGGGTCTCCAACCTTCACACCAGAGGTCCACCACTAGAGATCCACCGCCAGCTTTGTGCATGACCCCATTTCTCATTGGGAACCTTATTTCTCCACATAATGTCACTCATGCTTGTGACTCCTTCTGGGACCTCCTTTTTCAGTCTACTTCCCTCTGCAAGCAAACCCACAGGACAGGCAGTGTCACCATCATTCACCCTACCTCTGTCCCACAGCACTGAAGAACTTATTTCTCCAGCAACGCAGCAAGAACTCCTAGCGAAACAACAGCATTTAGCCACTGATCACACTAAAGGACAGAGGAAACCCGTAGAGACTTTACATCTAGATAGGAGCTTTCAACACTCAGTGACGTACAGACATCTGAACATTTTCTAGCAGACATTTAGAAAAACAGTTGTCACAGTTTCATACATAATACAGAGGTGCCACAGCCACTATCTCCATTTGCTTTTCTGAGTCCGATTTCATGGGACCCCTTGAACAACCAACCCATGGACCCAGTGGTCAGAAGTCCTCGATTTGCACCCACTCCAGGTTGCCTGCCTGTGCGGAGGGACCCCCCCAGCAGTGCAACCCTTGCTTCAGTCAGCCTGAAATGAAGCCCAGTTCCCAGAGGAGCTGCTGGTTTTTGGCCTCCTGCTCAGCTTGCACGTACACATGGAAGACCTGCCTTTGGTGCTGCACTTTGGCTGCATCGTCAGCAGGTGATGGGCCTTTTGCACTGAGCATCTGCTGCAGGTGCCTTGGCCATCATCTTTCTCCACTGTTAAACTCCAGCATCTAAACAGACTCATTTTAAATAACTACAATGAAATGGTGCATCTACAAAATTTCCTTCATAAACAGCTCTCAAAAAGACTGACACTGCTAAAAAAAGTCATGACACACCTGCAAGATAAATACATATTTTGTAGAGCAGGAAATGGAAATACTGGTGCCTACAGCATGAGCAAGAATAAGACGAACTCCAGTTCACCTCCACAAGGAAGAGTATTTAAGAGTAACTATTCGTTCTGCTAGCAATCAGGCATTCACTTTGAGCCCTCCCTCATTGCATTGGCATACCCGGTGGTCCAGTACCTGTTGCAGATATCCATTGCAGACACTTCAGCTGTAAACCAAAAAAGCGGCAGCTTATGAGGCACCCAGGTCTCACACTAAGCCAGGACTTTGGGAGACAAGCTGCTAAATTTGGGAACATACATGCAATCCTGGCATGACCAGAGAAACTTGCATAACCTTCTCTCACCCCTCAGTGCTCTTAAGCATGGGAGAAGTGAGTAGAAATACAAAAAATAAATAATGTATGCAAAACGATAATGCAGCGGAAGAGATTTTCCAACTGGGTCTGACTGTCAGTGCAGAGCCACTCAGTTCTCAGCACTGCCAGCGAAAGTCCGTGGAAAGCCCTGACCTCTCGGTGTCTGCCGCTCCACTCAAATAGCACATCCACCAGTCGGCGGAGACTTGGGGCCAGCGGAGTGGCCGCAGACTGATGCCCTTGTAAGCAGGCACATCTGCTTAGTTTATGTTGCTGAGATTTTGTAACTACGTGGTGGAGTTAATTGTAACCTATCACTTTTCTGGTGGTTTTTGCAAACTGAAGCGTGCGAATCTAAATGGTTCTAAGGGGAACTCCAGTCATCAGTATCTCAACTCTACATTTCAAAAAAAAAAAAGCTTTAAGAGAACTGCTTTGCAATAGGCACTTCACAGCAGAAGTGTAGTGATTCAGAGAAGTGCCATCGCTGCCAGGCAGCCAGACTCCCAGAGCCATGCCGTGCTCCGGGAAACTTTCCCTTCAGCTTCCAGTGGCTCCAGCAAGGTTGGGTCACTGCTGTCTCCTAATGGAGAAACTCCATTGCTGTGTTAATGCTTTAATTCACACAACATTGCTTTCTGCAGTGAAGTGTGGTTCGCTTTCAGATGTTGCATACCACCTTGAAGATATACTTTGGGAGTTCCTGAAAATAAATATCAAGTAAATGTTTAGAAGTTCCTAAAAATAAATCAAGTAAATGGCCTGTGGAAACACTATGAACCCAATTAGTCAAAAACAGTAAAAATGCAACTTGACTAGATCAGGTTCCTATTAATATCAACTATTTCCCTTCACCCTTAAATTACAGAAATAAAACGAAGAAGTAACTAAACTTGTAAAATACACAATATGCAAAACCCAAAAACTGAACTGTCAAGTGAAAATACACAACCAAGGGCTCTCACTCATGAGCCAGCCATATCCATATTTCAGGAGAACAATACCTTAAACAAAGGCTTTGAAAGATCATAATTATAACTAATGATCTGGAGAGGCAGACTCCGCAGTGAATACAGGAAATCAACACGAAGGTCTTTCATTAAAGCTGGCATTGATTTGCCTTGTTTTCCCTTCAATCCCAGAAGAAATGCAAACAAACCTGTGACGATTGCCCTGGAACCAATGGAGGCAGACCAGGAATGAAGAAGGCTCTCTCTGTCAAGTCACCCTCTCCCTCACTGCCAGGGGATGCATGTTAATGTAGCACTGCCATAAAAGCTTAATTACCATTTTATACAATTATAAATTGTCCTATGAGGCTATAACCAAAACGCAGACCTTCTGCATTTATGACTATACACACTCTCCTTCCCACCCAGTCCCATTAACCCTGGTCAACAAATTCCCCGCCATCCTGCAGAGTGCCCAGATACTTACGTGCCTGCCATGGAGGAGGACCTGGTCAGGTAATCCCGCAGGATTATACGCTCGAGTCCGGCACGTGTGCGTAAACCCAAACAGGCTATTTCACCTGCTTACTGAGCAGAAGACAAATTTGGCAGGGAGACAAGCCAGGAGTCCCTGCGAAGGCTTATAATCAAAACAGGAAAGGGAAGCGCTGTCGAGCTAGCAGAAGGGCAGGAAGTAACACTTACTTGTACGGCAGGGGCGGGGAAGGGACTTTAAAGAAGAAATGTATTCTTTCTTTCAGCTGATTTACCTAACGAAAGCCCAAACAATATAGATGAAGATTAGATGCGCCACCTTTGCCTCATTGGTGGCATGGATATTAAAAGTATTTCACTTATTTTCTCAAGGTACAGGTTTGCTGTCCAAGAAAAAGAAAAAGCAAACAAACCTCAGACCCAGAAAAAATTGCTATTACTCATTTACAGCATGGGTGTTAGCATGGTGCTGAAGCAAACCCAGGGGCCCCGTCGGTACCGAGGGCCCCGTCCTGCCTTGCCACCAGCCTGGCATTGCCTGCTGGATGACTGGGGGCCAGCTCCAGCCCAAAATTTGAATTAGCGCAGGACGGTGCCCGGGCTACTGCACCCTGACTCTCATCTCCCACGGCAACACAGACTTTGGACGGGAGCTGCCTTACTCTGGCTAACTTGGGGTCCAGCCCAAGGAAACCTTTTTTTTGGTTGCTCTCCAACCCTGTCGTCCTACATGGGGTATCACCATAAATACATAAACTAAGAAACACATCTTTATGTAAGGAGGTAATCAATCAAGTAGCTTATAGAAGGACAAAGGAGAAATCTCCAACATTTAAAAAACAAGTCAAAATTTGCTCCAAGGGGTATGTAAGCAGTGCGTGCTCTCCCTCCATAGCCAGCAGCTGGGAGAGCCCCTGTTTGGCTCAGCAGTGGGCAGGCCCCCAGCCAGCCGGTACCTGCAGACAGCAAAGATGAGACTTCTTCACCTCTCCCTGCACCTCTGCCTGCCCTGTGCTCAGCCTCCCACAGACGGCATGCGGGATTTGGCTTGGAATAACCACTGTGGAAAGCACAGCCACAGGGAGGAGGACTCCTTATCTCATGGCTTCTGCTGTAGAAGACATGCAATCCACTATTGCTTTTTGGACAGTTAGTTCTGTGTACCATCCTGACTATTTTCACTGGAGTGTCTTGCAAAACTAAGCCTCCTTGACTGTGCTGTGCCAACAGGAGATCCCTGAGAGACCACCAGCCTTTGTTTCCATCCTGCCATGATCTGCTTATATATGTGTTTGCATGCATCCGCGTTCCTGGTAACAGGGAGGTTGCTTTTGCCCTCCAATAACACTTCCACCTCCCTTGCTATCTCTGCAAGCTCTTCTTTGCCTGCTCAGCTGCTCTGTTAACTGGACATTGCCATTTGGCCACAGCAGTGAGATGGCCTGTTAACACAAATTGAAACTTTGCAAATTTAGGAATAATAATTAAAAATATTGCAGTAAAAATAAATTAGTAGAGGTCTTGGAGAGCAGAACAGCAAATTAATACTTTAGTACTACCTTTCCTGGGGCAAAACTGCAGCGGTTTTGATGGGCTCCTTCTCAGAGGTGACAAGTCCTCAAGACAGAGCAACCTTCTTTTCTCCCCACTCCTTGGTTTGGCCAACTTGTACACATGGAAGTAAACACCCTGCAAACACTGTCCAGTGTTCACCCCAGGGCATGGGTGGATTATGGCATGAGCAGATTAAAAGCAGAGGGAGAACCAGTGCCAGGAAAACACGACAGGGAGAGCTGAATGGACCCTACCGTGTTCTGGTTGCAGGTAGAGAAAGCTGGGGTTTTCTTCAAGTTTCCACACAAAAATATCTTTGGGGGTTTTTTGTCAGTGTGCTCAAAGTTTTCTCAATGCATCTAAATATGTCACCTGTTATCCGTGCTTACACAAACAAGGACAGTGCAAATACAAAATGTAAACAACTGCAGAACGAACCCGCTGGATGGTCAGAGGTCCCGACTGCCTCTCCCGTGCTCACGCCATCACGAGCACTCCGCACCTGATGACTTTACCTCCTTTACCTTAACATAATTTTTAACCCACATTGCTTAAGAAAATGCTTCTTCCATGACATTACTTGAGCCACCCCACGATGCAGCACAGGATCAGCGTGTGGAAGGGGATAGGAAGGTTCGCACTCACTTTTGTGTCACTCAGCATTTTGCTGAGACACTTTGTGCCCACCCGGGCATTACACAAACCAGGAACGGACGCGTTACCTAATCTGAACCCAGTTCCCTAAAGTGCAATGCGAATGAAATACCTCCCTCTTGTAAATCATTGCACAAAATCTTATCTGTCTCACCCACTTTGATCCCTTTGCCCCAATTCAACCTGGAGCAGCCATAGCACCCAGGTAACCTCCCAAAGCACCCCACAAATGGCAGAGCTGCTCCGCTCCTGCTGGAAGCACAGCAGGGACCCGTGATTTCACCATGCAGGCAGCATGTAGCATCCCACGCACACGGGCGCTCTCAGGGAGTCAGCCCCGGAGGCTCTGAAGTCTGTACTAATGAGAGCAAAACCTGCAAGGCCCTGAGGAGACCAGTCCTCAGGAGATCACAAAATCCGTCACGTCCTTGCAGTCGTTTCAGGGTGCAACATACATGTGAATAACCTCAGATACCCGTTCAATATAGCAAGAAGAGAGGAGCATAAGAAATAGGCTGAGTTCGTCAAGGCACACCAGTGCTGTTTCTGTTGGGGAGCAAGAGCTACAAATACCGCTCTACCTGAGCAGAGGAGCAGAGTACTTATCACATTCACTGGTTTTCCTGTTACAAAAGACTACTTTCATGGTCCAGCTGAAAGACCTGCAGAAACCATTGGTGAAATGGCACCTAGTAAACAATATGGGTGTCAAAATGCTGTCGATCTCATGGTTGCTAGTGCATCACCTGTTCAGCTGCAGCTTCTGACTCTTCTGCAGTAAATCTCAGTATGACTGAAGGGTTTCAGTTTTCAACTGATGGGGGAAGTTTAAAACCCAACAAGAAACAAAGTTCTCACTGACATTTAAGCAAAGCCTTTTCTGATGTGTTTTATTTTAATGCCTTTTTTTCTGTTTAATGAAACATTTTATTATCACATTTCTAAGACTTCAATTTGGCTGCATTTTCCTGATACTACACCTTTCCGCTTTGAGATCAGGGTGGATTGTGGCCAGTACCTTGTTTCAGTCAAAAAATCCTGCTTTTCATGAATTTACAACTTGACTTTATTTGGAGTTCCTCTGTATAGCTCATACACTGCTTAGACTACTATTCTACAGTTTGTCTGCATAAGCGTTATCTTACTGCATGTATTGGAAAAGGACATAACCTGAAAAATACATCTCCAAATAACTACAGACTCAAATCGCTAATTGCCCAGCTCAGCCACACTTGATCCACTGTTCTAGGCAGAGGGATGCAGGAAGATGGACTAAGCAAAGCTCTGAGCAGCCTTCTTGTTTCTGTTGTCATCTGTCTGGGATAGATACAGTCATCGATTTTTTTGGAAGGAGAAAGCACTTTGTTGTCAGAATAGTTTTCCTGCTAAACCAAGCAGATACGATTCTCCTTACACACAAATATCAGCTACAATAAGATGAGTTAGACTAATCTGGTTGTAAAGATTTGGTTCTCCTGGACACAAACACCTTCAGGCAGAGCTGAAAACACCCAGCCTCCCCGCAGCTCCCGCTAGCACTGTGCAGGCCCCAAGCACAGCAAAGCACAGGTCACTAGCGACACGTCCAATGTCATGCCGGGAAACAGTGACAGTGAGCGGGACAAAGCCCAGCGCTGCCTCTCAGTACCCCTGTCATAAGCCAAATGAATTTCATTAAGCACTACAGCACACATTCCAGCAGAAGTGCCTCTAATCACCCCTTTGCATTGCTAAAATGCCTCCATGGCCCTGGACGAGAAAGGGAGTGCTTAGAAGGAAACAGCACCCTGGGACAAATGGCAAGTAAGACCCAGTAGCTGATTTCTATCCGGTCCTCACAAAGGACCGTATGCTGGATAAACAGATTGTTGCAGTCATGTGTTGAGATCTGTGTGAGAAGATCAGGATTTCTGAACACAGAAGTGAGGCTTTAGTTGCAGTTATGCGAATATTCCCACAGGTTTCCGAGCAGCACGTCTGCTGGCCACAAACTAGACTTTCATGTCCCAGAGACGTCCAAGTAATTATGCGTTTTCTTCTGGAGAGTTTCACTACCAGATGAAACATGATTTGTATGACACAATAACATTATATATTTTCAATCCTTAGGGTTACAGACTGAATGTGGAAAGGTGAGCGTCTCAGCCTAGAAATGACTCATCTCCAAATACAAAACCCAGTTAATTTTTAAGAATGAAAGGAAGATGCATTGTACAATGTGTTGTGCATACTCTAAATAAAGACTATTACAATCATAATGCAAAAATAAAACTTCACCATGTAAGACCTATCTGAAAGCAGACATGATTAAAACAGTTTTTCTTAATGAGCATATATTTCACACCTCCCAAATAAATTTTTATGCATGAATATCTGTTGTTTTAAATTCAGTGTTACTCCAAAACAGCATCTTATTACACTGCACAAAATTAAAAATTTGCATATTGCAATGTCTTTCGTTTAATGACCTCATGATTAAGAAATCTGAATGTTCACACTGAACCTGTACACTCAAATTCATAAACTACAAGAAAATTGCATTAATATATGCACAAATGCTGCATAACAACATATAAAATATGCGGTTCTATATTCAGATTCACAAAACTAATTTCACTGCTGTTAGTAGTCTTTGAATGTAAGACATTTCCTCATAAACTGAGATTTGCAACTGCTAAACATGCTGATGAGACAAAAAACATCCCTTGTCCTCAGAAAGCTTAACCCTATACATTAATATACGCTATTGCTCTCAAATCTTTTTTCCATGTTCTTCACTCATTGTAAAGGAGCAGGAGAGGCACTGGACAGGAAAATATACTTATGTACTATTACAAGAGTTAAAAATGTGTAATGAGGTAAGGTGCTAACTGCCACTTTGACAGCAAAACAATTGCTCCTGCACTGAGCATATTTTACAAATGAGAGTCTTCTTGAGACTATTAATTGAGGATGCAATCCCATCACTGCTGAGGTCCAAGAAGGTTTTGCAATGGACTTAAAAGAGACAAGACTTAACCCTGGGTATAGATCCATTCAAGTAGTGATAAATAAACAAATGGCAAGAAAAAGTATACACCAAATCTTTTAAAGGACCTGAGTTATGTAAGGTTTGGAGAGCCCTGTTTCTTCCTGCTAGGAAGCCCCGGACGCTCCATTCATGCAGTGCCCTTTTCTAAGACAATTTCTTCCCCGCCCCCTCACCCCGCAGAGGGAACAGTGAGGACTCACCTGCTTTCAAGGGGACCGTCTACTTTGGCTGATGTAAACAGCTGAGGTATTGCATTAAGGAAATCACTGTATTGCAAAGAATTAACTCTGTGGCTGCCCACAATTTTCCTCTATAAACTGTGATGAGCAACGGGCAGTAAGCCCAGACCCCACGTTAAGCAGCATGGAACAATTTATAGACCATATGGAGAGACATAAACTGCCACTTCATACACAGGATGTCTATAATGCTTTTTTGCTTGAGTCAGCTAATTGCACATCCGCAAATCAGCACATTTATGACAAATTGAGTGTTATGATATCATGGGAAATGTATTTAATATGATCAAAGTTTGCCAGAAAAAGTTCCCCTGAAAGTATGAAAGTACTTACGAGTCCTGAGTGCCTGGGACATTTTACAGTCCTTATTAAACAAACATTTCCATGTTGTTTCATGGCAGCCAGTGGTGCAAAGAACCATACCTTCTATGCCTGCATGTCAGCAATCTCACTGCAGCCACCAGCACGGGCATCTCCCTGCTGCTGGCAGAAGGCACCTCCTTGCTTACAGTTAGAGCCAGCCACAGCACCCACATCAGCTCCAGCAGCACGTAAGGGTCAGTTGCTGCTCTCACCAGTAGCCTCAGATGAGTCTTCTCATTTGTCTTTTCCAGAGGTTGAGAATTCGAGTATAGACTGTTACAAACCCTCTTCTATACTGCAGATTTTAAGAGGTGTACTTAGCTTTTCCATATAACTTTATGTTAAAGCAAATCAATGACCTTGATCTATAGAGCCATTAGCAATGGTCTGAGTGTCAATATAACTTACTTGAGGTAAGTTATACCAGCTGAAAGAAATTCATATACTTGTGTCACCAAGCATATGCTCCACAGCACCAACATTGCTCCACAGCAGATGTGTTTTCACTTCCAGCTTGCATTTTTCTGTAGACTTTAGTAAACATCTTATCACAAGTGGTTTCAGCAGTTGTAGGCAGTGGTCATTTGAACAGCATACATTATTTTTTGCAGCTCCTAATTTATGGGCATGTCATATAAATTTCTGGGGTTTCGCTTTGAAACAAGAAACACCAACTTTAACAAAGTCTCTAAGTGAGATTAGGAGCTTCTCACCCAAAGCTAGCATTTGCTCATTTCTAGTACTAACCTTTGTTATTTAATGCCATCCACTGCTAAGTAATGATGTAATTGAAACATCATGTTTCACTGAACAGAGAAGATACTTGCACCACGAGCCACCTCTCTAGCTTGTTGTGGGCACCATAACCCTGTGGGAGTGTTCTTATCATAAGCCTTTCAGAGGCACATGGATGGGTGAGCTACAGCCTAGCAGGTGTGAACATGAGAGGTCTTCTGCAGTAAGGGATGCTGAAGTGAAGAGAAAGCGTGTAACAACTGCTTAAGAGATTGGAGGGGAAGGAGCTGACAGAAAAAATTATCAGAAATGATATTTAACTGTATTTTTGTTGTTTTCAGTTCTTTAAAGGCATGTGCCTGTCTGCTGTTCAGGTTGCCAGACTGAGAACATTTTATATTAACTGGGAAAACACTTTTGAAGACAGACATCATCCTCTAAAAGTCAGGACCCAAAGCATAATAATAAAGTGAAGGCCGCGCTGTGCAGAGTGGCTGCCAAAGCTGGTGACCTCTACTGCTTAGGGAAGAAAGATGCGCCAGGATGGTTTTTGTTGAGGTTATAGAAAGACAAGAGCATAGGTTCACACAAGGATGAAGAACGCCTGGCCTTGTTTCTACACTTCTTTCAGATATTTGCACTTCTTGGAATAGGACAGGTTGGAAATAGTTGGCTTACGGACATAGGGAAACTTCAACTCGCAGCAGGATCCCCGGAGGTGGAATGGGTACGGTCAGCAGTTTGTCACCTCAGCTCGCCACATCTTTCATTACCACTGTACACACTGTGGAGAGGACAGACAGGGAAGGTCTCTCCTGTAACAACAGTAGAGCACCCATTTTCCCTCCACTTTTTTCATATCTTAGAGCAGATAAGTAGTCGTTCTTACAACAATCCCTTTTTTAACATTTAACAGGATGCTGAGCTCAATACCTGCTCTATGCTCTCGGAAGTTGGAGGAAAAACTCCCATTAGCAATTTCAGCTGCAGCAGAAAGTTATCTTTTGTATAATCTGTCTCATCGGTCAGGCAATAAAACAAGGTAAATGATACTTGGCTATTGGAGCCCCGTCTTAAATCCAGTGTCTGCCCTGATGGACAATGAACGTGTCCTCGATGTTTGCAGATGTGCTTCAGCTAGGATGAACCGCAAATTACGCCTGGGCACAAACAGCAGTCTGTACACCTGAGTCATATAGACCAAGTATCTTCATTCTGACAAAAAGTGAACATTGCAGGTCTAATCATTTGTAGCTTTCCATCATGGAAAAGGTACAGTCCTGTTCAAGGTGGGCATAAATCAGCACCAAGTGTAAATATGCTGCACTCAAAAATCTGTATATTAACATACTGTAATCTGCAGGGTTTTTTTCCCCCTAAATTTCACAAGAAGAATGATTTTAAGGTTATTTTAATAAAAATAAACACAAGGAGAGCTAGTGAATGGAGATGTGCAGCAAGCAAATCCGCTGTCAAAACTACTGACTATACTTAAAAAACCAAAAATTATCCTGGTAGCCCATTCCTTTCCCCCCTTCCCTCCTTCCATTATTTCTTGGCAAAGATTTTTCCCCATTGCCTGGCAGATAAAAACATTTCACAAGTGCCAAAACTGAAACAGGATCCTTGAGCACATTTGTGCACCAGACTTGTTTGCGTGCAATGTTCGGGATTTTGCAAGATGACTGCGTATCTTTCTAAATCAAAGCTGCATGATGTTTGCAATGCACAAGACACCAAAGAGGAAACGAAAAACTCTTTTGAATAATGGCAGAAGTATTCTTGCTTTCCTGTGATTTGCACCCTTTTTCCCCTACCAACCTTCCTTATCTCTTCTACAATGTTGTTCTTGACTTTGACATGCCCCCTGTGACATTCCCATCATGCAGAGACACCACACAGTGCCACTTCTCGGCAGTTACATGTCTGATAAATGGCCAGCTACACGACACATGCAGGTTGGCTGTCAGCGGCCAGCCAAGCAGACTGTGTGCTGCCTTCACCTTGGGAAGGGCTCCAGGTGGAGTCAAGAGTTGCTCTCCTCTCCATCCACTGGCTGAGTCTCAAAAACCATCGACTTTTATTCCTCTGTCAAACTAGGCTGAAACTTCTGAGTTTGTTGGTCAGCTACTGGGAAGCTGGTAAAGAGAAGGAAAAGGGTGGGACAGACAGAAAGGTGAAGCAACTGCATAAGCCTTATTTCCTGAGGAAAACAAGTTGGTAATGAGGGCCACCCAGAGAATTGCTGCTCACCTCCATCAGTGCCCTCACAAGCTCCCCCATCTGCAGCCAACAACCACCAAAGCCTCCGCAATGGCGTGCGCAGTCCCTTTTAAAGTCAGCCTCAGGCTATTGCCAAATACAGTATCAATTCACTGCTGATGTTCATGTGTAACAGTATCCAGGACTAAATTTCTACTAAAAGCACTTCAAGCAGTAAATTCAGGCATTTTGGCTACACGTAGCCTGTTGCTGATTTCATTAAACCTTATGAAAGCAACCCCCTGTAAAAACAAAACCTGAAGGCGCAAAAAGGCTGGAAAGCTATCATAAAGGATGCACTGAGACCAGCAGGAAGAATGATCATCACCAGTCTCGGCGGCCATGTCACAGGTTTTGGAGCTGCCATGAAATGACTTGTGTCTACAACATGGAGAAGACATTCCTGTGGTTTGTGACAATTTTCACAAGTCAGAGTTGACCAAGATTCTTCCACATTTCTTGCAGGTGAGCTCAAATTTATGTATATATAAAAATATAATATGGTAATAATACATAATATAATTATAATTGTATATAATATTAATATGTAATATATCTATTATAAATTATATACATGCACTACTGAAGTTTTAGTATCTTCTTCCCACACCTCAGTGGATTGTCTCATATACACCTCACTTTGCAGACCATTGCACGAGAAAATGACAAATAATACAGACCCTTGTCTAAGCCCCAAAAGGAAGCAGGTCTAGTAAAATGTCAACACTATCTGAAGCAGCACCCTTTACTTCTACTGAGCCACAGTGTCCAGCAGTGAAATGTACCGTGAGTGGAAAATTGCTGAGAAAAAAAAAATCTAAGGCAAAGCAATTTTCAGTCGAATTTCTAAAACTGTATACTAGAAATCTAAAGTCCTTCTGCCAACTGGAAAGCTATAACAATTTAAAAGAAGGGGGAAGGAATGAGTTTTCCTCAAGTTAATGTTGGTTAAGAAGAATGAAAAACCAAATCAGCTTTGAATAACCATGGGAAATGGAAGACGTGTTTATTCTGTGGTGCTGACCTGTAAAAACAGACCATACAAATTCCTTTGACTCCAAACCTACACTTGGTAAGTAGTAGCAAACACAGTTACAGCTCATAAAGGTGACAGTTCTTTATAGTTCCTGTATTCCCCATCTTGTCCTCTCTAGTATAACCCTCCCACCCGTAGCTTACCATGGAATTTCAGACCTTGAGCCACTCTACAGACTGGGAGCATTCAACAGCCTATATGTGAAGATGTGCTTTTCATAAGAGCACCCTGGTTTTATTGTAACAGCACTGAAATATTTAGAACTGTTCTTTTACATAACTGATACAATGTTTTGAAAAAAATTTAGAAAGAGAATTGAAAATCACTCACAAGTCAACAAATTACAGAAAAGAGATGTGGATACAGAGAATGGGGAAAGTTTCAAAAGTAATTCAACTCTCCTTTCCTGCTAATGCCTTTCTGAGCTCCCTGAAGCTCCACCATCTCCCAAGATAACATACTCAGGAGGGCTGAGATGAGGTGGTGGAGAGTCTCTAAGGGAAAGCAACAAACCACCTGCAGTACATCTTCCACTTGGCTGGTGTTAAGGCAGCCCAGCCTCGACAGTCATGCTAACAGCCACAGCCAGGTGGGATCTCAAGCCAAATTCTTCGTTCAGTTGCCGCAACCATTGTTTCTCAGCCTCAACAAGAATATGGAAATCAGCATCCAAAGCTGTATTAGGATGAAATTGTTAACTAAAAAAACCCACAAGACTTTTGAAATATTTAATAAATTGGCATAACCTCCAACCTCCTCCCCTACACCCATACTGGCCTCTGTCTACACCCTGAAGAGCTTACCAAAATCAAAATTGATGCAGAACCTTCAGTCAGTTCACAGCAGGATCTCTCACAGTGAACTTTATAATTGGTGTGTTATCAGCTGAGCAACGTTGCAGCATTATTTGGTCTGCTGAAACCAACTCCCCAACGTGCAAACAGAATACAAATCAGGCAAAGCTCTGAACTGCCTCTCGAGCTGCATACTCCGTTTAGGCAGCCACAGCTTAATGGATGAAACACTGACCTCCAAGATCCCTATTCAAACCCCGCTTGCATTCCCGTGATGGGAGCTGGAACTGGGTTAGGGAGCATCAGTTTCGAAGAACTATTTTCCTAAGTACTGTCTGCATTTTTTGCCATGAGCCTTTTCATTTCAATATTTCTGCCTTTCTTGCCTGTCTCATCTCTTTCTGCTTAGGCTGACTGGCTTCTAACAACCAAACAATGGTCCTTATTTCCTTAATAAAACAACCACAGCTGGAAATCAGACCATGGGTTTGGGGAATGCTTCTCTGAAATACGTGATGTGTGGAAATAAAACCTCCCTGCCTCACTCAGAAGGTTATGGTAGCCTGCGCAGGGGATGGTTTCCAGCTTCCAGCTTGTTGTTATGCAACGGGTGGACTCTTTATCATTTGTCTGGTTTTCCATCCCTCCCCCATATCTTTTCTGGATAGAGGCATTTTGCTCTTCAGAACTCCTTGTGCCTGCCCCAGAACAAGAGAAAAAGGAAAATAGAATAAAACCCCAGGTATTAATTGATGTACCATATGCCTCATTGCTCTCAGTCTCTCACTTCCACTGCCACTTAGAGTTAGGTTCACACCATTTTAAAAAAGAGAATAAGAACAAAACCTGCTGATACACAAGATTTTCCGTGTCTTAGTTTCCATGCAGGCTCTCTTGGTCCGTGACATGTCTGAGGCAGGCAATACCAGCTCTCACCGCGCATGCTACCGTGATCACTGCTGCCAAGCTCACTGCCCAGTTCTGACTTTGCAGTCTCAAGACACTCTGTTGTTTAACAGAAATCCCCCAGAAAACAGGCAGAATACTGCTCACTCAGCAGTTCGTACATCCACACCCATCAAACTGGCTGTGGCACCTGTGGGACCCACCGTTCCCTGCTACAGGAGTACCACACTTGCTTTACTAGCTGGTGCTGAGTGAACTAAGAAACCGTTGGGTGAGTATAAAGTTCAGAAAAGAGAGGGTTTTGTTGCAAATTCCATTGGAGGATTTTGTTGCAAATTCCATTTGAGGATTTTGTTGCAAATTCCATTTTACTGGTGCTGCCCTTCAAGGTTGGTTTTGGGCATCCGTTTCTTCAAACCCAGCATCACCGCAGGGCAATCTCAGTCCCGTGCCAAAAATGAGACTCAACGTCTTTCCGTGCATCTGTTCTCGTCTCAGACCACAGACACCACACAAGATGCAACTCAGCGGACAGAGTCCTGCGCTGAGCAGTGGGGCTCACAGGCAGAGCCGAGCCGCAGAGCTCTTCACAGCCGGGCTGGAAACAGTGCAGTACCTGCTCCGCTACAGCAGCACTCGCATCGCCAGAGAGGGGAGGCAGACCAGGGTTATAGCCGAAGGAATTAACAGTGACCTCTTCGTTTAGTTGGTTGCATAAACTTACAAAAACAAAAAGGATGGAAACCCTTGGAGGTCTCTGGGAAGTGAGTCTGCTCTGCTGGGATGGGAGCTCTCCAAAACCAGGCTATGAGGGCACAGTCCCTCTGTATGGACCACGACACCAAAGAGCCAGGAAGAAGAGGGCTGGCTGAATGGTGGGAGAGAATGAGAGGGGTTTTGTGGATTTACATTTTCCTTCAATTTTTCATCTGTACATTTTATAAACATTTGCAATTACATCATCCACTGCAGATGTTACAAATAAGTACCATCACTTCCATTTTGACATAACACCACCTGAGATAACATTAGTTTCCAGGTACCAAACTAATATTATGGTGTTCCTCAGGCAAAACTGTGGCTCTGTTTATAACTGTGAAGCTCTAATGAGTACCCAGCTCATTATAATAAAGGGTAGCACAGTGTGCACTGAAGTGTGCCTTCAGAGACACTGCATGGAGCAGTGTGAGAGGCAGCACTGCAGGGCGAGGGAGAGAAAGAAATGCCTCCTCCCAAGCAGGGTTACCAGCAAGTAACCAGGGTATAGCTGACGTGAGTAACATGGTATCTTCAGTATCTTCAGAAACACCAGAGACTGGTGTTTCCAAAACAGCAAAGCTCCCCAGCTCATTCCTTAAGGTACTGACCAACCTGGCAGCCACCTGTGACTCTCTCTGTGTCTCCTTCATTCAGGGGCACAGAAAGCATCACTCAATCAAGAGTCAAAATAGTCCACAGGCCATACTTGTACCGAGCCAATATGAGCTGAACTATTTTGGCAAGCTGAGAAACTGGCTATATTTATGCATGATCTCCATGTAAGGCTAGTTTTACACACCAGCAACAGCCAAAATTATTTCATCCTTTTCATTTACAGTATTTTGGTGCACATATAAGGACATTCTTATTCTGAAAAAAAGGAAAGGAGGAAATAGTATCCCTTGGTCCTTCAACTTATATTCAATAAGAAGTGGAAAACCTAATTGAAAGACATCAATTGATAGGTCCATCCTCCAGAAATGAAAACAAATTAGGCCCAATTCAGTTATTTCAGTGCCACTTGTTATTTAGTGGTAAGACTGGAATTTCTAAAGATACGTTAGGTACAACTCTGAAATCCAAGGGAGACTTGGCACCTGGTATCCTCTGTCCAAGCTTCTTTATAGAAGCAGTGTTTATGTTGGAAGTCTACAGAAGAGCAGCCTCCAGGTCATAGATCTGCTGCAGCTGATTTGGCAGAAGCAGCACTGCCTCTTCAGAGAAGGGCAACATAAATCTGCAAATATAGATTCTGTCTGCGAGAATAAACAGCTTTAATTTTCTGCAGAACGACAGTCACTGAGCAAATGTAACAAAAAAAAAAACCAAAACAAAAACCACATAAACCCAAAAAAAGCCCATGATAGCAAAGCACAGATCCTCCAAAAACTGGCAGCCCAAGACAAGCAGGAGGTGCCTACCAGAGCCGATGCCTTACAGGGCTTTGGGCACGCTGTGTGGTCCAGGACAGGTTCGAGGAGGGACGATGGATTACTACTATGCTTTGTGCTCTCCATGTGCTTCAGGTTTGCTTGAGGGTACAGGCGAATGGTCATGCAATCTGCAAGGAGTTACCTGCACCCACGCTGGTCTGTGTGGGGGCACAGGTGGGGAAGGGGAAACAAGCAGGAGAAAGGAAGCACCAGTGGTTGTGCCAAATGGTAACGAGAGCGTGAAACAGAGACACCTGATGTCTGTCTGTCCTAGGCACTGTGCTTCAATGTGCTTTAAGGAGCAAAGAGGGTTGTGACCTCCTGTCTACTTCTGGCAGTCTCCTTCCAGAGAAACAACCAGTAGGACTGAAGTGTATACAGTAGCTCATGCCTGTGTTAGCTCATTTGACTATTACTTTAAGAAAAAATCTTGCAGTTCTGAAATCTGAGAATTTCCACTGGAGACTCACCAACTACTTAGATACCAGAAACAAAGATCATGGAAATAAAAAATATATTTAAAAATATCCTAAAAATTATTTTAAAATTAAAAAATGCTAAAACCTATGTCTAGTTTAAAATAATTTTCAATCTATTTCCGTAACACTACAGGCAATCTCAGCTAGCAAGATGGGCAGTGCATTGAAAGAGAAGCAATCAAAGTCATTGTCAGAAAAACAAATGGGTTAAACTGTAAACAGCAATCACATCTATCAGATGTTCAAGATGGGCAGCACTGGTTTCTTGGTCTTAAACAGAAGATTTATCAGTGTGGAAATGATGCTAAATTCTGCTTAAAATCAAATCAGAAAAGACAAAACATACTGGTGCCTCCAGTAGCGTATGCAGGGGAGGAAGATGGTGGCAATTTTGCTTTGCATCAGTTAACAGAAAACCATTTTAAGGGACAGCACTATATTTCTCTACTTTCATAAGCTTCCACAGCTTACAGCGCTAATACTGTTTAAACTGTCTCTGGGAACACATCTTTCTTGTGTTTGAACAAAAGCAAACCAGCGCCCCGCCCTCACACAGCTCAGACCTGCAGCGAGCTGGGACGGCTGGGGAAGGCTTGCCTTGCAGCTCAGGCAGAGGGCTGGACGGCTGGAGGGAGAATCTCGCCTTTGCACTTCCCTTTCTGCAGTGAGCAAAAATGCGCCCTTTGAAAAACACCATTTGTAGGTTGTCACAGGATAAAACAAACCTTAAAAAAACAAATCAAGCTTAACAAAGGGACTTCTTCTTAACATGGCTAATGGCCTAGGTTCTTCTACAGACAAAGATGCTGTTTGACCTACTGATCTAATTAGAGGAGCAGTGATGTTGACATTTGTGTTGCATAAAGCAGACATGTTAACAGCCAGAGGGAAAGCTGTCAGTGCCTCTACAGATCACAGCATTCATGGTGATGCACGAGGCAGCCTTTAAATATTCAAATAATCAATTCAATGCTTAACTTCTTTTACTGATAACAAGAAACAACCCCCAGATCAGCAGTCCCCTTCCCCCCAAAAGCAGCTCCAACTTCGTTAATGCTGAAAGATTAACAGGCAATACACGAATCACTTCTATTCTGCCGATTATAGTATTTCCTTCCAGACTGTATATAATCCAGTTTTACCATGAAGAAACACAATTTATACTTTCTGAGTTTTTCACTTACTATTTAAGCAATAACAACCACCAGAGACTGTGCTTCATACATTTTCGCATGTGTCAAGTTCACCTAAGCGTGAAAACACCTCTTCTCATTTATAAATACACAAAGTGAGTTTTAATATAACTCTGATCTATTGCATCATAGTCCCTTGACATGAGCTGCACCATTGCTGCAGGCATTTCATGTTTTACAGATCTAAATCTCCACAGTAAATCCTCTCTGCACAGCACCCAAGTACCCTAGACCGATGGAGAGTCCTTGATGCTGTGGCTCAATTAGCTCCAACCCCACTCAGATTTTTTCCCCAACATGTGATGTTCTCAAGCCCACTTTCACCCAAGGTGAAGCTGAACATTAAGTACAACAGACTGACAGGAGGTTTCATACTGCAGTCCAAGACCGAAGCTCTCCATTCCCACCTCCTGCATCCCCAAGGAGAGAAGTGTCCTACAGGCACAGAGATGGAGAGAGGCTCAGCCTCACTCACCACATCCCACAACATGCTGCTGGCTGAACACAACCCATCCTGGACACTTCTAGAGGCTGCTTTGTAATTAATTTCTGTAAGTGGATAATTGAATAATTAAGCTGAATTAGAGCAATATGATAATGCACAAACCAAAAATGTAACTCTTATTTATGTCACTGTTCAGTCCAGCCTTCAAAACCACTGTAATGCAATTGCTACTGGCAATGACTTCTGAGGGAAACAATTTAACCTGGTAGGTACTATGCTGTACAAGCTTAAAAAAATTAGGAAGAAAGACCTTTACAATGGTATGTATTTTGTCTGTGTGTAGATTGACCAAATGCCTCCCATTCCTTTACTAATGCTTTTAATTTTTCCCCCAGCTTTTTAAGAGTGTTCCACTTTCCTTTGCATGACATCTCAAGCAGCCAGCATTGCTCTAAGACTGCTAAGGGAAGGCCCATGAAGCTCATCTCTCTTCCACATACAGCTCCAGACATAGCACACAGACATATATATGTGTGTGTGTATATATATATATATATATATATAAAAGGCAATGAGATGATCTTAAAGCATGACATGATGAAGGGATCTGTGAGCCTTCAAATAATCTTGGAGGGTAGATTAAGAGGAGACAGCCTCTCTGAAAGGCGGCAAAGTTTTGGGTTGCTTCAATACAGTAAAATCTGTACCTTGCTTGTTGATAATCAAGCCTTAAATGACACTTGCATAAAGAAGATAAGGAACCAGGGCCACAGCACACTACACACCACAGCAGGGGAGGGGAAGTTAAATTCATGCCATTCACTCTTCGCTGCACAAGTGCCGTTACTCCCTATTGATCTCCACAGTAATTGTCAGTAGCCACAGAAAGCCATTTCCACCGCCAGGACAGTGCTTTCCAGCGGCAGTTTTGCTTTTCACAATACCTTGGGGAAAAAGACAGGAATGCAGAGGAAGGAAGGAGATTCTTGTCCCTCAAATCCATTTTATACGAACAGTAATCCACTGATGCTATAGAAGGTTAGTTTCCCATTTCCATCAGCACTTTGCAAAGACATACTCGTCCATTCCTTGAAATACCCTGCTCCAAAAATTAGACTATTTAAGCAAACATCAGAGGAAAGAGCAGACATACACAGGGCAGCAATGAGACACCAGGCCACAGCAGATGGTTTGCTGTTAGTACCGGGCAAGAGAAAGGAGCCGAGGTGGGCAATGCAGCAGGTACATCGGCGTTAAAGGGGATGTCCTGCATAAGGAATGACCCAAGAAGGATGAGCTCAGAAATGCAGAACTCCCACTGCTGTCTGTGGAGTCACTCATCTGCTTGCAGAGAAAGGTCTCCTGAAGAACAGAGCTAAGACCATGTCTTTGGAGAAGGAGCCAAAAGCAACAACTGCTTTGGTGCCAACAGAGAGAAGATACGGGTGGAAGACTGCAGATGAACACTGCAATAGAGAAGCTAAGGATGGTGTAAACACCTTCCCTGAGCATTTCCAGGGATCAGCCTCTGAGGGCAGAATTGGCCCATGTAACACCATCATGAACAGTTCATTAGGACGTTTAGATGGCATTATGGTGGCATTCCAAGTCCGAGACCCACCTCCCACATGTCACCAATCAGATTTGTCGTAACCCGGGGGATGACTCTTCCTTTCTACCACATCCTCCATTTTTGAGGAGGAAAGCAGCTTTCCCACAGCAAGCTCAGGGATAGCAAAGGAACAAGCTATATTTATCCTAGAATGTTTGCAACACCTGATGGATCTAGAACGTACCATGGTAATAAGAAATAAATGCTATTTTCCGGGATTGCTGTTAGCACTTGCACAAGCAAAGTGTTACAAAACAGCATCTGATGTGACAGTGCTTTACATAGTCCCTGCAGGGACAAAGCACCACCTGGAAGAAAACAGGGAAGAATCAGGCCCTTTATTAACAGGAGGCCCAAAAGACTGATACCTCATTGAGAAAGTTTTGCAAATTCATTGTACAAATCTGTATCTGTTCAGCGTGTGACTGGCACAGTTTCCAGGCATTACTATAAACCAATTTATTTCTCCAGACAGTAGGAGGAAGCAGTAGGTTCCTCCAGAGCTAGTACTGCTCCTGCTTTTAAGCCTGACTGAATGCAGCCGTTGCAGACTATGGCAGCTGGCCGGCTCATCCACAGAGCCTGCTGTGCATCACTGTTAACAAACACATTTGGTTTTATTAAGCCTTTCTTCTCCCTCCAAGCATTATAGTTGTGGTTTCTGGAGTAATCACAGGCATTGTTAAGAAACATCCTGGGAATGAGTGCTTGAAAAGCCTGCGCAAGGTTCACCTCGAAGCTGCTGAGCGTAGGGGTTTACTGGCTGCACCAGGGATGTACCTGCAGCCTATGGGTTCCAATGCTCCGTGGAGGGATCAGTCTCAACTCCTCAGTCCCCGGCTGCTTCATCCAGAGTGTCCTCTTCCCTGTCAGGTTCCCCATCCTTCCTCTCTACCCTGGCAATAGGTCCTCCCTGACAGAAATCCATGTTAAAATTCAGACTAGTGTCTCACTAGGACAGCAACTCCTACTGTGCTTGCTTTCAGACCAGATCAGTGATGAAGTAGGCACCACATATGAAGGAAGACCCTGCATCTGCAGCTGAGTGGAAAGAAGGTGGGGGGAATTCAGAGGAAGAAGCAGCTTTCAGGGTTTCAGATTCAACTTTTTATCCAGAGCATCTCGGCCAGACCACGTCTTCCCTTTAACATCAGTGCAGCTCTTAGGATTTCCACTGGGAAATCTGTGAGCTCTCTAAACTTCCAATGTCGATAAGGAGACTGCGCCCACGGTGACAGGGAGGGTTTTGTAAAGGACGCTACAGGAAAGCAGACCAGCAAGCCAGTGTTTCAGCAGAATTACACGCTGACAACCCTCTGACAGGTTTTGGTATCTGCCTGGGCAGAGCTGCCAGCAAACGGGGCTGAGCAGAAGGGATTGGGGCTGTTGGATGTGGTGCAGGGTGAGAGCAACATGTTGGTCAAGTTTTCAAGAGGTCTCCAAAGTCAGGCAATGAGTTTTAGACGTGCTGAGCCTGCCATGCCAAGAAGGGTTGTTGCTGCGCAGTTGCTGAGGCTGTGAACCTACTGCCCTGCAAATGGATCTGCTTCTCCCATTGTCCTCCTGAAATTCTAGGCTTGGCTCACACCACATTTCATTAAGGTTTGAAGCTTTCTTTTATTTCCAAAAATCCAATATTGAATAATAATACTTCTGATTAGCCAGCACAAGAGATGACTGTGCTATTGCACTGAAAGCTATAAGGTGTCCGTAAAGTCCCAAAAGGTACCAATCTGGGTACCAATCTAACGCGGTAGAGGAAAACAGGCAATTGCAGGTTCATATATTACAGAGCCAAAGCAAATTACCTGCTGCTGATGTCTTTATAGCATTGATACTGGGGGTGGAGGGATGATTGCCAAATGGAAACCTGCTCAGCGTTGGGAACCAACTAATGTTCCTGTACCCAGAAATCACATTGTAGATGCTCCAGCAGATGGAAATTGATGGCTGTAATCTCCACAAGGAGGATGCTGGCTGCACTAAGGCATCCCTGCTACCCACCCCATGTGGCATGACCATCAATCTGATACATGTTAATAGCACAATTCAAGGTTGCAGACCATTGCCGGAGAAAGAAATAAAAAATCCACAATGTGTAATTGCTGAGGGAAGCAGAGAAAGAGGATGGCAATTTTTGTCAGCTCACTGGATGAAGACACAAACCCCGAGCAGCCCTGAAGTTAACACACGGGTATCAGAGGTGCATACGTAGCATTAAGAAGTGTGTGGCCAGCAGGTCGAGGGAGGTTCTCCTTCCCCTCTACACTGCCCTAGTGAGGCCCCATCTGGAGTACTGCATCCAGTTCTGGGCTCCCCAGTTCAAGAAAGAGGAGGAGCTACTGGAGAAAGTCCAGCGGAGGGCTACGAGGATGGTGAGGGGACTGGAGCACCTCTCCTACAAGGAGAGGCTGAGGGAGCTGGGCTTGTTCAGCCTGAAGAAGAGAAGGCTGCAAGGGGACCTAATAAATGTTTATAAATATCTCAAGGGTGGGTGTCAGGAGGATGGGGCCAGACTCTTTTCAGTGGTGCCCAGTGACAGGACAAGGGACAACGGGCACAAACTGATGCACAGGAAGTTGCAGCTGAACATGAGGAAGAACTTCTTCCCTCTGAGGGTGACGGAGCACTGGAACAGGCTGCCCAGGGAGGCTGTGGAGTCTCCTTCTCTGGAGATATTCAAGACCTGCCTGGACAAGGTCCTGTG
>Ga0065711_1029633_pt1 | contig 35426 bp, 15 predicted proteins | sample Hoacrofraction12_FD_59098 | JGI IMG/M metagenome (GOLD analysis project Ga0065711, IMG submission 59098) | Hoatzin crop microbial communities from Cojedes, Venezuela - Epithelial fraction 12 v2 (version 2) | ecosystem: Host-associated > Birds > Digestive system > Esophagus > Crop | place... | reverse complement strand
GCCTGTAGTTCCCTGGGTCCTCCTTCTTGCCCTTTTTGAAGATTGGGGTGACATTGGCCTTTCTCCAGTCCTCGGGCACCTCTCCTGTCCTCCAGGACCTCTCAAAGATGATGGAGCGTGGCTCAGCAATGACATTCGCCAGCTCCCTCAGCACTCGTGGGTGCATTCCTTTGGGGCCCATGGATTTGTGGACGTCCAGATCACTTAAGCGATCCCTCACACATACAGATTCTTAGCAGGAACAGAAGTCCGTGTATGCAACTGTACTACACATTTCCTACTGTATACAGGTCCTTTTTAGTTTGGCTCTGTCTTGTATTGCCAAATGAAGGGCCACATCTTCATATGGACTTCATGAAGAACCCAAACTTGGGCCTGGATACTGCTCTGAGGGTTAATAATATGAAATGAAATTTCCATAATGAAGTCCTTAACTGATCTGACACTTGATATTAAGTCAAAGAGATAAACACATGGTTAAACACTACTCTAAAACAAATGTCCAGGAACTGTGCATTTATTTTCACCTTCTTTTATCTAAAAATCATTGATTTAGAGAGATAATACTAGCAAATTAAAAATAAACCAGTTAAAAATAAAATTAAATGAATTATTTTGTGTTTGGCTTTGTGATAAATGCAGAGGATAAGTTATAGCTAACAGGATGTTAAAAAAAATAAATGCCAAGATTGAAAATCCACAAATCATAATTGTTGGGGTCGATGTAGCTTGAGAATTAGCACGACTAGGCCACTTAAGCAATGCAGCATAATTTAACAGGCTACTGGAAAAGACAGCTAAGAATAGCCATTGAGAAAGTTCTGATAGTGCACATGGTGTGGGTTAGCAAAAACAAGATGTGTTCAAGGACACGTAGGCGGTCTGTTGCTATTGATGTTAGTGCATAGTTACCAATCATAAGGGAATGTGGGGCGTGTGAACAGCATGTGATTTATGTCTGTAGCCTATCCGATATAAGCGTAATCGTGTGTACAGATATGGTAAATGTATATAACCGCACAAGCTGGGGAATAAAGGATCCAACTGTGCATTGTACCAATGTGTGTGAGAGTCGTTCCCGTCCTTTCACGGATGCTGAAACTCAGCACATAATGTATGAGCTGGAGTATAAGGAGACATGTTTATTCAAAGTAAAAATTTGTGACATGAGACTGATGTCCAATTAGATAAAAAATGAATGATTTACAGTTTAAAATTGCTCTGCTTAACACTTACCAACTCCTGCACAGTGTGTTGTTTAAATATGTTGGGACAGAATATTCCATTAAATATTTATTAGTAAATTCAATCATGGAAAATGATTTCCCCCTCATTCTATGTATAATAGTGCAGTAATCAACCTTCTTTTGTTCCACAATAATCACTGCATCAGCAATCTCTAATTACATATAAAGCTGCTGAAAAATTATAGAAGTGAAGAAAGAGACACCTCCTTTGGAAACTAGTTCCCCTTCATTTCTCCTGAACAATTAAAATACCCATATACATTAACAAGATGGAACATTCTGAGAAAAAGGTCTCCAGTAGTAAGCGTTTGAAAATACATTATTTTTGTTTGTTTTACTTTGTGGGTGTAAGTAGATTTATTATTTTTTCTTAATGAATAAACTGTGAGCACACTACGACAGTTTTTAATGTTGTTTATTCTTCCCCAAAAATGAGATTGACTACATGGTTTAGGAAGAAGTTCAGATATTGCTACAATTTCTGTTCAATAGAATAAATTTTTCTAAGATTTTGCTTAACTTCAGAAAGCCACAGATTCATTTGTAGGACCAACTTGCTTAGCAGCAGAACAGGGTTTTAGCTCACACCTAGCTAATGTCTGAAAACCACAGAGAGAAACAGAAGTTGGTATTTACAATTCCATTACCAAGCTGGATCAGCTTCTCATCTTCAGCCAGCAAAAATCCAGGTATACTTTGGGCACAAGGGTACTTTCAGGCTTGATAATTACTGTTTGGATGCCAACACAGGGCTAAACTTGAAGTTAGCTATAAGCTAGATAATATAAATATCAGTAACATAATAATGACAACAATAACAACAACAACAGCAACAGCAACAGAAACAACAACAACAGTATAATTAGTCCAACAACAATGTAATTAGTACTCCAGGGTCAACTAGAATTCAAGAAGAAATTTTTACCATATAATGTATATAATACTCTCCTCAGTATAAAAGTCTTTGAAAAGAGCTCCCTTAAAAATGGTGATTATTGTTAAGTAAACTGTAAAACGAAACACATATCCCTTGTACGGTGATTTACTTGCTTTTCTGCTACTTGCTTTTTGATTACCTCATTGATTTACTTCTTCCAGGTATGCCTGGTCCAAATCCATATTTTAAGATCCTGAAGGCAAGGAGTGTCTTTTTAGCATCTATCATTCAAAGATCTGGATTGGTATTAGTAGGTGCAATAGTAATCCAAATAAATAATCTTTTTTTCAGGATTTAATCTCTGAAGTTGCTCAACATAACCTTGTTCTATCACAGAAGCTGAAGCACAGAGAATGAGAATTTTGTCATTTAGTTATGTAAGAGTTAGCATTCAAGGACAAGATTTGTGAAAATATTAAGATATTTCCATTGTTTTGGACTTCGACATGAAAGGCAGATGAAAAAGCAAAATATTACAAAGTTGTTACTTTTTTCCAGCAGTAGTAGAAAAATGAGACCTGTTAAAATAATCCTAGTTCTTACACTTCATCTTTCTTTGGCCATATAATTTGTCCAGCTCCATTTTCATGATCCTATAACTTCATGCAAAGCAAATTTAAGAATCTTGATATAGTAACAATAAGAAAACTCTGGCAGAAAACGAAACAAAGCTCTGGGAACTCACAGCCAGCATGAGACAGTTTCAAATATTTTAATGTAATTATAACATGAGCTGTCAATGTTTCTGGAAGCTACAGAAAAACTCTTTGTTAACAGAATGCGTTCACCTCATTTGATAGGGTAACTAAATCAGTGTCGGGTACTCAACTAGGATCTAAGCATATGTTTGCAGAAGCAATGAGAAGTAAAAGGCATTCAAGGAAGAAAACTTGATTGATTTTGCCTGAAAAGAAACATGGAATAGCTCGTTGAAAGGTGATTCTCTGCTTTCAAGTGGAGGAGCCTCAACTCTGGGTTAAATCTGGAGTGATGCTACAAACCTCTGTTAATTTCCACTTTCGGTTCTTAAATCGACAACCATGATTTCAAAGCATCACTCTGTGTTTAATCTAAATAGTAACAGCTGAACAAGGTGTCTGTAGTACTGTGAAAGATGCTCTGTTCAGAAGTATTCAGTACTGCCTTTGAGGGTTCTTTTGTCTGTCAAACCCAGCTCATGGTTTTAATTTATTTGTTAATGTATGTTGTTAACCTTTTGACGAGAAATACTCCAGAATTTGAAACACTGATGATGTTTTTCATTAGGTTTCAACTTCTGATGAAGGAGAGATGAGGAAAAATAGACAAATACAATGCCTTCCATTATTTTTTCCCTATGTCTGTTGTGCATTCATTAGGATATGTTCTCACTGAAATACGTAATAGTAAGAAATTCAAAGAAAATTATCATAAACTTAACTCATCTTTAAAAAAATAGTCATGATAATCATAATGTTAAATATCAGTTATGCATCTCTACCTTAGTATTTATAGAGCTTACACTCATAGAAGGATGAAAACAAAGACGTCAATAAAATAGCAAAATTTCTAGATGATAAACTGGCAAAACTTCTAGATAGTAAGTACATTTCCAGCGCTCCCTAAGAGTATGCACATTTTCTCTCACTACAAGAGACAAAGAATTGAAATTAATTATGTGAGAATGCATCTATTTCCCTTTAGGAGCTCTGTTCACTTAGAGAACTGAAGGAGCTCTGTCTGGGCTAAATTCATTCTCGAAGTTTGAGTTGCAGTGCGCCTCCTCATTGATTTAAGGAAAATAAACACAATAAGAGAAGATTTTTAAAAGAATTCTTTGCTGTTGTATCTGAGGTAACAAACAAAAAATTACATATAATCCCCCAAAGATAACTTAGTTATAGCACAAAGTTGTGGGGTTATTTAAGAAATAAACAGTGAGAATGCAAGTAAAAAGAGGATGAAAAAAATTTTCAGGAGAAAGCAAGAATCACCCTTTCTTCTAGCCTAAAATATCACTCAGCTGACTCTGACCTGAAAGTGGCATTCTTGGACACTGTGAGAGAGGTTTCCTAGTTCAAAACCAGGAAGATTCTTCCAGTGAGTCCATCTGTGCCAGCGGAACATCAATACTGTGTTACTGAGAAATGAACTGTTTGTTTATCACCCAAATCAAAGGACTGATTAAACTTCTATGCAGTCCCAGTCCATCTGCAAAGCTTGGACACAAGGTATATGGGTTGCATCTTTGAGGGGGGAAAAGAAAGATGGTGCCACATTATGTGAGGCATGTATAGAAAAGAAGAAAATCTTCACAGAGCTCGGTGAACACCGTGTTAACATTTTATTATTTCGTAGCTCACAAGAGAAGAAACAATAATGGTAGACAGCAAGAATGAGTGGGTAAGGTATCTTTGCTAACAGAATACAATGGTTTTTCCAGGTAATGGAAATCAAAACTCTTCAATGAAGTCTATCTTCTTTGTTATCCTTCATACCAGTATGGATGTAGGTCCATAAGAAGGACAGGTATGTTAAGGTGTGGGATGATCTAGCAGAATCTTGAGAGAAAGCAGGATGCACAAAGAGCAATCTAAGAGGAACATTTATGTCAGGTATCTTCAAAACACAACAAAATAAAGAATTCATTTCAACACCCTATTCATCAGAAAACTGAATTTTCTTCTTGTTCAAGCTTTCTTCTTCTAATTTTACAAGTCAATTGTGTAGTTTTACCACTTGAAATACTGGAGAAATATTTGAAATACCGGAGACCATATTTAGCATCAACATCAATGTCTTTAAACTTTTAAACCAAGACTAAATTATTTTAATCAAACAAGTGAAAGAACAAAAGAAAACTTACATTGGCACTAAATAAACAAGTGAATAGTAACTCACAAAACTGTAATGTGGGACTCTGACAAAGCTGTCGCTCTTAGAACTTGACTCTTTTATTTCTTCAATGGCATTTCCCTAAATATGAGCCTCATTCTACTGTGTATGGAAATTAGCTGTGCAAGGTGTATGAAAGTCTAAGTTTCAATTAGTGTGATGTTCGTTCGCATGATTTTGGCATGTGCCAACCAGCATTGTCCCACCAGTCCCCCGAAACTCACCAGGCTGTTAGCATGTCTCAGGAGACAAGAACATCCCACGAAACAGTCTTCACAGCATCACCAATGCTGTGGACAGCTCAGGCAGAATAGTAGGCAAGACACGAGTGCTTCCAGACCACCTCAGTACCTGGGAATCTACCCAGACATGTTCAAGGTGCAAGTGTACATTTCCACTATACTACCATACTGCTTCTAACACAGCTGCATTTCAGGTTACTTCTACTACTACAAACATCTTTAAATCTCTTCAGCTCAGGAGTGATAGAAAATGCTAGCAAATATCCACTTCCACTCACATCTATGTGTTCCCACTACAATCAACTGGCCTGGGCAACTGCGACTTCAAACAAACATTTTTTTCTCCTTTTCCCAATGGATCAAAGGATTCATGATGTATAAATGAGCTGAAGAAAATCTTGGGGACTATATGAATTCAAGCCATAAAATACCATGCTGGTCAGCCTTGTGAATGTCCTTAATCTCTAAAATGTCTCAAGGAGGGCTCCAGCATCCCCCTCAAAAATTAGCAATTAATGTTGCAAATCTTGTTCATAATGAAAAATCAGGACTCTTTCTTCTGTCAACGTCCACTTCAATCTCTTGAATAATTTTACACCTTTTAAGACTAACCAGAGGTTTTCTGGGTTTTTCTAATACATTTACAATATGGTTTTATAATAAAGGTAAAGAATAAGAGCAAAATAAAATATACTAGGGACTGGAGAAGCCTCCCACAAATGATTAAGTGCCTTTGTTCAGTTCAAGGGTGAAGTAAGACATTAAAACTCTGGGAGGTCAACACCGCACTTTTGTTCACACAGACTCATTGAGCCTCAGGCAACACACTGTTGTTACGAACACTTTCAACCCTGCTTGGTTTGTGTTTTGCCTTTGTTAATTTAACAGATGTGCATAGCTTGCAATCATGATTTTGTATTTATTGCATTCTTTAATAGTCTGGAGAGAAGATAAATGATGGTCGGTCACTCCCTCCTTAGGCAAGTTAGATAAAGATTTGACTATGTGAACAAATGGTATTTTTTTACTAGTAAAACCAAAATTACAAATGTTCCTTCTCTCTGTTCCCCTTAGCCCCTCTCTAAACTACTGAAAGTTCAGGAGAAGATTGGCTATGTTAAACCATATTTCAGATTTAAACCACTCTCACATTTTTGCAAGAAAGGCAAATTTTTTTCTGAGCAGTTCTCCACACAAGTAGGGGATGTTAAATCTTATTAGCGTTCAAATACTGTTGAAGCACAGAGAAGGTTTTCTTGCAGAAATGAATCACTACATGTTTTTGTTTCAGACAAGGCCAAGCCTTGTCAGTATTTGTCAGTTGTCGTCATTGGGATACAGTGTATTTTTAGCATCATTCTATCGAAAACCAGTACATATTTCCAAGGGGTACTTTTGTCAGGATATTTTGATTATTGGAACCTGACTATTCCAGTGGTCTTCTATCCTCTGGACACAAAATACCTACATTCTAGCTGTCTGTTTTAAAAGTAGCAGGACCACTATCCCCTATCTGAAATCCTTTGACACTTAAATATATTTGTGGAGCTTCAAAGCATCAAAGTAAATGCAAAGTGAATACAAAAAAAAGCCCTCTCAGAAAATTTCTGCTTTGACATATCCCAGGGACATAAAATATTCAAAAAGCAAGAAAGCAAAATAAATCAACATCATGACATAAAATGATGGCTTATGTCATTTAACAGAAGTGTAGGAGCAATGCAATATCTCTGTCCATAAAGCCAGCAGTGGGTAAATACTGTGTTAAAAGAACGTGCTTCCTTAGAAATGCATTTCTGCTGGTCTACATGTCAGTGTGCGTGTCAGTGTATAACTCAACTTGTCCTTAAATTTTTCACTGAAATACATGCTGTCAATTAGACATACAAGCATAGCCAGGAGGGCATCTTCACTAAATCAATAACTGCGAATAACTGAAACAAATTAAAACTGTGTAAATAGAGGAACAAGACCCAAATGGAATAGCATTTCCACAGGCTGTACTTCCTCCCTGATCTGTGTCCTCCAGCCCTTTACCATTTGTTTACCTGCCCAGGAATTTGAGGTGAGAGGAGTGTTGCTGTCAAGGCTGTCCTGCCTGGACATGGCAGCACCCTTCCCTCCTGGCAGAGAGCTGGTGTGTTCCCACCACATCCTGCTCCCAGCAGCTCTGCCTCACCATGACTATGCTCAGTGTTTCCCATTTTCCACCTTTTCATGGGTTCTTCTGATTTCCAGTCTTCATGTGGTTGTTACTCATCAGTTTATAAATTCTTGCTCTTGCGTTGATGTCCAAGGTCTCTTCTCCTCCCTGTTCTGTGCCACTTTTATGGCTTAGAGGAAAGTCATTAGATGACCAATATAACAAATATTGAAAGGAGGGGCACACTGAGATGAGGCAGTGTCAGTATTCTGGGTGAGGTGCAGAGGCTCTACAACCTCTCCCTCCCCTCCTAGGGGCATAGTTGCCAGGCCATCTCTGCTACAGTGCAACCTTGGGTGAGACTTTTGTGAAACAAGTGTGTGAGCAAGGGCTGTGAGAAACCTCGTCTGGTGTCTCCCTATCTTGGGTACATTTGAGTACCACCTGGAGAGAGAGATACTTTTTGTGTCACTGAACCATGGATGACTGCAGCTGGATGAAGTTTTCGTGGTGCTAAACAGGGAAGACCTTTATGTGAATGTCAATTCCTTTTGCAAATTTTTTTGTGATTCCACCAAAAGCAATTCATAACTATTCATCAGCAGCACTGCAAATATAGAATAAATCTGAATAGATTATCTAATTTATCTTTGCATATCAAGGCAGGATCAAGTATTCTCAGAATATCACTGGCAGAAACTTGAATAACATTTTAGAAATCTGCTGTTGGTGTTCCATAACTCTCTTTAATAATCTGTACCAGTGTTTTAGTGTTTTTATAATTCAAATTTATTTTTACCAGAATTTTATATAAAAATTTCTTAAGTGCATTTTATGCTCATTAGTGCTTGCTTTATTGTCCAGCGACATAGTTGGTACACCACACACCAGTATTCTCTTTTATAAAGAGTTTTTTGTGTACTGGAAGTACACATAAAACATCTCCACCTTCTCATTAAAAGACTTTAAAAAAATTATTTTAACCTTTCTCAAGAAGCGTGTTTAACAGCCTGGTCATTCTTACTGATATTTTGTGAATTATTACTGGTTTGTCTTTAATCTTCTTGAAATAATGTTTCTAAAACCAGACAGAATGCTCAACACAAGGCCTCAGATATGCCAGCTAGAATGGAACAATTAGTTAAGTTTTCTACAACCAGTCTTTTGTCTTGCAAACAGAATAGCCCAGAGTAGAACTTGACTTTTTTTTTTCAAAGGACAGATATCTAGAGCATAAACCAAAACTTGACCTCTAGATTCTTTTTTTTTTTTCTAAAGACTAAATTTTGGAAGCTAAATTTCAAATTCTTCAACATGCTTCTGCTTAGAAATCTCTTCCCATTATAAAGTTGTGAGTTTTTTCTCCTTTCTGCAAGTAATATTCTGCACTCAACTTCTCTGAGGTTTTTTTTTTTACTAGTTATGGATGATTCTGCAACTTATCAAGGTTGTGTTTAATTCCAAGTTTTCTGTGTTTTCTTTCAATTTTCATCCAAAGCTTTGATGTAATTGTAGAATTAAAGAATTTTTCTTTCAATTTTCATCCAAAGCTTTGATGTAATTCTAGAATTAAAGAATAATTTATGTTGGAAAATACTTCTTCTCCCACCTCTTGCTCCAGCAAAAGAATATTCAACGTCAAATGAGGTTTATTAGGGTCAAGTCAAGTTTTCAACAAAATCAAGGAAGGAGATTCCACAACATCGCTGAGCAACCTGTTCATTTTATACAATGTTTATTGTGAAAAAAAAAATCCCTCATACTAAACCAGAATTTGTTGCAGCATGTGTCCTTTAATTGTGCATCTCTCAGAATAATCTGAATGTATCTAAATACTATTTTTATTCTGTTATCTAAGTCATTAATGAAAATAATCAATAGAACATGGTTCATCCCAGATACATCTGAGATATCGCTTGAAATATTCTTCTAGTCTGAGGTTGCATTTCTGGTAAATACTTCATTTTTTTAATGAGTTGCACGTGAACTTAATATATTTGTACTTTGGTCTTGAGCATATAATATAGGACAGTATCAAAGAATTTGCCAAGATACCTCATCTATTGTTTTACTTAACCATGAGATCAGCTCAAATTTTACTTCACCTAAATGTACAAATACATGTTGTTTTCATATTCCTGAAGGTTTAAAAAGGTAAAATGGCTTATGTACAAGTTCTGATGTCCCCAACCTTCTTTTATTGTATTTATCTTTCTGAAGTTCACTTGAACATCCCCGATTTTTAATGCATTTTCAAGGATAATAGCTCAGTGGCTATTGAATAGCTCAGGTTTTCAATGTCTTCTGGGTTTGACGGTGAGTATAATCAAACTAAATTGAATATGTCTAATTTAGCTATTTTTTCTATCCATATCTTTCCTCTCATATTCCCTTTTTTGGAAATATATTAAGTTTCAGGCCCTTATTTTATTAGTTCACTTAAAAAAACTAAAGTGTAGAAAGTTATGAAGAGTTCCACCTTCTCTATGAAATGTGTAATTTGCTTGCCTTCTTGGTCACCTGTTGGAACTGTCTTACATTTGTTTCTAATCTTTTTATAGAATCTTTTATTTTTGCTGCTTCTATTTTTGTTATTTACAATACATTTTCCATATCATCCATTTTCATTTTAGTCCTACCTAATGGTTTGGGGGATTTTTTTCCTTATATTTATTGTTACTGTGAGACATTTCTTCTGCTTTTTGTAAAATGTCTTGTGTCTTTCAGAGAATTAGGAAGTTTTGGGAAAACCATTAGCTGTCCTTTCTGTTTTATGCCTCAGAATGTCTCAGAATATATAGATTTCTCTTCTGCCTTTAGTTCCATGTATTAAAGATATAAATTCACCTTGTGTTCCTCAGACTGTCTTCCCCCAAGAGCCTTTCTGTTAATCCCTTGAGTATGACGATATCTGTTCTTTCGTATTCCTGTTTTCATTCTTTCTTATTATTAGAGTCACAAATGCTGTAACTTCGTGGTCACTTTGCCATTCTCAGACATTGCTTGAGGTTTTGGTAGTGATTAATGTTGAGAAGTTAACCTATTGAAAGTAGAAAGAAATGTCATCAATTTGAGAATGTGCCCTTGTAAATTTAACAGAGTATTTCCATGGATAGGTCAGCTAAATTTGTCCCAGTAGCACTGCTAGAAGAGCATCTCTTTCTTCTTCTCCAGCTGACAAATGAACTGTTAAGTTTGCTTCAAAACTGTCAATGATGCTTCTTTTACTGCATTTTGCACTATGTAATCCAAGGAATTGAATCAGATATTCTTCATGAAACCTTCACCCAGAAAATTATACTGTTAGCAGCGCATCTCTGAATAGTTCAGAGAGCTGGAAAGACATGTCAGGAAGAATAGGAGAAAAATGTTTCACTCTCCAAATTCAGTTTCTCAGTTTTCTAATTTGGGAAGTGCTTCAGTGTGAGACCTGACATTAATCGGGCTAGCATACCTATCTGTGCATTGCTTATATAATCATTACCATGGTATATTGCATCAGCTGCCTTGAAGTATGAAACAGATGCAAATGTACAAAATATATGCACATTTATTTGCCATTCTAAAGTATGCACTTGGGCTAGATCCAGTAAGGTGCATAGCACTATTAATTCTTGCTGGTATCGGATGTAAGGCTAGATACTTTCAGAAGTTAGGTTGCATGAGCCCAATTCTCTACTACTTTTGACCTTATCATTACTACTAAAAATGACATAAAGGACCGTCAGCCATCACAAGTTGAAGTAGTGGCTTCTTCTCTCTGAATTAGATTGTCATGAGTGGCAACAAGAATGCCTGGCAGTGCAGAATTAGTTGCATAACAGGTATATTCCATGGACATTACTTACATTTTCCAGTTCACTGTCACGTGATTCAATAATCTGAAAAAAAATCACTTTAGATATCATTATAAAGCTAAGCAGTGCAGATGACAGACTTTGGTCTAAATTCAGTCAAAAAGTATATTTGGATTTTGCCTATTCCACACACTTGATGTATCCTACATTCTTACTGAGTATCCTGTATTTCTGACCCAAGGGAAACTGAGCTCAAGCTTTTGTTCCTATTGAGCAGGTCCTGGCAAGTGGATGTCAGTAAATCTGAAGTGAGTGCTCATACTAAGGCTGTTTACAAGTATTTAATAAATAATAAATAAAACATGTTTATGACACTTATCATATTCCTACTTCTGACCTGTCACATTCTTTATTTCACTTCCCTTTTCTCTCTATACAGCAGACAATATCAATCTAACTGTAGCAATATCTACCCTAAAACCAAGATTACAGTTTGAGGTCTGTCTTTTCATAGGAAGCAGCTTCTCACCTTTGAAAATCCCAAAGACACTTGCATGATCCTGCATTTGCTTAATCCTGTCTATGCAATTCTGTTGTTAGGTTTATGTCTTAAAACAAAGATAATCCATCCTTCCTAATTATCAGAATGTGAAACATCAAATGCAGAAGTCATATGCCCCACCCGAGACAGATTTGTCTGATTTAGAACAACAGGTAGAAATTTAGTTTGGTGACTGACAATATATTTTCAAGATAACACTTCATCAAAGCATGACAGCAGCTGTGAAATCTCAGAGTTTCTCCTCTCTCCTCCATGACACCTTGATAAGGCAATTACTGCATAATTACCTTAACAAGTGGCATTACAGGAAATTATTGTCATTCTCCTGTTAAAATAACACATAATCATCAGCAAGTATTCTAGAATCCCCAATCAGCATCTGATTAACTGGAGCTAACTCATAAAAGAGTGTGTAATAGGTGGGCAATAACGGACAAGTTACTAGAAAAGGGTAATATATATATATACATATATAGACTTTATAGGGGGTTAAGCTGGCTGTTTACCTGATCACTGCCAAAACAGCCCTCTTATTATTATTTTGCATGTAGAAAGAAAACCCTAAAGAAGGCTATTTAAAAATAAATAGGTAAATATCCAGCTAAATTTCAAAATACATCTTATTTGTATTTAAGTGGCCATACTTGTGAACCTGTCTCACATTTCTGTGCTTTTCCTCTAGTTTACTGCTTTATTACGTAGATTCTTTCAAAGTAGACAGCACCTTGTAATTCATATTATTATGTTCTATGATACCACTTCCAGTTTCATGTCATCTTCACAAAAACACATTACAGAACCTACTTTTTGGTCATCAGTAGGCTTCTTGTACCTAAGTCTACTATGTTAGTGGGCTACACTAAAAAACAGGATTTTTACCCAGCATGTCCTAAGCTCTACTTACCAAGCTGATGCAAAACAACATTAGCTATTATAGGACGTGCTCTAGTTCTAGTGTAAATTCCCGTTAGTTTTCAGTGTACAAAAAATATTTATAATGATGTATTTTCATGCTTTAGTAAGAAATTAAAAAAAATCCCCACCCAAACCCAAAAGTAAACCCACACACTGTGATGATCAATGTGATGTTATAAATGTTTGTTCTCTAGAAGTCAGCTAAAGGTCTCAGAATCTGAACATGTGTGTGTGTAATCCATAATTAGTTTCCATACCTTGACTATAAACAAAAAGAGCAAAATAGGGAGGCATAGCACAGATCACAACAGCATGAATTTATTTAAATAGCTACATGGCTCTCATGTTTAGGTATGCATCTGTTATACACACTCTCACATATGCAAAAAACAAGGTAGGTATCTGCCTTCCTAGGCACCCAAAGGTCAGGTTAAGAATCCCCTCCATCCAGCACTGCATTACCTACTGCTGGGTTTAGTGAGTTCATAAAGTTGGCATGACCCAGCCTGCAGTACTCATTGTAAAATGAAGCCTACAAGGTTGGATTTTGCACAAAAAATCTGCCTGAGGAAGAGATAGTGTATTTTTTTCACCCTCTGTCCTAGTAGTAGAGCAGTCAGCTTGCATAAGTAAAAGTAATCATAGGTAAAACACCGGACAACAGAACTGGTGGGAAAACTCTTAAACTCTGCTCTTGAAACTTGTCCGTTTTGGCTTTAGATATCTGAATACTCATTGGGATTAAGCCTGGTAAATCTATGAGCATCTCCTGGTAATCATTATGTGTTACAGCATCCACTTTGACAAACTGAATGCTTTTCTATTCAGTAGATAGGTTTGCCTATTAACTGTGTTTGTTTTTCTAAGTCTTATTCTGCATCTCTTACTGTTACAAGTCTGAAAACTAGGAGAGGGAACTGTTTCGCAATGGGGTCCTGATAAAGACAGGCACTGCAGTGTTTTAGAATTAGAGGTTAGGATTTGTCTCACATTTACCTGTTGGTGAAAAGATATCTAATTTAAATCACTCATCAAGAGTTGTTGTGAGGTCAATGGAAGCAGACAGGCACCTCTCTGAGAGGTCTACCTTGGGATAAGTGGAATTTTTAAATGGCTAAACTTAGGCAAGGACAGGCGCATCCTTTCATAAATCACTTTTTTGCCCTGTCACTGGCTTACACTATAGACAAAAAGGTCCAGTGTCAAGAGAGAAAGTGAAATTCAGGAGATGGGTCATTGTCTTACATCTCAGGAAACATAAAGTTCGTTCCTGGTTCTACAGTGCTCCAACATGTGACTGTGAGAAAATGCTTATAATTCCTATGGTGCTGCCTGAATATTTCTGTGAGTACAGAACAAATTCTTTTCAAATGCATCAAGCAAAACAATACAGAAGTGAATGCTGTTTTGTTGGTTTTTTTATGTAATAAATCTGAAATACAATGGACTTTCAGAGGTATTACTCTATAAAATATTCGAATTTTAAGTTTAAAAGTACATCTTTAAAAATTCAATACCAGGTAGAATCCTTTTAGGTGCTTCTCAAAAGTAGTACCTAAATATGCTTTCTCCTTTCAATAGTGTTTTAACTGTAAGTTTGGGAAAGGGATAGGACTTATATTTTTATGTTGTATTAAGAAGGTGCTCTCCAAACCAGTGAGTCAAGTTTTCTTGTAAATATGTATGTAGTGGCTGGCAATGCTTCTGAATTTGCTCTTGTAAGAGATTTTTTTTTTTTAATAGGGATTTCTTGTTGCTTTGCTCTTGTCAAAATAAACATCAAAGTGTAAAAGTACACACTGTCATGTTAGAATAAAGAATATGACTATCCATGCACATGTGGTAAACTGTGTGAACAAAAGTGCAGCTGGTGAGAGAAATGATGCAAAATTGATGGTGCCTTTGGAAGCTCCAAGTGAAAAATCTATTAAATGTGATCCAAGGTCATAGCTTTCTATATACAGAGGAAATGATAGCAATACAAAAAAGAACTTTGGCTGCTGTAAAGCACCCTATATTTAGAATGAATATGTCTTTAAATAAAAGCTGTTATGAATAATTGCTAGTTAATAGCCTTTCCTATCTTCATTTTGAGTTACTTTCTGTTTTATTTCTTAGTCAAATATAAAAAAATAATTCTCATAGAGGCTGAATCTTTTGATTTCCTCCAAAATTCCTAACGTATCCATTTTCTCCTAGAAAAAGATGAATAAATATTCCTAGAATGAAGACTATAAAGTTTGCTATCCTATAAAATCCTCAGTTAATGAGAGAACTTTACAAAAGCCTGCTTCCTTTTATACTTGTCTAGCAACCCCACTCAACTTTGTGAAAGCCCATATATGTAAAGCCCTTCAGATGTGAAAAATCTGGATTAAATGAGGTCAATATTTTATTCCCCACCCAGGAGCTAGGATAATCTTTTGTTTTAACATGCGCAAGACTGACAAATAGATTGTAGGGAAAAAAGTATACAGGCAAGTGTGAGGAGGAAAAACAAGGCTGCAGTAGAGGAGAGCTCTCTGTACATGTGGAATAGGAAGGGGAGCACCTCCACGTAGTTAAGTAAATCTGGAGGCTTAGTGCTTTGCCCTAGAGGTTCTTTCACTGAAGGATCAATCAAGTGAAAAATGTGGAGGTATACAGTCAGGGTGGGAGGGTGGGAAATCTGTTTAACTTTACAGAAAATGGATTTGGAAATGAGGAACTTAAGAAAAACCTTTTTCAAACTTCATTTGCTGACTCCTTTTGAAACCAAATTTACTGTGAATGAGTCATGAATATTAGAGTCAATTGAATCTATTTGCTATAGTGAGCAATCCACCATAGACACCTACTGCAAGGCTATTTTCATTCCATGGGTAGCATCAGCAATGTAATTATGGCTAACAACAATCACATATCCAGATTTCTTTACCCGCATGATTCCATGATCCCTGATTCAGAGGTAAACATGTCTGGTACAGTTGATATTATTTTCAAAGAATAAAATAAATAAAATACTCATCAGAAAGAACAACCATAAATCACACAGAAGGCAGTTTGTAATGTACTTTTTGAGATGAAACCTCCCTAATGGAAAAATCCTATTGAGATCAATAGGGTTGAAGCCAATTTAAAAGGATTAACTAAACTTTCAAGAACTTTTATAATCAGAAACTTCAAGCTGCTTTGTGTTAAAAATCTATTACTAAATGAGATAATTTTATTTTTAGTTTTTAGGAACATTTTTTCTGGGATGAAACTGCTACATAAGTGTATTAAATAAAAATCTGCTTTTAGATCTAACAATCAAAATGGTGAGTGCTTATAGGACTCTATCTGGTACGAATCGGTATAAATCTGAAGAAGAGCTAGATTTTTTTACACAGCTAAATCTTTAGCTCCTACAGTATAACATCATAATGAAAAATAAGGTAGACAAAGACTACTAAAAACTGATATGTCTTTAACCAAGATTTTGTCTTTGCATAATAAATAAATGCAATAACAAAAAAGCCAGAAGCCTTTCTATATATAAAATAGTTTAATGTCAATAAGACTTGTCAGTTAACAGAGTAGCATTAGTTCTTGTTTTTTTATTCTGTGGTATAAAGCATGCAATAATGCATACGCTAATTTAAAGAATGTTGTTTAAAAATCTCCCTGTAAAATCATATAACTTTTCCTTGTCATTAGCAGGGAAAACATTGATTCCCCATGAAATGTCTTAGTGAGTAGCAAAACTTCTTTAAAGTATGATTTAACAGCATTGGATCTATGCTTTTAATGTTGTCTCCGTAATATATGAAATAAAAAGCCTTTTGAAAAGACTTATGAATCTTAGAAGAATTACATTATCCTGTTGTGATCTGTGATGAACCAATATTTTCCACACGATAATGTACAGCTCTGATAACAACATAGGAACTAACAAAAATATTGTTGTGTGGGTGGTTTGACTGCAATAGGTCATGTTGAAGATTATATTAGAAGGTGTTCATTTCATTCGATTTCATTTGAACATGTCTATTATATTTCAAAGAAAATTAATTATACCGTACTGAAAAGCAGAGCTAACAAAATGCTATAGAAAGAAATAACTATCTCACACTCTGTTATGTATTAACATTACTACTGTACAGTTTGGACTCCTAGTTTTATGTCAATATAACTTAAAATTATTCTATATTTCTGTAACTGAGGTTGTTTTGTAGATTATATATAGATACATATTTACACCCTAACTTTTCAAATGTATTATGGAGATGTCTATGAGCTCCTATGATAAAAAATTATTTAGTTATAATTTTAAATTAGCAACTAGGCCATTTCTGTAACTCGTAATTCATGAGGACATTCCTAATGTGCACAGGTCTGCATGCACTCCTATACACCTTTTGTCATTCTATTTCAAATATAATTTTTTAGTCTATCATGTTTTTTCGTTAGCTTTTCATGTCCATTTGCAAATAATATGTACAGCACCAGCAGGTAGCAAATGATGCCACACTTGGCCTATATTGTTTGCAGATAAATGGAAAATGAAGTTTTTGTGTGTTTTTATTCAGCATAAAGTTTATTTTCACTGGCACAAAGTGTATTTTACACCCATTCCTCTGACAACGTGAAAAATCCTACAGCCTGCATTAGTAACATTACACTGTATGCTATTTCAAAAGAGCAAATAAACGGGCCTTTGAGAAAGGGTCTTGTTATTCTGCTGCAATTCTATAATGTTAGAACAAAAGTATTTTGTGTGTTTCCAATTACCTGATGCTACTGAAGGACAAATTGTCAAAAAAACCCCACAAAACAAAAAAAAGCACCTTGAAGTTCTTATCCTAGCACTCCCAAACAAATAAGAGGCAAAATACCTGGCTGCAGAGTGCTGGATGAGATTAAATACTGTGTAAGCCACAAATGCTTCAAAACGGCCTTAGTCACTAAAAAAATTCATTGACTAAATTGTCATAATCAAATAATTAAATAAATAAAAATGGAAGCTGCTCTCCTTTCCCGTCTCTCTCTTCCAAAAACAAATGAAAAAATGAACTCGGGAAAAATTCTATCATCTCAAACTAAGCAGGATGTTTTGTAGTGTTCAGTGCTGTTTATGTCAAGATAAACTGGAAAGGCAGAAAGGATAATGAAAGGCATCCCTCCAGATCTAAAACATGATGAACAAGATAAAGGTAAGCTCACTGCACGAGTTGTTGAATTCTTAATCAGAATGGGTTTGTGTCCTGTGGTCGGTCTCTGGATAGATGTGTGTTATCCATACCATTCAGTAACATAAGTAATATTTCTTTTCTCACAAAATTGTTGAAGACCCACAAACACTTTAAACTTGGCACCTAGATGAATTATACACCAGGCGAATGGCTCTCATCTAGCCAGTTCTTTCATACTCTTTTAAGGTATATTTTACAATTTCAAAATAAATACATATCAAGCCACGGGTTCATCCAAGCTTCCTTCCACCACCCAGTAAACCTTTATATACATGCCAACATTCTGATGTATAGTTCTGGTTGAAACAGACTTCTCAAATCTACTCATAGGTTAAAAACAGAGTCCACGGTGATGGATTTTGATTGAATCAAAGAAAAATACTCACACACTGACAGACTGTATTTACATCCTTTCTAGACTGATGGCCTTATTTTAAGGACTCTTTCTTTCTTTTTAACTTAACTCCAGATGAGCTAAGCTGTTGCTTTTAAAAACTATCTTTGTGCAAATGATAGAAGTCGTCCATGGTTCCTGGGATCTTTCATTCAACCTCCACTGCAGCTCTCTTCTTAAATGCGTTTCTCTTTCAGCTTAATACGAACATTAACTGAACTCCTTTCAGATCTTTGCAGCATTAGACGAATCTGAGGATAATCATAAAGCCTTTCCTCAGCTTTATGCTGAATGTCTAACTGTGTTGTGGTTAAAAATAGCTACAATCTTTTATTTTATTCATTTTATGCTACGTCAATATATCTCTTAAAGAAAATCACACTTGTGCTTGAAAATTTAAAGAAAAAAGACAGTATTCCTGTTGTACATCTTACCCATAAATAATATCCTTTTAAACTAACAGATATCTGGTCTATGATTGAAGGCTCATAACCCTTCTTTTTCACTCATGATCAAGTTGTCTTTTATGTGCAATGGCAAATCTCAGTTTAATATTGTTGTTGCAAGATCAGAACTCAGACCTCTCGAACAAATTTTCTTCTTATGTATGGAGTGAGCAAAAGAGGAAAAGAAAATGTAGTTTTAAGGACGAAATTACATTTCAGAAAGTAAAAAAAATGAAGTAATTTGACGTCTCAGTTCACCAGTCTTTAAAATAGGTTGCTAATGTGGATTCTTACCTTTAAAGTTAGATTTTGTAAAGCTAGATTTAGATCTTCAACAACTTAACTATATGTGCGCTTTACGAATTACTGAAATTCAGAGGAGATTCTGATCAGTAAAAAATTTGACACAGCATAGCATTGAAGATGCTAACTGGATAATATTTACTTCAAGTAAGACCCAAGAGCTTCGGCTAAGACTGGGATATATAACACCTATCGCTGTCACAGGTAGAAGAGACTGAGATTCGAATTACTTTTAGGATATGCTGACTTCCCTCTGTATGTGGAAACCTAGATAAACCTTCTTCCCTGCCTACTTTCAAGTAAAAAGGGTCTGGTCCTAATATCACAGTGTTTATGCCATTTATTTTTTACTTCAGAAAAAAGTATGAGCACTCTCTAAAAGTCAACATCCTTAGTCAAAGCACCCTGTTAACTGAAATTATAAACAGGTGATGAAAATTAACAATTACCATCTGTAAAGAATTGTCTGTGGTATTCACACTACAGATCCCAGTTCCCCTTGATGGCAAGCTGCTAGGAAATTATATGGATTTTAAAATTCTGTTTAGCAACAAAATTTTATCATTGATGGCATGGTGAAGGATCCTCAAATCCTAACTAAGCAAGGCCAGATTTTTACAACTACCGTGAAATAGACAGACTTTCAAGAATGCTTAGAATCTATTTATCAGTTGCAATCCCTTTCCCTTTTTTGGTAGAAGCTGAACATTTCTGAAAAATTGTTTATTTTGTTAGAAGGATTAAATATTTTTTAGTTTACAAATTGGAAGTTGCTGCTGAATTGTTTTTTTATTTAGTTTGGTCTGGGTCTATAAAAATTTTCTATTTATATCTTCACTTTGGATAGGCATCAAGTTTTGTATTTGGTATGTTCTGAACATATGCAATGGCAAATAAGCGGAGGAATCGTGACTCATAAAAGATTAAATGCTTCAAAATCTTTTGGGGATAGAAGGATAATTGACCTCTACTTCAAACCAGATACACGTAGAAAGTATTTACTTTTTATATGGAAACAACACTGATGGACTAACCAATGCAGATGTAATAGATGTTGCCAAGACATTGGTAGACAAGACCTACAGAAGGAAATAAATAAAGTGATATCCTGCAAAAACTGCTACCTTCTTTCTGCTCTTGGAACTGCAGGTGCAACTAGTGGCACAAGTTATCATGGTGAAAGTGCCATTCTTGACCAAGAAGAACCTCTGCTGAGATTATTACTGTCATCTCCCTATCAGACATGCTGAGAAACAGTGGTGGCCCATTTAAGATCTTGATCACCTCTTCAGGAGAGGGGAATTCAGTTCACAGACTTAGTCCTTTGATCTTGAGAAAACACTCAAGTTGGATACCTTTAGAAGTGTTTGAGGATCAACTTAAGTATGGCCAGTTTCCACTAGAAACTCCATATTCAGTATGTCTGTCTATAAAATGGGTGTCCTTTTGTCTACTGACTTACAAGTTCTTTGGAGAAATTTACTGTGTGGCCACAAGGTGCTTGGTGTAATATGTTTACAGCACCAGTTGGGGCATTAAATACAGCTGTACAAACTGTCTTGCACGTTATAAAATATATAGGAAATTACTCTTTTAGGCAAACTTCTTAACGGTTATAAATGTTGTACAGCTCAAATACAACTCAAACTGACCACTTATCCATACGCAAAATTAGTATGCAATTAGTTGAAAAGACAGACCTTGAAAAATAGCAACTATTGTTGTCATAGATGAAACAGAGTACTATCTGTATTGTAAAATTCTTCAATAATCAAAACACAATGAACACATATATTCGAGAGGTGAGGTTGTTATTATTCCCTGTGGGGTTATTTGAGGATGGTGGAAGTTTAAATGGTTTCAAAATAATAAAAAGTCCCACCCCATGCTGAGTGCCAAAAAGGACTGTTGTGGGTTAACTCTGGCCAGCAGCTCAGTCCCACACAGCTGCTCACTCACTCCCCTCACAGCTGGATGGGAAAGAGAATTGAAAGGGTATAAGTGAGAAAACTTGCAAGTTAAGATAAAGACAGTTTGACAGGTAAAGCAGAACCTGCATGCACAAGCCAAGTGAAATAAGGAATTCATTCATTGCTTCCCACCAGCAGGCAGGTGTTCAACCACCTCTGGGAAAGCAAGGCTCCATCACACGTAATGATTACTTCAGAAAACAAACACCACAACTCCAAACGTCGTCCCCCCTTGCTCCTTATTCCCCCAGCTTTTACTGCTGAGTGTGGTATGGAACATCTCTTTGGTCAGTTGGGGTCAGCTGTCCTGGCTGTGTCCCCTCCCAGCCCCCTGTGCACTCCCAACCTCCTCGCTGGCGCGGCAGCATGAGAAACAGAAATGACTTTGACACTATGTAAGCACTGCTCAGCAGTAGCTGAAAATTGGTGTGTTGTCAGCACTGTTTTGGACACAAATCCAAAGCGCAGAACTATAGAAGCTTCTATGAAGAAAATTAACTCAGTCCCAGCCAGACTCAGTACAGGTATTTCACCTTGTTCAAAAAGGGACTGAAACATTAGCTCCTTTCCTGAATTCTGCTGTGCAGCTGTGGTTTAATTAAAGAAAAGAAATGTTAAATTAATAACTTATGCATAATATTATGAATGTTTTGAAGTTTTCATTTATAGTATTTTGTTGAAATTAATCTAAAACAACAAAGGGGTGATTCTGCCTTCATTTGAAATTCATTTGCCCAGATGACTGATTTCTGCAACAAAGCAGTGACTTGGACTATTTGCAGACAGTTTGTACGAAAGCTGTCTGGAAACCTGAACAACTTTGCTAACGTAAAGCAGATTTTCTTTTCATACCTTCCTACAACATCTTCATCTTTCATTAGGATATGCTGTAAAGAAATGAGACAGAAAAGGAATTACAGGATAAGTCAATGGCCTGTAGTCAAACTACAACCCATTAATTCACAATTCAGGGAGAAGTAAAATCTTCTTGGCATTGCAGGAACTAAGGCATTTTGGATAGTTACATCTTTTTCACAAAATTACATGAAGTTACATCTTAAAGTAATTTTTGTTTGCTCATTCATTTTGAACATGCATCAAAAAACAGATAATAAAAGAGATTGTTTAGAATGAGAATTAGGTGAGTTATCAACCAAAAATACAGAGAGCATATGAAGTTAATACGGCTCTAGACAAATGGAGAGGTGGATATTCAGTAAATAAATGTTGATATTATTGGCAAATCATACAGTAGACAGTTACATAAAATTTACTTGCCCACCAGTGATGTAACTATTTTGATTCAACAGAGGTATCTGCAGAGTGACTTGTACATAGGAACTACTCACAGTAGCCTCCTTTCATAGTTACTACCACTAATTTAATGACATTCAGCTTGAACATTAGGACCCCTCACTTTTGAAGCTGACAAGTGAGTGCCTGCATGTGTGCTGGATATGCAATTCATAGTACCTAGAGTGCTGTTCAGTAGACCAGATAAAACTGTCTGCCTCGGAGTCAGAATGGCTCATTAAACACCATAGACTCCATTGATTGTGTTGTCTGTGGGTCCAGCGACTGTAAAGGGAGCTTGGGTCTTTTGCTCACTTACGGAGAAATCTAGATTCATATGCATTAAGTGAAGAGAATCCCACATATGAAATCTGGGACACAACTCATTTCATCCTAAAGGAAATGTCAAAACAGGTCTGGCAAACCGATGCTCTGAAGTGCCTGTTATTCTGTTTTGACCATAAAGTGAGTCTAGGTAATGGTTAGCTCAGATGACCAGAGCTATGAGACAAATTCTTCCCTGACTGATTAGCCTGAACTTTAAATTAAGATTTTTAAAGCAATTCTTGTTTTCTTCAACTTTTGATACCCATCTTACTATATTTTGAGTGGGGACTGTTGAAGATCTGATTCATATACTCCAGAAGAGGTTGAAATTGCCCAGATAAAGTATACTTTTGGTCTCCAGGGTAACCACAGTTTCCCAAAATGGCTATGTGACATTCTTAACAAGTATATCAAACCATTGGTCATGTTTTCTATTATGTACATCATGCCTCTAAGCAGAACACACAAAAAAAGTAATCTGAAATAATTTTAGTCTCCTGTGAGGCAGATCTCTGCTTTTATAATACAAAATTATCTTTTTAAATTTGTGTGCTGTTATGTTTAGCCTGAAGTATCTGTTGAAAAAGAAAGATACACTATATGTAATGCTTTTTTAATTGAGAAAACTTTCACCGTATATGAAATTGCAAAACACCACTTCCCTCACAATTCTGTCCCATATTGTTTGCCCAATATTCCTAAATGTTTGAGTAATATTCCAACTAATATACTGTGATTTTCCCTTTTTGCTTTTGTGCGTTAAAATAGGCTAAGTATCTGTAAGATACTTCCAAAATGTATTTTACAATCTTTCATGTCCTGCAAAAGATAGTTGTGTCTGCAGGAATCCTCTGATTAGATCCTTAGATTAGGTTAAGAGCAAGAACCACAATATTCTTCCTGCTGGGCATTGCAGCATGGTACCTCCCATAATGTGCACATATGATTGATCTTTGCAGGTCACAGTGGTGATATCATAGAAAATAAAGTCTAGATGGAAGACAGTTTATTGAAAAATGAAGCAGTATGGCTGTAGCTCTACAAGAAACTAGAGGCTTTAGAGAGCAGCAGGTATGTTTAAGGTGACCACAATTTATCCATCTGTTCTGAACGCAATAACATTGTGTTCTTCTGTGAAAATTGTTTAATGGTGTGGGTAGGTGGATACACACACATACTCACACACATGCACACATTCACTACATCTGACAAAGGAAATGTAGACCAGCCTTCACACAGTAATGAGTAATGATGTAGTATACAGAAGTCATAGATCAGCTGTAGTTTAATGTCAATATTATTAAGGCCATTGTGTTTGTAATTGTTTATGCTTTCTAAAATGTGAATTTAAACACATTATTACTTCACTTTTCTACTGCTAAGTGCTATTATTATTATTGCTCTATTATTTTGATTATACTCATGGGACATTTATAATAAGGAGTTGTTTTGCTCATTTATTTTTTTATTTTTTAATTGTGCTACAGAAGAATTTCAAGGATAATACGGGAAATCAAATGTGAATATAGATATAAAGCATGTAAAGCATATCCAGTAATAACTAGGGAAAGACAGTCATTCCATTCAGTCCCTTGTTGATCTGAAAGTTGGTTATGGCAGTTACACTTCAATGTCAGAATTCGTAGAGGAATAAGAACTCTTTCCAGACTGGGATTTTATAACCAGTGCTTACAAAATGACAGGTAATAGATGATTACAGAGGATTAGGGCTCACATCAGAAACAGATGGATGTCCCATCATCACAACATGTGGATGGACCATTGTCACAATGTATGGATAAGAACAGAGAGAAGATCCACAAACAGAGAATAGGTTTGCTGTCACATTTCTACTCAAGCAAGTTAAACAAGCAAGACATGAGAACAGACATTTTGACAGTTGAACAAAACTGCTTAAAGAATTTAAGACAATTGACCTCTTCATCAGGAGAAAATTAACATTTTTCTTAAATAAATTTTTGCGGAAAGGATAGTCACAGCTCATGGACTACATCTTTTCTAGGTTCAAATCTGCTGAGATCAGTGGAATTATGCTACATTTAACTCTACATTAATTGTGAGCTAAGTAGTAAACTACAATTTTCAGTAAGCTATACTGCAATAAGTTATCAAATTAAAATTCTATACAAAATAACTGTAATGCTTATTTACATACAGGGAAAGCATCACGTTTATTTAATCTCTGATCTCCCAGAAAAAAAAAATTGTTTGCTTGAGGAACTCAATTCGTGTTGTACTATTGCCTTATTTTAAACTATTCAAAGGCTGCAACGAATTTTTAATACAATTCATTAATTTTCAAAGTCTGCAGGTTAGAAGGGAGCTAATTTCTATAATCATGCACATAACAGTATTAGAATTTTTTATTTTTGCTGATTTCAGCATGCTTGAAGTCACACAACACAGCCCTAAGCAAAATATGTACGATCCAGCAGAAAAAGGACAAATGATTATTTTTCCCGACTATGAATCTTCTGTGGCTGTAGATGGAGCTCAAATGATTAATGTTAACACATATTTTGTGTTGTAGTTTTAACATAAAGTCAGAATTAACAGTTTATGTGTAACTCAGGACTAATCTAAGTCATTTCTCAGGTTTTAATATGCAGAAATTAATTCGGAGAACTCCAAAGTCACTATTTCACTGGTAAAGATATGATACTTATGAGGTTTTTCTTTCAAACGGAGAATCAACACTACATTTCAGAGTATATGGAACAACAGTCATTCTATCACAAGCTCTTTAAGCATGTTTACCACTTCCACAACTGCTTTAATGAGCTTAGAAAACCTGGCACGTATTCCTGATCTGATGTGTTTCTATGGTGAATATGTCACTGTGTTTTCAGAAGGGAATAGGAAGCTCTAAAATTAAAAATCCCATGCTGGCTGCATTCTTCTCACTAAGAATATGATGAGGGACCAGGGCTGAGACAGAAGTTGCTGCAACGTGTGGGGGCTGGTCACACTGAGCTTTCTGCATTTGTATGGATAGCAAGACCCAGGGATCAATTGAAGATCTCCCTGTGAGCTCATTTGGAGGGGAGCTGGCTGTCCCACCACGGTACAGACCCTCATGCAACCCACAGGGCTCCCATGTCTTATCCTGGGGGTTGGCAACTCCCTTATGAAAATCTCCGTTGACTACTCTCACCTAACTCAGCTAGCTTTTGTAAGCTTTGATAAATCCAGGGGGGTCATTATTGCCTTCCTAAAGGGTCTAAGAATATAGTAAATACAAGGCGTATGACTGCTGGCGCTTTCTGACCTGGTTCAAGCTCTTATTCTGTGTCTCTCATTCAGCTACTGTGGGAGCTGGATGTGTTCACAGCAGTGCAACCCTGTGAATACCTAACTGAACAAGCTGATCTGGCATGATGGTTTCACAACAACTTCTCTAGGCTTTTTGAGTGGTCTCTGCAGATATTTACAGAAATGTATTTCTGATCATCCAACTAGCTAGCAGCATGCCTAGGGAAATACCAAGGTTAATAGAGTAAATGATAGCGAAATGCTACAGGAATCTGTGAGGCAGAAAAAGGGCAAATATTTAGCAGTTGTCATTCAATATTTGAGAAGAGAAGAGGGAGAGCAAGAGACTGCAGCATAGCCAGAAATGCTTGTCTTGGCGAAGGTCTCCAGATGCTGATGACTTACCATAGCATCCACCCCACCACCTTCACCAGGATGAATGCACTGGCCTTGGGGTTCACAAGAGCTGGGGAAGGACTACAGAACACCAGGAAAATGAGTAGAACCTAAAAAGTGTGTGTATTACCATGTTAACTGCATAATTATTGTTTCTTTTTCTGTAACAATGAGATCCAGACTAATAGAGATCAGATTCTTAAGATATAGCATATAACAAATAAATTCTGGAATTTAGATATGGGTATGCTTCTTCTTCGACCGTGACCAGGATTTTGAGCCTAAAACTGTGTCATGTAAAATATAGGTTTGTTTACTTTAACTGCATATCAAAACCTTTTCAGGCAATTACTATAAACCTCAGAATGCAGTACCCATAGACTATTTGTTACCTTTTACCTTGATCTCTATATCCTATAATAAATATAAGTATTTCTGATACGATGCTTTCCCTGCCCTCACCATGGAAACATTTCCAGAGGCAAAATTGCTGCAAGAACATTGATGGTCATTTAAAGAAAACACAAAAATTATTATAAGCATGCCATTCCACTTCAGGCTGGTGTACTATATGTTGATGAACACCATCAAAATTCATACTTCTGCACTTCAGTATCATTAGTAAGACAAAGGAAAGGGCAAAATAGTTATCAAATGTTTATGAATAATTTTTTGAGAACAAATCAGAAATTCCACTGAGAAGCTGCTTAACCTGTGATGCTGAATCATATGATGCCAATTGTATAAGAAATACCATCATGCACTGTGCTCGAGACACTGAGTTCACAGCAGGACTAGGGGAATGACACCAGATCCTCATTAATGTGTTGCAATTGTAGTAGGCTATTGATAACTGAAATTCCTTTAGTTGTTTGTCAGTGTGCCCAGCCTGAAGGAAAGAAGTTTACATCTGAGGCCGCAGAGGAAAATTTTTTCCTTGTTGAACATTCTTCGTGGAAAGCTCTTAGCATCTTCACTTTTTATACAGATTTGTTTTGTTTTGTTTTGCTTTGCTTGCGGCTAAAAGTGGTGCTCAGTTGGGATTACTTCTTATTCAGCTTGTTAAAAACTACAGTGAACTTTCAGAAAGGGTATCCAAACTCTCAATTAAGAGAAAAACATTTCCCAAGCCTCTTTTGGGGTTTAAGTTGTTTTTTTTCAGTCCCACATAAGAGATTCATAGTCTTCTTCATTGCAAGACAGAGGGGATTGTTGTATTTTTGTGGATGGTATTTCCTGTGTACTCTGCAGTTAATGTCAGTCTTGCTAATTTCTCTGACGAGTATGTAAAGCATGTAGCATTTGAGTCTTAGAAATGGTTTCATTTTTCTTTCAGTTATGCCTCTTCAATAAAACCAGAAATTAACTTTGCTGATGAACGGATCTTTCTTTAATGCACAATAAGTGCAAGAGCATTATATGATGTTTTTCATGGTCACCAGAAAAGCTTATTTACCAACTGTTTTTCAGCATCCATGATTAAAATTAGTGTACTTTAAAAGATATTATCCCCTTTTTGAGGAATTATGCTTTTGATATGTGACTTCTGTGTCCATAGGAAGTAGAGCTCCTGTTGTTACACTGATCTGCTCATGCAGTATCAATTATCTGTTAAGTATGGGAGACTTGGAGCAAAAAGAAGGGAACATACTGAATACTGAGCATATGTGAGTTTATGAGGTAATTTTATCAATCAGCTAAGGCTGGCAAGGATACCACACCCTTAGACAAAATCCAAACTTTACTGTCTATCACTACTTTCCAACTCCGATTTATTGTTGTGACCTGTCTGTTCCCTGAGATACACAGTGGCTCAGTTCAAGATATGGGAGATGGTTTGATTTAAATTTATACTAGATAATTCAGTGTTAAAACCAAGTAAAACAGACAAGGCATAATGTAAATTGGGTATGGTGGAGGTACATAACCATTCTCTAGCAGTAATTTTCATATCAGATTTATTCAATTTATGAATCAAAGTGAGATTTTTCTAAAGGCCAGAATCTAGAATCTAGAAATCAGCAGGTGATCGCTGGTCCTTAACACATCCTCACAAACCATCACCAGGAACAAAGAGTCTGAGATCAGAAAGCAGCATGCAACTGTGTCAGGAAGACATCTTGAATAAGAAATTGGAACTTTTCTTTCCATAGATAAGATGTCAAAAGGTGCTGCCTGAGGAAAAATTCTGCCTTAATTACCAAGTTAATCAAATATACTTTGCCGTATTAGTAGTACTTGACATTTACACAGTGTGTTTAGCTTATGGTTGTCCAATTATATTTACAATATGAATTAACCCAGTCTCAACTTCTATTGTTAACAATCCATTTTATAAAATGGTATGACAATGTGCAAAATATTGCAACACATTAGAAAACAGAAAAAATCTAATCCCTGATACATATTCACAGCTGTCATTTTGCTAAATGATGAAAGAGAACATCAGTAGCATGTGACTTGACTTTTCAACCACCTATAGCTTCAGCTACAGACATTTAAAAAGTCTAACTTTTGTTCATTACTTTTTTCCTAATGGCATAACAATAGTAATAACCCTGTGTGATTATGATCTTGAACTCAACTTAAATCTATTCAACTGAAGTGACTTCCAGAGACTTATTTCTGAATTATTCCAGTCTGAGCGAGGCTCTTTCCACTAATGTAATGGTTCTACCGTTTTTTTCATTTTCTGAGTTGGTTCTTCATTATTCTTACAAATTGGGGGGGAAGGGGGGTGGAGAGGAGAGGGAGGATGAGCCACAACAAAATAAGCCACACACAGATGAAAAACTATCCACTAAAACCTTTTATTAGAGCAGATCATTTTTATAACTCAAAAACTCTCTGCAAGAGTATTGGATTGTTTGTCATCTAAACAGTTGTGCTCATTTTAATCTTCCCAGAGTAGTGAAGTAAAGCAATCTGCTGAAGCACATGTTTCTTTAGGAGGAAATTTGCTAGGTAATAACAGATGGTTTTCTTTGACTCAGTAGATCAGTCTTTCAGTGCAGAGAATAGGAACATCTTAGAGCATTATACTCCTGGTTCCTTGAGGGTTGTGTCATGTGCATTGAGAACTACAGTCAAGTCACAGTATGTGCTTCATTGATTAGCTGTGAAAATAGTAATGAAAGTGGCATTGATCCTTGCAGCACCTACTCTAAAATCCCTTGGGATCTCCAGAGGGCCACTACTTGATTTCCGCTGAGAGGATAATCTTGAAGCCAACTGCTCAATCACCACGATCTCAAACAGCCACTTAAGAGCTGGCAAGGCATGAAAAGAACATTTTTTCCAAGTTTAACACACAATTTAGGATCTAGTTCTAACGTGATACAAGCAAGCAGAAGGTAAATGTAGCTGCAGTAGTTTAGAGCACAGCTCAGTTTTGCTTTTTCAAATGTATTTTTCATTTAACACAGTGATGTAACTTATTTGGCTCTGGTGTCTGAGGGGGCACCTCAATTTGCCAGTTTACAGTGTGTCTCACCTTTGGAGCAGTGTGCAAGAAAATCAGAGAGACACGTCACTAATTCATGTCAGGAAGGGAGAAAAGTTATGGGAGGAAAACACTGCTCTGTAGGAGTTGTCTAAAAGGTATCTCATCAACAAGGTATTTTCAAAAGACTGGGCTGGAGACAGAGTATCAAGCTCCCATGGTGCATGCAGTCCCACTGGTTCTGCAGTAAGATCCTGGGAACTGTGGAATGCATTCAATATTAGTGTGGGAGTGTCACTTTAAAATCACTCCTTGTGATTAGACAATGAAACCAAGTGAAGATTTGCCTACATTTGGGTTGTACACCCCATCACAGTGCAGAGGGTAAAAATTTGTTTTCACAGAAACAAAAATCTGCACCTGACAATTTTGACAAAATGAGGATTCTTGCACAAGTGGCTGAGAAAGATAAAGCTCTGTTAGGCCATTTCATAATCTCACGAGTTTTAGAAGTACAGCTAGAAGGCTAAGCAGGTAAGATGATTTTCATGGTCCCTAAAAATCTGGATTTCAGGAAACTGTTCACTTCAAGCACAAGGCCAAAGAGTACACTGGATGAAATCACCAGCTGCTGTATTTTCTTTCTTCACCAGTTTAGAATAGAATAGAATTGAACGGAAGAGAAAAGAGAAAAGAGAAGAGAAAAGAGAAAAGAGAAAAGAGAAAAGAGAAGAGAAGAGAAGAGAAGAGAAGAGGAGAGGAGAGGAGAGGAGAAAATTACTTTGATGGAATTTTTCTATCCAGCTGCAGTGCAGCTACTTCGCTGTTGCTGAAAGACATTACCCAGGGAAATGAAAGTTGGAAGTAATTTGGGGTTGACTGGGGACAGGTAATATTTAGTTTGTGAATCAGAAAAGATCAGATTAAGGGAGCTTCAGGTTTGGATGAGCAATTTATCCAAAAATCTTTTCTTTCCAGTAGTAAAAGTACTCAAAGTAAGTAAATATAAACAAGCAAACTACAGACAAGGCAAAGCCAGAAACTGCTTTTTTACAGTAGACGTTTTGTTGTGATATTTAAGTTTAGAGCTACAGTTTTTAATGCATTGCTTACTACCTAATAAAATAAAATACAATGGAAATTGATTTTCTTTTAATTACAGAATCACTGAACACGCAACAATGAAATTCACTAGGTGAAGCTCAAGATTTTCTCTTGTAATGAAATTTTTTGGCACTGGGGATGGGAAAATTTTATGCTACTTGATTTGTTCTCAGTCTGTTAGAGAAACCGTGGTATGATTCCCTTTTAGGATAGCTACCAAGAAGTCCTAGAACTATTACCAAGGATGTTGTAAATGTGACCAGCACATTCTGATGTAAGTGTTCCTTACAGTCTTTATTAGTAGAGCTAAAACAGGAGGGTGGCTGTGGGACATTTGGGTTCATGTTATGATTATGACACAGACTTCTGAAGCAAACCCCTTAGATCTTGACAGAGGATTATAACCCCATTAATTGCCCACCTGGATCCTGAGCCAATGTCTGATGGAATACAGGGCATTATTCCTGGTGACTATCTAATTAGAGCAATAGAGGTAAAATGGGTTTTGCATAGGAATAAGACAGCATGGTGTGAGAGGACGGATAGTGATGCACTGCAGGCATACCTGGGTATAAATTGCTACTGGATAGGAGACACAATCATTTAATGCTGGAACAACATGGTAATGCGCACCCTTTATAACTGGCTGTGTCATCTTGACACATTTCAACTTTAATTTTTTCTTCTGTACCTTGGCTTTCTTTCATTGATTCTTCCCACACATACAGATAAATTTATCACTGATATTTTGTGAAGTTTCAAATATGTTACTGCAATGAGTTTATGGAGGAATCTAAGCACACCACACAAATAGGTAATTTCTCTTGTCAGAGTGAAAAGATAATATTTGCATTAACTACAAGCCCAAAGTCTTCTCTCAATGTGTATGATATACAGAATATATGTTTCAGTTTAAATATGTTAAGCAGCTGTCTCTCCCATGGATTTGACTCAGAAGTCAACATGTGCAGTGACTTTGCAACATATCTTTATAGTTCAGAGGATGACTGATGAAAACAGAAGGTCTGAATCAACCCAGGGCTAAAATCACCAAGGTGAGAGGCAAAGAACTAGCAGTGTTGGACAAAGAGGCAGAGAGGTTTAGAGAAAAAAATTGTTTCCACCTTTAATTTTGAGACAAAAAAGAGAAGTTTTTTTGCAATATGACAGAAAATTTTGCCAGCATCCTACTTGCTTCTCTTGTCTAGAAAGTTGAATCAGATTTTTCTTTATCACATGCACTCCCAAATTTTCTATCAAAGCTGATGAAATTTTGGAATATGCATAGTATGTGACTAAAACTGTTTTATAAGCAGGTGTGTACTTTATCTGTCATATACCTGTTACACGTGTAATATGTAGGCTATATTCAGTGGCTTACAGCTAGTTGTACAGAGCTCATTTGGAGTTTGAGAAAAAGCAGTCTTCATGACTTGCCTACCCAAATCATGATGAGATCTTGAATGTAGTAGCTCCTTCTTTACTATGCATAAGACCCCGAAAGTGTCCCATGATTTGCATTTGTCCCATGACAAGAATTTTTATCTCCTATAATTCATAAAAAAGGGAAGGTTTTCTCAACAGCAGTGTATGCACAGCATAGGAAGGGGATAAATTGGGAGACTGGAGCATATACAGAATCTTTTCTTTCTTACTGATAAAGTAGCACAGAAATACCACGAAAGAGTCGCTACTTGTTTTTAGCAAGTGCTTAGATCAGTTTCTACAATCCTAAAAACACAGCAGATAGACTGGACTTCAGGCAAACCCTCAAGGTGTTAGCACAGATCACATCATTACCTTCTCCCCCTCACTCCCTACCTCCACATCTGTTCATTCATGAGCAAACGTGAGATAAATTATTTGTAAAAAGTAAACAAGAGGAAAGTTGCTTTGAAAAGTGTAGCAAGGTTTGAAGCTATTGATAGAGTAAATCTATGGTTAATTAAACAAAGTATTAAAATGCAATAAACAGGCTCACTGTTCTTGAAATGTTTATGCATATATTGAACTCCAAAGGACTGACTAGTCATAAGCTTAAAGTTAAGCATACCTTTAAGTGTTTCCAGTCTTGAGCTTTGAGTCATTCTGCTGGCTGCTATTTCAAATACCTCCTAATATCTGACGTTAACACGAAGTAGTGTGAACTTTTTAAAAAGGCTGAAAATTATTTGAATGAATCAATGAATATTTCCTTAGATAAATAAACAAGTGATAGATAAGTGTAAAGAGCTTAAAGGGCAAGTTACTTATTTTAAAGGAAATTATGACAATTAAAATGCAATTTGCTTTTTTTATCAAAATTTAAGGCATTTAACACCCACATATTAAATCTCTTTGCTAATGACTTACCAGTTTTAAATACTTCACAGTAATGACTTATATAATTTGAAGTGGTTATTTTCCATACTTCATTACTTTCTCCCGAATGATCATTGATTTGATAATTAGTTGATATTTTAAAGGCTGAAGATGTGATGTCCTTGAAAATGTATAAGTGTCTTGTTCAGGGCAAAAATAAATTATCATCTTTGAAATGACATTCACTAGTAATTTTAGTGGGCTCTTTTTTTAGTATATTACAGATTGAGAGAACTGTTCATTTTTATATTAATTAGTAGTTTGTGGCAAGATACACAGAAATTAACATATTGCACCAAAATTTCATGCAGTAAGATATCTCCCTGTACTCAGCGGATAGCTATAATATATCTTTCAAGAAAACCCACATTTCTCTTGATGTAAAAGGATTTCCAATTTTCCCTGTGTCGTTTCTATCCTACATAACAAATTAACACACTGTATAACTTTTGTCCCCTTCCCAGCAGGCAGGATGCATTAATACAAAATTTCTCGACCTCTTACTGAGATTTAAGGTTGTTTCATAAATATTTTGACCAGATTCTAGGAATTCATCTGACCTCTCTGGAGAGGTACTGTTTGAAAGACAAAATCTACCATACTACAGGAGCTGGGGGTCACTTTCCTTTGAAATAATCCTACCGTTATCGACGGAATTGAAGACATAGTTTACCAACATTTTAATTTGTGTATATAAAACTATAGACTTGCTGACTAAAATGGAATTAAGATCTTGTTCAGCAAGAATAAAAGTGGCAAATGGCCCTTGGATTGCTAATATTTTATCAAAAGACTAAAACATGAAGCCAAGACAAATAGTAGTGAATAATGTTGTTTTTAATTAAATCTATGAATGTAAATTCTGTGCGTGACTGGAAGGCAATGATTAAACTACTTCACCAGAGAGATGATGAAGCAACTCATTCTAGAGGTCATTATCAAGCAAGTGGAGGAAAAGGTTATCGGGAGTAGTCAGCATGGATTCACCAAGGGGAAATCATGCTTGACCAATCTGATAGCTTTCTACGATGGCATGACTGGCTGAGTAGATGAGGGGAGAGCACTGGATGTTGTCTACCTCGACTTCAGCAAGGCTTTTAACACCGTCTCCCATAACATCCTCCTAGGGAAGCTCAGGAAGCATGGGCTGGATAAGTGGTCAGTGAGGTAGATTGAGAACTGGCTGAATGGCAGAACTCAGAGGGTTGTCATCAGTGGTGCTGAGTCTAGTTGGAGGCTGGTAACTAGTGGTGTCCCCCAGGGGTCAGCACTGGGCCCAGTCTTGTTCAACTTCATCAATGACCTGGATGAAATGACGGAGTGTACGCTCAGCAAGTTTGCTGATGACCTAAAACTGGGAGGAGTGATGGATACACCAGAAGGCTGTGCTGCCATTCAGCGAGACCTGGACAGGCTGGAAAGTTGGGCAGAGAGGAACCCGATGAGGTTTAACAAGGGCAAGTACAGGGTCCTGCAGCTGGGGAGGAACAACCCCATGCATCAGTACAGGCTCGGGGTGGACCTGCTGGAGTGCAATTCTGCAGAGAGGGACCTGGGAGTGCTGGTGGATGACAGGTTTACCATGAGCCAGCAGTGTGCCCTGGTTGTCAAGAAGGCCAATGGTATCCTGGTGTGCATTAGGAGGAGTGTGGCCAGCAGGTCGAGGGAGGTTCTCCTTCCCCTCTACTCTGCCCTAGTGAGGCCTCATCTGGAGTACTGTGTCCATTTCTGGGCTCCCCAGTTCAGGAAAGATGAAGAGCTACTGGAGAGAGTCCAGCCGAGGGCTACGGTGATGATGAGGGGACTGGAGCATCTCTCCTACAAGGAAAGGCTGAAGGAGGTGGGCTTGTTTAGCCTCAAGAAGAGAAGGCTGCAAGGGGATCTTATAAATGACTATAAATTTCTTAAGGGTGGGTGTCAAGAGGATGGGGCCAGACTCTTTTCAGTGGTGCCCAGTGACAGGACAAGGAGAAATGGGCACAAACTGAAGTACAGGAAGTTCCATCTGAACATGAGGAAGAACTTCCCTCTGAGGGTGACGGAGCACTGGAACAGGTTGCCCAGGGAGGTTATGGAGTCTCCTTCTCTGGAGATATCCAAGACCCGCCTGGACAAGGTCCTGTGCAGCCTACTGTAGGTGACCCTGCTTCGGCAGGGGGTTGGACTAGATGACCCACAGAGGTCCCT
>Ga0065711_1002230_pt1 | contig 35426 bp, 17 predicted proteins | sample Hoacrofraction12_FD_59098 | JGI IMG/M metagenome (GOLD analysis project Ga0065711, IMG submission 59098) | Hoatzin crop microbial communities from Cojedes, Venezuela - Epithelial fraction 12 v2 (version 2) | ecosystem: Host-associated > Birds > Digestive system > Esophagus > Crop | place... | reverse complement strand
CCCCCCCCCATCCTGGAGCAGTGAAGGTATATGGTTTTTTCTTCATCTTATTCTCAAAAAAGAACGACTCACTTTATCTGAAACTAAGCAAATAAATTCAATTTTGGACAGCAACCAAGACTGGAAAATTTCATCTTGATAAGCTTTTCTGACTGAAGACAGAGGGTTAGAAGGGAAACAGTTATACAGCCTTAACTATGGGAGGTTCCTTCCGTTCCTGCTATAATGCAAAATATTCCAAGATGTGCCAAGTTTTCACTGTAGTCAGTTCATCAGGCAGCGACAGGACACTGAGGTGCTCCGAGGAGAGTAATGTATAAATCCACAACAATCTTCTGACTGCAGTGACTCTTCTGAGATGTGTTACATTTTTTAAAGTCAGTGAAAAATAAAAAATTGCAAAATATCACTTTTAATCCTCGGACTACAAAATGGTTGAATCCTCTAGAGGCCAGACAGGGCCAGAAACAACTTTTTTCCCTTTTTCCCAGATTTGGGGGGGCAGGGGGGAGGGCAAAGGGAAAGGGAGAGAGCAAAGAGTGGTTGGTTTCAAATAGCAACATTGTCCAAAAGGGTGAAAGGGAACAGATGGCCGTGGAGAATGCAGCCTCAAAGCCCCAAAGAAAAGGGCTATTTTGACAGATCTTGCTGTTTCCTATTCAAGCATGAACACTCTGGCATGGAGAGTTAAGACGATACAAGGAAAAACCTCTGTTCCCAGCAACTGACTATGGGCAACTGCCCTCTGAAGCTCTCTGAGAAAAACAACATGAGACATATAGACAAACAGATATGGCAGCAAGCCCAGACCTCAGCCACCAGGAAAGGGAGGAGGGGGAAAAAAAAAAAAAAAAGAAAAGGAAAAAAACCCACACCAGAAACAGCTAGGAACAGCTGCCTTTTCCTGGCTCCAGCGCAGAGCATTAGGAAGAGCCGGTCCAGCCTTTCTCATCTTCCTTTTCAGCGAAACTTCTTGAAGGGGTCACCCTCAAGCTGTTGGTCTTTGCCCTGAGGGGAGGTGAAAGAGAGGACAGAGCAGAGCTGGGCTGGCTGAATGAAACCTGCTTCCTTTAATCACAAAGACCTCCCTCCAGCTAACGAAGAGGAACTCTAAATGTAAAAAAAGCATAATTAATGCTGGATTTTTGCATGCAAAAAGGTTGAGAAACTTTAAATTGTGACTCCCACAGTACGTGTAATTTGTTTGCATAGTATACAGCAGCGAGCCATTATATAAGAGGGCAGGGAGAATTGCACTCGCTGTGGGAAACACTGCTAATGTGTGTCCTGACTTCTTCTGTCATTCCTAATCAAGAGTGCATCAACAGCTGTTTCCTTCACTGTCTCTGGGCATGTACTATCAGACAGCAATCTCTGTTTTGCAGGGCAGCTTCACAGCCATACCCAAAATTCAGAGAGACACCTAAGCCATGAAGTGTGACCAGACTTCACTGTTTCCAAAGCCCATAGAGCAAGGGATGAATCTCAGTTTCTCAGTTTCTTTCTGATTTATATGCCATTTTCATTTCTAAGGCAAAGCCCGATGTACTGTTTCCCAGTCTAAGGTTGCCCGTGGGCAGAAGCACTGAGCGACACCTCCCCTTTGCACTGTAACCTGCACTGCAGCAACGGTACCTGAGCGCAGCAATTGCAGGGAGGAAAAGAGAGTGCAACTGGTGTAAACATTAACTATCTTCACAATCCTTCCCCGAGGCCGGGAAGTAGCTCTCATCCCAATTCTAATATCCTCCTTTTTAAAAATCATTGAAGGCAAAAGATAATAAAGAATTGTGGGTGTTCACATGCCAGAACTCCAAATGAAGAAATGCAAATGCTACATACTGATCCTATCTGTGCCTTTGTTCCCTCATCTGTGAAACAGCATTTGTTAACTTTAGTCAATAAATAGCAAATGTGTAGAGAAACAGACACCAGTAACAACTCACCTCAACATACTCAGTCTCTAAAGGAATCTAAATTATTATCAAAACCTTGGTTTTACACAATATGTAAATGGTTTGGGGGCTTTTTTATTCTCACAAAGGATAGCCAATGTAGCCATTACTAGCTGTAATTGTTAATTTGTAACGGAATAGATACGATCTGACTAGTAGAAGTAGTCAAACAATAAATAAAATACCTTATTTAGGCTAAATCAGATAAAATCCGTTTCTTTTCTTCTTAACCATGAGCTTCCTGCGACTCAGTAACTACTCCAGGCTACGCTTATTAAGGGAATCTCAAACACAGATTATTGGCTAAGTATTAATGAGCATTGAACTACTCGATTCGCCTTTCTTCCCCATGTTTCCTTGAGTAAAGTCAACCTAGTACAGTTACCCCGTAGTTTTTATTCTGCTTTACTTTTAGCGTACAACTCCTCCCGTTCACTGCCAGCGTAATGAACAGTGCTCACAGACTGATTCTGTCTTTCATGTTGCAGGACAGGTGGTCCCTCAGCATATTCCCACACATTCCAAATATTTTAAGTGTTCCACATCTGTTGTCTAACACATTTTTAGTTCCCTACAAGAAGAGCAGAAGATAAAAACAAGAAGTTATATATAACATAGTAGCTGACCTTAAATGCCACACGAGCTCTCCGTCATTTCAACAAGATGATAAATTTAAAAAAAGAGCTCAACCTTCATTCGTTATGCTATACAGATATTAAAAATTCTTGCAGTGAAGGTAACTTGTTAACTAACTTATGACCGCTGTAATAGCCCAGATGACAAACCTGAGTGAGGATGTGCTTTTTTTCACTACAGTGTCTACTAAACTACGGGAAATTTTTTAAAATTAAAGAACTAAGGTGATTTACACATTTTCTGACCATAGAAACCACTCTATCTGCCTCAAAAAAAAAAATCAAAACAGCTCCCATGTATGCATAAACAATCTGTGTGGGATTTTTGTAAGAGCTCAGTGTTGGCCTACAGCAGGCAGGGAAACACTAAATACTCAGTAGGCTGTCCTCTACAGCCTACTGTAGGTGACCCTGCTTAGGCAGGAGGGTTGGACTAGATGACCCACAGAGGTCCCTTCCAACCCCTACCATTCTGTGATTCTTTGATTCTTCTCCCCCTCCCGCCCCAAGAATGGACCTGATCAGACGTCCTTTCAAAACATATGACTGCAAGTAATTCTTCTCACTGATGAAACAGAGCCGCTGGTCGAGATTTCAGGCCAGGAAATTAAAAGCACTAATTCATCTCAACTACTAAGCTATTATCAGGAGGCAGAAAATGACTGCCCGGGCTGCAACTGGGACAGGTGGTGAGGGTTAGCACTTCTGCTCTCGCTGAAAGTGTTGTGAGATGGCAGCAGCTACCAGCAGTCAGGAATCTGGTTTGCATCTGGGCGCAGAAGCTGCCATCTTGGCTTTCCCAGCACTGCAGCTCCCCTGGGTACGGGCTCATTCCGGACCATGACAGAAGCCTGTGTTCTGCTGCGGGACCAATGTCCATGGAATCCCTTCCAGTACTTTGCCAGCATGAAAGAGACACTTCAGCTAGGAGAGCTGACACCTCATTATGTGAGACACTAGCACTACAAACGCAATCTCCATAGCTATGCAATATAAACAAATGTACAGTCCTTTTTTTGTTGTTGGTGGTGGTTTATTTCTTTTTTAAATAAAAAAGAAACCTTCTATTCTGAGCAACAGAGAAATGTTACGCAGGATCTCTGTGTGACAGAGCCAAGACTGTGCCTCGGGGAAAAGGATGCCAGTGGGCAACCGTGTTCAGATAAAGCATTGCTAGAACGTACAGCAAATGCCTTGGTGCCAGGACCAAAACTTCGGCATTTGAGCAAACTTGCCTCAATTAATTTTGACTGCAAGGCACAGTAACTCATTAGTGCATCATGGTAACATGATACTGGATATGAATGAAGATGTAGCTATCTTCACTGAAAGCACAAGTGGATATACAGTAAGTGGAACTGACTCATGGAAGAGGAGGATTTTAGCTTTCTTTTTAATTGCGCAAAACTTGGTCCCTCTCCCCCTAAGCTCCAACGCATATCCAACATCCTGGTACCACAGCGAGAAGTGGAAAGAGAAGAGAGAGGAAAGAGGGACAGCCACGCTGAGGTGCATCAGCAGGCACCACAGCGCAAGCCAAGAGATGAGAACTGCTGGAGTTTCACTTGGCTTGTACATTCTACCTTTCGAAAAGCAATTCTGAAGCACAGATGTTAGCATGCTTAACTCTGAAAAGCAAGCGGCTGCCAAAGGCCAAAAGATCACTGAGAATTTAAAATAAAAATTACTTGCAATTACATACAAAGATTCATTTTTAATTTTTGTTCTGGAAAGAATTTCACCAGCTAAGGATATAATTTCAGAGGAAAATTCAGCATGTCCAAAGGAACTCATGCAGTAGATTTCAGTGAAAACGCCTGCTAACAAGACCTTGTAGTTGTGAATACACTTTCTAAATTTTTAAACTATACTGGATCCTTCTAAAGAAAAAAAAAAATCAGGTACAAGTTAATGTATTTTTACTAGTAATACAGGACAGAAAACATCCTTCCAGACCTTGTTCTCTCCAGAGTCTGGAAAGGCCTGGACTATATTCCCGTTTGCACATAAAGCATTCGTGTGTCAGTGGATGACTTCACACAAACAGAAAAGCTTCAGAGGCATGCGCTAGCCCCTCAAACTGCCCTATTCTCTCTGCAGTCCATACAAAAACTTAATTCTGGGGACCTCTTTAGACTGCACGTGCTTCCGGCTGTCTAATGGACACTTAGGCAGAAAGCACTTGTATGCAAATACATGATTACTGTAAACCTAGGATATTCTCTAATAAAGAGTGCAGTGCTTCACAGGTAAGCTCAAGCTGGCTTCAGAGCAAGAGGAATTCACTTGGCACTTAGAAATCATTTCTGATACCTGAGAGATCAGCTGGGTTCCCTCACAAAGTTTTGGATGCTATCACCTTCTGGCTAGGGTTTCATTAGCTCTTCATTGTTCAACCAGTTACACTGTTCACTGCCACAGCAAACTGCTGCAAAGCCCAGTGGTGCAGAGAGCAGCAGCAGTTACTAAGCAAGGGACAGTCTTTCCTCAGAAAACTAGGTTTGATCCTCCTTCTTTGCATGATGCTGCCACAATGATGTTATTTCATAAGAGAGAAAAGAAAATATTTTTAAGTCACTGATGATCCCACAGCAACATCAAGAGCATTGCGCTGGAATTTGAACAGTGCGGGGAGCTGGAGAAGGAATTGCGCAGGGTCTGCTTCTCACAGTTGCTCTGCAGTCCTGGCAATCTCCAGAAATTGCCAAAGAAACTATACCAGAAAATATGCAAACTGTACAAATACAGTTCAAAACATCACACACTCTCATGACTCAACAACACCTTGCAATATCTGGTGGTCTTAAAACTTCAGTTTCTGAAGGCAAGTGATTATGGAAAAATCCCATGGTTTCCCATGCATCCTTCTTCTCTCTCCTGCACCCAGCATATACCCATTTCTCTGTCATGACAAATTTGAGAATGGCTTGAAGATAGTCTGACTGCATCCCCAAAATTTAGGAGTCAAGAAGCAAGTAAAAAGATCTTCCAAATACCTATCTTTTAAATCTCAGTTTTCTGAGCTTAATGTGGAAGGCCAATCCTAATGTTAGGTCTGGCAATATTGATGCAGTTATGGCAACTTCAGGTACTACTCTGTTTTGTTATTTCAATTTAAAATGCATGATATAAATGTTGCATCAATTCTCATGTGACTATAAGTAGTCATTTGAGGTTGCATGTATTTTGAATCTGTCTAGCTGCAGCACAATACGTGCGCAAATTCTCTTTGTCTGCAATGAACTCCTGTAAATCTTGTAAGATTTTCTCTGTATGTTTCAACTGAGACCAGGAAAGGCAGCAGATAACTCCAGGCAGAGCACTCCATGCTTGTATCTTATTCCCCATGCTAGAATCCTTCACGTTTTTTTTAAATGTATTCTTGTATTGTAGAAGGCAGACCACAAACAGCTGTAAAAATAGTCAAGTCATCAATTCTCCAACCTCCTGCAACTCTAGGATGAGCTGCCACTGTTCTTACAATTTTCATTTCTATGTGGTTTCTCAAAACTGAAGGCAGACCACATCTCGTATAGCAAGTCTACTCAATTCCTTCCTGACGCTATCTCTGGAAACACAAATGGCATCTACAAATATTAAGGATCATTTCTCCTGGTTTTTTTCAGCATACAGACATATTATTGTTCACACAAGATGGTTTGGTCTGGGGTCTACAGTACCTTCAACCAACCTAGTCTGACACTCTGCCCCTTCACCCAAGTCTTTAAGAAAAACATTGAACATCATTGGCCCCAGTAGTGGCCACGGAGGAAGGCCCCCAGCTGCCAGGTAGAATTTCAACGACTGACAGCTATTCTCTGAGCTCAGAGGTCCCGCTAATTTTCCACTACCTTGAAGTTTGTCCTTCCAGCCTACTTCTCCCTAATTTTGCTACAAGAACATCACAGCAGATCATGTCAAACAGACTTGCCACATGGAAGATTCCACATCAGCTGCTCTGCCCACATCGACCAGGCCAGCCAACTTGTCATACAGGACAACCAGCCTGGTGAAGCATGATTTGTCTTTGGTAAATCCAGGCTGGCTGTTTCCAGTCACCTTCTTATCTCCATGTGCTTGGAAACCTTAGATGAGATTACCTGTTCTAGTGTTAATCCCAAAAGAATTCTGTGGTTTTGGTGTCTTATCACAGAACAAAAGAAAAACCCCACCTATACTCCAGCTAAACTTAAACATCTCTTTAAAATGCTGATAGGTTGGATAGATGCTTAACTAAATAATGTCAATCTCCTACCTTTCAAGCATAAACTGGCAACGTTTGCAAGTAAAATAGCAAGCTGTAGCCACAGGATTATTTTAAAAAAAGAAACAAGAAGAAAAATCAACAGCTTGTTATGAATAAGTTCACTCCAAAACTGAAAATATCATGAGGGTGTTTAGGATGACTGGGTGGAGATCAGTGGATTCAACTGACTGTCCATACAGTCACAGGAGAAAACCACATGCTTATTCTCCTTCAGCAGTCCTCATGATGTATTCATGGATTTGCCATGGGAACTAACTGTATAACCCTATTCATCCTTTGCTCTGTGAATCGGGTACTTTTTTAAAAAATACATTTGGGAAGCATAGCAAGATTGAGAGTGATGATCAGGTGTGTGAATTTCTGCACTCTCATGTGCCAGAAAATTAGCTCCACATTGAGACACTAAGTACATTTTATACACAGGTCCAGATGTTAAGCAGACAGCTCTGATGCAGGTTTCCTTCTGCTCATCCTGCCAAGGACTTTGTAGCCTCTGAACACATTCAGGAGCTGTGATGGGATTGAGTTTCCATGCTTAGGTCAGTTCCTGGCACTGGCTGATGCGGCAAATGATGTGAAAAACTGCATATGATGTTTAGGTGAGGATTTAGACTCTCAGCTTATACCTAATAATAGGGTCTGCAAGGCTAAGAATCTCCTACATTTCACTACAGGCCTCTCCTTTTAAAAAAGAGCATGGAGAGGACAGTCACAGAAGCCCAAAGCTACAGCAATTATTTTGTACTTTCCAACCCCACAAAAAATCGGACTATGTAGGCAGTAAGCAAAAAGAATAAAGCCTTTCACATGATCACTCAGAATAACACAGAGGAGAATGGCTTTTCCTGGTAAAAGGATAGTGCTCTCAGTCTAAAATGTTATTTTAAGGAGTTACAGAATGTCCTCTGAAGTTTCAGTGGCATTCTCATTGCCCACTTCCATTGACAGGGCAGCAGCAGCAAGGGACCTTTGAGAGCTACACTTTACTCTGGAGAGGAAGGGACAGCAGTCAGCAAGGCCTCCCACTAACAGAGCACATTCCCCACTACCGATGTTATTGCCAGTGCTCCACTAAAGTGAATCCTGGAGTTGAAATCCCACCTCCGCAAACACAGTGGTTTGCCTGTCCAGTTCTTTGCAGACTGAGACAGACTTTGCTAAATTAATTCCACAACAGACGCTCGGATGGTCAGCGATTCTGAGCTGGAGGCACTGACTGCACCTTTGTCTACAGTGTTTCTGTCCTAACTCTACCAAGCAGGATTTACGCATTCCTTTGTGCCTTCCACAGGTTAGGAATGCATTTATATTTCACTGTTGCTTAGCCTCCAGAAGCAGGCTCCACCAGATACTACTTTCACCATTTCTGCTGAGCTCAGTTCCACAAGAGATTGCAATACTTGTCTTTGCCACTTTCTGCACGGCTGGCAGCAATGCAGTACAGCTGGGCGCCAAGTCACCGGAGGGACGCAGTCCTGCAGCGCGTCGCCCCAGCAGCCGAGCCCACCCACAGCTTCCCCACTCGCTGCACCAGCTTTCCAGAGAACACTGAAGTTCATCGTCCTTATTTTCAAGCAGGCCTGTATCCACAAGCCAGTGCGTCTGAAACACCTCCTGAGGCCCTGAACAGAGACCCTGGTTAACAGCCCCACGCCAGAGGTGAACTGTGTTCTCCTACACAGAAGTGCATCTGTGCGACTTCATCCTTCTTGACTTAGAGGCTGCAAATTTAACCCCTGGACTTTACTGTTTCTCCACCTCCTAGGCCAAATGCAACGAACACTACTTTGGACAAATACTTATCAATGCAGATAGCAGTGTGTACATTTACATCCAAACCTCACTGTGGGTAGACTCCACATTGTACAGACAGTTGTTCTTTTGTGGAAAAAGGGAAGAAAGAGTACGCTGCAAGTAACGCACAACTGGAAGTTGGTCTGGTCACACAAAATCTTGAAAAACTGCAACTTTGGTTGAAAAAGTAGCTGTGTTCATGTAAATGAAAGATGGTGAAAAAGATTTGCAGAAAGTACTATGTCACACTGTCCTAACCTGGTAATAAATAGTACTACATGCCACAAGAAAAAAAAAAATAATACAGTGTTTTAGTCTGTTACTTTCACCAGGGGAATGGCTACTTGGCTGATGACTAGGCCGATAGCACCCTGCAAGGACTATTCCCTAGGTTGTGACACATTTCTGTCCTTTCTTTACTAGCATTGCACTGGAACTTCAACAACAGAAGTAGAGGTGACTTGCTAAGCTGTACATACAGTGGTCTGAAGCACGTGACTGCTTCCCAGCATAACCTAACTGCCAGAAAGTAAAGCAAGTTCAGTCATTGACCAGTGATGGCATTCTGGGCATTCCTACTTCATATATACATTTAACCCGCTCTCTCAAAAAAGGAGCACTGTGACTTTGCTATCTATCTTGGAATCAAAAGAGCCAAATGACTTCTGCTTCTGGAAAACACCACCATGGGCAAGTTCATTCTGCCTGATGTGAGAAAAGAGAAATACAAGGGGAAGACCATTTAATCCCACATAGAAAAAACAGGTAACTGCTGCTCTTCCACCTCTTCTGAAGCTACCTATCCCACCTTAGGCATAAACTCTAGGATTTGATTATATTACGCTTTGAAACAATTGAAATTTCTTCTCACTTGGGTTAGCAGTACGTAAAACAAATAACTTCAGTGCTATGATAGAGTACCCTGGGGAATTCTGCACATGTTTCTCAAGCAGAACTTGATCTGCGGTTCTGAGCCCTTGACTTTGAAAAGCAAATGTACAAGAACACTGATTAAAAAGTAGAACAACTATGATACTAACTTTATTACCAAATAACAGTATGATTAAAGATTGACATACATAAGAAAGGACTAAATACGGACTAAGTGTCTTAGTGAATGTGGCTAAACAACTTGATTTTCTTCCTACGAAACCAGCTTTGAATTTGGCCTTACTTAAGCTCTCAAAAAGCTCTACACTGGTAGAAAGATTCTTTAACTTAAAGGCTGACAGATGGCCTAGGCGAACTGAATGTGAAATTCAGAGCTAACCCACAACAGCACAGAGCTGTCTCACAGAAGCTTACACCCAATCTCATACATGAAGTCAACAAAAAGTTAAAGGCCCAAATAATGTAGAAAGATGAATTTCCCCTGTAAAACAGGGTCTTGGGCAGTGGAAAGATCTATTTCTTATCTGCACATTTTCAACCCAGGAGAAAAATACAAAAGCATACGTAGAATTGCTCTTTGAGGATGCTGCAGGAAGAAACACAACCAACCTGCTACCAAACCACAGGAGTCCTGGAAAGCACATAGTAGCAGTGACATTGTGTGGAGTTTCTGAAATAAACAGAAGAAAGCAAACATTTTTTCCTAAGGGCAATACCTGTGAACATTTTACAAATGCTGGATCTCAGGTTAGTGACAGTTTAAGTAGGCTGGTTTAGTATCATTCAGATATTAAATGAATGTGCTTTACATATTCAGTTGCCATATACATGATATCTTCTATAATTCTAAATTAAATAGCATTCTTCATTTAATTATTATGCTATAAAGATGAAAAAAAGAAAACTGTTTAGGAAGCCGTAGTTAGGAAAGTGCCTCCTGGATACTAGTGATGATGACGGCATTCTATAACCTCCATTACTGTCAATGGGGGTGCAGATGAGAAGCATTTTGCATGTTGGTATCTACTTAGTCAAACCTTTCAGCCAGCAATAAGGAATATCCAGATATTTGGTACCTACTGGAGGCCAACGATTGTTCAAAGTCTTTTATGTCAGTTCTAACTCATGTGCTTCAGCTCTCCCAGCCAAAGGAATTACTGGAAGAGATTTATAATTGCTTGAACCAGCTAACCAAAATGGACTGCTCTTTCCAAAACTTTTGAGATTTTTTTTTCCAGTAAGGAAGACTAATCCTCAAAACAATACGTAAAAAATATTGAGTGAAAATTAATCATATGAAATTAAATATCTGATTCTGCAAATGAGTAATAGGATTTCCATAATTTATATTTTGGAACAATAAATACGCAGGTTTAAATTTTGACCTTGCTAGTATCATCAACATAGGTAAAATAAAGCTCATAATAAGTGGTCAGCTCAAAAATGAGGCCACGTAACTGTTTCACTATGCCATGCACTTCCAAAGTCCATCAACAATATCAAGTTACTTTGGAAATGCAGTGGACTTTGTTAGGAGTGCAACAAATTCTCCTTCCCAACTTAGTTAAACACAATTTGTTGTTAAAGCAACAGCTTATGCACCAAAAGCCAGAAAATGAAAGCAGTCTCTTGTGCCTGCTCACTTTACAGAAGTGGGGTATTTGGATTCAGAGCTTTGCTGCTAACCGCAGACTTGTATGATAGCTTTGTAATTTCCACCTGTAGATAGGTATGTGCGCCCAGCTGTGCCAGCAGGCAGTAGGATTTGTAGGGACATCTTTGGTGGCAGATTTGGGCTTAGTCGCTTAAACAGTTTTACATCTGTAGCTTCCAGTCGTTTCTGGTGAACAGAAGCGTATCAACAGCTTGCAGCCATGGCCAGAGTACAGTCACACCCACTGAATCAAATGAATAACTTGTATACTCTGCACTCCAACACTGGCTATGCTGGTAATATTTCCCAACCAAAGCTAGTAAAAAAACGCAACCAAACCTGATTTTTAAAATGAATAAATAATCTTCTAAAGACTAGGTGTTTTGTGAAAACACACACATGCCAGTAAATCTTCTGACAGACACAGGCCACACTGATACCTGACAAGTACATTTCCTGCAGAACCCCGCTGCTTCCCAGTCCACCCTCGGGCAGCCTGCCTGAAGGATGCCTTTGGACCGAGGACCCAGGACTCCCAAGGAAACAGGTTAGGAGATGTCACATGGGGGAGGGCATCCACGTTCAAACTTTATGTTGCAACTCTGAGCAGACACATTTTTGTCTTTCCATTTCAGTTAGAAAGATTTTCTGAAAACTCAGGAATTATTGCACAACAGAAATATAATTTACCAGCCACTCCTACTACAAACAAACACAGGCTTAATCCTTTACTGGAAAACTGATCAACTGCCTCTCAGTTGCGCTTCCCTTTTCCCTCTCTTCTCCCCTCTATGAAATTTTCATTCCCACCTGGAGTCATGCCGTAACTTTTAGTTTGGGAAACTAGCACCGAACTCTATTCCAGGTCATCTGACCAGTCTCCCTGATCTAATATCTGAGCATTGTTGGCTGGGACAGAGCACAAAGGCCTCTAATACCATAACAAACTGACTTTCAAGAAGGAAAAGGCAATTTGCAAGACAACTTTACATTATCAAAGGTCTGACAGAAGTTGGACAACAGCAGTATTGCATCTCTACAAATTTATCAACCCTTACCTTTAGTTATGTACAGACAGAACCTACCTCTGGGGTACCTTAGAAAGAACTGGTACCTACTAACATTCCCATGGTAGTTGACTCTAAATGTGGACATATTTTGTACATGCAATACACACAGAGCTATGGCTCAAACACATTAGTTGCCATTCACACATTACGGTGGCAAAGACAACATAATGCCTAGGAAGAGCTGCTCAAAGTCTGTAGGGATATTAACAAACTTTACCACATCTAGGACTTTTCCTGGGATACCACTAGGCAAGGTTAATATAATCCTTATTTTAAAGGCAAGTACTGCCAAAGTAAAATAGATTACTTGACCTATGCTAAAATAAAGCCTGGGCTTGTAAGATCAGGTTTATGAATTTAGCCAAGACATGTTATATCCTATCTCTTGTGAGAAGTGCCACAGGAATTTCAATGAGCCCAAATGGTGAAAATAACAGACTTGTGCTTCATGTGACAGACAGCATTTCAACAAAACCAGTGCCTCTTTATGTCACTCCCAGCGACTCTCTCAATGCTAACCTAGCAGGAAATAAGATGCTTACCGAACGACCAACGCTATTCTGTGCCCAAGAAAAGTTTATCACGCTGGTTTCAGCCCAATCCTACTTTATTTACAAGATACGGCAAGATTAGGGCCAGAGGCACCGTGGTCATTTGTCAATTAACACTCACAGCTAACTACAGCAAAAACACACTCATGAAAAATTGAAATTAGTCATTCTCCATTGGCTACTCTAGATTTTCTCTTCAGATACTCTGACTTATTTAAGCAATAACCATTACAATTTAGATGAAATTACAGAAGTTACAGAAACAGTTTTCAAATGACAGTAATACATTTAATTGTAACAGTATGGTATCCAACGGCATTACTGTGGGATTAAACCTACAATAATATAACATATTTTGCTTTGAATTTGTAAGTGCACAGTCACTGTTAGATTCTTGTTTACAGAACAGAGACTGGTACGAAAGCCATGGTCAATATTCATCTACATCTCACACATCCTAGTGTAAAGGTCATTAGGTCAACACACACAAGCTTCAGTCTTCCCCTTGACAACATATAGCAAAAGTTGGTTAACATAGCTGTATGGTATTGTCTCACTTCAAGCAGAGAGGGAAAAGCAAGTAAGGCACTGTCATGGACTTTGTCACACCACAAATGTCTTGTTGTATCCAAAACAAAATACATGTAGTGTATGAATCAATTTGGAATATAACATTAGAGACTAAGGTATGTATTGGCTGCAAAAGAGCCGAATTGTTCTTATTGTAGCCATTATCCTGTCTGATTTTTTCTTGCTCAGAGAAAAAAAATCCGTGGAAAGAAGGAAGGAACCAAATAGCCAGAGTGTTTCTAGCGGAACCCTAGTGTGCTCAGACCGTTGTTTCACCGTCTACAACTGTGAGCTCACCACATTCAGGAACAAGCAATGAGAAATACAAGTTCATTTACTGCACAGAATTCTGCAGTGAGATATACATGGAAACTTTCTCATTCTCTTGTAAAAATGAGTGCGTTCTGGGCCAAACACAGCAACATATCCAACTCAAAACACATCAAACAGTTAGTGTTAATATTTATATGAACGCAGATAATGACTTCAGAATGGGGGAATCCAGTTCCTTTCCATCCTAAATTTGGTGTCAGCTACAACACCATATTCATAAATGAGACACATCAATGGAAAATCTCTAATCTTGTTTTCTCCCGCAGCATAGTGCTGGTATTCACACCAGTGTTCTTGAATCTCAGTAACTATTTTCTAAAAACAATCAGCCAATAACTATGATTCTGTGACTGTGTTTATGCTTTAAATTTGTGATTTTTTTCAAATAAATTTCTTTCACAGCTCCATCTTTAATCTCGTCTGTAAGTAGATAAGTATTCCAGATTTTCTGTATTCTGACTCAAAGTTTATTTGAAAACAAGAATGATGAACATCAAGCAAAACTGACCATATCTACTATAACAGCTCATGCATAAAGATCCTTTACGCACTCTCTGTAGCACACAGTTCACTTCCTTTGGTTGCTGTACCTCGAGGCTGGAACGCAATACCTGCTCAGCAGCTTTACAGTGGTACTGTTTAGCAGCTTAGTGTAAGAAATGAATCAAACTGTATTCAACAACTCATACCTACCCAGCACAAAAACCAGAATATATGTACGCAGAACAACCCAGTGAACTCTGTCCCAAGGGTCACTTTGCTACAGTGAGTACCTACCCTAAAAATCCGCATAAAACTTGGTTATAGCAAGACATTTACACCAATATAGTGTGATTATTAGCCATCTGTTCTAACAGTCAGAAGCTTGGGGAGTTTGGAGCGGTTAAGGTCTGGTTTGGGGCATTTGGGTTTGTTGGGGGCGTTCTTTTTTCAAGCGTGTAACTGCAAGGCACACACTTGCGCTACGTTGCTGCTGCTTCTAGATTTAACTTTCAGAATCACAGATGCAAAAACATCCTGGAAAACCTAAACCAAAGTTCTTTTGAAAAACAGACTTTAATCCAAATAGAATCACAACCAAATAAAGCCATAAAATCCAGAACTGCTCTAAGTACACTGTGACTAGCCCTCAGACCAACTGAGTTTGCAATGAATTCTAACACACAAATGAATTCTGTGTACCTTTTGGGTTTTCTGGCAAACACATTCACGTCTTAGTTATTACACATATGGGAGTTTTGCCACATTAATGGAATTAACATGCTGCTTTTATTTTGCCATCATGAGTTCTTAAATGATTTTAAATGTTCTTGTATCTCAGTTCGCTTTCCTTGTTAAAGATGGCCTATCTAGCAGCAGTGGCTCATTGTGGAGGACATGCACCATTTTAGCATTGGCTTGGAAATACGTGTTGCTTGGGATGCACATGTTCTCCATTTGAGCAAACCACTGAAATAAATATCATTGAAATAAATAGTTATCATCTCAGCTATAACTGTTTTCCTTTAATACTGGATAGTACTGGACAACAGACAGGAATGTTAATGACTTGACCATTCATTCTTTCTACATGCCTCAATCAATTAATGTCACATCTAATATACATGTGTGGGACTAGTAAGTCCCACCAGCTCCAGTACAGTAGGGAAATCTGTTGCTTGTGTTAATTTTCCCAGCAGAAAACTACATCCCATTCTCTCTGCAAGGTAAAGAGCTATGTTTCTTTCAAAAATGACAATTCAGAGCCTTCTTACGTAGCTCGTTCCCGGGGTGAAGAAACTGCAGCCTCAAGGGATCTGAAGTGTGACTCTAAATTTTCAGATGCTTGTAGTTGTACCTTCACTTTTCTTCTGCAGCTCTCCCACTCTCACCCAGGACAAGACTACTTTTTATTAGCTTCAGTGAGGTTCCACACCAAAGCAAGGTTTCCCAGCATCTACTGTGTCTGCCGCCTTGTCCACAATAGCTTTTAAAAAATTGACTTCACCACTACCCAACCGCAAAACTTCTCTGTTACTTTCTGTGCCATAACATGGTGGATGTTCCCCTTCAAAGATTTTATCAGTGATGTAGTTTCCCAGTATAAAACGGCTTCAAGCAGTGGGGGGGAATGGGGCATGGGGAGATAAATTGCCTGAGATCAGCACCAAACCTTGCCTCATCTCTCCAGGGTGATGAATCACACACCCTGCTCAGAATAAACACGTCCTCAGTGAAGTGGGCTGTTGGATGGATTAGATGGAAAACACCCTAACTGGAGGATTTTGTTTGTCTGTAGATGCCAGCCCAATGCATAAATAGAAAAAAGAATTTCAGTCGCTGCTCTGTGGCAAAGTTGCTGTCCCAAGTATATCTCAAGCACTCTCACTAAAAACACATTTATTTTTTCCCCTTTGTAATCCAGTTTCTAAAGTATTCAGATTATCATTTATCTTTGCGCTGTGAACACCTCATTGCTCTCCACGGTATAACTAATAGTCAGTTACTGCCTAGAAATGTGTATTTTTCACAAAATCCACTTCATTTTTGGATGGCTTATGGAAGAAGATATGCCAATGGCAAGGGAGAGGAAGAGAGAGAAAAAAAAACTGGAGAGGGGAGCCAAGACTGAAAGGGGGTCAGCGGCAGGAAGCGGGGTGGGGAACACTGAGCTCTGCGACAGCAGGGAACGGCAAATGGGTTGGAGCTGGCAAAGCACCACGAGACGGAGACGGGACAGCACAAAGCAAGGAGCACGTGGCACTCTGGGTCGTGTGAGGAAGCCACAGGGTAGACTTTACAGTGCCATTAAAACAGAGTATTCTTAATATTTGAGAATTGGAGTGGGATACAGTAATAACACTACAAAAATGAACTGAGTGCTGATCCACACGGCATCACATCTCTTAGCTCTCATCTGCTCAAAGAAAAGTCCAAAGGTCTCTCAGGTGAGACTGCATAATTTATAGACAGCTCTAAGCAACTCTTACAGTTTCCTTCTGGGGAAAAGATGCTAGCACGGCAGCTGAAAAGCACAACAGGTAAAGACCCCTTGAAACGGCATATAGCAAAGAACAGTTACCTGTTTATGTACTGCACCTGTACTCCATAAACGACACTACTTTTTTATTACACTGATTTTTTTATTACACTGTGTTGATCAGGTTCTGTAAAATCCTCTGTGGTCATTTTCGTAGTCCTCTTTTATCAGCTCTGAATGCTGGAGAAGGATCTTTTTGTGCTTTAACAAGGCTGTGGAGATCAATTGGAAGCCCTAGTACATTGTTGCAAAATACCTCTCCATAAAGACAAATGTTCCCACAGGAGATCCTCGAGTCTCAAGACTACTTCCTCACTTGATCTAAAGAGCAAACAATAACCTCTCCTCTCAGACGGAATGCTTGTTTTTCTGGCAAAACAATTAAAAACCTGTCCACAGGTCTAGTTCACTTATCAGAATTTGAAAACAAGATACAATTAATCTTTCCCCACTTCCGGATGTTCTGGCCTACTAGTTCACAGCAGCACCTCACACCTTCACTATATGGACTTCACCTGTACACCCAAGGAGTCAGCCTGGACACCAGAGTGGGCCAATGAATCCAGCGTGCAGCTCTCCATACATGCCAAGAGAGTCCTTCAGCACTCAGAAGAAACCTGGTCTTTTGTCCCAATGCTCCTGTGAGTAAAATGGTACAGCTGAAGGTTGCCTGAGGTCCAATTACATCCTGATTTTATTGTCTTCTTACATACTTCTAATAAGCCACAGAACAGTTAAAATTGCGATTTCACTACCCAGCTCTGAGAATTACCCTTTAAAACAAGTTCATGGCCATAAAATGCTGTTCTGCCAAGAACTCTGTACCATTCAAACATGGCCATGGAAGTGATCCATATTCGCCAAAACCAAGAAGAGACCCATTTAGATTCCTACTTAACGGACGCACCATTAGAAACTTCAGAAAGTCCAGGCAGGGTCTGAAGCAACAAATTAGTGACTTTTGACCGATTTACTGAATCTAAAACTCCTTTTTACCGGGATTTTTTTTAGTATTATTTCACATTTTAGAGATCCTAACAGATCTAGTTAACTACTCTTTGTGTTTTGCAAACATACATACAGGTTGGGCTGACACACTGGAGAAGTAGTCCATGCTCAGCCCGCACAACACTCCCTGGGTCTTTTACATAGGAAGAAAAATGGTATAGCCATAGTAATTTAAAATCTCTGTTAGCTGAGCTCTGCAATCCCAACTATCAATAGATTTGAAAGACTGGGGGTTTATTGTCCTTTTTTTCTGCTCTTTCCTTCTGTTAAAGAGGTATGCGCTTCAAGTTCATACACAGTTGAGTTGTGAAATAACTATAGGCCTGCCATAGCAGCATCACTTAATGAAGCTACTGTACTTCCATCATCCGCAAAAAAGTGCATTTGGTGCTCTGCTGCTCAGACAAGCAAAAAGGTTGAGTGATATGTTCCAGGAGACAATACTTGCTGCAAGAAGTTATGCAACAGCATTTGCGCAGAACAAAGGGAGACATTTTCAGATATCACAGTGACAACAAGTTACAATCCAATTACTGTAGCATCTTACTCGCAAGTCCAGGGCAGCTGAAAGTATGTTTGGAGAGCTCAGAAAAATGTCATTTGTCTTAGCGACAGCACCCCTCCTCCAGTCACCCTCCTCCAACACATTCAGCTGTTGCATATCATCTCTCAACCCACATCGGCCAAAACAGAAGACATGCAAACATATTTATACTTATGCATGCTACCTTCATCTACCCATCAACCAGTGTCCTGTACCTGTCTGAAAGTAACTGACAGACACTGATACTTATGAAATGGCAGGAAGGCACCCTTTCTCCGAAGACTGTCCCCTTCTTCCTTTTCAGTGAAGTTAAAGATGTATTTTTCCCTAAAATTCCCAGTTGCCAAGGCAATGCACAGACTGATCAAGTGAACTCAAATGTTTTTCTGTGGGCAATTTAGCACTTGCTTGCTCTACCTTGTATATTTGGAACCTCCAGAAAAGTGTTTCATTCCCATCTGGATAGTGCTAGAAAATGGGTTTGTACGCTGGTCCCTCAGCAGGAGAACTTATAAAGGCCAAGAAATCTCTGACTGGTTGCACTGCCTGGAATCTTTTGATACAATCTGAAACAGGCAAAGAAACTGCTCAGTTTCTTTGACAGTCTCAGTTGTTCAGAAAATGGTTTCCTACCTTTGCTCAGAATTGTTCAGAGGCAGAGTTGGTGAAATGCCCAATATGACATTCCCAACAGGCAGAAGAATACTTATTCTAGGTGGAATATCATGCAGTAGATTATAGCTGAAATCTGAGTCTGTCAGTTTTGCATAACCATTTCTTAACATACTTTGACGTCTTTTCCAGGCTGTGGTATGTTCAACAGATAACCTGTTTACGGAATGCCAGGCCAGGTTTCAAGGTTAAGCAGAAGGTTCGTTCTGGGACAACTACAAGATCCAGAGATGTTAGACTGGAACACGAGGTTGCACGACGCTAAGTGGCCAAGAACAGCAACAGCCACCCAGACAACATAAAAGATGGATTTTCTTTCCTTTGCTGAAGTAATACTGTGAATGAAAGGAATCGGATACAGTAATAAGGGAGAAAGACGTGAAGCCTTAGTGGACCTGGACTACCAAAGCCATTTCCTAAGACAAGCCTGCACTGAGTTTGATGAGGGTCTCACAGAGAGAGATGCGAACTCTGGAGACATCAACTATAGCACGAGGCAGTCCAGGCTAAACACAGGCTTTGAAAGGGGGCAGAGAGTAGCAAAAACTTCATGACCAGCATCCACCTATGTTCTCACTCTGAGTCTACCAAGACGGGGGGGGATCCAGTTTCCTACTCTGGAGCATAAACTCACTGCTGCATAGAAAGCAGCTAAAAATTTCCTATTTCATGTAGGAAGGAAAGCTCTCCAGACTGAAGGTGGTTCAAGGAACGAGATTTCAAAGGAGCAGGGCAGGAGGCACTGGCAAAAATGGTATCCCAGAGTAGACGAACCACTACTCCAAACTTCCACACCTTAAATTTTCATCATACCGTTTATTCCCTTTCCTTTCCTGCTCGTTGTAGCAGGGTAACGGAGAAGAAAAAGTTTTCAAACTGCACCTCTGCTTGCAAATTCCATGACAGACAGTTGGTTGCTTTGCCAGGGTGGTTGTTCTCGCACAGCTCTCCTGACGCTCTCAGTCAGCAAACACACCCAAACAGTGCAACAGGCAGAGTCTGTGCTCGGCGGAGGGGAGCTAAAGACAGTTGTCCCCCTCCTCTCCTTGCTTTCCGAGTTCAGTCTTTCTGCCCACTGACGATGACCAGATGGGCCCTAGATTTTAATAGCTATGTGAAAAGGAGAAGGGATGTCTCCTGATGGGCTTGTGCTGAACAGAAAACCCACCTCAGGCTGGAACATGCCAAGAGTTGCCGATTTGAAAAACAAAACCAAAAACCTGGATGCTTTACATCAATGGAAGCTGGAGAGTGATTCACACTGGAACTGTGCATGCACGCACACACACACGTCGGGCTTCGCAGTGCAAGTGAAGGGGCTTATTAGAGATGAAAGAAGGCCTCACATTGCCCCTTGTAAGGGACCATTGTCCCCCTTTCTGCTACAGTGTTCTGTGAAGCTGTGGGAAACAAATGACCTCCGAGCCACAGCGCTGTGTGCAACTGCAAAAGAAAAGGAAGGGGGAAGGGGAAGCAGTTTTGTGGGAGGGCGAGCGCCCTCCCTGTCCCGTCTTCCAAACACATCCCCACCGTGCCATCCCTGTGCACAGCACAGAGGTGTTTCTCATGCCTCCAGCTCCTGCTGCAGCTCTGTCAGCAACAAAAGTGCAATCTCGGCAGAGAGAGCAAGGCACCCTTCCCCATCAGCACAAGGGGCTTTCCCACTTGCTTGCCTGGCTGGTTACCTGAGCTTAATGGTTGAAGGTGTGCTCCTGCTTTTGATTTGTACTTTTTCATATCATTAATAGGAAACAAAAAATCCTGCTTCACTTGGAAGAAGGGTAGACAGGGATCAATCAACACAGAAATCAACAGGAAGTAAATGAAGCACTAAGGAAAAGGGAGATAAAGAAGGAGGAGTGTAGCACGTAAAAGGAAGAAGTATCTATATAGTTGATGCTTAACCTCGGTCCATTACTGAGTTTCTGGTTATGAGAGATGCTGGGAAGAGCAAAGGTGACTTATAACAGTACCCAAGCACATGCACTCCCCAAAGCTTGCTGAGCTACTCTGAATACAGAACACATTCATTTATCCTTCACTGGTCATCTCTTCTTTTTCGCTTGCTCCTTATAACTTTCTTTCCGGTCATTGGATCAATTTTTAGTCTTTTTCACCTAAACAGAATTTTAGGTGAAAAATTTCAGTCATTTGTTTCCCCTATCATATTCAGCACTACTCTGGCGAGCAAGACTGGCATTTATGACCTCCAAGCTAAATTACTGATTCTACCAAGAAATGACATCTAGCATTTTTGTGAAGTTCATTGGTTTAGGAATATAAATTTCTCTTAACTCATTAACACAGAACTGTGTTTTCCACTCAGCATCTGGTTCAAGATTTCTGGCTTGATATTTAGAGATCAGTCAACACTATAGAAGCAACCATCTCTCTGCAGTGCCTACAGGCAGCTGATGTGGTACCAGAATGACCAGGCTGCCAGAGCTACAGGGGATGCTCCTGGCTGCACCAGGAAGAATACTCTCTCCTAGACCAAAAGAGAATAGCGTGGATATAACTACGCTCAAAACTATAGGCAACATTCAACTTAGCTTTCCCTGAATTTCTTCAAAACCTCTGACTGTGACACCAGAAAGTTCATGCAGTAAACAACCTTTGAACTAAGTAACTTCTTCACAGGCTGAAAAAGGAGAGAGTACTATCACTATCATTTTTTCTGTATTTAAATACTTAGGAGATGCTCAGGCTCTTTCGTAGTGCATGGAAATAATTGTGTATGCAGAGTAAGGGTTTTTTTTTGCCTTAGACAACTCTAAAATACATGCTATTTTAAATTAAAAAGTATATAGCTGTGTTACTAACAGCAACACTAATTGTAATGTGAACATTTTCAAAAGTTAATATACCTTTCCATGATAAATTCTCTTTGCTTTAATACATCTCAAGCTGGAGCCAGGCTTGTAAGCCCAGCACTACACTGTCTGACTTGCAAATGCATTCAGGAAATACCCAGAGCTAAACAAAAACTGTTCTCCATTATTTAAGTTCATAAAAACAGCTCAGTATAAGGTCCTGAATCCCTTTTTAGTTAATGGAAATACCCCTACAGCTGGAACCCAGACTACAGCTCTAGCCACCTCTCCTTCCAATGTCAACAAAATTTTCCGCTTCTGTCACAAGATTTTGACAGTTCTTACAACATCAATGAATCAAGCCTTGTGGTCTTTCTAGAAAAGCCGCATTATCCCCAGTACACATAAAAGGGGAATCAGCAGAAAGACAGCTTTGGGGTAGTTACAACCCACAGGTTACACTGCGAAGTGAAATGTGGAGAGGAGGAAAGAAGCACTGCCGTTATAGCTGGCCAAGGGCTAAACACATTCAAGTCAACAAAACTTGGATTAAACGCACTAAAGTGCTTCCCAGGACACAGAGTCAAGTAGCAGGAAGGTAAAAAGCTGGAAGAGCCCTCAACAGCCCTAACTCTCACAATCCATCAGAGGAGAGCAGAATCCATAATGCAGCACAGATTTGTAATGACGTTTGTTATTCCCCAGAACAGGATTATGCACTGTCCAATGTAACTGTGTAACAAACTTTCCAACTCGAGGAAGTTGATGGTAAAGCCATGTACAGAAGCCAGGTCTCCAAATGCTTAGTCCTGTAATTTCAGAATACTTCTGAAACGGCTTGTGTGTCTATGTAAGCAGTATCTATATATAATAAATGCGTAAGTGTCACTACATACATGGACTGTATCTGAACGCTTGGGAACCCAATCATGGTAAAGAGGTCTGAGCTAGTGTCTGAGAAATGCGAAGTTAAACTTCTGTAATAAAACTTGGTTTTACGTACTGCTTTTCATGTTCTCTGTTCTTGGCAAACAATAATTACACAACTGGTTTTCACTCTCCATTCAGAGTGAAATGAAAACAAAACACATGAACAGAAAGTAGTAAACTAGTAAACATGATTGTTCATCACCTTTTGGTTTTACCAGTCTTAGGCAGGGAATTGTCTAACATTTTCTATTTACCTTACTGATGATCCTTTCAATAATCACCTACACATGACAAAGTTAATTAAAATGATTGCACAGCCTATAAAACTATTTGCTAAGGACAGTAGCTATACAGCGACATGGGAAAGGCAGTCCATAACTTTCAGAATACCTAGCTCCAAAGAACAATAAAATAGATCAAACAGAAACATTGAAACCCAGGAGACCAGATCCCTGAGCTCTGTTATACGCTGCTCGTGTACTCTGCTGGTGGAAAAGTATGATCATAAAAACCAACAAAAGCAGTTTAAGGAGAATCACTTCAGTGCAGTAAGGCATAGGGTCCCCAACACTACGCCTTCTCTCCTTCCCTGAACAAATGCAAGCAAGGTCACTGCCAAACAAAAAACAGGCAGCATTGACTCATCCCATAGGTTATTCTTATCAGTTGTCTTTTCAAGGCCCTGTAAATGTTACTACCTGAATCTAGCTGTTGCTTTTGTTCTGCTCTAAGACAAGGAGGATCAGTCTGCATCAAAAATAATCAGGGCAGAGAGAAGGTGAGCTAAATACACACACATGTTATTCTGCATTTATTAACACTCATATCAATTATTTTCCTAAAGAAAATATTCCCAGATAGCTATTGTGATAGTTCTTTAAAACTCTGTCCTTCAGCAGACGTACCAATCTGGCTCTCATTTTTGTGTGGTTTCAGAAAGCAGCTGTTTGTGTTTACAGTCACCAGCAAACAATTCAGCTTTTTAATCAAACAAGAGCTGCTTGGGTGCCTTTGCCTATGGCTATGGGAATCAAATCACCCTGGAAAACAGACCTTTTACAATAATACTAGGAGGCCCTCAGCGGATGCAGGGGATTAGAGAGGCATGCTTTTTGAGAAACCAGGTTTATAGAATGTAGCCCTCTCCATCCTGTGTCAATATACTGGGCTCAGTAGCAAACCTCAAACTCTCAAAAGGGCCTGGGTCAGTTTTCTTCCTCCTTCTCTCTCCAGATCCCGTTCTTTTTGCCTCATGTGCCTATGTCTTTCTTTTTTCCTCTGCATATGCAGAAACACAATAAAATGTTAGTTCAGACCTGTTATAAAACAAAGTTAGGCAATCCAAGAGAGGATGACGATTTTTTCCTAGCAATAGACTACCCCACTTAGGAATAGAGGAACATGTTTCCAGTAGGAATACTTGTGTGATAGCACTTGCTTAGAGGTCAAACAGCCTGTGTGAGCTCCTCTCCGTATTTCACTTTAGCTTTGTAGAGGCCTTTCCCTACTGCTGGCCTGCCTGGAGCTGCTGCTGACAATTACAAATAATACATACAAATGTTAGTTTGTCACAGGAACAAGACCTGTTGCTCATTTCTCTAGAAATGAATTAAACACTGAAATGTCAATGGTGTGCCTCATAAGGAGTCAAACAGAAACGTATGCTGGCCAAGATTTCTGTGTTCTTGCACTGGTATGTAGATCAGCTGGCAAAGGAGGGAGCAGGTGAGCTTAAATGCTGCAGCTCTAGACTTCAATAGGCAAAAAAAGCATACCTCAATGAGAAGCAACTGTCTAGTTCCTCCCCCTCCTGATCATAACCTAGTAACAACAGTATACTTACCTACTGTATTTCGAAACATGGACCTCTGAGCCATTGCTTTGGCTTCTTTCTTTTTTGAAAAAAAATATTCACAATACACTTTGCAATCTGCCATTCCTGTCCACAAAGTTTCCATAAGAAATGGCTATGTGAGCTACAAAGACAGAATTCTATGAGGATGTTTTTTCTCTTCTAGAGAAGAAACACAGAGCTTGAAAGAGCTAATATACCAGAAAAATCCACTAGAAGTGATCCAGCAGCAGGGACGGGAGTCTTTAACTCAACTTGAAAGGAGCACAGTCTCTTTTCTTGCAGCCAGGTAACATGAACTGGTTTAGTTAATGGTGTTTTTCTGGTTCCACTAGGATTTCCAGGGCAAATGTGAAGACTTACGGCTTCAGAAAAAAATTAAGAGTCCCACAGATGCTTAACTAAAGCAAGAAAAAGCTGATGAAGGCCACAAAGGGAATGTAAACACTCGTTTGAGCTGGTCTAAAGACTGATGGAGGACATCAATCCAGGCAATAAAAAAAATAAAATAGTATCACCATCACCAGTTGGGTGCCAGACTCAAAGATTCATGACAATTGTCCCGCTAAAAGGAACACAGATTCTCCATGTTCTGGCATTGCAAGGGGTGCTGCAGACATTAAGAACCACTAAAAACTTGTTTTCCCACAAGGTTACTTCAAGTAGACTCAGTGAGTGGCAAGCTGGAGACACGGCGTTTTGATTTTATATGGTATCTGCTTCTTCTGGGATTCCTAGCCAAGGTAGCACATAATCCTTTTCAATAAAGCAACACTGTTCAGGCAATTCCCAAGCCAGCAGCTAAAGGCAAAAATAATAACCCTTAGCAAAGAATACACAAACAGCTATCTACAATCTAAAAGAAAATCCACTTAGATACAAACTAAACAGGAAACTGAAGTGACTTAATGAGGGGAAGCTGCAGATGAGTTCTGCCTCTCAAGAGAATAAAAGCATTTCAGCCTTATGGCCACTGGCAGCAAATATCTTTTTGATTCTGTCTCCTCAAAACCTGAAGTCTGTGATCTCTATCCAGTGAGCATGAGGGAAGATTAGTTCCCTCTTCATTAACTTCTTGAGTCTTTCACCTTGAACACAAGTTTAAAATCGCGCACAGCACCCTTAAACAAAAAGCAGTCCCTGGGTTTCACAATCCAGGTTATCCTTCCTTGGCAAATGCGTTTTCTTACACAGAGGAAAGCCAAAAGTCAAGCGTGTAAGTTTACACAGACACACCGCAACACTATTTCTATTGGACTGATTAAAGAAGCAGCAAATGAAAACAATTACTCTAAAGAAAAGAATCTAAGAACAGAGTGTTCATGTATTTGTGATTTTTGTTCCTAAAAAGACAGACTTTCAGGAGTTGAATATGTAATTGTTTTGAAAACTTACAAATGGCTAGTAATGAGTAAGCCAATTGGACTAAATATTCCTTTCCAGCTGAACTTTATGTGTAACTTCTATTTAATTTTAAATCCCTGTCTTCCCTGAGTTTTTCAAATTTCTTTGCTAGAAAAACATCACAACTGATACTGATTTCTATATTTTGCATAATCCAACTCAAAAAGGTTTAATATATAATTTCCAAACATTTAAAAGAACCCCATTTCTGTTGAAGTGAATGTTGAAATTGTTATTGATGTAGTAGGAGCAACATACAACAGTTCCTCCTGACTGGACCCCAGTGGATGCAACATTGCATTTTACTGTCAGGATTGCCTTTACCTTCAAAAAAGGCAGAAATTCAAACAATATGAAGTAATTTTAATCATGCTGCGATTATAAAAGTAAAGTAACCAGTAGAAAACTGATTTTAACAAAACAACACAAACGCAAATAGTTTCCCAGTTGATTGCTAGTTATCCTTTCACAATGACTAAGATGCAAATTCTTCAAGAATTTTGCATAAAATGTTATTAAACTAACATTTACAAACAAGAAACACAAACATAGCATAGCAGAGGTAATCAAGAAGTCAGCCCTTCTCTGAACGTTACTGAAAGAATATGCCTAAAAGGATTAAGGCACAGAACGAAGTTCGTGTCTCGGAAGAATTTACAGATATTTTAACCAAAAGTATCCACCTCATGACACAAAGGCCTAGGTCACATCTGCACAGTGCCTAGTGGATTCTCCCATTGAGCAGCTGAGGGAACTGAGACTCATCATCACAGTTCCCAACTAGGTTTCTCCTTTTCTGATGGACACAAATGTGACTTCACTCTCTTCTTTCATCAAATATTTGTGACTGACAGCTAGAGAAGTACCTGAATTTATGCTTCCTCATCCTCTTCATATCCCTGCTCACTGTGAAACCCTGCAGCTGCCCCACTGGAGCCATGCTGACCTTCTCAGCAGCTCCCTGTTTTTCATGTGGACATTCATGTGAAGGTTAGGACAGAGCAGGACAGAGTTGTCCCAGGTGAAAGAGCATCCCACAGCAAACAACATAGCCAACATGTATCACAAATAGCACTTAGTGAAGAATCAACAGCCATATCTGGCAGACAAAAATGAGTTCTCCAGCATCAGTGGTAATCACTGGCTTAGCACTGATTGGAAATTGGTAGATTTCTTTTTCCTCATCACTCCGATCAAAAAAACTTGTTATGCACATGAAACTACTGCTCTCTTCTTCCTCCCTACTGTATATCACACACAGGATATTTCTGGAATCACAAAAAAAAAACCAAAACCAGATTTACTTGCTTTACTCACAGGTAATCTCTATGAATGAGTCAAGCAACTTGTGACTTTGCTTGTACAAGCTACAAGTTTTAGAAACTTGGATTGTTTTTAAGGTGCACCTTAAAAACAACGCAAGTGTCTAAAACTTCCATAATTAATAACCACTGTGAAGGCTATTTCAATTCTTCTAGTCCTAGTTATTCATAGTGAGCTAGAACTTCCAAGGCCTTTTAAGACAGTCAGAAAACTAGTCATGTAAAATTTAAGAAAATTATGGTGCGACAAGGAAATTTTAATCAATACAGATTTTATACTGTTTGTGAATTGCAACTTTGTTCTGTTCTTTTTCACCTTTATGCATCTGCACCATTGGAGTCATCTGGGACATACCAAAGGAATGATCTGTTTCTCCATCTCCCAGTCAAAGAAAGCAAAAAGAAACACTGAAGACTTTCTCCAGAAAACAAGTTCTTATGATGTTTGCAGCATAATATTTTAGATACAAGATTAAAGCAAGCTTCCACTTACAAAAGCATTCATCTGCAACAAATCTACAAATCTTCTGAATGTATCCTGTAATCATATGATTATGGCAGATAATTGGTATCTACACTTATCAGACTCAATAAGAATAATGGTACGCCTGGCTAGGACTGCACACTCACAGACAGGAATGACTGTCTTTCAAGCAGGCTACCCCAGCCCCTGCATCCTGAATCCCAGCCTATGCCCGGTCAGTCAGGCTTACCACTACAATAGAAGCAGTTGGTCAGGGAGTGAATGAGGTGCAGGTAAAGATGAATGAGTTGATTCTTGGCTCCCAGCCATACAGTTCATCAAACTATTGTCTGAAGCAATGAAGAAGTGGTAATTCCTAGCTAAAATAAGCCCATGTTACGCTGGTACATGATCATTCTCTCGCCAAAGCACAGAAGAAGAAAGAAAAACTTTCAGTGCTATCTGTGGCTACTCCACAAGCACAGCTTACAACTTGTCCCCCGCTTATGGCTGTGCTTGAACTTATAATTATGCTAAATAAGATGATGCTAGGTCTAGAATTACAAAAAACAAAAGCCATATTTTCTCAAAGGCTGTCCAGCAACAACTCCTAACCTAGAAACCTAAAATTGCATTGGCTATCATCAGATTTAACCTTTAAAAAAATCAGCCTTCCTAAAGTGAAGTCAGATGCACATCTGTGATTATCAGCACAAGCCTGTTGTTGGCTACACTACAAAACGATCCCAGTGCTGGCTACGACATGAAACTGCCCATAGTTCCTTATTCTGGTAATACCAGCATGCAATTTGTTGGACAGATTCTATAATCCACAGATGAAGGTAGTTGCAGGTTCTGAGTTTATCCAGCATTAACGGCCCCTAATAGCCTAGTTCAGTGCAGACATAACAAATGGAAATGGCTTTAAATTATCCTTCCCCTGAGACACAATTTCATAAGAGAACTAACTCTATATGCAGAAAAAGAGATTTCCAATGTAAACATATGGTGGAAGCTAAAAGCTGCAGTCAGATTTAGGGCAAAGCAAAGGATAAAATTTCAAAGGCACCGTTTTCTTTCCAGTTCACAATATATATATTCTTTTCTGCCCTTTGTGCTCAGAAGACCCTGTATACTAAAGAAGTCACTTTTTAACTTTTTGAGACCTTAATGGGCTTTGTCTCATTTTCCCCCCTCACACAACAACTCCGGCTGGGATGCAGAATCTACAGCTGTTGTGACAGGTTAGTTTCAAGCAGCACCAGAGCCACTACCAGCATCTGACTGTCAGCATTTTCAATTATCCTTTACATTTTCAGAAGATGGACTCTAGAATGTTTACTAACATCAGCTAATTTGAAATTCTTAAACTGTGAGGAAAGAAGTTAATGTACTCCAGCATGGAGGATTCTTTTTTTTTTCTCTTTCTCAGGATGAATGTAGCACCAGGCCTGATTTTGTATTTGATGAGATGCCAAGCAGAGTCAAAGAGAAAATTTGTTTACAGAAAGAAATCCAACACCAGTGCTAGCAAAACCTGCATCTATGAACTACAATATTTTTACCCTCTGACTTCTTAGTACTCTGACAAATATACCTATGAAGACATTATATCACATCCATTATTATTTGGAGATTTGACCGCATCATCTCTCATAAAAACACAATTCCACATCTAAGTTCAACAGAAAACTTCCAGCCATTTTGCACAACATATCGACTTATTTCAAAACTGAAATTTAGGTCCCTAAAGGTTAGTCGCTTTTGTGGATTTGTCTTTTCAGCAGAGACACTGTTTTTAAACATTGCTAACATTCACTGCTGAATCAGCACCCTAAAAGAATAGAATTATCTATTTGAAGATGGTATAGTGTTTTTGTGTTTGGACACATTGAGTCTGCTGTACTAGTAGAGAACAAAAACGTTCTCCATCATCTGAGGTCTATGGCTTCAGACCACTGTGTTTAAATAGAAACAATCTGTATTTAAATACTCTCTGTAATGAACAAATTTAAGCATACAAAATTAAACAAAAAGCAGGCAGAAAAAAAAAAAGATGAAAATGGCAAATCCAGGAAGAAAAGAGGGGTGCTTATACAAGCTATCATTTGTATGCAAATATTACACACTGTAAAGTGGCAGAAGGGCTCTCATTACCAATATATATAATCCAACCAAGCAAAACAACAGCCTGCATGTACAAAGGATTAATTCTGTTATAGTGATAAACGTTTGTATGCAGTGCAGCTTTATGCCTTGTACTCTGTCAGTTATGTGCTGATGTTATATTAGTTTTGTTACTAGTCCAGATACTGTATTGGCCAGTAAAAACAGATTTAATCACATTAGAAAGTTCCTTTAGAAGGGTTATTTTGACTGGTCTATCTTCTAATACTATTTCGCTTTTAAAGGTCTCCACTCATTTGGCTAGGAAGTTTTTTTACTATCTCATTAAAGAGCTTTATGTGTTAATGCTAGGACTGCAAATATCACAAGAGGCAGATGTGAACGGGCTGATGTGTTCAGCTAAAGGACAACTGATAATGCCTGAAATTTCTATGTTGCAAACAGTTACATATGCAAAATTTTATAACCTTATTGTCTCAGAACTATGACTAGTGTCTTCATCTTCAAATTCTGACCTGGTCAAATGCACCTAAAGCTACTGGTACGCAGCTTTTGGCTTTAAGGACCAGTTTGCTTGGGGTTTTTTTTGTGTGTGCGTTTTTTTTTAATTTAATGAACGGTTGACCAAAGACTAGTCTGCAATTTCCCAAAGTAAACTATTTCCCTATTAGATGCAAAAAGATCTGATGATCATAACAACTCCAAAAAACCATAAAGGCAACGACCATTCATCCGAGTTGCCCCGATAAATCAACTATAAAAGACTTCTGAGAATGTGGTTCAATAAATCCACCTACATGTATCCACATATGCACAGGCACATAGATATCTATCTCTTCTATTATTTACTGAATCAGCTTTGTGTTTATTTAGTGGGGAGAGAGGTGGAATGTGGAAGTTAACAGCTGTTTCAGACATTCAGCTCCCGAAGAATATGTCTTCTGAAAGGAAACTGTGCATTAGAACTTGATACTCCTGTCTTTTGAAGAAACCTAACTTAAGAAAGTACGGAAATGGGATTTAAAATGTTTTTAGATCAGCTGCGGCAGCTAAGTAAAAGGGCTTTACAAATCTAAGCTGGGATTTTGCTTTAATTATACTAAATAACTTCCTTGATTCTTTTTTTCATTCTTCAACAGCCCAGGACACAAAAGAAATTGTATTTGGAGAAACTACCTATACTAAGCACGTTCTCTGACAGTATATACATACAGCATTCTGCGTGGTGCATGGCTTTGTCCTCTGCAACTTCACTTGCTTAGATTCCTGACAAGATCCTTCAGCACAAGGATGATGATGCGTTTCTACATTGAATTGTTTATACCACTATCAGGTATAAACAATGATAAAATAATAGTAGAACTGGACAGCACTTGCATTTAACGCAGTCTGTAACACTAGTCAAGCTAGTAACTGAACACCTGCAACTATCCTCCCTGAGACGGAGAAGACCATTGCATGCACTGGGAAATAAATCCACTCTCTGCAATTTCAGTAATAAAAGATTATGGAGATGAGCAGGGAGAGAAGCAACCAAAGAAAACAGAAAGATGCATTATCCTTTAAGCTGGAACTCAGTCAAAAGGAAGTTGAAACCAGCATTTCAGCATGAGATACTCAGGAGAGACAGTTATTTCTGGAGGAACTGAAGTTACACAAGAGAGTTTTGACAGATAACAGGAAACTAAATCCAAAACTGAGATGCTAATTCACAGTAAGACACAGTGACAGCCACTGTTTGCTAACTCTCCCGCCTTCTTTCCAGATGTAGCAAGAACATACCATTTGCAAGACAGATAACTACTTCCTTCTGAAGGCAGAAAAAACACAGGGAAAGGTCACTTTTAAGCCGAATCCCATTTCCAGACACAACAGGGCTTGGACATGTTGGGAAAGAAGTGTTGAGAAAGAAGTACCCAGTTCCTCTCGAGTGGACAGAGGAGAATCCCTTCATCTCTTCTCATCTGCGATCCTTCACTTCCTCCTGCTGAATAACCTTGATCTGTCTTATATTATGAGGTACTTATCAAAAAAACCCACAATGCAATAATGCTTGGTGAATAAGAATCTTGTCCCCCCCCAATAAAAGATCTTCATTAACAGAACAGAACATTTAAAAGATTAACAACATTGCAGATGGTATTTAATTTTGATTCAAAAAGTAAAAAAATACTCAAGCAGAAAGCTGTTCTTACACATGTCAGAATGTATAAACGCTTGTGAAGAGACCATAAGGACTGCGCCATGCTTTCTCAGAGTGAACTGGGTGAAGCAACTTCAAAAATTTCTTCTCTCTTTTAGTACCTTCCCTTAGGCTTCATCTCATTAATCCAAAACATATGGAATTCGGTCACCCAAAGGAAAGGCAAATCCAGAGGGTCTCTCCTGTGGTTTATGCTTGCCATCTTTTGATTGAATGACTTCAGTGCTTCATCTGAAAAGGTTCCACTTCTGTAAATAGTCTTACCAAAAGTCTTTATAGGAGCCACAGACCGCCAAGTGAGATCCTGAGTACTTCTTCAGATGGCAAGCAGGATTCAAGGCTCATTTCTGTTGGCTTCAGTGCTAGTTCCACGGTAAAAACATCCCTTGTCCTAAAGCAGCATGACATAATTTGCGTGAATACGCAGATTTCTATTATACACCTCCAAATTCTGTCAAATGTCTCCATCCCGAAACCAACCTAAAGTTCTACTTTCATATAACCACAGCCAACTCCTAAATGAAGATTTCAAGGAATACGCCAATTTGTGAACTGTATTGCAACTTGTTAATCTATAGCTGTAAAACGGAGTTTACCTGTTCTGAAAGATGCTTGTGCATTTGGGACCTGTTCTTCGACTAGCAGGTCTTCATGTAGTCCTCCTAAAGCTCATATTTTTAGTAAGCTGGGGACCTACTGCCTTCGGAGTACATACTGCCTCAGCTGCTGTCACTTCTTTACACTACCAGTTTACAGTGTAGTTACTCTGAGAGACATTGGCCTACACAGGCATTTCCACAAACCACTGTTCCTGTCTCATGAACAGTGAGAGGCATCTTCATTCTATCCTCTGTTCACTAGAATACGGATGCTAGTTGAGTGTTAAAGATGAATCCCTCGTTTTCCTTAAATCCAGGCTTCCAGCCCAGTCCTTCTGGTTCCCTGGGCAGCCTGTTCCAATGTCTGACCACTCCTTCAGTAACGAAATTTTTCCTAATATCCAATCTAAATCTCCCCTGACGCAACTTGAGGCCACTGCCTCTCGTCCTATCACTTGTTACTTGGGAGCAGAGACCAACACCTGCCTCACTACAACCTCCTTTCAGGTAGTTGTAGAGAGCAATAAGGTCCCCCCTCAGCCTCCTCTTCTCCAGACTAAACAGCCCCGGTTCCCTCAGCTGCTCCTATTAAGACTTGTTCTCTAGACCCCTCACCAGCCTCGTTAAGCTTCTCTGGACACACCTCCAGCAATTCAATGACTTTCTTATAGTGAGGGGCCCAAAACTGAATGCAGTACTCCAGGTGCAGCCTCACCAGGGCCGAGTACAGGGGCACAATCATTTCCCTGCTCCTGCTGACCACACTATTCCTGATACAAGCCAGGATGCTGCTGGCCTGCTTGGCCACCTGGGCACACTGCTGGCTCATGTTCAGCCGGCTGTCGATCAGCACCCCCAGGTCCTTTTCTGCTGGACAGCTTTCCAGCCACTCCTCCCCAAGCCTGCAGCGTTGCATGGGGTTGTTGTGACCCAAGTGCAGGACCTGGCATTTGGCCTTGTTGAACCTCATACAGTTGGTCTTGACCCATCGATCCAGTGTGTCCAGATCCCTCTGTACCCTCGGGCAGATCAACACTCCCACCCAAATTGGTGTCATCTGCAAATTCCCCAAGATCAAGTAACTTAAATCTATTATAATATTATGACGGCTCCTCTTCTCCACATTCTCTCCTCAGCAGGATATAGCAAGGCAGTCACATAGAGTCTATGTACAGTGTCAGCATTTAACCATTTTGGAGACAGTGCTATCCTATTTTCACTGTTTCAAAGGTTTATTCCATCTGAAGCCTGCCTCTGCTTAAAAGATAACTGAACTTGGCCCTCAAAAAAAGTGACTTTTTATAGCCCATTCATAGTCACATAACCAGAAAGGAATAAGATCCCATTTTATGTAAGTGGCCAATCTCATCAGGACTTTGTTCTGTACTGGATCACTGCTTTTCACACCAATGATCGACGTCCGCCGAACTACACAGAACCAGAAAGCAATGGTTAACACATTTACTGATTGCTCTGGAAGTGACTGACGGCCTCAGTACAATTGAGAAATACCACTTGGTTGGAGGCAGGTATTATTTTGGACATATTTTTGATGCCTATCAATCACAAGCAAACAACTTGCATGATGACACCAACAGCAAACACCAATTTGAATATTGCCCATATGAACAGCGCAGCAGGCACACCTTACCCCACATCTTTCCAGTCTGACCCGTATTCTTCATCTGAGCCCTCTGCATCCAGCACACTGGCACACAGGCAGAGCATCCTGAGCCATCCAGCGTCTCAGTGAATGATTGCTTTTTGTTGCACGTATTACTGGCCACAGCTCAAAGGACCTTTTTTATGCGTTTCATCTCCACACACGCAAAAGACTGAGCAGCATGTGGCCAGGAAAAGCTGCATCCAGAGAAAGGCTATGAAAACTTTGGCTTGTGGACTCATGAAAAAAGGAAGGTAAGCTCTTCCACAGCACAGTACAAAACTATTTCTAAGAGAATTCTTCTTTATACATTTGGAAACTATAATTTGCATCCATCCATCTATTCCTGTTCTCAAAATCCCAGAAGTTCAATGAGGGCATGCTTCAAAAGAAAGCATAGATAGATGAGGCTGGTATGTGTACCTCACCAAGCTTACATGTCACTGGACGCAGAAACTAACAGTATCTACACGTGCTATGAGTGAGCACGAATAAGTTATTCCTTAGGCATAACGCCTAGAAAAATGAAAGAAGAGTTTTCCGAGAAAACTTCTAGAAAAACTTGTATAAATTTTGTCAGTGAAGCACGGAGTTGCAAGTATGCACTTTCTCTCATGTCTTAGGATGACTTCAGATCTTACTTTCTTCCACAGATGCACTTCTTTGCCAGGTTCTGACAAGACTGTTCAGAAACCCAATGATTACAGTGCAAAGAAAGTTTTGTGCCTTCATCTATACAACATACCAAATGCACTGCGTTTAGCTGGCCTTCATTTTCCAGTCTCTTTTTCCCTTACAGTAACATCATGGCAGTACTCACAGCCAGAAGAGTTTCCTGTGAGCATCTACCCTGCATTGCACCCTAAGAAGCTGGGTTAAAGATCCTATACAGATGTTTCATGTGGTCTTAAATATATCAATAAGTAAAGCACTAGCTTCACAGATGAGCTGCCCCAAAGCTGTCACCCATACTGCTCAAAGAATCACAGAATAGTAGGGGTTGGAAGGGACCTCTGTGGGTCATCTAGTCCAACCCTCCTGCCGAAGCAGGGTCACCTACAGCAGGCTGCACAGGACCTTGTCCAGG